>Ga0160496_1000238_pt1 | contig 31562 bp, 28 predicted proteins | sample DIDPMG_2_FD_108231 | JGI IMG/M metagenome (GOLD analysis project Ga0160496, IMG submission 108231) | Enriched soil microbial communities from UW Madison campus, WI, USA - DID2937_E24_FP MG | ecosystem: Environmental > Terrestrial > Soil > Grasslands | place: USA: Madison, Wisconsin | collected...
AGCAGGGCCGAAAGCGCGGGCGACAGGGTCAGCGAGTTGAAGGCCGAGATCACCGTCGAGATGGCGATGGTCATGGCGAACTGCTTGTAGAACTGGCCCGAGAGACCGGTCATGAAGGCCAGCGGCACGAACACCGCGCACAGCGTCAGCGCGATGGCGATGATGGGGCCGCTCACCTCGCGCATGGCGCGATAGGTCGCGTCACGCGGCGACAGCCCCGCCGCGATGTTGCGCTCCACGTTCTCGACCACCACGATCGCGTCGTCGACCACGATCCCGATCGCCAGCACCATGCCGAACAGCGACAGCGCGTTGATCGAATAGCCGAACATCAGCAGGAACGCGAAGGTCCCGATGATCGACACCGGTACCGCCAGCAGCGGAATGATCGAGGCGCGCCAGGTCTGCAGGAACAGGATCACCACCAGCACCACCAGCGCGATGGCCTCGAGCAGCGTGTGCACCACGGCCTCGATACTGGACTTCACGAACTGCGTGGGATCGTATTCGATGCGGTATTCCACGCCCGGCGGGAAGTCCTGCGACAGCTCCTGCATCGCGGCGCGCACCTGCGTGGCCACGTCGAGCGCGTTGGCGCCCGGCGACTGCATGATGCCCATGCCCACGGCCGGCTTGTTGTCCAGCAGCGAGCGCAGCCCGTATTCCTGGGCGTCGAGCTCCACCCGCGCCACGTCGGCGAGGCGCGTCACGCCGCCGTCCGGCGAGGTCTTGAGGATGATGTCGCGGAACTCTTCCTCGGTCTGCAGACGGCCGCGCGCGTTCACGTTGAGCTGCAGCGGCACGTCGCCGGCGTTGGGCGACGCGCCGATCACGCCGGCCGCCACCTGCACGTTCTGCTCGCGGATCGCGTTGACGACCTCGGTCGCCGTCATGCCGCGCTGGGCCACCTTCTGCGGGTCGAGCCACACGCGCATCGAGTAGTTGCCCGCGCCCCACACCGTCACTTCACCCACGCCGGTGATGCGCGCGAGGCGATCCTTGACGTTGATGATGGAGTAGTTGCGCAGATAGGTGATGTCGTAGCGATCGTTGGGCGAGATCAGGTGCACCACCAGCGTCAGGGTGGGCGAGCTCTTGGTGGTGGTCACGCCCAGGCGCTGCACGTCCGGCGGCAGGCGCGGCAGCGCCTGCGACACGCGGTTCTGCACCAGCTGCTGCGCCTTGTCGGGATCCACGCCGAGCTTGAAGTTGATCGTGAGCGTGAGGTTGCCGTCGCTGTTGGCCTGCGACTGCATGTACAGCATGTTTTCCACGCCGTTGATCGACTCTTCCAGCGGCGAGGCCACCGTCTCGGCGATCACCTTGGGGTTGGCGCCGGGATACTGGGCCCGCACCACCACGGAAGGCGGCACGACTTCGGGATACTCGGAGATGGGCAGCTGGAACATGGCCAGCAGGCCGCCCAGCAGCACCAGCACCGACAGCACGCCCGCAAAGATCGGGCGGTCGATGAAGAATTTTGAGATGTTCATTGTTGTTCCGTACTCAGGTACGTGAGGTTCGCCTTATTGCAGCGAAGCCTGAGCGGTCTTGACGGCCGCGGGCGCGGTGTCCATCGAGACCAGGTTCGGCGCGACCTTCTCGCCGGGGCGCACGCGCTGCAGGCCATTGACCACGATCTTCTCGCCCACGGTCAGGCCCTTCTCCACCACGCGCAGCGGACCGACGTTCGCGCCCAGCACCACCTCGCGATAGGTGGCCTGGTTCTGGTCGTCCACCACCAGCACGAAGCGCTTGTTCTGGTCGGTGCCGACGGCCTTTTCGTCGATCAGCACGGCGTCGCGCGGCGCGCCGCCGCCCAGCCGCACGCGCGCATACAGGCCCGGCAGCAGGCTGCCGTCGGCGTTGTCGAACACGGCGCGCAGGCGGATCGTGCCGGACGTGGTGTCCAGGCGGTTGTCGATCGACTGCACGCGGCCTTCGCGCGAGTAGGCGTCTTCGTTGGCCAGGCCCAACTGCACCGGCACGTCGGCGCCGGTCGTGCGGGCCGGGTTCACGTACTTCAGGAAGGTCTGCTCGTCCACGTCGAACGAGGCGTACATCTCGGCCACGGAGACCAGCGTGGTCAGCGCCACCGACTGCGCGCCGGCGTTGACCACGTTGCCCACCGTGACTTCGGCGCGCGAGACGCGGCCATCGACCGGCGCCACGATGCGCGTATAGCCCAGGTTGAGCTTGGCGGTCTCGAGCGCGGCCTGCGCGCCCTGCAGGTTGGCGGCCGCTTCGCGCGCGGCGTTCTGCTTCTCTTCGAAATCGCGCTTGGCGATCGCGTTCTCGGTGATGAGGCGCTGGCCGCGGCTCAGGTCCGACGCGGTGTACGACACCCGGGCGCGGGCGGCGGCCAGGGCGGCCTGGGCGCGGTCGACCTCGGCCACGTAGGGACGCGGGTCGATGGTGAACAATGCGTCACCTTTTTTGACCAGCTGCCCGTCCTTGAAGTGGACTTCGGTCAGCGTGCCCGAGACCAGCGGGCGGATGTCGACGCGGTCGATGGCTTCGAGGCGGCCGGAATAGCGCTGCCAGTCGACGATGGAGCGCGAGAACGCCGGGGCCACGTCCACGGGCGGGGCGCTCGGGGCACCCTGGGCGTGCGCGGTGCCGGCGCCGTCCTTGCCGGGGCTCCAGTAGTAGGTGCCGGCGCCCAGCGCAAGCGCGGCGGCGATCGACAAAACGGCGATACGATGGCGGGAGACCGTCATGGTGATTCCTTGATTTGCGGATTGGGGAGATCGGGGAGGCCGGCTGTCCGCGCGGGGAGGGTGCGCGAGGCGGGAAGGGCAGAAAATCCGGTCTGGCCGATACAGATGGGCGAATTCTGCGTCTTTTGACGGCCAGAATAAACAATCGTATTTCGGCAATACTGTTTGTTCTGACCGTACAATCCGGACGGATTCCGGGTTATGCTGCACGCACGTCTGACAATCAGGACACGAAACCATGGACCGCTTTCAAGCCATGCAGGTGTTCGTGCGGGTGGTCGAAGCCAACAGCTTCACCCGAGCCGCCGACATCCTGGCGCTGCCGCGCACCACCGTGACCACCATCATTCAGAACCTGGAACGGCACCTGGGTGTGCGCCTGCTGAATCGCACCACCCGCCGCATCAGCCTGACGCCCGATGGCGCGGCCTACTACAAACATTCCACCCGAATCCTGTCCGAGGTCGAGGAGACCGAGGCCTGCTTCCAGGATGCCGCGCTGCGCCCGCAGGGCCGGCTGCGCATCGACGTGCCGGCCTGTATCGGCCGCTTGGTACTGATCCCGGCGTTGTGCGAATTCCACACCCGCTACCCCGATGTCGAACTGGTCATCGGGATGGGCGAGCGCCGCGTCGACCTGGTGCAGGAGGCCGTCGATTGCGTGATCCGCTCCGGCCCGCTCGAGGATTCCAGCCTGGTGGCGCGCCGCATCGGCACCTTCCAGACGCTTACCTGCGCCGCGCCCTCCTATCTGGAGCGCGAGGGGGTGCCGCACGCCCTGGCCGACCTGGAGCGCCACTACGCCGTGCATTACTTCGGCAGCGGCGGGCGCAACTGCAGCTGGGATTTCGTGGTCGACGGCAAGGAACAGACGGTGGACGTGCCCGGCATCGTGTCGGTCAACGACCTCGGCGCCCACCTGGCCTGCGGCGTGCAGGGCTTCGGCCTGATCCAGACCGCGCGCTACATGGCCCTGCCGCACCTGCAATCGGGCGAGCTGGTCGAGGTGCTGCCGCAATGGAAGCCCTCGCCGGTGCCGATCTCGCTGCTGTATCTGCAGAGCCGCCAGCTCTCGCCCAAGGTGCGGGTGTTCTCCGACTGGGTGGCCGAGCTGTTCGCGCGCTGCCCGCTGTTGAGCGGCCGCGACGAAACCGACATGGAATACGGCGCCTGCAACCTCGGCGTGCAACAGCCCGAGCTGTCGCCCGAGGCGGCCCTGGCCACGCGCCAGCGCGTGCCGCACGACACGCCCGAATTCGTCATGTGAGGCCCTGGCGGCGGCCCGGGTTGCCGCCGCCAGGAGACCCGACGGGAAAAGTGGGTATATTGCGGAGGTTCCCACCGACATTCGAGTGAGCCGCCCCGCCCATGCAGCCTGTACTACCTGCTTCCCTGATCGCCCGCTGGCTGTTGCTGCTGCTCCTGCTCGCGGGCATCTATTTCCTGTCGGGCTTTCTGGTGCCGGCGCTCGCCGCGCTCATCATCGGGCTGGCCACCTGGCCGCTCTATCGCCGCCTCGTCGACTTCTGCGGCGGCCGCAACATCCTCGCCGCCACGCTCGCGCTGATGGCCGTGATCCTCGTGCTGATCGTGCCGCTGTCGTTCGCGCTTTCGTACGCCATCAAGGAAGCCAGCAACTTCGTCGCGTGGGCGCTCGCCGCCAACAAGCATGGCGTGGACGTGCCGGTCTGGATCTCGTCGCTGCCCGGCGTGGGCGAACGCCTGTCGGTCTATTGGGAAACCTACCTCGGCGAGCCGCACGCGCTCGGCGCGCTGGTCGAGATGATCTCCGGCCAGCACCTGGGCAACATCTACCGCATGGTGCTGTCGGCCACCGGCAACGTCTTCACGCTGCTGCTCACCGTGCTGTTCATGCTCATCACGCTGTTCTTCGTCTACAAAGACGGCACCCGCATGGTCGGCCAGCTCGACATCCTGGGCGAACGCATCCTGCCGGCGCGCTGGCAGCGCTTCTCGCGGGTTGTGCCCGCAACCGTCAGCTCCACCGTCACCGGCATGACGCTGATCGCCCTGGGCGAGGGCGTGGTGCTGGGCCTGGCGTACTGGGTGGTGGGCGTGCCCTCGCCGGTGTTGCTGGGCGCGATCACCGGCTTCATGGCCCTGATCCCCGGCGGCGCGCCGCTGTCGTTCACGCTGGTGTCGCTGTACCTGGTCGGCTCGAACCAGCTGGTCGAGGGCATCGGCCTGTTTCTGTGGGGCACCATCGAGCTCTTCATCGTCGACAAGACCCTGCGTCCGCGCCTGGTCGGCGGCCCGGTCAAGCTGCCGTTCCTGCCGACCTTCTTCGGCCTGGTGGGCGGCGTCAAGACGATGGGCATCGTGGGCCTGTTCGTGGGGCCGGTGCTGATGGCGCTACTAGTGGCAATCTGGCGCGAGTGGGTGCGCAGCGTCGAGACGCAACGCGACCACGACCGCCTGCCCGGCGAGTCCGTGCGCGCCGAAGCGGTGCGCGAGTAGCGGCCGCGTCCTCTGTCAAAGGAGTATGCTAGGCGTCGTCGCGCCGGGAGCGATTTCCCGGTGTGCCGGCACCCTTGCCTGAGAGAGGAATAAGATGTCCGCGCCTTCGGTTGCCGAGCTGGTCGCGGCCCTGCGTGAGCAGGGTTTCGTGATCGTGCGCAACTTTGCGTCCCCCCCGCAACGTCTGGATCTGCTTGCCGCCGCGCAACACGACCTGGAACACGCCGTTGCACCGGTCGAGTACGAAGCCGACCTGAAGTATCCCGGAGCCCCCCGATCCCGTGAAGCCGAAGGCGGCCTGACCGTGCGCCGGCTGCTCGATGCCTATCATCGCGGCCCGGCGTTTCGCGACTGGGCCACCGATCCGCGCATCGCGGCGATCCTGCGCGAGTACTACGCGGGCGAAACGCCGGTGCTCTCCACCGTCCACCACAACTGCGTGATGACCAAGCATCCCGCGTTCGGCAGCCTCACCGGCTGGCACCAGGACATCCGCTACTGGTCGTTTTCCGACACCGATCTGGTGTCCTGTTGGCTGGCGCTGGGCCGCGAGGTCGCGGACAACGGCGCGCTGTATTTCCTGCCCGGCTCGCATCGCGCGGCCTTCGAGCCCGAGCGTTTCGACGAGCAGAAATTCTTCCGCCCCGATCTGCCGGCCAACCAGGAGTGGATCGCGCGCGCGGTCTGCCCCGAGCTGGCGCCGGGCGATGTGGTGTTCTTCCATTGCCGCACGCTGCACGCGGCCCAGCAAAATGCGTCGAGCGCCGTGAAGCTGTCGCTGGTGCACACCTACTATCCCGAAAGTTGCCAGCCCGTGCCGGGCACGCGCTCGGCCAGCGCGCCGGGCGTGCCGCTGGCCTGACGCGCCGGATCGCCCGGTCAGTGACCGAGCGATTGCACCTCATGCAGCGCCACGGCGTAGCCCTGCGCCGCGGCCTGCGCGAGGCTGTGCACCGCGTGCGAGACATCCTGGTACGTGACGATCGATGCCAGCGCGTACTGCGCGCCGGCACCGCCACGCTCGGCCGCCGCCACCATCTGTTGCAGCGCCCGCGCGTCGGGATGGCGGTGGCCCAGCACGTGGCCGGGGGCGTGAAACACGCTCTGCCACATCCAGGCCGTGCCGGCCACCAGCGCCAGGGCCACCAGGCCCGCGCTCACACTCGCATGTCGTTGTTTCATGGCCCGCTCCCGCGCGCGCGTCTCGCTCAAGTCTGCGGCGTGAGGCGCCGCGCCACCTTCCATTCGCCGTCCGCCGAATCGCCCATCACCGCCACGCGCACCAGCGCCCAGCGGTGCGGGGCGACACGATGGCCCTTGGCCGTGTCGTAGGCGTCCAGGTCCAGCCACAATTCGCCGTCGGGCATCAGCATGCCTGAGCCCAGCGCGCCGGTGCCGTCGGCGAATTCGGCCACGATGGGCGCGGCCGCCCCGGTGTGCGCGCCGGCGCTCTGCACCCGCACGGGACAGCCGGGGTAGGCGTGTGAATCACGAAAGAAAAAACGCATGCCAGCTCCTTTCGATCGGGACGACGATCCACTGTAGCGCCGAAGGCAGGGCGCGCACAGGTGCCGGAAACCGGGTGAAAGAAGTACCTGCGCGGCGCCCGACGGCGAAAGTGGTTGCGCGCGCAGATGACGTGTCACGCGCGCCAGGCGCGGGTTTCGCTGCGCAAAATGTGCGCAAAAACGCGAACGGCGGTCATGCCTTGTCGCGTCTGCTTGCATGTTTGCGATGCTTGACGATCAGCCGCCCGCCGGGGCCTTCCGCGACTTGGGAAAGGTGGCTGCGTAGTCGAAGTCGCCACGCTCGATGGCAGCCACGATCTCGGCACGTTGCTCGGCCGCACGCCGCAGATTCGCGGCCGTCGGCTTGAGCCGCAGGCGCTCGACGCAAACACGGCCCTGATAGCTAAAGCCGATTTCGATCGACGATTCGGAAGCGGGGCGGACGCCCTCGAACACTGCGCTCATGGCAAAAAAAGGAAAAGAAACCCGGGTTGGCCACTATATCGTGCGCCGCCGGCCGCCCGGGCTTTGCCTTCACTTACAACTTGATGCCCCGGTGTCACGCCGCCTCAGTACGCTAATCCCAAGGCCTGCCGGTTGCGGTGGCGCTGGCGCGCTGGGAACGCGCCTTGCCATCACGATGCGCCGGCCGCGCCTCGAATGCAGTTTCCGGTGACTCAAAACCAAGCAGCAAAGATCCGGATGCGCTCGAGTCGCGCGTGCCCCATAGCCCTGTTGGAAAAACCTATTTCATACATTGAACCAATTCAATGGCTTGAATTAGTAGTCTAGGACTATCGTAAGACAAACTGAATCAGGAGAAGCCTATGAAATCCCGAGCCTTCGTACGTGCGCGTGCGCTCAAGCTGCCGGATGGACTCGCCCTCGCCATCGGCGCCGCACTGCTGGCGCTGATCGCCTTGCCCGATGCGCACGCCGCGCTCGAGTCGGACGGCGCGCGAGCGCGTGCCGACGTCGCCGACTGTGTGCAGGCGGCCAAGCCCTACTACGGCCTGCGCGACACGCTCGCCATGGCCCAGGGCGTGTTGCTCGCCGCCGGAGAGTGATCATGTCGCACCCCTTCGCCGCCCTCGTGATCTGCCTGGGCGTTGCGGCGTGCAGCCTGAGCACCGCCGTCCAGGCCCATGAACCCGGCGCCTTCAGCGCCGGCTCGCGCGTGGCCTGCGCCATGCATGCCGCGCTGGCCGAGCCGCTGTCGGCCGATGCCGACGACGCCGACCTGGCCGATCTGATCGACGCGCATTACCAGCTGACCGCCTTCGGCCGTCGCGTCTGACGACGCGACGCGGGTCTTCGGCTCCGCGCGCGTTGCGCGCTGCCGTCCATCATGGGCAGAATGAGGCGCCTGGCGCGCGTGTCGCGCGCCCATCCGGTGCTCCCATGACTCAGCCGCATTCCTCCGTCGACGCGCTGTGGCAGCGCTACCGCGCGCTCGATCCCGACGCGCCCGCCGCGCCGCCCGACGTCTATCACTTCTGCGACAACCCTGCCGACGCGGCGCTTTGCCTGGCCCTGGTGCTGCAAGGCCAGAAGCGCGCGACCGCCTGCGCGCTGGCGCAGTTGCGCCTCGCCGGTGCGCCGGTGCCGCGGCCCGGCGACTTGGCCATCGTGACCGACTGGGCCGGCGAGGCGGCGGCCGTGCTGCGCACGCTCGCCGTCAATGTGCGCCGCTTCGACGAGGTGGACGCCGCGTTCGCCGCGCTCGAAGGCGAGGGCGACGGCAGCCTGGCATGGTGGCGCCAGGCCCACCACGACTACTTCACCCGCGTGCTGGCCGGCACGGGCGTGCCGGTGGACGGCGATCTGGAGATCGCGTGCGAGCAGTTCGAGGTGGTGCTGCGGCGGTAGCCACCCTTGCCATCGCAGGGGCAGCGCTGCTGTCTCGCCCGGCCAACATCCGCGCCGCGCGCATGCGGACGGCGCCGCGCCCTGTGCAATAATAAATATCATTATCAACATGGGTGCGCGCCGTGCCGGACCGCGAGCACGCAGTCGGCGTATCGGTTTCCGCCCTGTACAGCGCACACTGCGGCTGGCTGCAGCGCTGGCTGAACCGCCGGCTGCGCGACGATCATCAAGCTGCCGATCTCACGCAGGACACGTTTCTGACGCTGCTCGCGCGGCGCGAGGCCGTGCATGGCCTGCGCGAGCCGCGCGCCTTCCTGAGCACCATCGCGCGCGGCCTGCTGGTCGATTTCTGGCGCCGCCGCGACATCGAGCAGGCCTGGATCGACACCCTCGCCGCGCGTCCCGAAGCCACCCATCCCTCTCCCGAAGTCCAGGTCCAGGCCATGCAGGCGCTGGTCGAGATCGATCGCAAGCTGCATCGACTCGGCGAGCGCGCCCGCGCGGCCTTTCTCCTGCATCGCATCCAGGGCATGACGCACGCCGCGATCGCGGTCGAGCTGGGCGTGTCGGAGCGCACCGTGCGCAACCACATCGCGCAGGGCATGCTGTGCTTTCTGCTCGACGCCGACCTGCATCCCGAGGGCGCCGGCGGCGGTCCGGAGCGTGGCCGATGAGCGCCACCGCGACGGGCGACAGCCGCGTCCTCGAAGCGGCCGCGCAATGGTATGCCGTGCTCAGTTCGGAGGCGGCGGGTGCACATGAGCGCGCGCGCTGGCAGGCGTGGCTGGACGCGCATCCCGCGCACCGGCAGGCCTGGCAACGGGTCGAGGCCATCAGCGCGCAGTTCGATGCGCTGACCGGACAGCCGCTCGATCGGCAGGCCAGCGCCGCCGGCCTCGACGCCGCGGCGCGTGGCCGGCGCGAGCGCCGCCGTCTGTTGTCGCTTGCCTTGATGGCCGGGGCCACCGGCCTGCTGGGCATCGGCGTGGCGCGCTCGCCGGTCGGGCAGCGCGCGCTTGCCGCATGGCGGGCCGACCTGGTCACCCCGGTCGGCGGCGCGCACCAGACCGTCCTGGCCGACGGCACGCAGATCCAGCTCGACACCGATACCGCGCTCGAGATCGACTATCGCGCCGATCTGCGCCGCCTCGTGCTCCTGCGTGGCGAGATCATGATCGCCACCGGCGCCGACGCCGCGCGCGCCTTCGTGGTCGACACGCCGCACGGCCGTCTGCGTGCGCTGGGCACGCGCTTCAACGTGCGCAGCGTCGATGGCGAAACCACGCTGGCCGTGTTCGAAGGCGCGGTGCAGGCAGCGTTCACCGGCGGCGTGGCGGGCGGCTATCGGGTCGACGCCGGCATGCGCCTGCGCGCCGGCCCCGACGGCATCGGCGCGCCCGCGCCGGCCTCCGCGCGCGACCACAACTGGACGCGCGGCATTCTGCAGGTGGAGGAGGCGCCGCTGGCCCAGGTGGTGGCCGAGCTGGCGCGCTATCGCCGCGGCCACCTGGGCTGGGCCGACGAGGTGGCCGGGCTGCGCGTGACCGGCACCTTCCCGCTGCATGACACGGATCGTGCGCTGCGGCTCCTGAGCGAGGGCCTGCCGGTGCGCATCAGCCAGCCGCTGCCGTGGTGGACCTCCCTGCAGGCGCGCTGAGCGCCACGCCGTTACAAAATCGTTTGCCGCTTTTGCCGCGCTGGTTCGGCCTATGGGCAATTCAACACCCATATCGCGGATGCGTGGCATGCCCAAGACCTTTCGTTTGAACGCCTTTTCCACCCCGCGGCGCGTGCGTTTCGCGCCGCTGACCCTGGCCGTGGCCCTCGCGCTGGGCGCGGGAGCGCCGCCCGCGCTCGCCCAGACGCCGGCCGCACAGGCGCAGGTGCGTCAGTTCGACATTCCCGCCGGGCCGCTGAGCCAGGTCCTCAATCGCTACTCGGCCGAGGCCGGCCTGTTCGTCAGCGCCCATGGCGACCTGACCGGCGGCCGCCAAAGCCCCGGCGTGCGCGGCGCGTATGCGCCCGAGGCGGGCCTCGCGGCCCTGCTGGCCGGCACCGGGCTCTACGCGCAGCGGCTGGCCGATGGCGGCTTCGTGCTGCGCGCGGGCCGCGCCGACGTGGCCCAGCTCGAGCCGGTGGCGGTGACCGGCTACGCGGAGCGCGCGGACGGCCCCGTGCTCGGCGTGGCGGCCACGCACAGCGCCACCGCCACCAAGACCGACACGCCCATCATCGAGACGCCGCAGTCGATCTCGGTGGTGAGTGCCTCGCAGATGCGCGACCAGAAGGCGCAGAGCCTGCAGGAAGCGCTCGGCTACACGCCCGGCACCATGCCCGGCATCGTCGCCAAGAGCTCGATGTTCGAAGACACGATGAGCATCCGCGGCTTCGAGGCCAATCCGCAGACCGGCAGCTACTACCGCGACGGCATGCGCTACATGATCAACCAGTACAACGGCAAGCAGGAGCCCTACGGCCTCGAGCGCGTCGAGGTGCTGCGCGGACCGTCGTCGGTGCTGTACGGCGCGGCCGCGCCCGGCGGCATCATCAACACGGTCACCAAGCGCCCGCCCGCAGAGGCCATGGGCGAGATCAACCTGGACGCCGGCAGTTTCGACCGCCGCCAGGTCTCCGCCGACATCGGCGGGCCCATCGACGAGGGCGGCGAGTGGTCGTATCGCCTGACCGGCCTGTTCCGCGAAAGCAAGCAGTTCGTGGACTACAGCAAGGACGATCGCACCTACTTCGCGCCCGCGCTCACGTGGCGTCCGTCGGCGGCCACCTCGGTGACGCTGCTCGCAAACTACCAGCGCAGCAAGACCATCTATCCGCCTGCGGTGCCGGTCACGGGTTCGCTGTGGACCAACCCCAACGGCGAGATTGCGCGCCGCCGCTTCCTGGGCGAGCCCAACCACAACAGCTTCGACGTGGAGTCGACCTCGCTCGCCGTGCTGGTGGAACATGCGTTCGACGACACGCTGAAGTTTCGCCAGTCGATGCGCTACTACGATGCCGACCTGAGCATGCGGTACGTGCTGCTGCAGGGCGATGTCGACGCCGCCACGCAGCGGCTCGTGCAACGCCAGGCACGCGGCTTCGACGACCGCACCACCGTGCAGACGATCGATACCAACCTGGAAAAGAAATTCCTCACCGGGCCCGTGGCGCATACCGTGCTGGCCGGTTTCGATTACACGCGTTCCACCTACAACAGCGACCGCCTGCGCGGCGGCCTGCCCGCGATCGACGCGTACGACCCGGTCTATCAATCGGGCGAGGTGGTGGCCCTGCCCTGGCAGCAGCGCCGCAACAAGGAACACCGTCTCGGCATCTACCTGCAGGATCAGCTGAAGATCGCCGACAAGGTGGTCGTGCTGCTGGGCGGCCGCCACGACAACGTGCGCGCCGAGAACCGCGCCTTGCATGCGCCCGCAACCAATACCAATGACAAGGACTCGGCCTTCACCGGCCGCGCCGGCCTGGTCTACCTCGCCGACAACGGCCTGGCGCCCTATGCCAGCTTCAGCCAGTCGTTCGAGCCGACCTCCGGGCGCGACCGCAACGAAGGCAGCTTCGATCCGAGCCGCGGCACGCAGTACGAGATCGGGATCCGCTACCAGCCGACGGGCCAGGACCTGATGCTGAGCGCGGCCCTGTTCGACCTGGAGCGCAAGAACGTGCTGACGCCGGATCCCGTCGATCCGACCTTCCTGGTGCAGACCGGCAAGGTGCGCTCGCGCGGCCTCGAGCTCGAGGCGCGGGCGCGCGTCACGCCGCAGATCGACCTGATCGCGGCCTACACCTATACCAACGCCAAGGTGATCAAGAGCAACCTGCCCGGCGAGGAAGGCGAGCGCTTCAACACGCCGCGCCACGTGGCCTCGCTCTGGACCGACGTGAACCTGACGCAATGGGTGCTGCAGGGGCTGAAGGTCGGCGCCGGCGTGCGCTACGTGTCGGCGCGTCCCGACCGGCCCTCGAGCGGCTCGCTGGGCGGCGCGGGCTACACCTTGTTCGACGCGCGCGTGAGCTATGAAACCGGCCCGTGGATGTATGCCTTGAACGTGACCAACCTTACCGACAAGACCTACATCCCGTCGATTTGCTACAACGGCCTGTGCGACTACGGCGAGCCGCGCCGCATCATCGGCACGGTCAGCTACCGCTGGTGAGCCTGCGCGCCGCCGCGTTGCGGCTGCACCGCTGGACCGGCCTGGTGCTGGCCGGTTTTCTCGTGGTCGTGGCCGTCACGGGCATCCCGCTCGCCTGGTACGACTCGCTGGACGCGGCCAGCGCCCCGGCGCTGCACCGCAGCGCCGCGCCCGCGCCGGGGGCGGTGCCGCTCGACGCGCTGGTCCTGCGCGAGCGGGTGGCGCGCCACAGCCCGGGCGCTGCGATGCCGGCCACACCGTTGAGCGCGCAACCGGGTCGCACCGTGGCCTTTCCCATCTGGCTGCGCGAAGACGGCGACGCGGTGCTGCACGAGGTGTTCATCGACCCCTACACCGGCGCGGTGCGCGGACAGCGGCGCTGGGGCGACCCCGCCGAGGGGCTGCGCAATCTGATGCCGTTCCTGCATCGGCTGCACACGGCGCTGTGGCTCGAAGGCGTGGGCGAGCTGCTGCTCGGCGTGGTGGCGCTGCTCTGGACGCTCGATGGCTTCGTCGGCGCCTGGCTCACGCTGCCGCCGCGGCCGGCCCGGCGCGCGTCGGCCGCGCCGCTGGCCGCGCGCTGGGGGCCGGCCTGGTGCGTGCGCTGGCGGGGCGGAGCGCACAAGCGCAACTTCGATCTGCATCGCGCCGGCGGCCTGTGGCTGTGGGGCGCGCTCACCCTGATGGCGTGGAGCAGCGTCGCGCTCAATCTGCCCGCCGTCTACGACCCGCTGATGCGCGCCGGCCTGGCCTATCAGGACGATCCCCGGCGCGGCGCCGCGCGCGAGCAGGGCGCGCGCCGATGACGCCGGAGGCGGCGCGCGACACCGGCCGGCGCCTGATGGCCGACCTGGCGGCGCGCGAGGGATTCGCGGTGGAGCGCGAACACTGGCTGGCGCTGGATCCGCGCCGCAATCTCTATCGCTACAGCGTGCGCAGCAGCCGTGACCTGCGCGAGCGCAGCGGCGCCACCGCGGTGGTGTTCGGCGCGGCCACGGGCCGGATCGTGGGCAGCCATCTGCCGACCGGCCGTGCGGCGGGCGACACCGTGAAGCACTGGCTCACGAGCCTGCACATGGCGGCGATGTGGGGGCTGCCGCTGCGGCTCGCGGTGGCGCTGGTGGGGGCGGTGACGCTGGTGTTGAGCGTGACCGGGGTGTGGCTCTGGTGGGCGCGGCGCGGCGCGAGACGCGCCGGCCGCCGCGGGCGCGCCTGAGCGGCGCGCCGTCGTCAACGCATCAGCGCACCGGCCAGCCGTACATCAGGCCGCCGTCCTTGTACGAGGCGTTCAGGCCGCGCGTGAGCTTCATCGGGCTGGACAGGCCGAGGTTCTTCTCGAAGCTCTCGCCGTAATTGCCGATCTGCTTGATGATGTTGTAGGCCCACTTGTCGTCCACGCCGAGGTTCTTGCCCATGCCCGGCGTCACGCCCAGCAGGCGCTGCACGTTGGGGTTGCTGCTCTTGAGCATCTCGTCGACGTTCTTCGAGGTGACGCCGTATTCCTCGGCCTCCAGCATGGCGTTGAGGGTCCAGCGCACCACGTTGAACCACTTCTCGTCGCCCTGGCGCACCATCGGGCCGAGCGGCTCCTTGGAGAAGTTTTCCGGCAGGATCACGTATTGCTCGGGGTTCTGCAGCGTGGTGCGCGCGGCGGCGAGCTGCGACTTGTCGCCGGTGAAGGCATCGCAGCGGCCCATCGCGAAGGCGCGGATCACTTCGTCCAGGCGCTCGACCACCACGGGCTTGAACGCGATGTTTTCGGCGCGGAACCAGTCGGCCAGGTTGAGTTCGGTGGTGGTGCCGGGCTGCACGCACACGGTCGCGCCGTTGAGCTCCTTGGCGCTCTTCACGTTGAGCGACTGGTTCACCATGATGCCCTGGCTGTCGTAGTAGTTCACGCCCACGCCGATCAGGCCGAGCGTGGTGTCGCGCGTGAGCGAGAGCGTGGTGTTGCGCGGCAGCACGTCGACCTCGCCCGATTGCAGCGCGGTGAAGCGCTGCAGCGCGCTCACGGCCATGATCTTGGACTTGGACGCGTCGCCGAACATCGTGATCGCGATGGCGCGGCACAGGTCCACGTCGAGGCCGATCCAGCCGCCCTTGCTGTCGTTGACCGAAAAGCCGGCCACGCCGGTGGACACGCCGCACTGGACGAAGCCCTTGTTCTTCACGTTGTCGAAGGTGACTCCCGCCTGCGCCGTCCACGACGAAACGAACAATGCGGCGCCTGCCGCAGCCAGTTTGAGTGCTTTCATAGAGTCTCCGCGCGCCCGCGCTTCGTATTGTGGTGAGCCTGCCTGTCGGCAGGAAGCGCCGCATGGTATCGGGCGCGCCGCGGGCCGAATATGGGGGAGTTCCCTGAAAGTTCGCTGGCCGGAACTAAAGCGCGCGCGGCGGCTCGCGATCAGCGGTGCAGGATGTTCAGCAGATAGCGGCACGCGTGCTTTTTGGGTGCGGCGTAGCGCAGCGCGCGGTCCACTGCGAAGTCGAGCTGGTCGCCGGCCTCGAGCAGGAATTGCTCGTCGCCGTAGTGCACTTCGAGCTGGCCCTCCAGCACCCATACGCGCTGGCGATAGGTGCCGCTGTGCCAGCGCGGGTAGTCCACGCGGGCGCCTGCGGGCAGCGCGATCTCGACCAGCTCGCTTGCGCTCGCCGGGTCCAGCTCGGCCACCTGGCGGCGCACGTAGCCGGTGGCCGGGTCGCGCCAGGTTTCCTGGGCCGCGCGCCGCCGCACCCGCTCGGCGGGCGCGGGCGCCACCTCGGAGAGCAGTTGTGTGAGCGGCACGCCCAGCCCGGCGGCCAGGCGGCCCAGCACGGTGGCGGTGGGGCTGCTGTCGCGCCGCTCGATCTTGGAAATCATGGCCTTGCTCACGCCCGACCGCTCGGCCAACTGGGCCAGGCTCAGTTGCCGCTCGCCGCGCAGGGCGGCGAGGCGTTGCGCGATCACGTCATCGAGATTCATGGAGGCATCCGCAGGATTGTCGTTTTTCATCGTCCACTATAGTATACGTTATGTCTCTTATATGAATCGACGGAATTTGCCGCCATGCCTCTGATCCATTGCTCCGAAGACCGCCACGCCGGTGCGATCCTCGACATTTTTAACCACGCCATCGCCACCTCCACCGCGCTGTACGACTACAAGCCGCGGCCGGCCTCGGCCATGGCCGGGTGGTTCGAGACCAAGCGGCGCAACGATTTCCCGGTGATCGGCATCGAAGACGAGGCGGGCCGGCTGCTGGGCTTCGCGTCGTACGGCACCTTCCGCGCCTGGCCGGCCTATAAGTACAGCGTCGAGCACTCGATCTACATCCATCACGACAGCCGCGGTGCCGGCCTGGGCCGGCAATTGCTCACCGCGCTGATCGAAGAGGCCACGGCGCGCGAGGTGCACACCATGATCGGCGGCATTGACCAGACCAATGCGGCCAGCATCGCGCTGCACGAGCGGCTGGGCTTCACCTCGGCCGGGGTGATCCGCGAGGTGGCCTACAAGTTCGGCCGCTGGCTCGACCTGGCCTTCTATCAGAAGGTGCTGGCCACGCCCGCGCAGCCCAACGAAGACTGAGACGTCACTGCGTGGAGGTGGACGTGGGCGTGGCCGGGCGCGACGCCTGCGTCGGCAGGCGCTCGACCGTCAGCGCGTCGGGCTCGCTCGGCGAGGGTCGCACCACCACCGCGCGGTTGGTGGCGTTGGCGCCCAGGTTGGGCAGGTCGGCGGCGCGCGGCGCCATCGCCGCGAACGGGCCGCCGCCGCCCGCCGGCAGGTCGTCCAGCGTGAGGGCCTGCGCCCATTTGCCGTCGTGGCGCGACAGCACCTGATAGCGCTGCGGGCCGCCGGCCGTGCGCGCCACGACGTAGAGCGTGCCGTTGATGATGCTGAGCGCGGGCGGCGAGGCGGCCGTGGCGCCCAGGGCGACGGGCTTGCCGCGCTCCACCAGCCAGAGCGCGCCGCCCGCCTTCTCGAGCACGGCCAGCGTCACATTGCCCTGCGGGTCGGCCTCGATCGCGGGCCGGCCGATGTACGACACGCCCAGATCCTGCGCCTCGCTCCACGCGAGCTCGCGATCCTTGGCGCGCGAAGTCTGTTGCAGGCGCAACAGATGATTGTCGCCCCGCCGGCGCAGATAGAGTTCGATGCGCTTGTCGCCGTTGCGGATCGCGGCCAGGCCGCCGGCCGCGGTGGGCGCGGGCACGCGGCGCCATTCCTGCCAGCCGGCATCGGGCGCCGGGCTCGCGGCGATCTGGCGCGTGGTGTACACGCGGCCTTCGATGTCGGAGGCAAACACCACGTAGCGGCCATCGGCGCCGCGCGCGATGGCGGGGCTGGCGGTGGCGCCTTCCAGCGGGGGCAGGGCGCGCCAGGTGCCCCAACTGCCGTCGATGCCCGCCGGCGCGATCCAGTGCAGCTGGTCGTCGTACCCGAGCGCCACGGCGGCCGCCTCGCCACGCGGCGCCACGGCCGGGATCTGCGTCACGCGCACGCCGCCCAGCGCCTGCCAGCCCTGCCAGGTGCCGTCGTGGCGCTGCTTGTTGGCCCACAGCCCGCCGAGCGGATCGCGCGCGATCAGGCCGGCGGTGCCGTCGGCATGCGCGAACGACACCAGCGGCCCCGAGGTGCGTCCGCCCAGGCTTTGCCAGCGGCGCTCGCCCGGATTCCATTCGTTGACGGCGGCGTTGGTCTCGCCGGCCGCAAACACCACCAGGCCACCCCGGCCGTCCGGATAGAGCTGCGGCGCCATGTCCTGGCGCGACACGTAGTAGGCGCGCTGGACCCAGGCGGCGGCCGGGCCGGCCGGCTCTTTGCAGCCGGTGGGGCCGGCACAGTAGTGGTAGTCGTTCCAGGCGTAGTGCTGGAAGATCACCGACTTCACCTCGGCCTCGGCCGGGTTGAGATTGGTGGCGCGCTCCTGGCTCGGATAGTCGATGTAGCCGGTCTCGGCGTAGTTGCCGGGCGCGCGCAGCATGGCCTCGCGCACCAGCCGCGCGCTGGCGATGTGGTCGGGGTGGCCATGGCCGGCACAGCGCCAGCACAGCTGCGTGTACGGCACCACGATGGTGTCGTCGAGGTGGCGCACCGTGGTCGGATCGTAGTCGCGGATCAGCGCGGCCAGCGTGTCCACCAGCTGCACCCGCGTGTACACCTGCGGATAGGGCCCCAGCGTATCCACCGTCTGGTTGGGCTCGGACTCGGTGCGGCTGAGCGGCGTGAGGCTGCCCCAGCCCTTGCCGAGCCAGGGATCCTTCAGGCGCATGTGCCAGAGCTGGATGCGCGGATTGCCGCGCAGCGTGAAGCGCGCGATGGCGCGCCCGCCCGCGAAACCGGCGTCGGCGCGCCATTCGTCGGGCTTGCCCGCCATGTAGGCATAGGCCGAGCGCACGCCTTTCTCGCGTCCCAGCATGTAGGGCTCGCCTTCGCCCGCATCGCTCGCGGTCAGGTAGACCAGCCGCACGCAGCCGCCCGCCTGGATGTTGGAGGCGATGTCGGGGTTCATGAACAGCAGGTCGTCGTCGAGGTGCGCGACGAACGCCAGGTCTTTGATGCCGTGGCACTGTTCGAGCGTGGGCGCGGCCTGCGCGCTCGCGGCGGCGAAGCACGACAGGATCAGGAGGCAGCGTAGAAAGAGTGCGGACATGGCCTGCGGGCGGCGCGGCGGCGCCGGCGTGATGGGTCGCGTGGGGTGGGAAAAGTATAGCCATCCGGTGTGGCAGGGCGGGTTTGCGCCTGCGCCCGGCGGCCGGAGCGTTGCATCGAGGATACGAACGCACGGGCGGCGCGCCCCGGCGCTGGCGACGCGTGCACGGGTTGCTGCAGGCTGCAACTCACGGTCACACATCGCGAGCGCCTCTTAGCCTTCAATAGCGCATCTTTTCGAGCGCGTTTCTTTGCGCGCGCCGGGGCGGCGGGTCGGCCCGGGCGAGCCATCACCCCTGAGGGAGTTCCTTCATGCATCTCCGTTCGTCCGCCTGGATCCTGTTCGCCGCCTGCTCGGCCTTCGCCACGCCCACGCTGGCCGCCGAGGGGCCCGCCTTCAGTTGCGAACATCCCCGCAGCAAGGCGGAAAGAACCATCTGCGACTTCGGCAACTTCGCCGAGCTCGACCGCAGCATCGCGCTGCAGTACCAGCGCGCGCGCGGCGAGCTCGACGGCGCCACCAGCCGCGCGCTCACGCAGGACCAGGAGCGCTTCGTCAAGGTGCGCGACGAGACCCACGAAGATCCCGGCATCAAGAACACAGGCCACGAAGAGCTGCTCTGGCGGCTCACCGAGCGCAACAGGTTCATGACCTCGATCGACGGCGGCAAGCGCGCCGGCGTCGTCGGCAAGTGGCAGAACCTCAACGGCACGCTCACCGTGACGCAGAAGCCCGACGGCACGCTGCATGTGGAAGGCACGGCGATGCAGCCAAACGACGGCCGCTGGGTCTGCGAGATCAAGGCGGATGCCCCGGCCCAGGGCGAGGGCGCCGTGTTCTCCGACGCCAAGGCCGAGGGTTGGACGCTGGCGCTGGCGCGCAAGGGATCGGGCCTGGCCGTGACGCAGGCCCCGGGCCAGGGCGCCAAAGACACCGGTCATCCGCCGTATTGCGGCGCGGGCGGCAGTTTCGCCGGCACCTACTTCCCCGTGCGCTGACGCGGGGGCAGCGCCTGGGGGCGACACCGTCATCGGCCCGGGCCTGCTCTGCCTGGCATTCTCGATCCACGCCCAGACCGCGCCGTCGGCGCCGCTCGATTGCGTGCGCAACGATCCCGGCCTGCTCGAGCGCCGCGCGGCCTAGTCGGCGTCGCGCACGTATGCGCCCTCGAAGTCCGGATAGTCCTCGTGCAGCCCCTGCACCAGGCGGCCGGTGGGCTCGGCTTCGGCATCGGTCTCCACCAGCTGCCAGCCGGGGATGTCTTCGCCCTGCACCGAGGGGCCGTCGTCCAGCACCATCACGAAGCTGTTGCCCAGCGTCTTGCCGTAGGCCAGCAGCAGCGCGTCGAGCGCCTCGGCGCCCACCGCCTTGCGCGCGGTGGCCAGCGTCTGTTCCAGGTCGGGACGATCGAACAGCGTCTCCTCCAGGGCATCGTCCACGGCGTCGGCCAGCGTGTGGACCTCGCGCAGCATCAGGAAGCGGGCGAACTGCGGCAGGTCTTCGCGCACCTCGCTGTTGACCCAGTCGGTCGGGTCGGTGCAACCGGCGCGCTGCATGGCGGCCGTCAGCCGGGCGTGCCGTTCGGTCTTGCTCGCGGGCGAGGTCATGGGGAAGGGCTCCTGTCGTGGGTTGGGGGCGGCGGGGCGCCGCGCAGCGTATTCTAGGCAGCCTGCGGCAGGGATCGGGTGACGGGCTGCGGGCGCCGCCGACAAATTGTTTCCTGCGCGGGTGCAGCCTGCGCGCCGGGGCGGGCTGCATGACGGCAGGGCGGCTTTGCGCAGGGGGCATCTGCGGGAAGCGCTTGGCGGACCGGCTTTGTGCCGCAAGCGCATACACTGTCGGTTGACTCCGTTTTTTGCGGTCCTTGCGACCGGCACTCCCGTGACCACCTCCTTCTCCTCCCTGCCCCTCCTGCCCGCCTTGCTGGAAAACCTGCAAGGCCTGGGCTTCGAACAGATGACGCCGATCCAGGCCCAGAGCCTGCCGCTCATCCTGGAAGGCCGCGACCTGATCGCCCAGGCCAAGACGGGCAGCGGCAAGACGGCGGCCTTCGGCCTCGGCGTGCTGCAGAATCTCGACGTGAACCGGCTGACGCCGCAGGGCCTGGTCGTGTGCCCCACGCGCGAGCTCGCCGAGCAGGTCGCCCAGGAGCTGCGCCGCCTGGCCCGCCAGATTCCCAACGTGAAGATCCTGACGCTGTGCGGCGGCGCCGCGGCCCGCCCGCAGGCCGAGTCGCTGGCACGCGGCGCGCATCTGGTCGTGGGCACGCCCGGCCGCCTGCAGGACCACCTCGAGCGCGGCAGCCTCGACCTCGCCGGCATCAACACGCTGGTGCTGGACGAAGCGGACCGCATGGTCGACATGGGCTTCTACGACGACATTGTCGCCATCGCCTCGCATTGCCCGGCCAAGCGCCAGACCCTGCTGTTCTCGGCCACCTACCCCGACAACATCCGCAAGCTCGCCGCGCGCTTTTTGCGCAACCCGGCCGAGGTCAAGGTCGAGGCCCAGCACGACGCCAGCCGCATCGAACAGATCTTCTACGAGATCGGCGAAGGCGAACGCCTCGACGCCGTGGTCACGCTGCTGGCGCACTACCGCCCCGTGTCCACGCTGGCCTTCTGCAACACCAAGATTCGCAGCCACGACCTCGTCGAACGCCTGCAGGCCGCCGGCATCAGCGCCCAGGCGCTGAACGGCGACCTCGAGCAGCGCGACCGCGACGAGATCCTGATCCAGTTCGCCAACCAGAGCTGCGCCGTGCTGGTCGCCACCGACGTGGCTGCGCGCGGCCTCGACATCCAGAACCTCGGTGCCGTGATCAACGTCGACGTCACCAAAGACACCGAAGTGCACGTGCACCGCATCGGCCGCAGCGGCCGCGGCGACCAGAAGGGCCTCGCGCTCAGCCTGTGCTCGCCCGAGGAAATGCGCTTCGCCAACCTGATCGAGCAATACCAGGGCGCGCCGCTCAAGTGGGCCGACATCAAAGCCCTCAAGCCCAAGGCCGACCGCCCGTTGCGCGCGCCCATGATCACGCTCTGCATCCAGGGCGGCAAGAAAGACAAGCTGCGCCCCGGCGACCTGCTGGGCGCGCTCACCGGCGACGGCGGCCTGGTGTTCGAACAGGTCGGCAAGATCAATATCACCGAGTTCAACTCCTACGTCGCGCTCGACCGCAAGATCGCCAAGCAGGCCTTCTCCAAGATCTCCAACAGCAGCATCAAGGGCAAGCGCTTCCGCATGCGCTTCCTGGAAGAGTTCTGAGCGGCGTGCGTGATCGGCCGGCGGGTAGCCGGTGACGATGGCATCGCGTTCACACGTGCAAAGAGGAAGCTTCGGCTTCCTTTTTTGTTGGCGGGTGTTCTGCCGGCAGGGCGCGAAGCCTCCTGGCGGCCAGGCGCGCGTGAGCAGCGTAGCTTGCTGGATGGTGAGGCAGGGCAGGGGAGGCATTGACGATCTGGGCCGGCGCGTCGCGTCGCTGCGCGGCCAGGTCACGCAGGGCAAGGCAGGTCAGGTTAGGTCAGGTTAGGTCGGGTCGGGTCGGGTCGGGCCAGGGCAGGGCAGGGCTAGGCAGCGCCAGGCAAGCCAAGGCGAGGCAAGGCGAGGCAAGGCGAGGCAAGGCAAGGCAAGGCAAGACAAGGCGAGGTAAGGCACCGCAGGGCAAGCCAAGCCACAGGGCAAGGTGGCTGTCGCGCTCATGGAATAATGCCGCTGGAATATCGTCAGGGCGGAGCCGCCGGTGTGCAGCCGGACGGAAAACGCACACCCACACCCCTCATCCGAAGGTGCACGATGAAGAAACTGCTTGTCGCGATCCTGCCCTGCCTGCTGCTCACCGCATGCCTGAACACCAACAGACAGATCAAACTCGTGCCCTCGCCCCTGGGCACTTACCAGGTGCAGGTGCGCGAGTGCCAGGTGCGCGGCTCGCTGACGCGCGACATCCGCTACGAAGTCTTCGTCACCCGGGCCGGCGCCGACGAGCAGTGCTACTCCGCCAAAGAGCCCGTCCTCGCCACCTTCCTGAGCCCCAGCCCCGTTGAAAAACTGACGCTGACCTGGGTCTCCGACACCGAACTGCGCGTCGGCCACCCCGCACCCTCCTACTGGCCGCCCCAGATGGAGCGCGATCGCAAGAAAGGCGTCACCGTCACGTTCGAGCCGGCGCAACCGGTCGGGAAGCAGTAAGGGCGCGTTTTAGTTAGAGCCAGCAATCTGTCGGACGGTGGCGGCGACGCTGCCCGCGAGCTGATCGCTCACACGCCAGGTGCGCACCCTATACGGCCTATCCCTGCAGGCGCAGCCGCGCCTCTGCCAGATTGCTCCCACTCATGCGCCCGGGCAAACACGATGGGCGCAGCCGGCCCTGTTGGCCGGCGTGGCCAGGCGCTGGGCGCCGAGCTGGCGATGTGGCGCGAGGTGGTGCAGAAGGCCGCCGCCGACCCAGCCGCTCGACCGCCCATAGCGACGCCAAGCCGGCCGCCTCATTCATGCCATCGCCGACGCGTCGCGGCGCGCAAATCCACGCAGACGGCCGCCGCAAAGATTCACACGGCTAGCTGGCGCGCCCAGTCATGCCAATACGCAGCGATCTCGGCAGTCTGTTTGACGACCCGATCCGCCGCAGGCGGCGCTGCCCAAAGATCCAGCCGATATCCATCCACCGGCGTATCCGCGTCGTTGGTATTCAACGCATTCCCCGCGGCCATCCCCCGCGCCTGATACCGCGCACGATAAGACCCGGCCGCAAGCGGCATCCGCACACCCTCATCCGCCGCCCACTCTACCAGCCTGATCTCCCCACCCGGCGCCGAGAAAGAAACCTCCACGATCTCCTCCCAGCCCTCATCCAGCGAGGGCTCCGCGTCAAACAACCGGATATCGATACCGACCACACCGGTATGCAGCCCAGTCACCAGAAACAGAATGGCCGGCACCCGCGCACCACAAAGCCCATTACCTTGCCCCCGAAAACAACCGCCCATGTCGCCGTCGAAGGAACCGGTCAACTCGATATAGGCCTGCCCATACTGAGCCTGGATCTGCCCAGAAAACAACTCAACCACGCGCGTTCTCCAATGAGGGCGAGCGATGACAAGGCATCGATGTGCTGAGACTGTACTTGACGTGAGGGTGGGGAGTTGCCTGGCTTGAGGCGGAGACTGCAAACGCTTCTGAACAAGGAAGATTCAGAAGGTCTGGATGGCGCCCTGCGCCTGAATCGAACCGCCCGGCCTTGCGGCGGGAGATTTTGAGGCGGTGATTTACAGTGTTTCTACAGGGAAATGGGGCGAATTCTAGCGTAGGGGGGAACAGGTAAAACTAGTTTAAAATCAATATGAACTTGTACTGTACCTAAATTTCGGTACAGAAGCATAGTGATCTCAAAAGGCGAGAGCTGTCAGTAGCATCAAAAAAGTAGCAACTGGACCCCCTTGGGTTGGCCGTACCTTAATGCTAAGCATGGCGCTATTGCATGAAAGCTTGGATCAACCACCTGCAAGCGCACTTAGCACCACTCCAGTAGCACTCCCTAGAATCGCGCTAACTAGAGGGTGCTCCAAGAATGCCTCCAGCCGCCCTTTCGCCTCTGCTTTTTCAGATGCGGAGCCTGAAGATGACTCAATTTTTTGAATTAACTCATTGAATATGGCTTGAATGTGCTGCGTGTTGTAATCCCCTACTTGAATCCCTGTGGAATTGTGAATATTAATGGTTGTCGATTTCATTGAGGAAGGGCTGTCGACTATTGCGGTTGTCTTCTGAACTTTTAAAGAGTAGTGCGGGGGGATTGAACCGAGACCAGGGCTATAGTCTGCTGATACCACTAAATAAAGTTCTTCTTTCCCACTCGGAAGGGGCCGAGTGACATGGTCGCCCTCTTCCACATTGAGAGACTTTTCCATGATGGTGATCGAACCGGATGACACTGAGGCCTTATAGGGGCCGAGCCTTTGGCCGTCTGGCTTGACGATGTGGACGCTATCTTTCAAAAGGCTTTGAAACGCAGACATGTTTATTTTCCAATAATCCAACGTTTGGCATAAAAAGGGCTGCCGTAGCGAAAAATCCGTGAAGCTAGCACCTCTCTTGCAGACGGTTTCTATCGACGGAGTTACGATAGTGCGATGGCCTCTCCTGGTAGTGCGGCTGCCTTCGTCTTGAGAGTATCGAGATTTTCAAGTTTAGCGGAGAATAATTGCTCCGCCACCGCTGCTCCTTGACCCATGTCGCGAAAATAGTGGGCGAGGGGCATCTCGAAAATCGTTGTGAGCTGAGTAAGAACTTGGTTAAGTCTTTTCTTCTTCATCTTTGAATCATCCCATGCGTACATCATGTAGTAAAACGCGGACCAGAACGATACCGACTGATGAAAATAAACCTTCTTGATCGGGGCGGTGATCGAATACATGCCTCCGTTAACTGCAAATACTTCGCGCGCGAAATCCATGTTTCCAAGGTTGCACCCCGAAACGAATAGTCGGCGGTTGTGTAGTTTCTTGTCGAATATTCGCGCGAATTCTTTGTAATTGGAGCTTCCGAAAGTGTATTGAACGAGATCCTCGCCCCCATGGCAGGACAAGTGAAGGTAGCGATACCCAGATTCTCTAAAAATTTTGGCAAACTCAATCAGCTCTCGTTGTGTCCGGAAGTAGTAGTAGAGTGGATTTTTCCCATGAAGCTTTAGAACTTCGTAGAGTATTTTCCCATCAAGACGCGCTTCTTTTTCATCAGCGTGTTCGAGTGACTCGAGGATGAATGTTTCTGGCTTTGTAATATTTGCGGGCGGGATTGTTGCTACAGACACGGGGTTTTCTCCGGTGGGCCTCGTTACTACGCTTTCGGGTAACGCAGTTGCCTAGTTAAGTGGCAGAGTAGTCAACATAAAGTTACAGGGCAACGAGCTCGGCGAGCTTGGCTGCTATATTTTCCATCGTGTCATCTGCACTACTCAGGCCACTTCTGGATCCGAGCAGGGGGCTGACTTCACGAAGAGCTTCATACGTCGTGTCGTGAACGATAGGAACGAGCAAGTCGCGCGCTAGGAGAGCCGAAAGCTCTTTTTCGGCGATCCCCTCCCCAGCAAGGCGACGCAACAGCGCCGGAGTCACCAAAACGATCCCTACCCGCGACTTCGCGAGTCCCTTGTCTATTTCACGCAGTAAAGTTGCACCTAGGAGCACGTCCTTCTCGCTGAACCAGACCGAGACATTAGCCGCCTCGAGCAAATCATGGAGTTCTTTGGCGACTCCCTTTCGGTCATCCCATGCGTGGCAAAGAAAGACGTCCCTAAGATCGGGTACCGATGCGCGCTTTTCTACATTTTCGCGAACCGGTGTAAGAGTCCGTACCTCAGCAGGCGTGTATACAACGGAGGACCCTGTTCGCGACCAGCGTGGTCTCGTACTGCTCCCAGAGCTTCCTGCGCTGCTCCGTCCCACTCCATTACTCACCGAGGGCGAATATGCTGAATCGTAGGAAGAGTATGAAGAGCCAAAACCGCCGTACGCACCATAGCGGCCGTAGCCTCCCCCGCATGCCGGACATGCGTCCCTCCCGCTAGCAGTGCGATGGCCGTACCTTGGTGCTGTGCATCTAGCCATGTTTTTCCCTCTTCATTTTTACGCCTCCTCGAAGTTGGATTTCCGAGATAAAAATGCTCTCGAAACCAACATTCATGTGATACAAAAACCGTCGACAGCCTATCCTGCACTAGCTTCAACTGCCTATGTTTTCTTCGTCATGACTAAGCTTTTGGGCTTGCCAAGGCACTACGCGGTTGCACAAATTCTTCCTGGTCAATGTCCCCGTCGATGAACCGTTGAGCATTTTCTTCATCTGCTGTTTGAGGGAGAATCCCTCCAAGCCGACTGATGCGCATGCACAATTGACGGCCGCTGCACGGCGGTTGCGCTCGACGCCTGATATCGTTTTGGTTAGTCCCGCTTCGTGCGAACCCATCTCGGCCTTGGTTGCTCCCCGTGCTTTGGGTAACGTTATCTTACAAGGTGTGGGATTTTTTTGGTGATTCATAGGGAAAACCAGCAAATAAGGCTTCACGCAGAAATTGTTTTGTTTTTCTGCCTATCAATAGATTTTTCCGATTGAGAGCGATACAGGCGTCCCGTTTGTTAGGGCATTTTCCAAAGAGGCTTTGCCTCTCTGGGCTCTCCCCCCCTGGGGCGATGGCCATGAACGCCTCCCCCGAGCGCACCGTGTGGGCGCTCCTACCGCGTCAAGGGGCCGTGTCCTCGCCGGCCGTAGGGCTGCGGGCCGCACCAACTCCTTGACCCGTCGTCCGCGCTATCTGTGGCGCGATTCGACTGCAGGTACCGATGGTGGCTGGAAGAGGTCTCAACGGCGGAGCTGGAGGCCTCAGCATGAAGCAAGGCGTCGGAAACGGAAGGGCTACTGCGCCTAGCGTTAATCCCCCGGGGTGATCTGGTGATCAATCTGGTCTGGCGTAAATCGGACAAGGCAGCGTTGCTGGGCGGCCACTGACGCCAGTTCGGTGAGAACGAACGCCGATTCAACCGAGTTAGTTGCTCCAGCGCGGAGCTGAGCGGTGGGTAGTCATAGTTAAAACGACCTTGCCGAGAGCGACGCCGTTATGAGCATTGTCGGCGTGCTTATTGCATTTCGACGGAGCCGCCGGCACCTAGGCCTTTCTTATCCCTCTTCGACGTAAAGCGATTCTGTTGAGCGGCACTCCGCAAAGCGCCGTCCTTATCGAAATGATCGAAGCAATGTCCCATAGCTTCGTGCCGCTTTGCAGATCGATGGGAATATTTCGGCGGACAAGGACTTGAATGACCAGGGATGCGCGGCGTTGGCAGCTATCGCGCTGCGGTGGAAGGGGCATAGCGGGCGATCCTAATGCGCAGAACGCCTGAGCCCCTTGATGTCCCCATGCTTTCGCCGTGATCCCAATGCGGCAGCCTCTGACGTGCGAACGAATTCAGGGATCAGCAGTAGCACGGATGCTCGGCGAAGCCAAAACGACGCGCAGAATCCCACCGGCACACTGCAATCACAGTGACGGCGACCCAACGTATAGGTAAAGGGGAGTTGCTGCGGAGATGGTGCCCGGGGCCGGAATCGAACCGGCACGCCTTGCGGCGGGGGATTTTGAGTCCCCTGCGTCTACCAATTTCACCACCCGGGCACGGATGGCGCGAGGGCTCTGTGTGAGCTTCGCGTGGAGGAAAGCGTGCCATTATATGCGGTCTTGAAATTTTTGGCAGAGGCCCCATTTGAGGGCATACCGCCGTCCGTGCAGGCACGGGTGCGGCGATGTTCCTGCCGGGGGTGGGGGCTGGCCAGAGCGCTGGCGGCTTCCCCTGAATTGTTCACTTTTTGATCACTGATTACGCCAATGACTCAGAACGCAACGTCTCCTGCCGAAACCCTGGGCTTTCAGGCCGAGGTGAAGCAGCTGCTGCACCTGATGATCCACTCGCTCTACAGCAACAAGGAAATCTTCCTGCGCGAGCTGGTGTCGAATGCGTCGGATGCGTGCGACAAGCTGCGCTTCGAAGCCATCGACAACCCCGCGCTGCTGGCCGGCGACAGCGAGCTGGCAATCCGTGTCGACTACGACAAGGCCGCGCGCACCATCACGATCACCGACAACGGCATCGGCCTGTCGCGTGACGAGGCCATCGCCAACCTGGGCACGATCGCGCGCTCGGGCACCAAGGAATTCTTCTCGCAGCTCACGGGCGACAAGCAGAAGGACGCGCAGCTCATTGGTCAGTTCGGCGTGGGCTTCTACTCCTCGTTCATCGTGGCCGATCGCGTCACGGTGCACAGCCTGCGCGCCGGCGAGCCGGCCGAAGCGGCGATTCGCTGGGAATCCGACGGCCAGGGCGAGTTCTCGATCGGCGCGTCCGACAAGACCACGCGCGGCACCTCGGTCACGCTGCATTTGCGTGCCGACGAAGACGAGCTGCTCAACGGCTGGAAGCTGCGCGAGATCCTGCGCCGCTATTCCGACCACATCTCGCTGCCGATCCGCATGGCCAAGGAAGAGTGGGATGCGGAGAAGGGCGAGCAGGTCACGAAGGACGAATACGAAACGGTGAACCAGGCCAACGCGCTCTGGACCCGTTCCAAGGGCGACGTTTCCGACGAGCAGTACCGCGAGTTCTACAAGACCGTCTCGCACGACTACGACGATCCGCTCGCCTGGACGCACAACCGCGTCGAAGGCCGCAGCGAATACACCCAGCTGCTGTACGTGCCGAAGCACGCGCCGTTCGATATGTGGGACCGCGATGCGCGCCGCGGCGTGAAGCTGTATGTGCGTCGCGTCTTCATCATGGACGATGCCGAGCAGCTGCTGCCGTCGTATCTGCGCTTCGTGCGCGGCGTGATCGATTCGGCGGACCTGCCGCTGAACGTGTCGCGCGAGATCCTGCAGGAAAGCCGCGACGTGCGCGCGATCCGCGAAGGCTCGGCCAAGCGCATCCTGTCGCTGCTCGAAGACCTGGCGGAAAACAAGCCGGAAGACTACGCCGCGTTCTGGACCGAGTTCGGCCAGGTGCTGAAGGAAGGCGTGGGCGAGGATCCGTCGAACCGCGAGCGCATCGCCAAGCTGCTGCGCTTTGCGTCCACGCAGGGCGATGGCTCGGCCCAGACCGTGACGCTGGCCGATTACCTGGCCCGCGCCAAGGAAGGCCAGGACAAGATCTACTACGTGACCGGCGACAGCTACTCGGCCGCGAGCAACAGCCCGCACCTCGAGATCTTCCGCAAGAAGGGCATCGAAGTGCTGCTGCTGTGGGATCGCGTCGACGAATGGATGCTGTCGCATCTGCGCGAGTTCGACGGCAAGTCGCTGGTGTCGGTGGCCAAGGGCGGTCTCGACATCGAGGCGCTGGCCGACGACGAAGAGAAGAAGCACCAGGCCGAAGTGACCGAGCAGTTCAAGCCGCTGGTCGAACGCCTGCAGCAGGCGCTCGACGGGCAGGTCAAGGAAGTGCGCGTCACGCTGCGTCTGGTGGATTCGCCGGCGTGCGTGGTGGTGGGCCAGAACGAGCTGAGCCCGCACCTGCTGCGCATGCTCAAGGCGGCGGGCCAGGAAGCGCCCGATCTCAAGCCGGTACTGGAGATCAATCCCGACCATCCGCTGGTCGCGCGCATCCGCGACACCGCCGACGAAGACTTCGGCGCGTGGGCGCAACTGCTGCTCGACCAGGCGCTGCTCGCCGAAGGCGCGCAGATCGCCGACCCGGCCGCCTTCGTCAAGCGCCTGAACGCGCTGCTGTTGAAGGTCTGACGCGCTGCTTTGACGTCTGAACGAGGGCATCCCGCGAGGGATGCCCTTTTTGTTGCGTGCGCGACGAACGATTGGGGGGACGGCACACGGACGCGTCGGATCCGGACCGGCAACCGGCGGCGCGAGCCGAAGCTGACACGCAGACCCACGAACCCTACGGGAAAACCCCGCATAAGAAATATTGATAGGGGTCTATCGCAACTTGTGATTGGACGCGCGGCGCGGGCTTGCGGTGCAATGCTTCGCATCAGGCGGCCGACGCGGCCGCGCCGTCACAAGGGAAACCGCATGTCCATGCAAGCACGCAATGGCGCCGAACTGGCGTATCAGGCCCGTCTCGATGCCCGCGCGGGCAGGCTGACCGGCCCGACCGCCAATCTGGCGCCCGGCCAGGTCCAGGCCAATCTCGCCATCCTGCCGCGCGCGCTCGCCGCCGACTTTCTGCATTTCTGCCAGCGCAATCCCAAGCCGTGCCCGTTGCTCGCGATGTCCGAGCCCGGCGATCCGGCGCTGCCCACGCTGGGCCGCGACATCGACATCCGCAAGGACATTCCGCGCTATCGCGTGTGGAAGGACGGCGAGCTGATCGCCGAGCCGACGGACGTGAGCGATTACTGGCGCGACGACCTCGTGTCGTTCCTGATCGGTTGCTCGTTCTCGTTCGAGGAAGCGATGCTGGACAACGGCCTGCCGGTACGCCACATCGAGCAAGGCTGCAACGTGCCGATGTATCGCACCAACATCGAGACGGAGCGGGCCGGGGTGTTCGGCGGCCCGCTGGTGGTGTCGATGCGGCCGCTCAAGGCGGCCGACGCGATCCGCGCGATCCAGGTCACGTCGCGGTTTCCGTCGGTGCATGGTGCGCCCGTCCACCTGGGCGATCCTTCGCTCATCGGCATTGCCGACATCGGCCGGCCGGATTATGGCGACGCGGTCGAGATCAAGGCGGGCGAGATCCCGGTGTTCTGGGCGTGCGGCGTGACGCCGCAATCGGTGGTGGCCGCCGTGCGGCCGGAGTTCTGCATCACGCACGCGCCGGGTCACATGCTGGTGACCGATCTGCAGAACAGCCGCATGGCCATACTCTGATGGGTCGTCCCGATATCGATTGAATCGGCATGACGCCCGCGGGCCGGTGCGCCGCCGGGTGTCGCGGCAACGCGATGCGGCGCACGCTGGCCGTCGACGGCCAACGGACCGCTCGCAACACGTCGGGCAATCAGGCCCCCGGGAATGCAGCAACGAACAAGCCCGCGCACGCGTGATCGCGTTCGCGGGCTTTTGTCTGGCCGCTCAGCGTTGCGCCTGCGTGTCGGTCACCAGCGCGACCATCGCGAGCTCGGGCGCCAACGCCACTTCCAGCGTGGCCGGTGCCTGCTGCGACACGGCCGGGAAGCTGGCGTCGGGCGCGGGACCCCATTGCAGCATCAGGGCAAGCAGGGCCAGGGCCGCGATCATGGCGGGCGCGACGTCGCGGGCGCGCTGCAGCAGCTGGTTGGTACGGGCGACGCTGAAGTCGGTGGGAGTGATGAGCGAGAACGACATGGTTATCTCCAGGCGAGGTTCGGTACGCCTGGGGATGCGGGCCGTTCGGGCACCAGCGTCAGGCGGGGTTGTTCGGGTGAGGTGAAGCGTAGGCCTGGCGGCGAGGCCAGGCCATCGTGCATGGGTATGCCGGGCGCATCCTTTGGGTTGCCCTCCGAAATGGTGTCAGACTGCATTTTTCGCGGCTGGCGCGATCTTGGAAATTGCAGTCTGACACCATTGTTTGGGGACGCCGGGGGCGCAATCAGTTCTTGGTGGCGGCCTGGATGGCGGAGTAGCTGGCCATCAGGTTGCGGTAGTCGGGGATGTGGTTCGCGAACAGCGTGCCCAGGCCCTCGATGTCGTTGCGCCAGTCGCGGTGCAGCTCGCAC
>Ga0160496_1000242_pt1 | contig 31373 bp, 28 predicted proteins | sample DIDPMG_2_FD_108231 | JGI IMG/M metagenome (GOLD analysis project Ga0160496, IMG submission 108231) | Enriched soil microbial communities from UW Madison campus, WI, USA - DID2937_E24_FP MG | ecosystem: Environmental > Terrestrial > Soil > Grasslands | place: USA: Madison, Wisconsin | collected...
AGAGGTAGGGCGACTCCAGCTTGCCCTTGCCCTCGTTGACCTCGGGTTCCCAATAGAAGTGCAGCTTCCAGTCGCGCCACTTCAGCGCGCGCAGCTCGTTCTTGATGTAGAACAGAAAGCCTTCGCGCGCCGAGTCGGCACGCGCGCCGGTGAAGAAGTCGGTCTGGTCCAGGCCGTCGATCGGCCGGTCCTGCGGCAGGCTGGCGCCGCCGATGTGCGACAGGGTGGTGAACAGGTCGGTCACGTGCACCATTTCGTTCGACACGCGCCCCGGCGCCACGCGGCCGGGCCAGCGCATGATGAACGGCACGCGCAGGCTGCCTTCCATCGCCGTGTGATACGTGCCGGTCCAGGGGCCGGCCGTGCCGCGGTAGGGCTTGCGGAACTCCGGCCCGTTGTCGCTGCAGAAGATGAAGACGGTGTCGTCGCGCAGGCCGAGCGCATCGACCTCGGCCATGATCTGGCCCACGCGGTGATCCATTTCCACCATCGAATCGGCGAAGTCGCCGGCGCCCGTGCGGCCCGCGAAGTCGGGATGGGGCAGGGTGGGAAAGTGCAGGTGCACCAGCGGCAGATACAGAAAGAACGGGCGATCCGTGCCCGCGTGCTCGCGCATGAAGGCCTGGGCGTGGCCCACCAGGTCGGCGTCGATGGCGCGGCGGCTGTCCAGGTCGTAGAGCTTGACGTTGGACGAGGGCGCGCCGGCGCGGCCCTCCATGATGTAGGGCAGGTCGGCCACGCTGGGATCGAAGCCGATCGACGCGGTGAACTGGCTCTCGTCGGTGGTGCGCGGGATGCCGTACCAGTGGTCGAAGCCGCGGTCGGAGGGATAGCGCCCGGGGATGTCGCCGAGGTGCCATTTGCCGTAGTGCGCCGTGGCGTAGCCCTGGCCCGAGAGCTGCTGGGCCAGCGTGATCTCGTCGCGCGTCAGGCCCTGCGGCAGGCCGGGCGGCACGGATTGCAGGCAGCCGGTGCGGATCGGGTGGCGGCCGCTCATCAGCGCCGAGCGCGTCGGCACGCAGTCGCTTTCGACGTTGAAGTTCTGCAGCAGCAGGCCTTCGCTGGCGAGCCGGTCGATGTTGGGCGTGGGCGCGCCCCGCAGCGCGCCGCCGCCGTAGCAGCCGAGCTCCCCCCAGCCCAGGTTGTCGGCGACGATGAGAACGATGTTGGGGGACTTCGGCATGGCGGCGGATCTCTCGGAAAGCGGGGGTTTACCGCGATTCTAGGAGCGGGCGCGCGCCGTAATATTCCCAAAAGTAGTTGTCGGGATAACCAACGTTCATGAATCTTTCGCTGCGCGACATCGAGTATTTCCTCGCCGCCGTCGAACACGGCAACCTGGAGCGCGCCGCGACCGCCTGCGGCGTGAGCCAGCCGGCCCTGTCCAAGTCGCTGCGCCGGCTCGAGGCGGATACCGGCCTCTCGCTGATGCAGCGCGCGGGGCGCGGCCTGGGCCTGACCTCCGAGGGCCTGGTGTTTCTCGAGCATGCCAACAAGCTGTGGGCGGAATACCGCGACGCGGTGCGCCACGCGATGGAGCTGCGGGTCGGCGAGGCGGGGCTGCTGCGCGTCGGCGCCACCGGCGCCACCGTGGACAGCGTGGTGATGCCGGCGCTGGCGCGGCTGCTGCCGCGCCGGCCGGCGCTGCGCATCCAGCTGGCGCAAGGGCTCTCGGATGACCTGAACGGCCAGGTCGAAAGCGGCCGGCTCGACCTCGCCGTCACGCCGATCTATGCCGATGGGCCCGCGACGCTGCGCCAGGAGATCATGTTCGAGGATGCGCTGTGCGTGGCGGCGGGCCGCGGTCATCCGCTCGCGGCGCGCACGCGGCTGGCGCTGCGCGACCTGTCCGGGCAGCGCTGGATCCTGCCGCGCCCGACCTCGGTGGCGCGCCGGCTGCTGGATGCCCGATTCGCCGAGGCCGGGCTGGCGGTGCCGCCCGCGGCGCTGGAGGTCGAGCATTTTTCCGCCGGCTCGCTGCGGCTGCTCGGCGGCTCGGACATGCTGGCGGTGTTGCCCGCCAGCGCGCTCGCGGCCAGCCCGGAGGTAGTGGCGCTGCCGGTGACGCTGACCCCGCCGCTTCGGCGCAGCATCGCCCTGATCTCGCGCCGAGGCACGACCTGGTCGCCCCTGATGACGGAATTCCGCGAGGCGGTGCTGGCGAGCGCCGGCCGCCCGCGCAAGCCGGGGCGCGGCTAGCCGCCGTGCCCCGCCCGCGTCACGGGCTCATCGCCCGGATGGCCTCACGGCCGGACCGGCCTCACTGCTTTGCCAGGCCGAGGTGCTCGATCAAGGTCTTCTCCTTGGCGAAGGTGGCGATGGCCCAGGCGCGGTAGTCGGCGCTGTTGCGGTAGGCCGGCTGCTGGTTGAGCTGCTGCATCACGTCCATGCTGGCCTTGCTGAACAGCGCTTCCTTGAAGGCGTCGTGCAGCTTGGCCACGACCTGCGGATCCATGCCCTTGGGGCCGGCGAGACCATAGGGCGACACCGACACCACCTTGTAGCCCAGCTCCTTGGCCGTGGGCACGTCGGGCCAGCGCGTGGTGCGTTCCTCGCCGAAGGTCACCAGCAGCCGCATCTTGCCCGAGTCGACGAAGGTGTCCCAGCCGGTGGCGTCGCTCTGCGCCATCACGTGGCCGCCGAGCAGGGCCTGCTGCATGTCGGCGTTGCCCTTGAACGGCACGTGATTGAGCTTCACGTCGGCGTTGATGGCGAGCTCTTCGATCAGCAGGTGCGGCGACGAGCCGATGCCGGTCGAGCCGTAGTCGATCTTGCCCGGCGCCTTGCGCGCGGCCTCGATGTATTCGTTGAAGGTCTTGTAGGGCGAGTCGCTGCGCACCGTGAAGCCGAAGGTGTAGCCCGACAGGCCGATGATGAAGGTGAAGTCGTCGATCGGATGCCAGCTGGTCTTCTGCATGTACGGCATGCGCAGCATCGCCAGCGTGTAGAGCGCGACCGTGTAGCCGTCGGGCTTGGACGTCATCGCCATGGTGGCGGTGCCGAGCGTGCCGCCCGCGCCGGGGCGATTCTCCACCACGACCGGCTGGCCCAGCTTCTTGCCCGCCTCCTGCGCCACGATGCGCAGATGCCGGTCGGTCGAGCCGCCGGCCGGGAACGGCACGATCAGCGTGATGGGCTTCTCGGGAAAGCTGCCCTGGGCCCAGCCGGCGGCGGGCAGGGCGGCGCCCGCGCTGCAGGCGAGCAGCGCGGCGAGGCAGGTGCGGCGGGTGATGCGGGTCTGGCGGTTCGCCATGGTGGTTGTCTCCTGATGTTGTGTTTTTATGTCGCCCGCGCCGCTGCTACTCGCGCAGATCGATCTTCAGCGGCAGGCGCGCCAGCGCCTCCCTGAGTTGCTGCCACTGCGCCGGCGTGGCCGGCCCGGTGGCACGCACGGCGATGTCCGGTTGGGCATCGGCCTGCACCTCGAACGGCGCCGCGCCGCTGTCGCGCGCGATGCCGTCGATGATGTCCTGCACCGTCATGGCCGCGGCGAGGCGGCGCAGATCGGGTTTGAAGATCTTGCCCACGTTGGTCATGGGCATCTGCTCGAGCACCGTGACGCGGCGCGGCCGCGCCGGCGCCTCGTCCACGTGCCGCGCGGCATGGGCGCAGAGTTCCTCGCCGGTCACCGTCGCGCCCTCGATCAGCGTCACGAACGCCACCGGCAGCTCGCCCGCATAGGCGTCGGGCGCGCCCACCGCGGCGGCGATGCGCACTTGCGGATGCCGGCCCAGCGCGTCTTCGATCACCTTGGGATCGATGTTGTGGCCGCCGCGGATGATGAGGTCCTTGGCGCGGCCCTGCAGATGCAGCCGGCCCTCCGTGTCCATGAAGCCCACGTCGCCGCTGATCAGCCAGCCGTCGGCCGTGAAGGCGCGCGCGGTGTCCTCGGGGTCGAGAAAGCCGGGAATCACGTTGGGGGCCTTGAACAGCACCATGCCCGGCTGGCCCGGCGTCACGTCGTGCGCGGGCAGGTCCGCGGCCACGTCCAGCGCCACGATGCGCACCTGCACGTGCGGCAGGGGAAAGCCCACGCAGTTCACGGGCGCGATCACGCCTTGCGGCGTGATCGACGAGATGCCGGCCATCTCCGTCATGCCCAGGCTCTCGTGGACGTGCAGGCCGAACTGGCGCTCGAAGCGGGACGCGAGTTCGGCGGGCAGCGGCGCCGCGCCCGTGCGGCAGTAGCGCAGCGAGGAAATGTCGGCCCCGTCCAGGGGCGTGTCGGCCAGCGCCGCGAGCACCGTGGGCACGCCCAGCAGCGAGGTCGCCCGATAGCGTTCCACCAGCTTCCAGTAGTTGCGCAGCACCTCGCGGTTGCGCAGCAGCTGCGTGGTCGGGATCACGATCTCGATGCCGGCCGACAGGCCCGCCAGCGAGGCCGGCAGCACGCCCGCCACGTGGAACAAGGGGTAGCCGTTGATCATCACGTCGCCCGGCAGGGCATTCTGCGACTGCACCGCGGCCCAGGCGGTGAACACCTGGTTGCCGTGGGTGTGGATCGCCAGCTTGGGCGCGCCGGTGGTGCCGCCGGTGTGGAAGTACGCGGCCACGTCGCTGGCGCGGATGCGGCGGCCGCTCACCAGCCGATCGGCCGGCTCCTGCGCACGCGCCGCGTTGAAGTCGAACGCGCCGTCGGGCAGCGCCGGCCGGGCCGATTCGGGTTCGGACAACGGCGCCACGCGCAGCAGCGTTTTCAGCGTCGGCACCCGGTCGCGCAGCGCCTGCGCCTTGGTCCAGGACTCGCAATCGGCCTCGGCGCCATAGGCGATCAGCACGCGGGCGCGCGCCGTGTTCATCAGCGCCGCGAGCTTGTCGAGCGACAGGAGCGGATTGAGCGGCTGCACGATGCCGGCGGCCTCGCCGCCCCATAGCGCCAGGTGATATTCCAGGCAGCCCGGCAGCAGGATCGCCACCGTGTCGGTGGGCTGCACGCCCAGGCGGTGCAGCAGATTGGCGGTCTGGTGCAGGTGACCGAGCAGCGCGCGATAGCTCCAGCGGATCGGCGCGTCGTCCGGATCCGCGGTGCGCAGAAAGGTGAGCGCGGGCGCGTCGCCGAACGCCGCGGCCGAATTGCGGAAGATCTCGTAGGTGCTCTGCACCGTCAGCGCCTCGGCCAGCGGCGTGGCCTCGATACGGCGCACGTCCGCCGCCGAGCGGATCGGGAAGGGCGCGCGAAAGGGCGGGGCCAGGGGCGGGGCCGCGCTGGCCGCCGCGCTCGCCGCCGCGCTGGCCGCCGCATCCGCCTGCGCATCCGTCGAGGGTGCCGCGGCGGCGCGGCCTTCCGCCTGTGCCCGGCGGTCCGGCAGGAGGTCGGCCGGGCTCATGCCGCGGCCTCCGCGGGCAGGGCGCGGCCCAGCGCGATGTAGCGGCGCAGATGATGGTCTTCGTCGCCGAACTGGTGGTTGATCATTACCAGCCGCTTGGCGTAGTGCGCCAGCGGCAGCTCCCAGGTCATGCCGATGCCGCCGTGCAGCTGGATGCTCTCTTCGGCCACGCGCGTGCCGACGCGGCCGATCGTGACCTTGGCCGCCGACAGCGCGCGTTCGCGCACGGCGCGGTCGGGATGGTCGAGCGCGGCGGCGGCGTTGATCACGGCCGAGCGTGCCTGCTCGATCTCGATCAGCAGGTCGGCCATGCGGTGTTGCAGGGCCTGGAAGCGGCCGATGACCTGGCCGAACTGCTTGCGCGTCTGCAGGTATTCCAGCGTGGCGTCGCGGGCGCAGTCCATCGCGCCCACGGCCTCGGCGCACAGCGCCAGGATGCCGCGGCCTACGGCCCGCTCCAGCACGTCGTGGCCCTGGTCCGGCGTGCCGAGCGCGGCCTCGGCCGGCACCCGCACCTGCGTCAGCGTGACCTCGGCGGCGCGGCCGCCGTCGATGAGCGGATAGCCGCGGCGCGCCACGCCCGGCGTGTCGGCGGGCACGAGAAACAGCGCGATGCCGTGGGCCTCGTCGCGTGCGCCGCGCACCCGCGCCGACACCAGCAGCAGATCGGCCTGGTCGCCCAGCGCCACCACGGCCTTCTCGCCGTCGAGCACCCAGCCCTCGCCGTCGCGCTCGGCGCGCGTGCCGACCTCGCTCAGGGCATAGCCGGTGTCGGGCTCGGCGTGCGCGAGCGCGGCCACCGTGCTGCCGTCGATCAGCGCGGCGAGCCGTGCGCGCTGCGCATCGGTGCCAACCGCCGCGATGGCGCTGCCCACCACCAGCGTGTCGAGAAAGGGCTCCACGACCAGGCCGCGGCCGAGCGCCTCGAACACCACGCCGATGTCGAAACCCGCGCCGCCCAGGCCGCCATCGGCCTCGGCGAACAGCGCGCCGACGGCGCCGAGTTCGGCGAAGCGCCGCCACATGTCGCGGCGAAAACCGGTGTCCGACGTGGCGATCGCGTCGCGCGTGGCGAAGTCGTACTGCTCGGAGACGAAGCGGCGCAGCATGTCGCCCAGCATGCGGCGGTCTTCGGTGTGTTCAAAGTTCATGATGCGGCTTCCTACAGGCCGAGCATCATCTTGGTGATGATGTTCTTCTGGATTTCGTTGGAGCCGCCGAAGATCGACAGCTTGCGGTTGTTGAAGTACTGCGCGGCGGCGCTGTCGGCGCCCTCGGGCCCGATGCGCTCGCCGGCATAGCCGGATTCCAGCGCGGCCGCGACATAGGGCCGCGCGTAGGGGCCCATCGCCAGGCGGTTGAGCGCCGTGATCTCCTGGCGGATCTCGGTGCCGCGCACCTTGAGCATGGAGCTCTCGGCGCCCGGCACGCCGCCCTGGGCCGCGGCCGCGATCACGCGCAGATTGGTGGTGCGCATGTTGTCGAGCTCGATCTCCACGCGCGCGAGCCGGGCGGCGAAGTCGACGTCGTCGATCAGCGCCTGGCCGCCGCGGCGCTGGCGCCGCGCCACCTGCTTGAGCCGCGCCAGCGCGGCGGTGGACTGGCCGACGCCGGCGATGTTGGTGCGTTCGTAGGTGAGCAGGTACTTGGCGCAGGTCCAGCCGCGGTTCTCGGCGCCCACCAGGTTGGCGGCGGGCACGCGCACGTCGGAGAAGAACACTTCGTTGACTTCGTGTTCGCCGTCCAGCGTGATGATGGGGCGCACCTCGATGCCCGGCGAGTCCATGTCGATCAGCAGAAAGCTGATGCCCTCCTGCGGCCGGCCTTCGGTGGCGGTGCGCACGAGGCAGAAGATCATGTTGGCGTACTGGCCCAGCGTGGTCCAGGTCTTCTGCCCGTTCACGACGTAGCTGTCGCCGTCGCGCACCGCGGTGGTCTTGAGCGAGGCGAGGTCGGAGCCGGCGCCGGGTTCGGAGTAGCCCTGGCACCACCAGTCGGCGCCGCTCAGGATGCGCGGCAGCCAGTAGCGCTTCTGCGCCTCGTCGCCGTACTTGATGAGCACCGGTCCCAGCATGCTGAGGCCGAACGGCACGATGCGCGGCGCACCGGCCAGCGCGCACTCGTTCTCGAAGATGAACTTCTGCACCGTGGTCCAGCCCGTGCCGCCGTGCTCGACCGGCCAGTGGCTGGCGAGCCAGCCGCGCGCATTCAGGATCGCGTGCCACTCGCTCATGTCGTCGCGGCTCAGGTGCTTGCCGCCGTGCACCTTGGCCGAGAGGCGCTCGGGCAGGTTCTCGCGCAGGAACGCGCGCACGGTGTCGCGAAAGGCGCGTTCTTCGGGGGTGAATTCCAGATCCATCGTCTACCTCAGTAAATGTCGAACAGGCCGGCCGCGCCCATGCCGCCGCCCACGCACATGGTGACCACCGCGCGGCGGGCGCCACGGCGGCGGCCCTCCAGCAGCACGTGGCCCACCAGGCGCGCGCCGGTCACGCCGAACGGATGACCCAGCGCGATGGCGCCGCCGTTCACGTTCAGGCGCTCCATCGGAATGCCGAGCTTGCGCTGGCAATAGAGGGCCTGCGAGGCGAAGGCCTCGTTCAGTTCCCACAGATCGATGTCGTCCACGCTCAGGCCCTGGCGGGCGAGCAGGCGCGGCACGGCGTAGACCGGGCTGATGCCCATTTCGTCGGGCTCGCAGCCCGCGATGGCCAGGCCGCGAAAGGCGCCCAGCGGCGCGAGGCCGGCGCGTTCGGCCTCGCGCGCCTCCATCAGCACGCAGGCCGCGGCACCGTCGGAGAGCTGCGAGGCATTGCCGGCCGTGACGAACTGGCCCGCGCCGCGCACGGGCTCGAGCGCGGCGATGGCTTCGTAGCGTGTGCCGGCGCGATTGCAGGTGTCGCGGTCGATGGTCACCTCGCGCTCCTCGCTCGCGCCGGTGGCCTTGTCGGTGACCCGCATGCGTGTGGTGACCGGGATGATCTCCGCGTCGTAGCGGCCCTCGCGCTGCGCCGCTTCGGTGCGGGCCTGGCTCTGCACCGCGAAGCGATCCTGGTCCTCGCGGCTGATGCCGTAGCGCGCGGCCACGATGTCGGCGGTCTCGATCATCGGCAGGTAGATCTCGGGCTTGTGTGCCACCAGCCAGGGATCGAGGCCGCTGCCGTCGTCGCGCGTGCGGATCGCCGAGACGGTCTCGACGCCGCCGGCGATCATGGCGGGCGCGCCGTCGACGATGATGCGGCTCGCGGCCGAGGCGATCGCCTGCAGGCCCGAGGCGCAGTAGCGGTTGATGGTGGCGCCGCCCACGCTCACCGGCAGGCCGGCGCGGATCACGGCCTGGCGCGCCACGTTGCGGCCCGTGTTGCCTTCGGGGTAGCCGCAGCCGATCAGCGCGTCCTCGATGAGGGCGGGATCGATGCCGGCGCGCGCCACGGCGGCCGTGATCGCGTGGGCGGCCAGCGTCGGGCCGGCGATCAGATTGAATTCGCCGCGATGGGCCTTGGTGATGGGCGTGCGCGCGGTGGCGACGATGACGGCTTCACGCATGCGAGGCTTCCTGTGAGGTCCGGGCGGCGCCCGGCGTGGCGTTGAGGGTGGCGAAATCGCGGCCGCTCTCGGCCAGCGCGATCAGCAGCGGCGCGGGCTGCCAGAAGCGCCGGTCCTGCGGCGCGAAGCGGCGGATGTCCTGCAGGATCTGCGGCAGGCCGATCCGGTCGGCGTGAAACAGCGGCCCGCCGAGATGGCGCGGGAAGCCGTAGCCGCGCAGGAACACCACGTCGATGTCCGAGGGGCGCAGCGCAATGCCTTCGGCCAGCACGCGCGCGGCTTCGTTGACCATGGCGGCGAGGTAGCGCCGCATGATGTCGTCGGCGCCGAAGGCCTGCGGCTGCACGCCGGCGCGGGCGCGCTCGGCCGCGATGATGGCCAGCACCTCGGGGTCGGGCGTGCCCTGGCGCGCGCCGTCGGCGTAGCGATAGAAGCCGCGCCCGGTCTTCTGGCCGAACCAGCCGCGCTCGCACAGCCGATCGGGAATCTGCACGTAGCGCAGCGCCGGATCGCGCGTGGCGGCGCGACGCTTGCGCGTGGCCCAGCCGATGTCGCCGCCGGCGAGATCCGCCATCTGGTAGGGCCCCATCGGATAGCCGAAGTCGCGCACGGCGGCGTCGATCTCGTAGGGCGAGGCGCCGTCTTCCAGCATCAGGTCGGCCGCCTGGCGATAGACGGCGAGAATGCGGTTGCCGATGAAGCCGTCGCACACACCCGCGCGCACCGCCGTCTTGCCCAGGCGCCTGGCGAGCGCAAGGCCGGTGGCGAGCGCCTGCGGGCCGGTGGCCGCGCCCATCACCACTTCCACCAGCTTCATGATGTTGGCCGGCGAGAAGAAGTGCAGGCCGATGACCGACTGCGGCCGCTTGGTTGCGGCCGCAATCTCATTGACGTCCAGATAGGAGGTATTGGTGGCGAGCAGGGTGTCCGCGCGGGCCACGCGGTCGAGCTCGCGGAACACGCTGCGCTTGACCGCCATGTCCTCGAACACCGCTTCGATGACAAGGTCGGCCTCGGCCAGCGCCCCGTAGCGCGTCGCCCCGGTGATGCGCGCCATGCGCTCGGCCTTCTGGTCGGCGCCCATGCGCCCCTTCTCTTCGAGCAGCGCGTAGACCTGTTCCACGCGCGCCAGGCCGCGCGCGAGCGCCGCGTCGTCCTGCTCCACCATCACCACGCGCAGTCCCGCGTCGAGCAGGCTCACGGCGATGCCGGCGCCCATGGTGCCGCCGCCGACCACGCCGCAGACGTGCAGGTCGAGCGGTTGCGCGCCGTCCAGGCCGGGCACGCGGGCGGCTTCGCGTTCCGCGAAGAAGGCGTGCACCAGCGCGGCGCGCTGCGGGCTCGCCACGCAGGCCAGGAAATGCTCGCGCTCGCGCTTGAGGCCGGCCTCGAACGGCAGCTCGAGCGCCGCACGCACGGCGTCGACGATGCGGGGCGGCGCAGACAGCCCGCGCGCCTGGCGGGCATTGCGGGCGTCTGCGGCCTCGAGCGCGGCGCGCGTGGCGGCGGCATCGGCCAGGCCCTGCGCGTCGCGCGTGGGTCGGGGACCGGCGCCCGCCTTCAGGCGCGCCGTGGCCCAGGCAATCGCCTGCGCCTCGAGCGTGTGGGTCTCGCCCTCGATCACCGCGTCGAGCAAACCGGCCTGGCGTGCGCGCTCGGCGGCGAGCGGCTGGCCGCCCAGCATCAGGTCGAGCGCGGCGGCGGCGCCCATCAGGCGCGGCGCGCGCTGCGTGCCGCCGGCGCCGGGCAGCAGGCCGAGCGTGACCTCGGGCAGACCGAGCCGGGTGCCCGCCAGCGCGACGCGATAGTGCGCGGCCAGCGCGAGCTCGAGGCCGCCGCCGAGGGCGTGGCCGTGCAGGGCGGCGAACACGGGCTTGGTGCTGGCCTCGATCAGATCGAGGACCTCGGGCAGCGACGGCGGTTGCGGCGCCTGACCGAACTCACGGATGTCGGCGCCCGCGCTGAACTGGCGGCCCGCGCCCAGGATCAGGATGGCGGCGACCGCGGGATCGGACTGGGCGGCGGTCACGGCATCGCGCAGGGCCCGGCGCACGGCCGCGCCCAGGGCATTGACCGGCGGATTGTCGAGCGTGAGGACGAGCAGGTCGTCGTGGCGGCGCGCCTGTACGGCGCCGGTGGCGGTGTCGGCCATCGGGCGTTGTCTCCTTGCGGCGGCGCTGGGCCGCAAGGCCCGCGCTGTCCGGTTGATGTTGTGCATTCATTCTTTCTCAGCAAATCCTTCTTGACAATGGCATCCGCAATTGACAGGGCGTTCAATAAAATTTGACAATCAATGCGAAGGAGCCCCGATGGACACCAAATCCCTGACCCTGCTGGTGGAAATACTCGACGCCGGCAATCTGAGCGAGGCCGCGCGCCGGCTCAAGATGACGCGCGCCAACGTGAGCTATCACCTGACCCAGCTCGAGCGTTCGGTGGGGATGCAGCTCGTGCGGCGCACCACCCGCCACGTCGAAGCCACGGAGATCGGGCTCAAGCTGTATCAGCACGGCCGCGCGATCCGCGAGGAGCTGGTGGCCGCGCGCGAGTCGATCGACACGCTGGGCAAGACGCCGCAGGGGCGGGTGCGCCTGAGCGTGCCGAGCGGCTACGGCCAGTTCGTGATGCAGCCCTGGCTGCTGTCGTTCAAGCAGACCTACCCCGACATCGTGCTCGACGTGCTGTTCGAGAACAGCGTGGAGGACCTGCTGCGCGACGAGGTCGACATCGCCGTGCGCATCATGTCGGAGCCGCCGCAGAACCTGGTCGCGCGCGAGCTCGGCCAGGTGCGCTACGTGGCCTGCGCCTCGCACGACTACGTGGCGCGCCGCGGCCTGCCGCAGGCGCCGGCCGCGCTGACGCAGCTGCCGGTGGTGAGCGCGGCGGTGATCGGGCGGCCGCTGCGCCTGTCGGCCTATCTCGACGCACAGCCGCGCGAGCACGTGGTGCTCGAGCCCACGGTGGTGTCGCGCAACTATGCGTTTCTGCGCGCGGCGGTGCAGTCGGGGCTGGGCATCGGCGTGCTGCCCGACTACGTGGTGCACGAAGACCTGGCGCGCGGCGAGCTGGTGCAGGTGTTGCCGCAATGGCGCCTCAGCATCTTCGGCCGCGCGATGTACATGCTCTACATGCCCAACCGCCATCCGCCGCGGGCGCTGGCCATGATGATCGAATACATCCTCGCCTGCGCCCATGCGGAGCACGAGGGCCGCCCGGGCCTGCTGGCGCCGGCCGGCGTGGCGCGCGCGCCGGCTGGGATATAGTCGATCGCAGGGCGCGCCCGCCGGTGCGCCATCGCTGGAGAAACCTCATGTCGACCGTGCGATTGCTGAGCGACGACGAAGTGCGCAACAACCCGCAGGCCTGGGCGGTGTTCGAAGACATCCGCGCCACGCGCAAATCGGATTTCGTGAACAACTTCTGGCGCGCGCTGGCCAATGATCCGCCGGCGCTCGAGCGCACCTGGGGCCAGCTCAAGCAGGTGATGATGAGCGAGGGCGAGCTCTCGCCGCTGGTGCGTGAGATGATCTACATCGCCGTGTCCACGGCGAACGGCTGCGCCTACTGCATCCACTCGCACACGGCGGCGGCGAAGGCCAAGGGCATGACCGATCAGGCGCACGCCGAGCTGGTGGCGGTGATCGGGATGGCGGCGCAGACCAATGCGCTCGTCACGGCCATGCAGGTGCCGGTCGACGAGGCGTTCCAGGTGAAATAAGGCGGCGCGGCCGCGCCGCCGGCCGGTGCAGCATGGCCGGCGGTGGGGCGTGCGCGGGGGCCGCGCACGCCGCCAGGGTCAGCGCAGTTCGCTCACGGCCCGGCCGATGCGTTCCATAGCGGTACGCAGCTGGGCTTCGGAGGTGGCGTAGCTGATGCGGAAGTACGGCGCGAGGCCGAAGATGCTGCCCGGCACCACGGCCACGTCGTGGTCGTTGAGCAGGTAGGCGCAGAAGTCCGCGTCGGTGGCCAGCTTCTGGCCCTTCGGCGTGGCCTTGCCCAGCACGCCTTCGCAATTTGCGTAGGTGTAGAACGCGCCTTCCGGACGGCGGCAGCGGATGCCGGGGATGGCATTGAGCGCGTCCACCACCAGGTCGCGGCGGCGGCGGAACGACTCACGCCGTTCGGCCAGCACGTCCTGCGGCCCATTGAGCGCTTCGATCGCGGCGGCCTGCGTCACCGAGCACGGGTTCGACGTGCTCTGGCTCTGCACCACCGCCATCGCGGCGATCAGTTCTTTCGGGCCGCCCGCATAACCCAGGCGCCAGCCGGTCATGGCGTAGGCCTTGGACAGGCCGTTGACCGTGAGCGTGCGGTCGGCCAGCTTCGGCTCCACCTGCACCATGGTCTTGAAGGCGAAGCCGTCATAGATCAGGTGTTCGTAGATGTCGTCGGCCAGCAGCCACACGTGCGGATGACGCAGCAGCACGTCGGCGATGGCGCGCAGTCGCGCTTCGTCGTAGGCCGCGCCCGAGGGGTTGGACGGCGAGTTCAGCATCAGCCAGCGGGTGCGCGGCGTGATGGCGCGTTCGAGATCGGCCGGGTCCAGCAGGAAGCCGTTTTCTTCGCGCGCATCGACCTGCACGGTCGTGCCGCCGGCGATGGTGATCATGTCGGCGTAGGAGGTCCAGTACGGCGTGACGACGATGACTTCGTCGCCCGCGTCGAGCGTGGCCATCAGCGCGTTGTGGATCACCTGCTTGGCGCCGGCGCTGGCCGTGATCTGGTCGAGGCCGAAATCGAGGCCGTTTTCGCGCTTGAACTTGCCCGCGATCGCGGTTTTCAGCGCGATCGTGCCGTCGAGCAGCGTGTACTTGGTTTCGCCGGCCTCGATCGCGCGGATCGCGGCCTGCTTGACGTTGTCGGGCGTGTCGAAGTCGGGCTCGCCGGCGCCGAGCACGATCACGTCGCGGCCGTCGCGCTTGAGCTGGGCCGCGCGCGCGCCGATGCGCAGGATCTCGGACACTTCGATCTTGGCGATCCGGCTGGCGCGCCGCAACACCGGTTTTTCAGCAGGAGTAGCAGAGGTGGACATGGCTTGCTTTGCTTCTGTGAGGTCGGGCTAGACGGCGGCCGTGACCATGATTTCAACGAGGATGTCGGGTGCGGCGAGTTCGATCGCGCCGCAGCACCGCGCCGGCGCCTGGCCGGACGCGATCCAGGCATCATAGACCGCATTCATGCCGGCGAAGTCGGCCATCGACTTGAGCCAGATGGTCACGTTCAGCGCGCGCGACTTGTCGGTGCCGGCCGCGGCCAGCATCTCGTCGACCTTGGCCAGGACCTGGCGAGTCTGGCCGCCGATGTCCTGCGAGCGGTCGTCGGCGGTGTGGCCGGCGAGGTACACGGTGTTGTTGTGGATCACCGCGCGCGCGCGGCGGCTGTTCTGGTCCAGGCGGGTGATGGGCAGGCGCTCGCTCATTGCTGCGCTCCCTGGCCGCTCACGCGACGGCAGTGGTTCAGCGCGGCCTGCACCAGGTTGTCGCTGGCTTCGGGCGTGCGGAAGGCCGAGTGGGCCGACAGCGTGACGTTGTCGAGTTCGTAGAGCGGATGTTGCGCGGGCATCGGTTCGACCTCGAACACGTCCAGGCCGGCGGCGCCCAGCTTGCCGCTCTTGAGCGCGGCGATCATGGCCGCCTCGTCGACGATGGCGCCGCGGGCGGTGTTGACCAGGATGGCGCCGTCGCGCATCTGCTGGATGCGTTCGGCCGACAGCAGGCCGCGCGTCTCGTCGTTGAGCAGCAGGTGCACCGACACCACGTCGCTCTGCGCCAGCAGGTCTTCGAGGCTGACGAAGGTCACGCCCGGATGGCTCTTGGCGCTGCGGTTCCAGGCCAGCACCTTCATGCCGGCGCCCTGCGCCAGGCGGGCCACTTCGGCCGCGATGCCGCCGAAGCCCACCAGCCCGATGGTCTTGCCGGTGAGTTGCACGGCGTCGGTGCGCAGCCAGTTGCCGGCGCGCATGCCGCGGTCCATCTTGGCGAAGCCCTTGGCGGCGGCCCACATCAGCGCGAACGCGCACTCGGCCACGGCGGTGTCGCCATAGCCCTTGATGATGTGCACCTCGATGCCGAGCTCGGCCAGCTCTTCCGGATTCATGTACGAGCGCGCGCCCGTGCCGAGAAACACCACGTGCTTGAGCGCCTTGCACTCGCGCGCGATGGCGGTGGGCAGGTGCGTGTGGTCGATGATCGCGATCTCGGCGTCGCCGAGCTTGGCCGGGATCTGGTCGGACGTGATGTCGGGCTGGCGGTTGATCACCAGCTGCGGATCATCCTTGCGATGCAGGCGTTCGGCCACGGCGGACAGCGTGGGATTGGCGTCGAGGAACACAGCTTTCATGGGAATCCTTGAGAGGGTCGAAGGGTGAGGGGTCAGCAGGGCGGCAGCAGGCTGGTTTCGGCCAGCCGCGCCTCCGCGTAGTCGGCGAGCGCGTTGCCCATGTAGATCTCGGCATAGCCGCGCCGGGTGAGTTCGATCAGGTGATCGAGGTGGTGATCGATGTGGCGCGCCATCAGGGCCTCGACGCGCGCCAGGTCGCGCGCGAGCAGCGCGCGCACGATGTCGGGATGATCGGTGCGGGTGTGGGCCCGGCGCGAACGCAGGTCCATCCAGCGCGCAAAGCGGATGCGCTCGTTGATCGAGCGGATCGAGCGCTGAAACTCGTCGTTGTGCGTGAGCGCGGCCAGGCGCTCGTGGAACTCCTCGTCGCGCCAGAGCAGGCGGATGGCCTGGCCATCGGTTTCGGGCTCGTCCTGGTGCTGTTCGGCCAGCTCGAGCAGGGCCAGCAGCTCGGCCTCGGTGGCACGCGCGCACACCAGCCGCACGATGCCCAGCTCCACCGTGGCGCGGTATTCGTAGAGCGCCAGGATCTGCTGGGCGTCGAGCGCGCGCACCGTATAGCCGCGGCTCGGCGTGGCCACCAGAAAGCCCTCCGCCGCCACCCGGTTGAGCGCCTCGCGCACCGGCGTGCGCGACACGCCCAGGCGGCGCGCCAGCTCGACCTCGTTGATGCGTTCGCCCGGCCGCAGGCGGAAGGTGGTCGCCATGGCCTTGATGCGGTCGTAGATGTTGGCCGGCGAGGGCGCGAGGGTTGCCGTCATGGTGTCGGGTGCGGGTGCCGCTTGCCTGGGCCGCTCGGCGGCCGGCAGTGCAAGTGGCTGAAAAATCGGGAAATTCTGCCGGCTGTCCGGCCAGGGCGCTATCCGGGACAACCTGTATTTGAAGCTGTATACAGATGATGATGCTTGGAGTGTATGCAGTCAAGTGCTATGATTTTTTCACCCGTCGCGACGCAGTGTCCGGTTGCGGCAGGAGCGGCGCCGGCCTTTCGGGCCGGACCGTCCGCGCAGTCCGAATTCGCCAGCGCCCGGGCGTCCCCGGGGGCTTTTCCGATCCGTCGCCGCGAGCCAGGAACGAGCTCGCGCCAACCACGAGACGCTTGCCATGACCTCTGCCAGCCCCGCACCCCTCGCCGACCGCACCGGCGGCCAGGTGCTCATCGATCAGTTGCTCGCCCAGGGCGTCGATCGCGTCACCTGCGTGCCCGGCGAAAGCTACCTGGCCGCGCTCGACGCGCTCTACGACAGCGGCGTCGAAGTGATCTCCTGCCGCAACGAGGGCGGCGCGGCCATCATGGCCGAGGCCTACGGCAAGCTCACCGGCCGCCCCGGCATCTGCTTCGTCACGCGCGGCCCGGGCGCCAGCAACGCCAGCCACGGCGTGCACATCGCCATGCAGGATTCCACGCCGATGATTCTGTTCATCGGCCAGGTCGACCGCAGCATGAAGGAGCGCGAGGCGTTCCAGGAAATCGACTACCGCGGCATGTTCGGCGCCATTTCCAAGTGGGTCGTGGAGATCGACAGCGCCGAGCGCGTGCCGGAGCTGGTGGCGCGCGCGTTCCGCGTCGCCATGCAGGGCCGCCCGGGCCCGGTCGTGATCGCGCTGCCCGAAGACATGCTGGTCGACGTGGTCCAGGTGCAGGACGCGCCGCGCGTGGAGCCGGCGCTGGCCTGGCCCGCGCCCCATGATCTGCAGCAGCTCGGCGAGCTGCTGTCCAAGGCGCGCAAGCCGATCGCCGTGCTGGGCGGTTCGGGCTGGGACGAGGCCGCCTGCGCCGCGTTCGCCCGCTTCGCCGAGCGCGCCAAGCTGCCGGTGGCCACGTCGTTCCGCCGCGCCGCGCTGTTCGATGCCGACCATCCCAACTATGCCGGCGACCTGGGCATCGGCCCCGACGCCAAGCTCAAGGCCCGCATCACCGAGGCCGACCTGATCCTGCTGATCGGCGGCCGCCTGTCGGAGATGCCGTCGTCGTCGTACACGCTGCTCGACGTGCCGGTGCCGCAGCAGACGCTGGTGCACGTGCATCCGGGCGCCGAGGAGCTGGGCCGGGTGTACCAGCCCGACCTCGCCATCCTGGCCTCGCCGCGCGGGTTCGCGGCCGCGCTGGAGCAGGTGCAGGTGCCCGCCGCGCCCGCCTGGGCCGGCAGCGCGGAGCAGGCCCACGCCGAATATCTCGCCTGGACCGACGTGGCGCGCAAGCTGCCCGGCGACTTCCAGTACGGCGAGGTCGTCACCTGGCTGCGCGACCGCCTGCCGGCCGACGCCATCATCTGCAACGGCGCGGGCAACTACGCCGGCTGGCTGCACCGTCATCACCGCTTCCACCGCCACGCCACCCAGCTCGCGCCCACCAGCGGCTCGATGGGCTACGGCGTGCCGGCCGCGGTGATGGCCAAGCGCCAGCTGCCGGAGCGCGTGGTGGTGGCGTTCGCGGGCGACGGCTGCTTCCTGATGAACGGCCAGGAGTTCGCCACGGCGGTGCAGTACGACGCGCCGATCATCGTGGTGGTGGTCGACAACAGCCAGTACGGCACGATCCGCATGCACCAGGAACGCGACTACCCGGGCCGGGTGGTGGCCACGCAGCTCACCAACCCCGACTTCGCCGCGATGGCGGTGGCGTTCGGCGGCCACGGCGAGCGCGTCGACACCACGGCGCAGTTCGCACCGGCCTTCGAACGCGCGCTGGCCAGCGGCAAGCCCGCGATCCTGCACTGCAAGCTCGACCCGCGTGCCCAGTCGCACGGCCGCGACTTCACGCCCAAGGCGTAAGGCGGCCGGGCCGCGCCGCCAGCGGGTGGCGCGGCGCGCGGATCGACTACTATCCGCGGTGCGCCGCGGCCGCGTCGTGCGAGATGCCGGCCGCGGCCTGACTCGTCTGCCAGGATCGCCGGGAACCACGCAGGCCAGCGCCGCCCCGTCTTCGGATCACCGGGCCGCCGCGCGGCCCTGCGAGCCGGCCCCGTGGCCCACCTTGCATCACCGGAGATCCCATGAGCACCGCCAGCGACAGCGTCGTCGACAAGGTCTACGAACAGATTCGGGACATGGCGATCGGCTATGTGTTCAAGCCCGGCGAACGCCTCAACGAAGTGGCGCTCGCCAAGCAGCTGGGCGTGTCGCGCACGCCGTTGCGCGAGGCGCTCAACCGCCTCAGCATCGAGGGCCTGCTGCGCTTTCTGCCGGGCAAGGGCTTTTTCTGCCGCGACCTCGACGTGCAGGAGATCTTCTCGCTCTATGAGCTGCGCCGCGCGATCGAGGTGGCGGCGGTGCGCCTGACCATCGCGCGCGCGCAGGACGCCGACATCCAGGCCCTGATCGGCTTTCTCGACGCCACCGGCCCCGACGCGGGCGAGCGCGACATCGCCGAGTTGGTCGCGCTCGACGAGGCCTTCCACGAACGCGTGATGGCGATGTCGAACAACGTCGAGATGCTGCGCGTGCTCAAGAACGTGAACGCGCGCATCCGCTTCGTGCGCTGGATCGACATGAAGCGCGCCGACCGGCCGGCCTCGCAGGACGAGCACCGCCGGCTGGCCCAGGCCCTGCTGGCGCGCGACGAGGCCGAATGCGTGGCCATCCTGGAAAAGCACATCGGCCGCCGCATGGACCAGATCGTCTCGGCCATCCGCGAGGGCTACGCCCAGATCTACATGAGCGGCGTGCCCGCCTGATCCGCCCGCGAGGGAACCGCGGCCGCGCGGCGGTTACTCACGCCCTGAGGGCGTGCGCGCATCGCGGCGGCCCGTCACCCCGGGTGCCCACGTGTCCTCCCCCTCCTTGCTTTCCCGCCTGCGCCTGCCCGCCCTGCCGCCGCAGCGTCGTCCCGCCGATCTGGTCTATGCCGCCAACGAGCGCCCGCCCGCCGGCGCGCTGCTCGGCCTCGGTCTGCAGCACGCCGCCACCGCGCTGGCCCTGATCGCCTACGTGCTGGTGGCCGCCCACATGGCGCAGCTGCCGGTGGCGGTGACCAACAGCCTGGTCACGGCCACCGTGCTCGGCATGGCGCTGGCGACGCTGTTGCAGGCATGGGGCGCGCGCACCGGCGCCGGCGCCCTGATCGTGCACATCCCCGATCCGGTGATCTTCATCACCGCCGCCGCCATCCTGGTGCATTACGGCCCGGGCGGGCTGGCCGCGGCCGGGCTGGTCAACGGGCTGGTGGGCCTGTTCGTGGCGCAGGTGCTGCCGCGCCTGCGCGCGCTGTTCCCGCCCACGGTGGCCGGGGTGGTGATCTGCCTGACCGGGTTGTCGCTGGTGACGCCCGCGCTGGAGCACAGCACGGGGCTGGGCAAGGGCGGGGCGCTGGACCTGCAGGCGGTCACGATCACGGCCGTGGCCCTGGCGGTGGTGGTGGGCTTTTCCGTCTGGGGTTCGCGCCGCATGAAGCTGTTTGCGTTGCTGGCCGGGCTCGCCGCGGGCGTGCTGATGGCCGGGCTGGCCGGCCGGCTCGAGGGCGGCGCGCTGCTGGCCGAGGCGCCGCTGTTCGCGCTGCCCGCGCTCACCGTGCCGGTGTTCGATGTGGATCTCGGGCTCTTGCTGGCGGTCGCCTTGCTGTCGCTGATGGTGCAGCTCGACACGCTGGGCACCGTGATCCTGATGAACAAGATGGACGACGCCGACTGGCGCCGTGCCGACATGGCGCGCGTGGGGCGGGGCCTGCGTGCCGGCTCGCTGTCGGCCATCGCGACCGGCTTTCTGGGCGGCCTGCCGAGCTCGACCTCGTCGGCCAACATCGCGCTGTGCCACATCAGCCGCAGCACCTCGCGCTACGTGGGCCTGGCCACCGCCGGCCTGCTGGCCCTGGTGGCCTTCATGCCCAAGGGCACGCTGGCGCTCACGCTGATCCCGACGCCGGTGATCGGCGCGGTCGAGATCTACGCGGCGGCCTATCTGATCGTGTCGGGCGTCGAGCTGATCGCCTCGCGCGCGCTCGATTCGCGCGCCATCTTCATGGTGGGCCTGTCGGTGGTGGCGGGCATGGGCGTGATCCTGCTGCCGGCGCTGCCCCGCGAGGCGCCGCAGGCCCTGCAGTTCGTGGTCGGCAACGGCGTGATCCTGGGCGGCATCCTGGCCATCGTGCTCAACATGCTGTTTCGCCTCGGCACCTCGCGGCGCGCGGCGCGCTCGCTCGCGCCGCTGCCCGCGGCCAGTGCCGACTATCCGCATCCGCCCGCCGACGCGGCCACCGCCATCGTGCAGTTCGTCGAGCACCAGGGCGCGGTCTGGGGCGCGCGCCGCGACGCCGTGCAGCGCGCCGCGGCCGCCGCGCTCGAAGGCGCCGAGGCCATCGTCCAGGCCGGCGGGCGCGAGCTGCTGCAGGTGCGCGGCAGCTTCGACGAGTTCAACCTCGACGTGGAACTGCTGCACAGCGGGCCGCCGCTGCCCCTGGGCGGCGCGCGCGTCGATCCCGCGCAGTTGCTCGACACCGACGACGCCAACTTCCACGCCGCGCTCGACGCGGCGCTGGCCGGCGTGTCGTCGGCGCTGCTGCGGCGGCTGGCCGACCGGCTCTCCACCGGCGAGCGCAACGGGCAATCGTTCCTGCGCCTGCATTTCGATCATTGAGGCGCCCGCCGCGCGGATCGCGTCTGGCGGCCGCCACCGCCGCGCCGGGCCCGTGCAATGCTGCGCGCGCAACCGGGTGCAGCGATGACGGAAGGCGCCATTTTCATGCCCTAGAATGGGACGTCGATCTCAGGAGGTACGCATGGATTTGTTGAGCACGTTCACCGACATCGCACGCCAGGCAGGCTTCGAACTGCCGCCCGAACTCGCCGCGTGGTATCGCAGCGGCGTGGCCGGCACGCCCGATGGCGCGGCCATGGCGGCGGTGTATGACTTCGAATGGCTCGACCCCGAAGACAGCCAGCGCGACATCGACGAATGGCTCAACCCCGCCGCACAGAACGGCAACCGCTATTTCCCCTTTGCCCAGTCCGGCGCCGGCGACGCCTACTGCCTGGTCCGCCTGGCCGACGGCCGCGAAGGCGTGGCCTGCGTCTGGCATGACGACGACGAGAGCCGCCTCGACCACGCCAGCTTCGCCGACTTCGTCGCGGCCTCGCACCTGTCCAGCTACGCCGACCTCTCGCACCTCGACGGCGACGCCGACGACCTCGCCGCCGCCGTGCGCGCCAGCCTCAACAGCAGCACCGCCGCGCTGCCCGCCCCGCACGCCGAGGCGCTGCTCGCGCCCGCGCGGCAGGCGGGCACGCAACAGCCCTACAAGACCGGCCCCAAGGCCCGCCCCACGCTGGTGCCGGCCCTGCTGCCCCAAGACGACGCCGAAGCCCGCGCCGCCCGCTTCCGCGTGCCCGAGCCGGTGGTGTTCGGGGTGGTGGCGCAGTGGGAGATCGAAAGCTAGAGATGTATACGTCCTGTGTCGTCGTTGCCCTGGGTTGGCATTGGCGAGCGCGACGATAGAATCGATCGCAGGGCCCGGCGTGCGTGTGCGTGCCGGTACCCAAAGACTCTGCGAGGTGCCTCCATGGCTGCTGACTCCCCCAAGAAAGCAAAGCGGGCGCCCGCTGCGAAAGCGCAGCAGGCCAGGTTCGTGCGGATCATGACCCCGGCGGAGCGGATCCGCGATATGCGGGCGTTTGCGCGGGAGCACGCCAGCACCAGGGAATCCGCGCTCGCGCTGCTGCGTGCAGCCGGCATCATCACGGCCTCGGGCAAGCTGGCCAAGCCCTTCCGAAACTGATCATGGTCTGGCCCGCCTATGAGTACCAGCCGAGCTTTGTCCTGGGATTCCACGGTTGCGACCGGGTCGTGGGTGAGCGCGTCTTGCGAGGCGACACACATCTGCTGCCGTCCGCGCAAAAATGGGATTGGCTCGGTCACGGCATCTATTTCTGGGAGGGCAGCCCGGGCCGGGCGATGGCGTGGGCCCGGCAGCGCAAGGCGCAGGGCAGGATCCTGCGACCGTTCGTGGTGGGCGCCGTCATCGACCTGAGGCATTGCCTCGATCTGTTCGATCGCGATAGTACGGCGCAGGTGCGTGCGGCGCATGGCCTTTACGCCGACCTCTCGGCCGCGGCGGGCATGGCGATGGTGCGCAACGTCGGCCCCACGCCGGACAAGGCCGGGCGCGGGCTGGACTGTGCCGTCATGAATCTGCTCCATGCGTATCGGCTCGCGCGCGCCGACCTGAGCTACGACTCGGTCCGTGGCCCTTTTCTGGAGGGCGCGCCAATCTATCCCGAGGCGGGCTTCCTGACCGACACGCACATCCAGCTCTGCATACGCAACACGGCATGCATCAAAGGCTATTTCCGCCCGCTCCACGACCCGCTGGAGGCGGGGCGCCGGCTCTGAGGATGCGCCGCGCGCCGGAATGAGAAAGCCCGGAAATGAAAAAGCCCGGTTGCGTGAGCAACCGGGCTTTTGGAATTCTTGGTGGCCTGGGGCGGAATCGAACCACCGACACGCGGATTTTCAATCCGCTGCTCTACCAACTGAGCTACCAGGCCAACGCGAAGAACGAGACTATACATGAAAATTTTCGCGTGTGCACGTAAAGCGGCAAAAACATCGAGAAATCGTTGAGCGCGCAGCCGTTTTGCGCAGGGATTGCGCAGCGTTGCGCATTCCCTGCGCAAAAAAGCGCGCGGCGCATGCGCATCGCGCCGCATGTCGCGCCGCATGTCGCGCCGCATGTCGCGCAGCGCGATGCGCGAATCACGATGCGCGCGTCGCCGATCTCGACGCCAACGCGGTGCGCGTCGGTCCGGCGTCCGCCGTAACCCCATCCGCCCGCACGGCATCGTCCCTTCGCCCGCACGGCGTCATCGCCATCCCTGCTATGGCGCATGCGCCACAGACTCCCGACTCGCGGGGTAGGGTATCGGGGCTTACCCGGGGCGGGGGGGTATAATCTTGGACGGTCGCTGTTACAACTTAGCAGCTTAGCGCCGGCGGGGTCGCTCCCTGCCGAACCCACATGTCTGTCGCCGTTCTTGCATTCGGTCTGAATCACACTTCCGCGCCCGTGTCGGTGCGCGAGCGTGTGTCCATGCCCGCGGACTTGCTCAAGCCCGCGCTGGACGGCCTGCGCCTGGCGTTCGGCGGGTCGGTGCGCGAAGCGGCGATCCTGTCGACCTGTAATCGCACCGAGATCTACTGCGCCGCCGATGCCGTCGCCGCCGAGCAGCTGCCGGCCTGGCTGGCCGAGCATCACCAGCTCGAATCCGCCGCGCTTTCCCCCCATCTCTACCGCCATCGCCAGGACGACGCCGTGCGCCACGCGTTCCGAGTCGCCAGCGGGCTGGACTCGATGGTGCTGGGCGAGCCGCAGATCCTGGGCCAGATGAAAGACGCCGTGCGCGCGGCCGACGAGCTCGGCTCGCTCGGCACGCTGCTGCACCAGCTGTTCCAGCGCACCTTCTCCGTGGCCAAGGAAGTCCGGTCCCAGACCGCGATCGGCGCCCATTCGGTGTCGATGGCCGCGGCCGCGGTGCGGCTGGCCGAGCGGGTGTTCGGCGATCTGGGCCAGGCCCGCACGCTGTTCATCGGCGCCGGCGAAATGATCGAGCTGTGCGCCACGCACTTCGCCGCGCAGAAACCCAAATCCATGGTCGTGGCCAATCGCACCGTCGAGCGCGCCGAGACCCTCGCTGGCCGCTTCTCGGCCAGCACCATGAAGCTGGCCGACCTCACCGAGCGCCTGGCCGAATTCGACGTGGTGGTGTCCTGTACGGCCAGTTCCCTGCCCATATTGGGCCTGGGCATGGTCGAGCGCGCCACGCGCCAGCGCCGCCACCGCCCCATGGTCATGATCGACCTGGCGGTGCCGCGCGACATCGAGCCCGAAGTCGGCCGCCTCGACGACGTCTATCTCTACTCGGTCGACGATCTGGGCCGGCTGGTGCAAAGCGGCACCGACGCGCGCCGCGCGGCGGTGGTGCAGGCCGAGGCCATCATCGAGACCCGCGTCCAGGGCTTCATGCACTGGATGCAGTCGCGCGAAGTGGTGCCGGTCATCCGTGACCTGCACCAGGCCGCCGAAGACGTCCGCGCCGCCGAGCTCGAACGCGCCCGCCGCATGCTGGCGCGCGGCGAATCGCCCGAGGCGGTGCTCGAACAGCTGGCGCACGGCCTCACGCAGAAGTATCTGCATGGTCCGCTGGCCGCGCTCAACCGCAGCGAAGGCGACGAGCGCAAGCAGTTGCTCTCCTGGGTGCCGCGCCTGTTCCCCGGCCGCGATTCGCGCCGTTAGCTGTCCCCGTACACGCCTGCCTCACGCCGCGCGCAGCTGACGCGCGCGCGTCCGTTCCCGTTTCGCCTTTTTTTCGAGTTGGTCCCATGAAATCGTCCATGCGCAGCCGGTTGGAGCAGTTGGCTCACCGCCTGATTGAAGTCGACGCCCTGTTGGCAGACCCCGATACCGCCTCCGACATGGACCGCTTTCGCAAGCTGTCGCGCGAACGCGCCGAGCTCGAGCCGGTGGTCGAGGCCTTCAAGAGCTTCCAGGCCACCGAGGCCGACCTGGCCACGGCGCAGGAAATGCTGTCCGATCCCGACATGAAGGCCATGGCCGAAGACGAGATCAAGTCGGGCCGCGCGCGCATCGAGGCCCTCGAGGCCGACCTGCAGGTGCTGCTGCTGCCGCGCGACCCCAACGACACGCGCAGCCTGTTCCTGGAAATCCGCGCCGGCACCGGCGGCGACGAGAGCGCGCTGTTCTCGGGCGACCTGCTGCGCATGTACTCGCGCTACGCCGAGCAGCGCGGCTGGCGCGTCGAGATCATGTCGGAAAGCGCGTCGGAGCTGGGCGGCTACAAGGAAGTGATCGCGCGCATCGACGGCGATGGCGCGTACGGCCGGCTCAAGTTCGAGTCGGGCGCGCACCGCGTGCAGCGCGTGCCGGCCACCGAGGCGCAGGGCCGCATCCACACCTCGGCCTGCACCGTGGCCGTGATGCCCGAGGCCGACGAGCAGGGCGAGATCGTGATCAACGCCGCCGACCTGCGCATCGACACGTTCCGCGCGAGCGGCGCGGGCGGCCAGCACATCAACAAGACCGACTCCGCCGTGCGCATCACCCACCTGCCCACCGGCCTGGTGGTGGAGTGCCAGGACGACCGCTCGCAGCACCGCAACAAGGACAAGGCCATGCAGGTGCTGGCCGCGCGCCTGAAAGACAAGGAAACGCGCGAGCGCCAGAGCAAGGAAGCGGCCGAGCGCAAGAGCCTGATCGGGTCGGGCGACCGCTCCGAGCGCATCCGCACCTACAACTATCCGCAGGGCCGCGTGACCGATCACCGCATCAATCTCACGCTCTACAAGCTGGGCCAGATCATGGAAGGCGACCTGGACGAGCTCACCGGCGCGCTGCTGGCCGAGCACCAGGCCGAGCAGCTGGCCGCCCTGGGCGACGACCTCTGATCCCGATGGACCAGATAAAGGACCTGCTGGCCGACGCCCGCTTGCCGCGCCTGGAGGCGCGCATGCTGGCCGAGCGCGCGCTGGGCCGCACGCGCGCCTGGATGATCGCGCACGACACCGACGCGCTCACCCCGGCGCAGCGCCAGGCCTACGAGGCGCTGGCCGCCCGGCGGCTGGCCGGCGAGCCCATGGCCTATGTGCTGGGCGAGCGCGAGTTCATGGGCCACGTGTTCGCGGTCACGCCGGCCGTGCTGATCCCGCGTCCCGATACCGAAGTGATGGTCGAGACCGCCCTGGCGTTCCTGCATGAGCGCGCCGGCGCGCGCGTGGTCGACCTGGGCACCGGCAGCGGCGCGATCGCGGTGTCGGTGGCGCTGGGCGCGCCGACCGCCGACGTGAGCGCCACCGACCTCAGCGCCGACGCGCTGGCGGTGGCGCGCGCCAATGCGCAGCGGCTCGGCGCCCGCGTGCGGTTTCACCAGGGCAGCTGGTACGGCGCGCTGCCCGAGGGCGAGCGCTTCGACCTGATATTGTCGAACCCGCCGTATATCCACCGCGACGACGCGCATCTGGCGCAGGGCGACCTGCGCTTCGAGCCGCCGGGGGCGCTCACCGACCACGCCGACGGCCTGTCGGCGCTGGCCGAGCTGGCCGCCGGGGCGCCGGGGCGGCTCGCGCCGGGGGGCGCGATCTGGCTCGAACATGGCTGGGACCAGGCCCAGGCGGTGCGTGCGCTGCTCACCGCCGCCGGGCTGCGCCAGGTGGAAAGCCGTACGGATCTGGCGGGAATCGAGCGGATTTCCGGCGGCTACCTATAATTGACCCATGCAGTGAAGAACAACCGCTTCCTATTTTGCGAGACCTACCATGAGCGACGTGCAAGAATTCATCCGTGAAACGGTAACCCAGCATCCCGTGGTGCTGTTCATGAAGGGCACCGCCCAGTTCCCGCAGTGCGGCTTCTCGGGCCGCGCGATCCAGATCCTCAAGGGCTGTGGCGTGAAGAAGCTGGTCACCGTCAACGTGCTCGAAGACGACGAAGTGCGCCAGGGCATCAAGACCTTCTCCAACTGGCCCACGATCCCGCAGCTCTACGTGCAGGGCGAGTTCATCGGCGGTTCGGACATCATGAACGAGATGAACGAATCGGGCGAACTCAAGCAGCTGCTCGACGAATCCGGCGCCACCGCCTGATGTCGAAACGCAGGCTCGTGATCGGCATCACGGGCGCCACCGGCGCCCTGTATGCCGTGCGCATGCTGCAGGCGCTCAAGGGCGTCGACGATGTCGAGTCGCACCTGGTGATCTCCTCGTCGGGCGTGCTCAACATCAAGCACGAGCTCGACATCTCGCGCCACGAGGTGCAGGCCCTCGCCGACCACGTGCACAGCATCCGCGACGTGGGCGCCACGCTGGCCAGCGGTGCGTTCCAGACCGCCGGCATGGTGGTCGTGCCGTGCTCGATGCGCACGCTGGCGGCCGTGGCCCATGGCCTGTCCGACAACCTCATCACGCGCGCTGCCGACGTCACGCTCAAGGAGCGCCGCCGGCTGGTGATGATGGTGCGCGAGACGCCGTTCAACCTCGCCCACCTGCGCAACATGACCGCCATCACCGAGATGGGCGGCATCGTGTTTCCGCCGCTGCCGGCGTTCTATCACCGGCCCACCTCGATCGAGCAGATGGTCGATCACACGGTGGCGCGCGTGCTGGAGCTCTTCGACATCAACGTGCCGGGTCCGCACTGGGAAGGCATGTAAGGCAGGGCGGCGGGTCGGCCGTGTCGGTACGCCGGCCGTCCGGTGCGCGCCGGCGCCCCTCGGTGCGCCGCCAGACCCGCATTCGCGCCGCATGAAAAAACGCCCGGACCGGCGCATTGCCGATCCGGGCGTTTTCGCGTGCGCGCGGCTCAGGCCGCCTGCGGCACCGGGTAGGTCTGCTGGTAACGCACGCTGAACGTGTGCAGCGCGTCGAGCGCGGCCTGCGGATCGTGGCCGGGCTTGACCAGGAAGCTGTCGAAGCCCACCCGCGCCTGGTAGTACACCGTATCGATCATCACGTCGCCCACCGCCCGCAGCTCGCCGGTCCAGTGGTACTGGCGGCGCAGCAGCTGCGCCAGCGAGTAGCCGCGGCCGTCGGTATAGGCGGGGAAGCTGATGGCGATGAACGCGATGCGGCTGGCGTCGAGCTTGCCATCCGCGTCGAGCAGCTGCGTGAGGTCGGTGTCGGGCGGCAGTTGCACGGCCACCGGATGCTGGCGGGAGGCGAGCGCGTCACGCGCCGCCAGCCAGGTCGCCAGCGGCACGATCCAGCCGGCCTCGTCGGCCGGCGTGCTGTCCGGCGCATCCTCGGGCGCCTCGAACAGGCGGCTGGTGTCGACTTCGAGTCTGCCCGCGCGGATCAGGCGGGCGTCGGGCGTGTTGAGTTCAGACATGGGCGGCCTCGCGGGCGGCAGGCTTGGCGACGGCCGGGTCGGCGTAGACGTCGCGCTTGAAGGGATCGATGCCGACGCGGTCGACCACGTCGATGAAGCGTTCGGCGTCGCTGTCGCGCAGATCCAGGTAGGTGCGGATCAGGCGATCCACCACGTCCGGTACCTGTTCGCGCGCGAACGACGGGCCGATGATGCGGCCCACGGCGGCACCGCCGCCGCGCGTCGATTCGAGGTCGGGCAGCGGATGCGCGGCGCCCGACTGGCGGCCGCCCAGCGTGACCTGGTACCACTCCTCGCCGGCCTTATCGACGCCCAGGATGCCGATGTGGCCCACGTGATGGTGGCCGCAGGAGTTGATGCAGCCCGAGATGTTCAGGTCGAGCTCGCCGATCTCGAACAGGTAGTCGAGGTCGTCGAAGCGGCGCTGGATCGACTCGGCCACCGGGATCGACACGGCGTTGGCCAGCGCGCAGAAGTCGCCACCCGGACAGGCGATGATGTTGGTGAGCAGGCCGATGTTGGGCGTGGCGAGGTTCAGCGCCACCAGCTCGGCCCACAGCTCGGGCAGGCGGGCGCGCTCGACGTCTGCCAGGATCAGGTTCTGCTCGTGCGACACGCGCAGCTCGCCGAAGCCGTAGCGCTCGGAGAGGTCGGCCACCGCGTCCATCTGGTCGGCGGTGATGTCGCCCGGCGGCACGCCGGTGGGCTTGAGCGAGATCGACACGGCGGCATAGCCCGCCACCTTGTGGCCGTGCACATTGGTGCGCAGCCAGCGGCGGAACGCCGGGTTGGACTCGGCCAGCGCCGGATTCGGATCCTCGGCCTGCGCGGCCTCGGCGCGATACTGCGGCCAGATGAAGCGGCCGGCGATCGTGTCGAGCTGGTCCTGCGTGATGGTATCGGGGCCGTCCTTGATCTGCAGCCATTCCTGCTCGACCTGTTCGCCGTAGACCTGCGGCGTGAGGTCCTTCACCAGGATCTTGATGCGGGCCTTGTATTTGTTGTCGCGCCGGCCGTGCAGGTTGTAGACGCGCAGCGCGGCCTGCAGGTAGGTGAGCAGATGCTGCCACTCGACGAACGGCTTGATCAGGTGGCCCACCATCGGCGTGCGGCCCATGCCGCCGCCGATCCAGACACGAAAGCCCAGCTTGCCGTCCTGCTCCACGGCCTGCAGGCCGATGTCGTGCACGCCGACCGCGGCGCGGTCCTGCACGGCGCCGGACACCGCGATCTTGAACTTGCGCGGCAGGAAGGCGAACTCCGGATGCAGCGTGGACCACTGGCGGATGATCTCGCACCACACCAGCGGATTCACGAGCTCGTCGGGCGCGATGCCGGCGAAGTGATCGGTGGTGGTGTTGCGGATGCAGTTGCCGCTGGTCTGGATCGCGTGCATCTGCACCTCGGCCAGCTCGCCCAGGATCGCCGGCACGTCTTCGAGGCGCGGCCAGTTGAACTGGATGTTCTGGCGGGTGGAGAAGTGGCCGTAGCCGCGGTCGTAGGTGCGGGCGATGTGGCCCAGCTTGCGCAGCTGGCCGGCATTCAACATGCCGTACGGGATCGCCACGCGCAGCATCGGCGCGTGACGCTGAATGTACAGGCCGTTCTGCAGGCGCAGTACGCGGAAGTCGTCTTCGGTCAGCTGGCCGTCGAGAAACCGGCGCGTCTGGCCCGCGAACTGGGCCACGCGTTCCTCGACCAGTTGCTGGTCGACGGGGTCATACACATACATGGTCAATGCCCTAACAGTGTCGGTGCGGCGCGCAGCGGGTGCGCACACAGGCGGAGGCGCCGAGGCGCCATGACGGTTTTATGTACATAACCGTAGCAGCAGGCCGAAGCCAGCGTCTAAGTCATTCTGGTAATAAGGTAGGTCGCCCTGGTTTTGAGCCGGAGAGCCTTTGCTGGCGCGGCTTTGCGGGGAGCGGGGGAAGGGCGGGCGGCGCGCTGTGGCGTGGCGGCCGCAGGCTCGGCGGGCCGCGCGGGCCCGTAGATGTGAATGCTTCTCAGGCCGGTGCCGGTGTGTGCGCCACTGCGTACGCTACCGACGAGGTGCCCGCAGGGCGGGCGGTGCGCGCCGCCCGGCGCGGCGGGCACAGAAAAAAGCCGGCGCGGCCTGGCGCGCCGGTACCCCACATCAATCGATCTTGTAGTCCATCCAGGAGGCCACCATGTCGCGCAGGCCGCCTTCCTGCTCGAACGCCGCGCGCTCGCCCTCGGCCTTGTTGCGGCCGAGCTCGAGGATGTACATGTAGTCGGAGATCTCGGCGCAGCGGCGCACGTTCTGGTCGACCAGCACCACGGTCATGCCCTCGTCGGCGAAGCCGCGGATCACCGCGTAGATCTCCTTCGAGATCTTGGGCGCCAGCATCGCCGTGGGCTCGTCGAGCAGGATCACCGAGGGTTCGATCAGGAGCGCCCGGCCGAACTCCACGAAGCGCTGCTGGCCGCCGCTCATGCTCGAGACCGGATCGTTGCGCTTGTCCGCCAGGATGGGGAAGCGCTGATAGACGCTGTCGATGCGGCGGCGCACCCGCGCCTTGTCGCGCCGGAACGGCCAGCAGCCCAGCAGCAGATTGTCTTCGACCGAGAGCTCGCCGAACAGGCTGCGGTGCTGCGGCACGAAGGCCACGCCGCTGCCCGCGCGCTGGTGCGAGGGCTGGCGGCTGATGTCCTGGCCGCGCAGCGTGATGCGCCCGCCGCGCAGCGGCAGGAAGCCGAACAGCGTCTTGAGCACCGTGGACTTGCCGGCGCCGTTGGGGCCGATGATGCCGGTGACCTGGCCGGCGCGCGCCGTCACGTTCACGCCGTTGAGGATGGTGATGTCGCCGTGATAGGCGACGGTCACGTTGTCGAGGGAGAAAACCGATTCCGCCATGGCTCAGGCTCCGAGATAGGCTTCGACCACGCGCGGATCGCTCTTCACGCGCTCGGCGTCGCCCTCGCACAGGATGGCGCCTTCGTTCATCACGATGATGTGGTGCGAGAGCTGGTAGATCGAGGTCAGGTCGTGCGACACCAGCACCACCGAGCAATCGTGCTCGCGCGGCACCTCGGCGATCACGCGGATCAGCAGTTGCGCGAGCGAGGGATTCACGCCGGCGAAGGGCTCGTCGAGCAGCACCACCTTCGGCCGCGCCACCATGATGCGCGCCAGTTCCAGCAGCTTCTGCTGGCCGCCCGAAAGCTCTTCCGCATGGTTGTGCCGCAGCCGGTGCAGCTCCACCTTGTTTAGCCAGTATTCCGATTCGGCGTAGCGTTCGTCGGCGTTGCGGCGCGTCTGCTGCTGCGCCACGTCGAGGTTGTCGAGCAGGCTCAGGTGCGGGAACACGCGC
>Ga0160496_1000249_pt1 | contig 30716 bp, 28 predicted proteins | sample DIDPMG_2_FD_108231 | JGI IMG/M metagenome (GOLD analysis project Ga0160496, IMG submission 108231) | Enriched soil microbial communities from UW Madison campus, WI, USA - DID2937_E24_FP MG | ecosystem: Environmental > Terrestrial > Soil > Grasslands | place: USA: Madison, Wisconsin | collected...
ATCATTCTTGTAACACCCGCAAATCAGTCGTAGTCGTTGCAACAAAACCACGACTTACGCCATGCTGAAAGCAATATTTCCTTCTTAATCCGCGATAACCGCAATAAGTTACCGACCTTGAAGTCAGCGTAACCAGTCGTTTCGCGGACGTATAGAATGAGGACCGGGCGCAGCATGCGTCCCCGAGCCCTAGTCGACCCGAGGAAAGCCATGCGAGCCGCCCTGCCGACGCTGGTGGCCGCGCTTGCCCTGACGGGTTGTGCCTCCACCGCGCCGCCCGCGAACCCCGAGAACATCTGCGCGATCTTCCGCGAGAAGCCCGACTGGCACGACGCCGCGCTGCGGGTGCAGAAGAAATGGGGCGCGCCGGTGAATGTGCCGATCGCGATGATGTACCAGGAGTCGAGCTTCCGGCACGACGCCCTGCCCCCGCGCTACTACTTTTTGGGCTTCATTCCCTGGGGCCGCGTGAGCTCGGCCTACGGCTATGCGCAGGCCAAGGACGAGACCTGGGCCGACTACAAGCGCGAGGCGGGCGGCTGGTTCTCGAGCCGCGACAACTTCGGCGACGCGCTCGACTTCATGGGCTGGTACATGAGCAAGACCCAGCGCATCAACGGCATCTCCAAGTGGGATGCGTATGGCCAGTACCTGAACTACCACGAGGGCTGGACGGGCTACAAGAACCGCAGCTACGACCGCAAGGCCTGGCTCAAGCGCGTGTCGCAGCAGGTGCAGGCGCGCGCCGAACGCTTCGGCGCGCAGTACAAGCAGTGCGAACGCGAGCTGACCCGGGGCGGCTGGTTCTTCTGAAGACGCGGCGCCCGCTCGCGCGGGCTTTTCCCCATGGCCGCGCGTCGCGGCGCTCCCTATACTGCCAGCCGGAGACCTGAAGGCAGCCCGCAACGGAGCGCCCATGAAAATAGATATCGCGGCGCTGCAGATGCTGGTGGCCGCCATCGAAGAACGCAGCCTGGCGCGCGCCGCCGAACGCGAGAACCTGGTGGCCTCGGCCGCGAGCAAGCGCATCGTCGAGCTCGAACGCCAGGTCGGCACCACCCTGCTGGCGCGGCACAACCGCGGCGTGGAGCCCACGGCGGCCGGCGCCGCCCTGTATCACAAGGCGCGCGCCATCCTGCAGAGCGTGCGGTCGCTCGAAGACCTCTGCGTCGACTACGCCCCCGACGGCATCCCGAAGCTGCGGCTGGCCGCCAACCGATCCGCCATCGTGCAATTCCTGCCCGCCGACCTGCGCGACTACGGCCGGATCGAGCCGCGTGCGCGCGTCGATCTGGTCGAGGCCTACAGCGGCGACATCCCGCGCCTGGTGTCCGACCAGGAGGTGGACATCGGCATCTATCACGCCAGCGGGGCCGCCCCCGGTGTGGCCTCGCACCCCTATCGCACCGACCGGGTGGTGCTGGTCACGCCGATCGACCATCCGCTGGCGGGCCGCGGGCCGGTGTTCCTCGAGGAGGCGCGCAGCTACGATTTCCTGGGCTATTTCCCGCGCCACTCCTTCGAAGCCTTTCTCGAACTGGTGGGCGCCAGTCTGTCCGGGCCGCTCAACGTCAAGGTGCAGGTGGCCAACTACGAGGCACGCTGCCGCATGATCCGCGAAGGGCTGGGCATCGGCGTCTTGCCGGAGCTGATCGCCGACACCTATCTGGGCCTGCTGGGCCTGGCGAAGGTGGCGCTGCGCGACGCGTGGGCCGAGCGCCAGTTCTTCGTCTGTGTGCGCGATCCCGCGCATCTGCGGCCGTCGGCGCAGGCCCTGCTGCAGTGCCTGCGCCACCAGGCGCCCGGTCAGGTGCGATAGGAAGGGTCGAGGCGGTCGCACAGGCGCAGCAGCGCGGGCCATTCCATCTGGCCGTACGGGCGGCGCGTGCCGGGCTGGTATTGATTCCAGGTGGCCTCCTGGACCTCCGGCGACAGCGCGGACAGCGGCGTGTTGCACGCCATGGCCGCCAGCTGCGCGCGGCACGACACCTCGAGCCGGTGCATCCAGTTGAAGGCCTCGCCGATCGTGCGGCCCACGGTGAGCAGGCCATGGTTGCGCAGGATCAGCGCCTCGCCGGCGCCCAGATCGGCCACCAGCGAGGCCTGTTCGCGCGTGTCGAGCACCACGCCCTCGTAGTCGTGATAGCCGATGCGCAGGAAGCGCAGCGAGGTCTGGTTCAGCGGCAGCAGGCCGCAGGCCAGCGACGACACCGCCATGCCGGCCCAGGTGTGCGTGTGGATCACGCAATCGACCTCCGGCCGGGCCTCGTGCACGGCCGAATGGATCACGAAGCCGGCCTTGTTCACGCCGTACTTCAGCGCGCCGAAATCGGGCGCCGCCAGCACGTTGCCGTCGTGGTCGATCTTGATGAGGCTGGAGGCGGTGATCTCTTCGTAGAGCAGGCCGTAGGCGTTGATCAGGAACGCGCCTTGCTCGCCCGGCACCCTCAACGAAATGTGATTGGCGATCATGTCCGACATGCCGTAGTGCGCCACCAGGCGATAGCAGGCGGCCAGATCGATGCGCGCCTGCCACTCGGCCTCGGAACATTGTCCCTGCATGGAAGGAATGCGCAGCTGGTGCGGAAGGGGTTGCGTCATGAGCCGTTGAACCTCGTTGTGTCAGGGGTATGACACGATGCTAGCGAGCCGCGCGCGGGCCGGGCATGACGGATTTCGAACGCCGCGTTTCCGGCCATCGCAGCCTCGCGCGCATCCATGACGGCCGACAAGCCGGATGTCAGAGATTCTTGGTACAACGGAGGGCGAAGCAGGAGGCGTCGCGAGGGCGGAACTTTGACGTGTCGTTCAAGTCTTATATAAGATACAAGACACCCACGGCACTGCCCTCGAAGCCTACAATGACAAACGCGCGGAAACGCCACAAAATGGCGGTTTTACGCGGTCAACACCCATGGAGTCCATCATGCCGCACAACACGCTCGACACACTCAAGACCTTCAAGATTGGCAAGAAGACCTGTCAGTTCTATTCGTTGCCGGCGCTGGGCAAGGCGCTGGGCATCGATGTGGCGCGACTGCCGGTTTCGATCCGCATCGTGCTCGAATCGGTGCTGCGCAACTGTGACGGCAAGAAGGTCACCGAAGAGCACGTGCGGCAACTGGCCAACTGGCTGCCCAACGCCCGCCGCGAGGAAGAGATTCCGTTCGTGGTTGCGCGCGTGGTGCTGCAAGACTTCACCGGCGTGCCGCTGCTCGCCGACATCGCCGCCATGCGCTCGGTGGCCGACAAGATGGGCAAGAATCCGAAGAGCATCGAGCCGCTGGTGCCCGTCGACCTGGTGGTCGACCACTCGGTGATGATCGATTACTTCGGCACGAAAAACGCCCTCGACCTGAACATGAAGCTGGAGTTCCAGCGCAACCGCGAGCGCTACCAGTTCATGAAGTGGGGCATGCAGGCCTTCGACACGTTCGGCGTGGTGCCGCCGGGCTTCGGCATCGTCCACCAGGTGAACCTCGAATACCTGGCGCGCGGCGTGCACTTCGACAAGGCCAATGAGGTCTATTACCCGGATTCGCTGGTCGGCACCGACAGCCACACCACGATGATCAACGGCATCGGCGTGGTCGGCTGGGGCGTGGGCGGCATCGAGGCCGAGGCCGGCATGCTCGGCCAGCCCGTGTATTTCCTCACGCCCGACGTGGTCGGCGTGGAGCTCAAGGGCCAGCTGCGCGGCGGCGTCACCGCCACCGACCTGGTGCTCACCATCACCGAGATGCTGCGCCGCGAGAAGGTGGTGGGCAAGTTCGTGGAATTCTGTGGCGAAGGCACGGCCAGCCTGTCGGTGACTGACCGCGCCACCATCGGCAACATGGCGCCCGAGTATGGCGCCACGATGGGCTTCTTCCCGGTCGACGAGCGCACCATCGATTATTTCGAGGGCACCGGCCGCACGCCGGAAGAGATCGCCGCCTTCGAGGCCTACTTCAAGGCCCAGAAGATGTTCGGCGTGCCCGCCGCGCGCGACATCAACTACACCAAGCTGCTCACGCTCGACCTCGGCACCGTCGCGCCCTCGCTGGCCGGCCCGAAGCGCCCGCAGGACCGGATCGAGATCGGCAACGTCAAGAACACCTTCATCGACCTCTATTCCAAGCCGATCTCCGAAAACGGCTTCAACCAGCCGCCGGAAAAACTCGGCGAGGTGTTCACCACCAGCGCCGGCACCAAGGTCAAGAACGGCGACATCCTGATTGCCGCGATCACCTCCTGCACCAACACCTCGAACCCGAGCGTGCTGCTGGCCGCCGGCCTGGTGGCCAAGAAGGCCGTCGAGGCGGGCATGAAGGTGCCCAAGCACATCAAGACCTCGCTGGCCCCCGGCTCGCGCGTGGTCACCGAATACCTCACCAAGACCGGCCTGCTGCCCTACCTCGAGAAGCTGGGCTTCGACGTGGCGGCCTACGGTTGCACCACCTGCATCGGTAACGCCGGCGACCTCACCCCCGACCTGAACGAAGCCATCGTCAACAACGACCTGGTGTGCTCGGCCGTGCTGTCGGGCAATCGCAACTTCGAGGCGCGGATCCACCCGAACATCAAGGCCAACTTCCTGGCCTCGCCCCCGCTGGTCGTGGCCTACGCCCTGGCCGGCACCGTCACGCGCGACCTCATGACCGAGCCGGTGGGCAAGGGCAAGAACGGCGACGTGTGGCTCGGCGACCTGTGGCCCACCACCGAGGAGATCGAGTCGCTGGTGAAGTTCGCCATGAACCCCGAGGCGTTCAAGGCCAACTACAGCCAGGTCAAGAGCAACCCCGGCAAGCTGTGGGAAAACATCAAGGGCGTGACCGGCGAGACCTACAACTGGCCCGACTCGACCTACATCGCCGAGCCGCCCTTCTTCGACGGCTTCGGCATGACGCCGGGCGCGATCCCGGTGGTCAAGGGCGCGCGCGCGCTGGGCGTGTTCGGCGACTCGGTCACCACCGACCACATCTCACCGGCCGGCTCGATCAAGGAAACCTCGCCCGCCGGCAAGTGGCTCAAGGAGCACGGCGTGCAGAAGGCCGACTTCAACAGCTACGGTTCGCGCCGCGGCAACCACGAGATCATGATGCGCGGCACCTTCGCCAACGTGCGCATCAAGAACCTGATGATCCCGGCCCGCCCCGACGGCAGCCGCTTCGAGGGCGGCGAGACGCTGTTCCAGCCCTCGGGCGAACAGATGTCGATCTACGACGCGGCCATGAAGTACGTGGCCCAGGGCACGCCTTCGGTGGTGTTCGGCGGCGAAGAGTACGGCACCGGCTCGTCGCGCGACTGGGCGGCCAAGGGCACGCAGTTGCTCGGCGTGAAGGCTGTGATCACGCGCAGCTTCGAGCGCATCCACCGCAGCAACCTGGTGGGCATGGGCGTGCTGCCGCTGCAGTTCAAGGGCGACGATTCCGTGCAGACGCTCGGCATCACCGGCGAGGAAACCTACGATATCTCGGGCCTGGAACACGGCATCAAGCCGATGCAGGACGTGACGCTGACCATCCATCGCAAGGACGGCAGCTCGCAGGACGTGACGCTGCTGCTGCGCATCGACACGCCGATCGAGGTCGACTACTACCTGCACGGCGGCATCCTGCCCTTCGTGCTGCGTCAGTTGCTGGCGGCCTGAGCGCCCGCTGCCGGCGGGTTCGCCCGCCCGTGAAAAAAGCCCGCGAAGCATTGCGCTTCGCGGGCTTTTCGTTGCGCGCGGCCGGTGGCCGTCAGGCCGCGTGCGCGTCGCCGAACTGATAGGCGTCCATCGCCAGCGCGGCGTAGCTGACCTCGTCGGTGAGCCGGCGCGGCGCACAGGCCCGGTCGGCCGCCGTGTCGCCCGCGCCCAGCGCAACGTAGAGCGGCATCAGGTGGTCGTCGTGCGGGTGGGCCTGGTGCGCGCCGGGGGCCTGCGCGGCCCAGTCGAACAGCGCGGGCAGGTCGTGCTGCGCCAGATGCTCGGCATACCAGGCCTGGAATGCCGGCACGTAGGGATGCGCGGGCGCCTGCTGCGGCATGCGCACGTCGCGCAGATTGTGCGTGAGCGAGCCCGAGCCGATGATGAGGACGCCCTCCTCCCGCAGCGGCGCGAGCGCCTGGCCGAGCGCATATTGCTGCTGCGCATCGCGCGACATGTCGAGCGAGAGCTGCACCACCGGCACGTCGGCGTCGGGATAGAGATAGCGCAGCGGCACCCAGGCGCCGTGGTCGAGCGGGCGGCGCGGGTCGTTGTCGGCGGCGATGCCGGCGTCGGCCAGCAGCGCGCGCACGCGCTCGGCCAGCTCGGGCGAGCCGGGGGCGCCGTATTGCAGGTGGTAGAGCTCGGGCGGAAAGCCGCCGAAGTCGTGCCAGGCGATCTGGCGGTCGCGCGTGGAGACGGCGAGGCCGTGCCCCGCCCAGTGGGGCGAGACGACGAGGATGGCGCGCGGCCGGGCGGGCAGCGCGGCGCTCCAGGCCGCCAGCGCGGCGCCGGTCTGGCCGGGCTCGACGGCGAGCATGGGAGAGCCGTGCGATACGAACAAGGTGGGCCAAAGCATGACGATCTTCCTTCAAAGCGGATGATGTCATTCTGCCCATATTCAAATCGGCAATAAACCACCGAATCCGGCATAGGCTGTTGCGCATCGAGCAACAGCCTATGCCGCACGTCCCCGATCGGGCGTTAAACTACGCTGTTACGCATCCCGACAACGATCCTATATCAATGGCCCGTACCCGCAGCCAAACCCCGCCCCGTCTGAACCGTGATGCCGTGCGCCTGGTCGCCCTGGCGCAGGCCCTGAACCGCTCCGGCAGCCGCGTGGAAGACACGTATTGGGAAACGCAGTTGGGCATCGCGGTGCCCAAGCTGCTGCGCGCCGGCAACGACGCGCCGCTGGAGGCCGCGCTCGACCATCTCGCGCAGCACGACATCGGCGCCTACGAGGTGTTGATCGAACAGGCCGAAACGCTGTCCGAGTCGACCCGGATCGAGAAAAACGGCACGCGCTACGACGTGCTGTTGCTGGTGGCGCCGGTCGCCGCCTGGACGCGCTACACCATCCCGACCGGCCCGATTTCGGCGTCGGCCCAGGAAGCGTTGCTCGCGCAACTGCATGGCCACGTGCTGGCCAGCAACACGCGCGTGGCGCTGCTGCCGCACCTGGTCAGCATCGACCAGATGCCGCGCACCTTCTCCGAAACCTGGCAGTGGCTGCAACGCCTGGGCTCGCACGCGCTCGGCGCCGAGACGGCCAAGCCGGCCGTGAACACCGCCATCGAGACCGCCAACATGCTGGCCGACACGCGCTACATGGTGGCCGCGGTGGCCGTGGCCGAAGGCGGCGCGTTCTTCCGCTGGCAGGAGCTGTTCGAGGAACCGGGCAACAGCCGCGAGGAATGCCTGGCGCAATGGGTCGAGCAGGCCCAGCCCACCTTCGCGTCGCTGCTGCCGGGCTGCGGCCTCGACCTGCTGCTGCCGGATGCCTATTACGTGAGCAACCGCGAGGCGGACCGCCGCGTGCGCCCGCTGTCGCTGCGCGCCGCGGTGAGCTGGCTCGAGGGCGCGGTCAACCTGCAGCCCGCGCAGCTGCGCGCCGTGATCGCCGGCTGCGGCGAGGCCCAGGTCGACGAATACCGCATCGGCTTCACCGCCCGCAACAGCAACGACGTGTTCTATGGCTGCGTCTGGCCGGTCTACGGCCGGGAAGACGAACCGGCGCCCGGCGAGGAAGACGAGGGCGAACCCGACGCCATGGACCAGATCGCCGCGCTGCTCAAGGAATACGGCGTGAACGACGTGCGCCGCATTCCCGGCATCCTGCCGCCGGAATACTGCGAAGACTGCGGCGCGCCCCACTTCCCCAATCCGCTGGGCGAGCTGGTGCACGCCGAGCTGCCCGAAGACGCCGAGACGGCGCCCGCCCAGTTCCACTGAGGCAGGGCCGATGCGCGCCGATGTGTTCTGCCGCGTCGTCGACAACTACGGCGACATCGGCGTGTGCTGGCGGCTGGCGCGCCGGCTCGCGCACGGCCGCGGCTGGCAGGTGCGGCTGTGGGTCGACGACCTGGACGCCTTCGCGCGCATCGAACCCGAGGTGGCGCCCGCCGCCGCGCAGCAGACGGTGCAGCGGATCGAGATCGTGCACTGGCGCGATCCCGCCCCGGCGCTCGAGCCGGGCGACGTGGTGATCGAGGCATTCGCCTGCGACCCGCCGCCCGCGTTCATCGCGGCGATGCGCGCCTCCCACCCCGCCTGGATCAATCTCGAATACCTGAGCGCCGAAGCCTGGGTCGAAAGCTGCCACGGCCTGCCCTCGCAGCGCGCCGACGGCCTGGTCAAGCACTTCTTCTTTCCCGGCTTCACCGCCGCCACGGGCGGCCTGATCCGCGAACCCGGCCTGAGCGCCGAGCGCGATGCCTGGCAGGCCGACGCCGGCGCGCAGGACGCGTTCCTGACGCGGCTCGGCGTGCCGGGCGCCGCGCTTTCGCGCTGGCGCAGCCAGGGCGCGCGCCTGGCCACCCTGTTCTGCTATCCACAGGCGCCGGCCGCCGACATGGCGCAGGCGCTGGCGGCGCTGCCGGGCGGGGCCGTGCTGCTGGTGCCGCAGGGCGTGGCGCCGGCGCTCGATGCGGTGGCGCTCGCGGGCCTGGACATCGTCAGGATCCCGTTCGTGCCACAGCCCGATTTCGACCGGCTGCTGTGGCTGGCCGACTTCAACATGGTGCGCGGCGAGGACTCGTTCGTGCGCGCCGCCTGGGCCGGGCGGCCGTTCCTGTGGCAGATCTACGCCCAGGACGACGCGGTGCACCTCACCAAGCTCGATGCGTGGCTGGCGCGCTACGATCTGCCCGCCCCGGCGCGCGCGCTGATGCGCGCCTGGAACGACGCCGACTTCGCGCAGGGGCCCGCGCTGGCCGCGGCCGCCCTCGGCGCACCGGTCTGGCAGGCCTGGCAGGCGGCCGCGCGCGCGTGGGAAGAACGGCAGGCGCAGCTCCCCGATTTGGGGGACACACTTGCCGATTTCTGTACGGAATTGAGCAAGACGCGCTAGAATAGCGAGTTATCTGTTGCGTCCATGACGGGGTTTTTCGCCCGACATCGCCGGTGCAGCAGACTCACTGACAGCCTCCCGGGGCACGCAACGGTGTACGGACAGCCCCCAGGGCGGCCGAACCGACTGCGCGCTAGCACGGCGAGTGCGCCATATCACCCCCGGAGTTTTAATCGATGAAAACCGCTCAGGAATTGCGAGTCGGCAACGTGGTCATGGTCGGCAAGGATCCGCTCGTGGTCCAGAAGACCGAATACAACAAGTCCGGCCGTAACGCCGCCGTCGTCAAGCTGAAGTTCAAGAACCTGCTGACGGGTTCGGCCAGCGAAGCCGTGTACAAGGCCGACGAAAAGTTCGACGTGGTCCTGCTCGAGCGCAAGGAATGCACCTACTCGTACTTCGGCGATCCGATGTACGTGTTCATGGACGATGAGTACAACCAGTACGAAATCGAAGCCGAGAGCATGGGCGACGCCCTGAACTACCTCGAGGAAGCGATGCCGGTTGAAGTGGTGTTCTACGACGGCCGCGCCATCTCGGTCGAACTGCCCACCATCCTGGTCCGCGAAATCACCTACACCGAGCCGGCCGTCCGTGGCGACACCTCGGGCAAGGTGCTCAAGCCCGCCAAGATCAACACCGGCTACGAGCTCAACGTGCCGCTGTTCTGCGCCATCGGCGACAAGATCGAAATCGACACCCGCACCAACGAATACCGCAGCCGCGTCAACTGACCGGCCGCCGCATTCGCGGGCATCGAAAGCCCGCCCTGCCTCACGGCAGGGCGGGCTTTTTCTTTGGGGTTGCGGTGCGGGAGGGGCGGTCGAAACGAAGCTGCGCCGGCGCAGGCTTATTGCAACTGCTCGTCGTCGAGAAAGGCCGGCACGCTCATGACGGCGATGCCGTCTTCGGCCAGCTCGGCACGCTCTTCGGGCGTGGCGGTGCCGCGGATCGGACGGTCATCGGCGTCGCCCTCGTGGATGCGGCGCGCCTCGGCCGCGAATCCCGTGCCCACGTTTTCGGTGTTGCGCACCAGCTCGCGCACCTGGCGCAGCACCTCGGCCTGCAGGCGTGCCAGATCGGGCGGGGTGCCGGCCGGCGCCGGCTGCGCGGGCGCGCGCAGGTGCGCCACGTTGAGCCGCGGCGCCGAGAGGCGCTTGACGACCGTGTGCGAGCCGCACACGGGGCACTCGACGAGGCCGCGCGCCTGCTGGCTGTCGTAATCGTCATGCGAGCCGAACCAGCCTTCGAACAGATGGCCGTGGTCGCATTCGAGGTCAAAAACTTTCAGAGCCATGATGGATGGGCGCCGTGCCTGGGCGCCGGCTTGCGCGCAGGCCGGTGGCCGCGCTGCCCGCCGGAAGGCGGGCCGGGAAGGAACGGCGGCGCCGGATGCGCCGCCTGCCCCGATATTACTTCGCGCGGCGGCTCTGCGTGCCGGACAGACGCGACTGTTCGGCCTGGAGCGCATCGATCTGGCGCTGCAGGGCGCGCAGTTGCTCACGCACGTCCTTGTTCTGGTCGGTGAGCGCCTGGGCTTCCTGGCGTGCCTGGGCCTGGCGTTCGGCCACGACCTGTTCCTGCTGCTGGCGCAGTTGGCGGTCGGCCTGCAGCGCGGCCAGCTCGGCATTGCGGGCGGCGAGCTGTGCCTCGGCCTGGTTGTAGTCGGCCTGCATGCGGATGCGGCGGATGTCGACCTCGGCCAGGTCGGCCGAGCGGGCGACGAAGCTGCGATAGACGGCCTCGGCCTGTTGCGACGACTTGGTCTTGTAGACCTGCCAGAAGTCCTTCTGCTGGAACAGGGCGACGTAATAGGTGAGCTCGTCGGGGCGGAACAGCAGGCTGGCGCCGTAGTTGCCGTTGTAGCTGGTGCGCAGCTCGGACACCTGGCGGCTCTGGATCAGGCCCTGGAGCTCGGTCGAGGTGGACGAGGCGCGCGGCGCGGGGGCCGGCGCGGGAGCGGCCGCGGGCGCCGGTGGCGTGACCGGCGCATCGGCGGCGGCCTTGTTTTCCACCTGCTGTACCGCCGGGCGGTCAGCCTGCGTCTGGGTGCTCGCGCAACCCGCCAGTCCGGTCAGGGCCAAACCCGCGAGAAACAGGCGCATGCCAGCACCCATGTGATGGATTTCCACGTTTATATCCCCTACCCCTAGGCAGCAAGTTTTGAACTATAGCAACAGATTGCGAATTATCGCATCCCTTGGACACGGCTACGCCCGGGTTATTCCGGATTCTCATTTTGCCCATGCGTCAAAAATCCGCGATACCGTCCGCGGGCTCGGTCTGGGCCTCGCCCAGGCGCAGTTTGCGCATTTTCTCCCACAGCACCTTGCGGCTGATGCCGAGTGCATGCGCCGTATCCTGGCGACGCCAGCCATTGGCCTCGAGCGCGGCCAGCACGCGCTCGCGCTCGGCGCGTTCGGCCGGGCTGAAGGCGACCGGCGCCGGGCTGGGCTCGACCGGCGAAGGCGGCGCGGCGGGCGGCATCTGGCGCGCGTGCCGTTCGATCACCTGCTCCAGGCGCGCCGGATCCCAGCGGCCCAGCTGGCGCCGGATGATGGCGACACGTTCGGCCAGGTTGGAGAGCTCGCGCACATTGCCGGCGAACTGCATCTGCTCGACGCGCTGGAGCAGCCACAGCGGGATCTCGTCGTGCTCGGACACGCCCTGGCGCAGCAGCAGCGCCTGGAAGATGGCGCGCTTCTCCGCCGCGCCGCGCTCCTCCAGGCTCGGGATGCGCAGCTCGATCACCGCGAGCCGGTAATACAGATCGGCGCGGAAGTCGCCCTCGGCCACCAGCGCACGCAGGTCCTTGTTGGTGGCGGCCACCAGCCGGAAGGTCACCGGAATCTCGGTTGACGAGCCGAGCCGCGTCACGCTGCTCTGCTCGAGCACGCGCAGCAGCTTGACCTGCTGATAGAGCGGCAGGTCGCCGATTTCGTCGAGGAACAGCGTGCCGCCGTGGGCCTGCTCGAAATAGCCCTTGTGCGCGCCGACCGCGCCGGTGAACGCGCCCTTGGCGTGGCCGAAGAAATGCGCTTCGAACAGGCCCTCCGGAATCGCGCCGCAATTGACGGCGACGAACGGGCCGCCGGCCCACGCGGCCGCGTCGTGCAGCAGGCGCGCCACGCGCTCCTTGCCCACGCCGGTCTCGCCGTGCACCAGCACGTTGGCGCGGCAATCGGCAAACATGCGCGCCTCTTCCAGCAGGTCGCGCATCACCGGCGACACGGCCACCAGCGTGGGCGGCGGCGGCGTCTCCGGCTCGGTGGGCTTCTGCGATACGCCGGCCACACGGAACAGCAGGCGCCGCAGTTCGGCGCCGGTGAAGGCCAGCGGCAGGGTGTAGGAATACTCGGGCGCGTAGAAACGCGGATCGTGGTTGCGCTCCTCGCCCGCCACCCAGATCACGGGGATGCCCTGCGAGGTGAGCCAGTCGAAGCCGCCGAAGCGCGCGTCGCCCATCAGCGTGACCGACACCAGCGCGACGGCCGGCCGCGCGCGGTCGCGGTCTTCGAAGCCGACGCCGGCCTCGGCCCGCACCACGGTCGCGTCGTAGCCCGCCAGCGCGCGCTCGGCGCGCGCGGCGATGTCGGCCGTTCCCTCCCAGACATAGAGGTCCAGGCCATCGTTGAGCAGGGCTTCGCTCATGGGCGGCTCCGGGCTTCAATAGACAAGCTGTACTCCTGTTCCATCGCAATCCATCGACATCAGATGCACGTCGGTCTGGCCGATGCGCAGCCCGATCACGTTTTCGATCAGCGGCTTGAGCAGGGCCGTGCCGATCTGGTCGAACAACGGCTTGATCAGATCCAGCAGGAATCCCACCAGCCCGAGCACGACATTGGGCGGCCCGCCTGCCGTCGGCGTGGCCGCGAGCGTGTTGGTGATCTGCGAGACGCAGCCCGCCACCGAACCGCCGATCGGGATGCCGAGCAGGCGGCTGGTGCACTGGTTGGTGGGCAGCAGCGCGCCCACGATATCGCCCAGCGTGGTGACCACGCTGCTGACGAGGTTCGACACCAGGTTGACCACGTTGCCGAGCAGGCTGCTCACGTTCAGCGACACCAGGCTCGTCAGCAGGTTGGAGGTCGCGGTCGGCAGGCCGGTGAGGAAGCCGCCCAGGTTGGTGGGCGCGTTCTTGATCTGGTTCAGCGCGGCCTGTGTGCGGTTGCTGCGGCAGGCGAAGCCCGCGGCGGTCTGCGCCGCCGAGGCGGTATCGGTACAGATCGACGAGGTGTTGTTCCAGAGCTCCTGCGCCATGTTCTGGATCACCTGGTTGCGCGTGCCGCTGGGCAGCGCCGCCCCCGCCTGCAGCGTGTTGCCGAGCAAGGCCCCGAGCAGCGCATCGGTGAGGTTCTTGATGGTGGTGCCCAGCAGCAGCGGGTTGTCGGTGGCCGGCACCGACTGGGTCTGGCCCACGTAGAAATCCGCGGCGCCGTTGGCCGGCAGCGCATTGATCACCAGCGGCGGGTCGGGCGTGAGCGATGCCAGCTCCGCGCCCAGCAGCGCCACGCTCAGCAGCTTTTTGGGCTGCAGGCCCTGCTCGCAGCTGGTGCTGGTGGAGAACGGCCAGTTGGCGGAGGCGCCCGCGGGCGGCCCGCCGACGCACAGCTTCAGGATCGACGAGGTCACCGCGATGTTGGCGAGATCGCGGTTCGAGGCGTCGCGCCGCTGGCACAGCTGCGTGAGCGTGCCGTGCCCGTCGACCACGTCGATCGTGATCGGCAGGTCGATCGACAGCTTGAGCAGGGAGCTCAGCGGCGCCGGCAACGAGGCGGTGGAGACCTGGATCGGCGCGTACACCCGCACCTGCGAGGTGTAGGCCGTGGCGCCCACGCCGCCGATCGCGATGGACGGCGGCTCGACCACGCTGAAGCGCGGCGTGACGCTGACCAGCCCGCCCAGGCTGACGTTGGTGCCGCCCTGCACCGCATGGCCGCCGGTGCCCACGCCGATCGCCGTCGACAGGACCTGCAGCGCATCGAGCTCCAGGTTGAGCGCCGAGTTGGCGTCGCCGGACGTGATGTTGGCGAACAGCGAGCCGCTGCGGCCCGGCGTGGTGGAACCCAGCTTGACCTGCAGGTTCGACACGCCCAGCTTGGTCTGGATCGCCTGCAACAGGCTGACGTTCGCGGCGACCAGCTCGTTGCGGCCGGCCACCACCACGATGGCGTTGAGCACGTCGCCCAGCGCGCGCGTGTTGGCGGCCAGCAGCTGGTTGAAGTCGCCGAGCGAAATATTGGCGGGCACGGGTATGCCGAGCGCCTGCAGCAGCCCCGCCGGCGTGATCTTCACGTTGGCCAGCCCGCTGTCGTAGCCCACCAGCGAGGTGCCGCCCAGGTCGAGCCCGACCTGGCTCAACAGATTGGTGAGCACGCCCGGACGGGCCGCGATCAGCTTGGTGCCCACCGAGAAGGCCGCGACCGGATCGCCGGGGCGCGCGCCGATGGCCTCGACGTTGAGCGTGAGGCCGCTCAGGTAAGGCACGATGCCGCCGAAGGGCTTGGACAGGCCGACCCGCACCGCGTTGTAGCGCTCGCCCGAGTTGACGGGCCGCACGTAGCGCGGCGCCAGCGCGGCGTTGGTGTTGTCCCAGCGATAGCAATCGGTGGTGACGGTGAGCTGGGTGGCGTTGTTGCCGAGGTTGCTGTTGACGTTGGCGCGCGCGGCCGCCATGGCGGCCGTGCAGTTCGCCTGCTGGCCCGCGCCCAGCAGTTGCGCCGCCGTGAGCGCGCTCAGGTCGGCGGCCTTCTGCAGCTCGCGCTTCATGTAGAAGAAATAGCCCAGCTGCGCGCCGCCGAGCAGCACCAGCCCGATCACGATGACGAGCGCGGCCGGCAGCAGGATCGAGCCTTGCTGGCGCCGCGAAGCCTGGCGGAACAGACGTGCGCGCATGAGCGGCGGGCGGCTCAGCCGCCCCCTCCGAGGCCGCCGCCACCGCCGCCGCCCTTGTTGCCGACGCGGTCACCGAACCACTCCGGCAGGGGATGCTCGAAGCTCTGGATGTAGCGGCGCCATGCGGCGCTGGCCACCGGCCCCTGCAGCGGCTGGCCGGGCCCGGCGCGGCGGCCGTCGGCCTGCGCGGCCATCAGGGCGCGCGTGGTCTCGCCCCGCGCGTAGTCGGGCTCGGCCGCCGCGGCCGCGGCGGCGGGCGGGGGCGGCACGGGTTCGGACGCCACCTGGCGCACCGCGGGCTGGGCCGACGGCGTGACCGCGGCCGCGGGGGCTGCCGCAGATCCCGCGGCGGGCGGCGGCGGCACCGGCACGGCCTGCGCGGTCTGCGCGGGCGCCGGCGTGCCGGCCGCGGGCGCGACCTGCGTCAGCGGCACGCGCAACTGCGCCTGCGCGCCCAGCGCCGTGACGGCGCCGGCCAGGCCCAGGCCGAGCTGGATGGCGATACGTGTGGCATGTGCTTTCATCGTGTCCTCCGGCGCCGGTCAGGGCTGCACGGGCGTATTGCCCATTCTGTCGAGCAGGGGCCGCTGCAACACGGGCAGCGGCATCGGGGTGGCGGGGGCCGTGGCGGCGGGCGCGGCGGCGGGCCCGCGGCCGTCCTCGCCGACCTGGCGTACCGCGGGCCGGCTCGCCGTGGCCGCGTCCTGCGGCGCGATCGACACCGCGGCGAGCGTCTGCGCCGGACGGGCGGACTGCTGGGTCCGCTGGCGCTCGCGGATCTCGCTGGCCAGCTCGCTCACGCGTTGCCGGGCCGGCTCGGGCAACTGGGCCTGGTCCATCACGTGGCGCGCCGAGGCCTCGTCGCCGGTCACGAGCAAGAGCAGGGCCAGGTTGCCGATGATGCGCACGTTGGTGGGATCGAGCTCGGCGGCCTGCCCCATGGGCACGCGCGCGGCAGCGGGGTCGCCCGCGCGCAGCAGCGCGTAGCCGAGGTCGCCGAGATACTGCGCGTCGGTGGGGCGCAGCTGGGCGGCACGCGCGATGTGGTCGGCGGCTGCCGGGAAGTCGCCCTGCGCGCCGGCCAGCAGCCCGAGGCCATGCCAGCCGCGCGCGGCCTGGTCGCCGTTGAGCAGCGCGCGATAGACCTGTTCCGCGGCCTGCGGCTGGCCGGTCATGCGCAAGGCATCGGCCCGCAGCGCGGCGAGCTCGGTGGACTCGCCATACGACTGCCGGTAGGCGTCGATGTAGGCCAGCGACGCGAAGTAGCGGCCGTCGCGCTGCGCCTCGCGGATCATCGACAGCGCCATCTCCGGCGGCGTGGCCGCATTCTTGCGCATGTCCCGGTCGGCCTTGTCCTGCGCCAGCGCCTGTTCGCGCTGCTGCTCGCGCATCAGCTGCTGGGCCGTTTCCACGCGCGAGGCCTGGCAGCCCGCCAGCACCGCCACGGCGGCGGCGGCGGCCAGCAGGCGCCCGGCACGATGATCGATCGAAGTGCGCACCATCAACTTCCTCCCGCCACCTGCGACAGACCGCGCACGATGGCTATGAATCCGGACCCGCCCGTCACGATGAGCAGCGCGGGCAACAAGGTCATCACCATCACGCCGGTCATCTTGACCGTGAGCTTGGCGACCTTGGCCTTGAGTTCGAGCTTGCGCTTCTCGCGCACGCGTTCGCTGAAGCGGCCGAGCGGCTCCTGCACCGCACCGCCATGCTTGTCGACCTGCACCATGAGCCGGCAGATGGCGGTGAGGTCCTCGTTGTCGTAGCCCTCCGCCAGCCGCGCCAGCGATTGCTCGCGCGTGCGGCCCCGGGTGTGCGCATCGGCCGCGGCACGCAGCTCCTGGCTGATGACCGGCATCGCCGCGCGGAAGTCGTTCACCAGCACATGGATGCTCTGGTCGAGCGAAAGGCCCACGCCCTGCAGCAGGCGCAGCAGGTCGATCAGCAGCGGCAACTCCTCGCCGGCCTTGCGGCGGCGTTGCGACCAGCGCCGCATCAGCCACCACTTGGGCGCCATCCAGCCGATCGCCAGCCCGAAGAACAGGACGGCCGCCACGCCCAGCAGATTGAGCGCGGGCCAGCGCGCGTCGGCAAACATCCAGCCGGCCAGCGGCAGGGCCAGGGCCAGGAACGCGCGGGCGGCGATGAACAGGCCGCGTGCGCGCGGCACGTCGGCAAAGCCGCAGGCGTCGAGCAGGCGCCGGTCTTCGTCGGCCAGCAGCGACTCGCCCAGCTTGCCCGCGCCGATGCGCAGGCCGGCATCGCTGGCCGCGTGCGCGACCGCCTCGATGCGCTCGCGCGACGAGCGCGGCGCGGTCTCGACCTCGATCGCGCGCCCCTCGCGCGCGGCAATGGCGCGTTCGACGGTGCGCAGGCTGCGGCCCTGCCGGCCTGCGCGCATCAGCAGCGCGCCGCCCACGATCAGGCAGCCCACCATGAGGGCGCAGAGGGCACCGATGAGCAGCCAGCGCGACAGCGGATCGGAGAGCATGAGCGCCATGGCCGCCTACACCCCGCGCGCCATGCGGTAGAGCCAGTAGGAGCCGCCCACCTGCAGGCCCGCCGCCAGCATCAGCATCTTGAAGCCGAGCTCGTCGTTCCACATGCCCATGAAGAGCGCGTTGTTGGTCATGATGATGAAGAGCGCCACGCCGATGGGCAGCAGCGCGAGCACCCAGGCCGACAGCCGCACCTCCGCCGACAATGCGGTCAGCTCGTTGCGCGCCTGTTCGAGGTCGCGCATGAAGCCCGCCATGCGCTCGAGCACCTGGTCGCTGCGGCCGCCGAAGCGCAGCGCCAGCGAGATCACGGCCGACACGAGCAGCAGCTCCTGCAGGCCATACTGGCGCGCGACCTGGGACAGCGCCACGTCGAGCTCCTTGCCCGAGCGCGCCAGCGCGTCGGCGCGCTGCACCACCTCGAGCAGCGGCTGTTCCACCGAACGCGTGGCCGACTGGAACGCCGAACTCACGCTGTTGCCGATCATGATGAGCCGCACCGCCGCGTCGAGAAACTCGGGCAGTTGCGCGATCATGCGGCGCTTGCGCTTGTCGGCCTTGTACCAGATGCGGAAATAGCCGCCGAGCAGGAGCAGCACGGCGCCGGCCGCGGCGGCCGCCGGGCCCGCCGCCAGCCACAGCACGGCGCCGACCAGCAGCGGCGGCAGGAACAGGATGAAGTAGATGCGCTGGTTGGAGGGCTCGCCCGCCAGCAGCAGCAGGCGCGACCAGGCGTTGCCGCCGCGGCGGATCGGCTGCATGAAGGTCTGCGCGGTCACCGACGCCGCGTTCGCCCGGCCCTGGTCCAGGCGCGTGTCGAGATAGGCCGAGGTGGCGCTGCGGCGCGCGACCGACGTGGCGCGCAGCACCAGCACGAAGGCGGCCGCGAGCAGCAGCAGTGCGACCGCGGCCAGCAGCAGCGCCGTCGACATCATCGCCTCCTGCCCCAGAACCCGCCCCCGCCCGACTCGGGCTCTTCCGGCGCCGGCGGCGGCGCCATCACGCCGCGCAGCTCGTCGCGCACGCGGGCCAGCTTGGGCGTATGCGGATTGATGCCCAGGCTCACCCAGTTGTCCTTGTCTTCGCCATCGGGCGTGGTGAAGGCCTCGTAGCGATAGAGCTCCTGCGTCGCGATGACGTTGTCGCCCATGCCGGTGACCTCGGTGACCGACACCACCCGGCGCTTGCCGTTGGGCAGGCGGCCGATCTGCACGATGAAGTCGAGCGCGCTGGCGATCTGGCGCCGCAGGCTGTCTTCGCTGCCCTGGAAGCCCGCGAAGCCCGCCAGCATCTCGATCCGGTACAGGCATTCGCGCGGCGAGTTGGCGTGGATGGTGGCCATCGAACCTTCGTGGCCGGTGTTCATGGCCTGCAGCATGTCCATCACTTCGGCGCCCCGCACCTCGCCCACCACCACGCGGTCGGGCCGCATCCGCAGGCTGTTGCGGATCAGGTCGCGGATGCTGACCGCGCCCGAGCCGTCGAAGCCGCCCTGGCGCGATTCCAGCCGCACCACGTGCGGATGGTTGAGCGAAAGTTCGGCGGTGTCCTCGACCGTGACGACGCGCTCGGCTTCGGGAATGAAGAACGCCAGCGCGTTGAGCAGCGAGGTCTTGCCCGAGCTGGTGCCGCCCGAGACCAGGATGTTGCAGCGATAGCGCACCGCCAGGTTGAGCAGGCGATAGATCTCTTCGTTGAACGAGCCGAGCGACAGCAGGTCGGTGGGCTTGAGCGGATCCTGGCGGAACTTCCGGATCGAGACCATCGGGCCATCGACGGCGAGCGGCTCGATGATCACGTTCAGGCGGCCGCCATCGGGCAGCCGCGCGTCCACCATCGGGCTGGACTCGTCCAGCCGCCGGCCCAGCGGCGCCAGGATGCGGCGCACGATGCGCATCACGTGCTGGTTGTCGGTGAAGCGCAGCGACTCGCGCGCCAGCACGCCCCGGCGCGACACGAACACGTTGTCGAAGCCGTTGATCAGGATGTCTTCCACCGACGGGTCGGCGAGCAGGTCTTCGAGCGGACCGAGCCCGGCGAGCTCCTTGGTGAGCGCGGCCGAGATCTGCGCCATCTCGCCTTCGTTGATCGCCACGCGCCGCATGCGCACGAAGCTGGCGACCTCGATGTCGACGAACTCCTGGATCGCCTGGCGCGTCCAGCGGCCGAACTCCGCGCCCAGCTCCTCGATGCGCGACAGCAGGTGCTCATAGGCCTGGAGCTTCACGTCCTGGAAGCGCTGCGATCCGGAAAACTCGCCCTCTTGCGATCCGGAACCGAACTCCATCGATGCCGACATGATCATGTTGATTCCCGCCCTTCATCAAACCATGTTGACACGCCGGTGCACGCCGGGCAGCCAGGTGGCGAGCCAGCCCTGGCGCGAGCTCGGCGCCATGCTGTCCGACATCACCCGGTCGACCAGCGACTGCACCGCGCGCACGTACACGTCGCGCTCGGCCTGCTCATGCAGCAGGCGCCCCTGGTTGGTGCAGGTCATCAGCGGCAGGGTGCGGTCGGGCAAGGTGCCGGCCAGCGCGATGCCGAAGCGCTCCGCGATCTGCGCGGCGGTCATGCCGTAGCGCTCGTCGTAGCGATTGACCACCAGCTTGACCGAGCCGCGCTCGACGTGGTGCTGGTCGAGCTCCTGCAGCACGTTGGCCAGCGAGACCAGCGCGCTCACGCTCTGGTCGGTGACGAGCCAGGTTTCCTGCGACGAACGCACCAGCTTGGCCACGAACTCCGGATTGGAGAATCCGCCGGCGTCGGTCACCAGCATGCCGTAGTGCTGGCGCAGCCGCTCGAACAGCATCAGCGAATCCGAAGGCGACAGCGCGCGCATCTGCGCCACGTCGCGCGGCAGCGCCATCGCGCTCACGCCCGCGGCGGTGTGCGCCATGGCCGAACTGAGCAGCGTGCCGTCGAGCCGGCGCAGGTTGCGCACCGCCTCGGCGAAGTCGAACTCGCTGCTGATGTTGAGATAGAGCAGGCAGTCGCCCACCGGCCAGCCCAGGTCGAGCACGCCGACCCGGTCGGACAGCGGCAGCTGCGTGGCCATCAGGTCGCCGCTCCTGGCGCCCTTGCCTGCGCCCTGCTGGCGCCCGGCGGCCGCCTGCGCCAGCATGTGCTGCGACAGGCCGGCGGCGTGCACGGCCAGCGTGCTCGCGCCCACGCCCGGCCGCGCGCCCAGCACCAGCACGCTGCGATGCGCGGCATCGGTGCCGCCGCCTTCGCCGCGGCGATTGGAGATCAGGCGCTGCACCACGCCGCGCACTTCCTCGGGCGAGACCGACGGGTCGACGAAATCGCTCACGCCCGCGCGCAGCGCGGCGATCGCGCCGTCCGGCTGCGCCAGGTAGCCGACCGCCACGCGCGGCACGGCGGGCGCGACGCGCGCGAGGATGCGCGCCAGGTCGGCCGCCATCAGCAGCTTGCCCGGCTCGTTGGCATCGGGCGTGAAGTCCAGAAACACCACCTGCGGATTGATGTCCGCGATGCGGCGTGCCAAGGTATCCAGCGGCGGCAGCTCTTGCGTCAACAGGCCGAGATCACCGATGGCCTGACCCAACTGCTGCGCCACGCCGTTGTTGTTGGAGCAGAAAAGAAAGCAGGTGCTCTTGTCGAGAGCAACCCATTCGCGGGCGTGTGTCTTCATGTTCGTCACCGTGAGAAACCCGGCATCTGCTGTCCCCCCATCGGGCCCAGCAGGTAGTAGCCCCAGGCGGTGCTTGCACGATCGGTCACCTCCTGCCGCTCCCCCGGCATGGGCAGCGTCACCCCGCGGGCGATCGGACGGACCAATCGTGGCGTCACCACGATTACCAGCTCGTTGTCTTCTTGCGAGTACTGCACGCTGCGGAAGAAGGCACCGATGATCGGCAGGTCTCCCAACAGCGGTATCTTGTTGACGTTCGCCTTGGTCTGGCGCGACACCAGGCCGCCGATCAGATAGCTCTCGCCGTCGCCCAACTCCACCATCGTGTCGGCCTTGCGCGTGCGCAGCGCGGGGATCGTGGTGATCTGGTTGGTATCACCGGTCACGATGCTGATGCCGTTGGCGTAATCCAGCTCGCTCGCCTCCGGCGCCACCTTCAGCGCGATGCGGTCTCGCGAGATCACCGTGGGCGATACGGTCAGGCCGATGCCGAACGGCTTGAACTCGATCGTCTGCGTGCCCAGCCCCGCCGACACCGGAATCGGAATCTCGCCGCCGGCCAGGAAACTCGCGCTCTGCCCCGACATCGCCAGCAGCGTCGGCTCGGCCAGGATGCGCGCCATGCCATTGCTTTGCAGCAGTTGCAGCGTGGCGTTGAAGTTGCGGCTGTTGTAGGCGATCCCGCCCAGGAACCCGCTCAACTCCGGCAGCAGCGACACGCCGCCCGTCACCCGGCCACCGCCCGCGTTGAAGGCCACCCCGATGTCTTTCATCACCGAGCGCGACACCTCCACCACCTTCACCTCGACCTGCACCACGCCGCTGGTCGCGATCTGCGACACGTCGACCTGGGTCTTGGGATCGCCCGCGGCCTCGGATGCCGCGCGATGCGCATCGGCCGACGGCGCCAGTCCGGTCAGCACGCCGCGGCCATCCGCGGTGGTGTCGACCTGAACGCCGGGCTGCACGCCGCGCCGCGCCAGGGCCGCCTGCGCATCCGAGAGCACCCGCACCACCCACACCTGCGGATCGCGGCTGTTGCGCGTCCACACCCGCAACTCGGTGGTGCCCGCCTTGCGGCCCACCACCAGCACTTCTCCCGCACTTCCCGTACCCGAGAGCACCTTCACATCGGCCACGGCCGGGTCGGCGACGGCGATGCGGGTGGGCGGCGCGCCCAACCCGAGGGGCTGCTGACCGTTCACGCTCACCAGCAATTCGCCCATGCGCGGCTGCGCGGCCGCGCCCTGCGCAACCGCCGCGGGCGTCTGCGCATGGGCAGCACCCACCGGCAGCAACGCCGCCAGCCACAGGCCCATCCAAATCTTCCTGCCTATCCCCGATGCATTCATGCGTTCTGTTTCCGGTTGCTGGTTGCTCGCGCCGTTACGGCGGGCGCGGGTCGCGATTCGGTGCCGACGCTTGGGTCCTCTAGTAATTGACGGTGGAGATCTCCCCGCCACGAATGATTTCGACGCTGCGGCCGCCACCCTGTCGCGGCGCGCGCGGCGGCGCCTCGGGCGTCGGCTGGGGCCCGGCCAGCTGCGGCAGGGCATCGCCGGCGAAGGCCGCATTGATGCCGTCGCGCGCGCTCGCCTGCTGCGCGGGCGTCAGGCCGCTGCGCGCCGTCAGCACGGGCGCGCGGCGCGGGAACAGCGACGGATCGGGCATGGACTCGTCTTCCGGCGAGCGCAGCACGAGTTGCAGCTTGCCCGCGCGCGCGGCCAGCAGCAGCTCGTTGACCCGCTCGACCGGCACGGCCAGGATGGCGTTGCGGACGGCCACCGGCGCGTTGTTGTTCGTGTTCTGGGCCTGTGCCTCGGCCGGTCCGGCGAGCGAATCGGGACCATAGGCCAGGACGCGCACGCGCGATTGCAGCAGACGGGTCTGCGTGCCGGGCACCTCCTGGCTGCGATCCATCATCAGAAACACGTCGATCATGTCGCCCGGGCGGATGCGGTTCTGCGCGCCCGTAAGTTCGTCGACGGGGATGGTCACGGCGCGCTCGCCCTGGCCCAGGAAGGTCGACAGGCCACGCACCACGTCGGCGCTCATGACCGGCTCGTTGGCGGCCAGCGCCTTGCGCAGCACGCGGCCCTCCACGGCCTTGGGATCGGTCTCCACGCCGCCCGGCTGCACCGGCCATTGCGCGACGCTGAGCTTGTCGGCGGTCAGCACCGCCCCGGCCTCGACCGGCGCGCTCACGACCAGCACGGGATAGGTCGGCGCCGGCGGCCGGGCCGGCGCGGCATCGGGCGCGGGCGCCTGGGTCTGCGCCATCGGCGCGGGCGGCGGCGGCGCGGGCCGCAGCGCGAGCTGGATGGCGAACGCGCCCAGCAGCAGGGCCACGAGCACGAACAGGCCGGCGATGATCTTGGTGGTGAGGCTCATGGAGTGGACCCGGAAGGAATCTGCACGCTGGCCAGCGCCGACAGCGTCGACGGCAGCCACTGATTGCCGCCAGGCAGCGTGCCCGCGAGCGTGCGCATCATGCCCAGCAAAGGCCAGTCGGCCGCGTTATACGAAAGCGACACGCGTGCGCAGCGCTGCACCACGCCGTTGGCGTCGGCCCAGGGGCAATTGGCCACCGTGACGGCGCAGGAGACGGCGAGCCAGTCGGCCTCCTGGCGCGCCGCATTGCAGGCGGCCGTGCCGTTGAAGGTGCCGGCCAGGCCGGTCTGCAGGGCGACCTGGGCGCCCTCGCCCACCGCCTTGGTGATTTTCTGTTGCGCCCAGAACAGCGACCCGAGACCGACGATGCCGCACAACACCAGCAGCAACAGCGTGATCGAGAGCGCGAACTCGATGGCGGCCACGCCGCGTTGGCGCTGCAGGCGCGAGGCAGGAAGGCGCGGCCGCATCACAGCCCCGCCGCGGCCGGCGCCGCCAGAGAGAGCTGCCCGCCCAGGCGCACGGAGGCGCGGGCGCGCAGCTCGGTCGGCACCACCAGGCCCATGCCCGGCAGCGTCGGCAGCAGCGGCGCGGACGCGTACGGATAGCGCACCAGCACTTCGATCTGGTCGGCGGCCAGCGTGAGTCCGCTGCACGCGCCGGTGCCGCCGATGCGGCCGGTCGGGCCGCACACGGCGATGGTGGACGGCGTGCCGCCCATCGAAGAGACCCATTCGATCTGGTAGGCCGCGGCCGTCTGTGCACTGGTGGCGCGCGGCCCCCAGGCGCCCACCGCCTGCCAGCGCTGCGCGGCGCGCGCGCCCTCTTCGGCGGCGAAGTTGAGCGACTGCTGCGCGGCGAAGATGATGCCCCAGGTCAAAAGACCGTAAGCAACCAGGAAGAACACCACGAACACCAGGGAGAACTCGACGGCATAACTGCCGCGCTGCAGGCGACCACGCCGGCCGCCGCGCCGAACGGCAGCAGCCGCACGCCCTTGAGTGCGGTGCCCAGGCCGGCCGACCAATGCCACAGCGCCAGCGCGCCGCAGATGAGGGTGCCGAACAGCACCACCGCGGCCCACGGCCAGACGCCCACCCACAGGCCGAGCGCGGCCAGATACTTCACGTCGCCCGCGCCCATCCAGCGCATGGCCCACGCGATCACGAATACGAAGCTCGCGCCAAACGCGATCAAGGCGTCGGCCCAGCTCTGCGCACCGTAGTCCGGCCACGGCGCGGCGCCAAAGCTGGCGAGCGACAGCCATCCGAGCTGCACCAGCGCCGCGCCCACCGTCAACCAGTTGGGTACGCGCCGCATGCGCAGGTCGAAGTAGACGACCAGGGCGTTGAAGGCCAGGAACGACAGCCACCACATGTTCTCCTTCAACAATCGTGGCACTCCAGCTTATAGGGGTGTAACCCGATCCGGCAGCGCATCGCCCCCCGCGTTGCGCAGCGAATCGACACGGGGCCGGGCCCCGACGCCGGCCCGGGCGCGCGGCGACGTCGCGAAGACGCCGCGCGCCCGGCCCGGCGGCCGGCGGGCCATCAGGTCGCCGGGGCAGTGCCGGACAAGCGGTTGCTGATACGGGTGAACAACCCGGTGAGGTCGGTTCCGAGGAGCGTGAGCGCGCCGATGATGGCGACCGCGATCAGCCCCGCGATCAAGCCGTACTCGATCGCGGTGGCACCCTCTTCGTCTTTCCAGAAAGATTTGACGTGCGCAAGCATGTGGCACCTCCTAAAACAAGAAAACAAACGACAGTTGAAAAAAACGCCTCATACACTGCGGCGCTACAAAGCCATGACCAACCCCTCGCCGGCCAGGCCCATTCCTGCAGTCTTGCTTTACAGCTTGTTTATCTCTTTCCTGCGACGTCCGGCTCAGCGGACGGGCGCACCGGGGACCCGGCCGTCGTGCAGCAACGCGTCCATGCGTTGCGCCAGCCGCGCCTGGTAGCGCTTGTAGCTGCGATGCAGTTGCCAACGCATCGCGATCAGAATCAGGATGGCGCCTGCGAATGCCACGTAGGGCAACGAGACACCTCCCACGTGCAGGCCGTCGTCGGCACTGCCCGTCGTGCACACCACCGTGGCCGCGACCACGCCGGTGTAATGCATGCCACAGACCGCCACCGCCATCAGCACGGCCGCCACGATGCGCTGCCATTCGCGCTGCACATTGAACGCCAGCCACACGGCCGCGGTCGCCGCCGCGATGGCGATCACCACCGAGGCCACCACCAGCGGCGCGTCCCAGCGGAAAAACGCCGGCATGCGCATCGCACTCACGCCGATGTAATGCATCGCCGCCACCGCCAGCCCGGCCAGCACGCCCGCCACGGCACAGCGGAACAGCGAAAACGGCCGCCCGCCCACATACCAGAAAGCCGCGCCGGAAAACACGACGGCGACCAGCGCGCTGAAGAAGGTCGGCACCAGCGCGTAATCAACCTCAAACGGCAAATTCTGTGCCTGCATACCGATGAAGTGCATGCCCCAGATCGCGATTCCCCCCATCGCCAGCGCGCCGATCACGGCATATCCACGCCACGATTCACCGTCGCGCACGCTGTCGCGTATACGTGCGGCCGCGCTCAAAGCCACGTAGGAGCCGAGCAGGGCAATCACGAACGACAGCAGGAACAGGCCGCTGTGAAACGAGAGAGGGACGATGTCTCCGGGGTTCATGGGTGCTCCGGATTAAACGAGAAACTCGCCTACATCACGCACTTTCATTTATGTTTACTCCCGATGAATACCCGCGAAAAGCCTACTTGCGGGATATTGCGCAAACATTGTTCTTAAATGTTTTCCTAGTCTTATCTATTAACATTTGTTTGGCATTGGGGTTTACCCTAGCGTTCGTAATATTGCGACAGGAATTGTGCAACCGATATTCGGCAGTTTGGAAATAAATGGAATTTATCCGAAATTCACGGGCAGAATAGCGCGGATTCTGTCGCGTTTACGAATATCGCACCCTGTGCTGTATTGACCCTATTTCAGGGATGTTGCGCATTGTGATGCAACCGGATTGCTGGCAAGATGCAAGAAAAAATTAACCAAGATACGCCTTGAAATAAATAAGCCGCAGAAATCCCGTTTTTTGCCATCGCTCCCTCTGGGAGAGCCGTTTACTTTCTGTTTCCGGTCGTGCCGATGAAGCCTGTACAGCGTGGTGTTGGTGTTCTCCATTACTCTCTGGCGGCCGCATTGGCAGGCTGCGCGATTAATAGCTGGGCAGACGCGCCGTTGCGCGGGAACCCGGTGGATTCGCTGCCGCAGATAGAAAGACCGGGGCCTTCCGCTCCCCCTCCCGTGGTGGCGCCGCCCACGCCCGAGCAACAGGCCGTCCAGGCGCGCCTCGCCCAGCGCATCGTGCCGCGCAATTTCGACGTGGCAGGCGTGCATGCGATCGACTTCACGGAAGTCTCGGATTTGCTGACGCCGCTGGTGGGCAAGGAAATAACTGTTGCACAGCTCGTGCAGCAGGTGGAGAAGATTACCGAGCTCTATCGGGAGCGCGGCTATCCCCTTTCCTTCGCCCTGGTGCAGAACCAGAATTTCGCCAATGGCCTGGTCGTGGTGACCGTGGTCGAGGGCTATATCCATAATGTGCGCATCGAGGGCGATGCCGGTAATGCCAAGGACCGGCTGGAATATCTCGCCGAGCCCCTGACTGCCGAAAAGCCGCTGACGCGCGCCACGCTCGAGCGCGTGCTCAACCTGATGCGCATCGTGCCGGGCGTCTCGATCAATCCCGCGATGGACCTGCCGCGCCGCGCCGACGGCGCGACCGAGCTGGTGGTGAATGCCTCGCTCAAGCGCGTCACCCTCAACGGCAACGTCGCCGACCTCGGCACCGGCATGCAGCCGCTGGTGAACGTGGGCACCAACAGCCTCACGCCGCTGGGCGAACAGGTCAAGCTCACGGGCGCCCTGCCGATCGGCCACAACGCGGTGACCTATCTGTCGGGCGAAGTGCGCGTGCCGATCGGCAACGACGGCCTGTCGTTCAAGCTCGACGGCTATCACTACCAGGCCAAGCCGGAAGACGACGCCATCGAGATGCTGGGCTTCAACCGCAAGGTCACGAACGACCGGATCGGGGCGGCGCTGTCGTATCCGCTGATCCTGAACAACCGCCGCTCGCTGACCGCCACGCTCGGGGCCTATGCCGCCAACTCGAAGGATCGCTACGACCAGAAGAACAGCGACAACTGGCTGCAGCAGGACACCCGCGTGCGCGCCGGCACCGCCGAGCTGCGCTACATCGACGTGCTGCCCGAACGTACCACCGACGTGAGCGCGTCGGTCTCGCACGGCTTCTCCGCGCTGGGGGCGAAGAAATCGATCAAGTCGAACTATGGTTATTCGGCCGACCCGGACATCGATCTCTCCTTCACCCGCTATAACGTGAATGCGCGCCAGTCATTCGAGTTGCCGGCGCAGTTCGGCTTGGTTTTCAACGCGGCCGGCCAATACAGCAGCAGCGTGCTGCCGAGCTCCGAACAGGTCTCTTTCGGCAGCTGGCGCTTTGGCCTGGGTTATCCGCAAGGCGAAATCAGCGGCGACAAAGGATTTGGCGCGTCGGCCGAAATCAACCGCAGATTCGGCACCGGCTGGCAGTATCTCAGTGCGATACAGCCCTATATCGCGGTCGACTATTCGCGCAGCTGGTACAACCGTGCAGACCTCAAGTCGCTCGACAACAAACATCTGTCGTCGGTCGCCCTGGGCCTGAGATTCACCGACGACCGGTATTACCTGTTCGATTTCAACGTCGCGAAACCCGTGGGCGCGGCCACGCTCAACAATAACGACCGCGACCTGCGCTTCAACGCGAACTATTCGCTTTTCTACGACGCCTTCTGAGCGTTACACACGTCCGGCGTTACGTAACGCCGGACGTAACGTACCCCGTAACACGTAACGACATTCGCGGAAAAACAACATTCGCGCAGGCCGTCATTTCGTCTTTTTGCGAATACTTTTCTTTAACCGTTACGTGGCAAATGCTTCGTAAGCCATTGATTCACAAGGAATTCTTAAAACCGGAAATTGGCGATGGTCGGCGTTTAAGCAATATTCGAAAAAACTGGCATGAATTGTGCATAAGGAAAGGTATCGGGCGGTTTCCAGGCCTGAATACACCAAACCCTAGGAGTGCATCATGCAAGTCAAAAACGTAAGCAGCCGCCCGACCCGTTTTGCGGCAACCCTGATGACCGTCGCCCTGATGGCTGCCCTGACCGCTTGCGGCGGTGGCGGCGGCAGCAAGCGCTCCGCCGGTGGTATTGGCGGCGGCGGTGGCGGCGGCGGCGGTGGTACCGATCCCACCAATCCGACCGTGACGGCCGGCCTTTTGGAAACCACGCTGGGTGGCACCGGCGGCGCCGTCGATAATGCCCTGCCGCTCGGCACCAGCACCGCGCTGGCCGGCGTCGGCAAATCGCTCGACCCGACCGTCAAGCCGGTTATCGATACCGTGGAAAACCTGACCCAGACCATCGGTTCGCAAACCGGCCTGGGCACGCCCGTGGCCGGCACCCTGACGCAAGTCGGCGGCGCGGTCAGCAACCTGGGTGAAACCGTTTCCGGCAGCGGCCTGCCCGGCGGCCTCGGCACCGGCGTCGGCGGCCTGGTCGACGGCCTCGGCAATACCGTGGCCGCCGCCGGTGGCCTTCTGGTGGCCGATCCCAAGAACCCCGATCCGCTGACCAACGTGGCCAAGGAAGCCACCAAGGCCGTGGCCTCGCTGACCGGCGCGCTGGGCGGCGAAGGTGGCCTGCTGCAACCGGTCAACAGCCTGGTGGGCGGCCTGGCCGGCGGTGCGCTCGGCACCCCGGGCCAGCCCATCCTGCAACCGGCCCTGAGCAACACGGGTTCGGCGGTCGACAACGTGCTGCCGCTGGGCCTGCAAGGCGCCCTGGGCGGCGTGGGCCAGGCCCTGGATCCCGCCGTCGCCCCCGTGGCCGGCGCCGTGACCAACCTGACCACCCGCATCGGTGACCAGTCCGGCCTGGGCGCGCCCGTCGCCGGCCTGCTGACCAGCGTCGGCGGCACCCTCGCCGGCGCCGGTTCCAACGTACCGGGCGGCCTGCCGATCAGCGGCCTCGACGGCGTGCTCGGCGGCCTGGGCAACGCGGTCAGCGCCGCGGGCGGCCTGCTGCACACCGACGCCAGCAACCCGAATCCGCTGGGAAAAGTGCTGCAGGAAGCGACCGGCGCGGTGGCCTCGCTGACGGGCGGGCTCGGACTGGGCGGCGACGGCGGTCTGCTGAGCCCGATCACCGGCAACCTGGGCCTGGGCGGCTTGACGGGCGGCGCCGCCAACGGCGGATTGCTGGCCCCTGTGACCGGCCTGCTGGGTGGTGTGACGGGGAATACCGGCGGCAGCGCCAATGCCGGCTTGCTGGCTGGCCTGCTGGGTGGCGCGACCGGCGGTTCGGGTCAGAACAACGGCGGCCTGCTCGGCGGTCTGCTCGGCGGCGCAACGGGTGGCACGACCGGCGGCACGAATAACGGCGGTCTGTTGGGCGGCCTGCTCGGCGGCACGACCGGCGGCGCCACGAGCGGCAACACCGGCGGCGCCAACGGCGGCCTGCTCGGCGGTCTGCTCGGTGGCGTGACCACGACGACCTCGGGCTCGACCGGCACCAGCGGCACCCCGAACGGCGGCCTGCTCGGCGGCCTGCTCGGCGGTGTCACCGGCGCCCTGAAGTAATCGCCACACGGTCCACGCACACGCCCATCCGGAGCCGCGTCATGTACGAGTCCGAACGAATCGCGCCGCAAGACCACCGTCACGGCGACACCAGCGACCACTACGGCCCGTCGGCATCGCCCGACAGCGCCGCGGAGATCGCCCTGATCCTGAGCCGCCAGCTGTCGGTGTACATGGCCTCGAGCCAGGCAGCGCTGGCCGAAAAGCTGGGCATCTCGCTGACCGAGCTGAAGGCGCTCGATCTGGTCCAGGAGTTCGATGCCCTGCCCACCGGCCAGCTGGGTCAGTTGCTGGGCATCAGCTGGGGTGGCGCCACGGCGCTGATCAACCGGCTGGAGGCGGCGGGATTCGTGCAGCGCGGCCGCCATCCCCTGGACCGGCGCGTGATCGTGATCCGCCCGGTGGTCGAGCGCCTGCGCGAGCTGGACCGCGCACGGCGCGCGGCCACCGAGGAGGTGCAGTTCCTGAGCCGGCAGTACGACGCGCAGCAACTGCACATCGTGCAGGCCTTCC
>Ga0160496_1000250_pt1 | contig 30708 bp, 30 predicted proteins | sample DIDPMG_2_FD_108231 | JGI IMG/M metagenome (GOLD analysis project Ga0160496, IMG submission 108231) | Enriched soil microbial communities from UW Madison campus, WI, USA - DID2937_E24_FP MG | ecosystem: Environmental > Terrestrial > Soil > Grasslands | place: USA: Madison, Wisconsin | collected...
AGGCCATCCGCTGGCCGCAAGGCGGGCAGTCAGCCTGGCCGAGCTGGCCGAGTGCCGGCTGATCCTCTACAACCGCAACATCCCGTTCGGGCAGTTGGTGGCAGCGGCCTTCCAGCGCGCCGGCGTCAGCTGGAATCCGGCCGTGGAAATCGTGCGCGCCGAGCTGGCCTGCGCCCTGGTCCGGGTCGGCGCGGGCGTGGCCATCGTCGACGAGTTCTCGGTCGGGCAGCAGGGTTGGCCCGGCGTGGTGACGCGGCCGCTGCGCGAGTCTATCCCGCTGTCGCTGAGCCTGGTGCGTTCGCGCTTCGAGCGCCCCAGCCGCCAGGTGCAGCGCTTCGTGCGCCTGATCAAGGAGCATGCGCGGACCTCGCGCAAGCCGGGCCGCGCCCGGCCAGCGGCGTAGCCGGCATCCGCAGGGAACGGACAGCCGGCGCATTTTCCGGACACGCCTGTTGGACCTGGCGCAAGCTTGCCTCGAATAAGCGCAGTTTGCGGATAGCGTCGGCCGGATCCGGCTAACGCGGGCCAGGCGCGCCACGCCAGTATTCGCCTCACTCAATCAGCCAACGGCGAGGTGATGCGATGAAGGGTCTGGACAATAAAGTGGCCATCGTGACCGGCGGCGCCACGCTGATCGGCGCGGGCGTGGTCGCCACGCTGCGCGCCTACGGCATGCGTGTGGCACTGTTCGATATCGACGCGGCCGGCGGCGAACGCGTGGCCGCGGCCGATCCGGCCGGCACGCGCTTCTGGCCGGTGGACATTGCCGACGACGCGCAACTGGAGCGCGGCGTGGCCGACGCCGCGGCGCATTTTGGCCGCATCGATTTCCTGGTCAACCTGGCCGCGACCTATCTGGACGACGGCGCCGCATCGGGCCGCGCCGATTGGCTGCGCGCGCTCGACGTGAACGTGGTCAGCGCCGTGATGGCCGCGCGCGCGGTCCATCCCCATCTGCTGGCCGCTGGCGGCGGGGCCATCGTCAATTTCACCAGCATTTCGTCGCGCGTCGCGCAGACCGGGCGCTGGCTCTATCCGGTGTCCAAGGCGGCGCTGCTGCAAGTCACCCGCAACATGGCGATGGACTATGCCGCCGACGGCATCCGCGTCAACTCCGTGTCGCCAGGCTGGACCTGGTCGCGCGTGATGGACGAGCTGACGCAGGGCGACCGCGCCAAGACCGACCGGGTGGCCGCGGACTACCACCTGCTGGGCCGCGCCGGCGATCCGGCCGAAGTGGCCGAGGTGGTCGCCTTCCTGCTCTCAGACCATGCCAGCTTCGTCACCGGCGCCGACTACGCGGTGGACGGCGGCTATTCCGCCATGGGTCCCGAACAGGCCAAGCCCGCGATTCCGCGCCTGGCCGCCTAGCCAAACAAAGGAGAACAAACATGCGTCGAATCGCGATCGTGGGTGGAGGGCAGGCCGGCCTGCCCCTGGCGTTGGGACTGCTGGAAAAAGGTTATGAGGTGACCGTCGTCACCAACCGCGAACCGGACGACATCCGCCGCGGCAAAGTGATGTCCAGCCAGTGCATGTTCGATGCTTCGCTGCAGGTCGAGCGTGACCTGGGCCTGAACCAGTGGGAGGCGGAATGCCCGACCGTCGACGGCATCGGCCTGGCGATCCCGCATCCGGAGCGGCCCGGCCACAAGCTGATCGATTGGGTGGCGCGCCTGGACCGGCCCGCGCAGGCGGTGGACCAGCGCATCAAGATGCCGGCCTGGATGGAGCTGTTCGCGGCACGCGGCGGCCGGCTGCTGATCCAGGACGGCGGCGTGGCCGAACTTGAACTGCTGGCCGCCTCGCATGACCTGGTGCTGCTGGCCGCGGGCAAGGGCGAGGTGGTCAAGCTGTTCGAGCGCGATGCGCTGCGGTCGCGCTTCGACCGGCCGCAGCGCGCGCTGGCGCTGACCTATGTGCACGGCATGCGCCCGGCGCCGGATCATTCTCGCGTCGCCTTCAACTTGATTCCGGGCGTGGGCGAGTACTTCGTGTTCCCGGCGCTGACCATCAGCGGTCCCTGCGAGATCATGGTGTTCGAGGGCGTGCCTGGCGGGCCGATGGATTGCTGGCGCGACATCAAGTCGCCGCAGGAGCATCTGGCGCAAAGCCTGCATATCCTGCACAGCTATCTGCCCTGGGAGGCCGAGCGCTGCAGCGCGGTGGAGCTGACCGACGCCAACGGCATCCTGGCCGGCAGCTTCGCACCCACGGTGCGCAAGCCAGTGCTGACCCTGCCGTCGGGCCGGCTGGTGTTCGGCCTGGGCGATGCGGTGGTGACCAACGACCCTATCACGGGGCAGGGCTCGAACAACGCCACCAAGGCCTGCGCCGTGTACCTGGACGCCATTCTGGCGCATGGCGACGCTACGTTCACGGCCGAATGGATGCAGCGCACCTTCGAACGCTTCTGGGACTACGCAGGCGCGGTGGTGGAATGGACCAACTCCATGCTGCTGCCGCCGGCGCCGCACCTGCTCAAATTGCTGCAGGCCGCGGACCACACGCCGGCGATCGCCAGCACCATCGCCAACGGCTTCAACCATCCGCCGTCGCTCTATCCCTGGTGGGGCGACGCCACGGCCTGCGAGGCTTTCATCGCGGCGCAGCCGGCGCGGGCGGCGGCATGAAGCCCGATTGCGCAGCGGGCCTGCCCCTGGACTGGGGCTGCACCGATCTGCATCCCAAGGTCCTGCGCGGCGTGTTAGGCAGCTATCCGACCGGTGTGGCCATCGTCGCCACGCGCTGTCCGGACGGCCGCCGGGTCGGGCTCACCATCAACTCCTTCGCCTCGCTGTCGCTGGACCCGCCGCTGGTGTTGTGGAGCCTGGTGAACCATTCGCCCAACCTGGCGGCGTTCCGCGATTGCAGCCACTTCACCATCAGCGTGCTGGCCTGCGGCCAGGAAGAGTTGGCGCTGCGTTTTGCCAGTTCTTCTGTTCCGGACAAGTTCGCGGGAGCGCCCGTGCACGACGTGCCGGAAGGCGTGCCCGCCATCGAAGGGGCGGTGGCCACCCTGGTCTGCGCCAACGACCAGCAAAGCCCCGCGGGCGATCACCTGCTGCTGTTCGGCCGGGTGCTGCGCGTGGCCAGCGTGACGGCCACGCCGTTGGTGTTCCATGCAGGGCGCTTCACTGCGTTGAGCGCCGCATAGGGCTCGCACGCGATTCCTTTCAATGTCCACGGGCCCCGGCGGCCTGTTTTCCCATCGGAGCGCATCATGCCCCTGGAGTCAGAGGCGCAGGTCATCATCGTCGGCAGCGGCATGAATTCGCTGGTCTGCGCGGCCTTGCTGGCGCAGCGCGGGAAGTCCGTGCTGGTGCTGGAACGCAACGACAGGCTGGGTGGCTGCATCCGCACCGAGGAGCTGTTTCCCGGCTACCGCCACGACGTGCTGTCCTGCTGGTATCCGCTGTTTGTCGGCAGTCCCGCCTATGCGGCGCTCAAACCCGCGTTGCAGGAAGCCGGACTGGAATTCATGCAGGGCGAATACGCCACCGGGCTGGTGCTGCCCGACGGCTCGGGCCTGGCCTTGAAGCAGGATGTGGCGGACAGCGCGCGGCGGCTGGATGCCTGGGCGCCCGGCGATGGCGCAGCCTTCGGCGCCATGGCGCAGCGCCTGTTCGGCGAGGACGCGGCGCTGACCTTCGGCCTGCTGGGCCAGAATCCCTACGGCGCGGGCATGCTCAAGCTGCTATTCGGCGAATGGCGCAAGCGCGGCATGGACGGCCTGGCCGCCTTTGCCGCCGACTCGATGGAGAGCTTTCGCCGCTGGTCAGAACGCGCGTTGCAGTCTGATGCCGCGCGTGCACTGATCGCGCCCTGGGTACTGCACACCGGCCTGGGTCCGGACGACGCCTGTTCCGCGCTGATCGGCAAGCTGACCTTTGCCGCGGTCGTGGCCGGCGGCATGCCGGTGGTCAAGGGCGGCGGCAGCGGCGTGGTGGACGCGCTGGCCGCCGTCATCGAACGGCACGGCGGCCGCCTGCAGACCGGCGCCGAGGTCGAACGCATCATCACAAGCGGCCAGGGCAAGCGGCGCCGCGCGGTGGGCGTGCTGGCAGGCGGACGCGAATATCGCGCGACAGTAGCGGTGGTCTGCAATGTGACGCCCGGCCAGTTGTACGGCCAGTTGCTGCCCGACGCGCCGCCCGCCGTGCGCGAACGCGCCGCTGGCTATCGCTACGGCCGCGGCGGCATGCAGATCCATTTCGCGCTGAATGCGCCGCCGGATTGGCTGACGCCGGAATTGCGCCACGTGCCGCTGGTGCATCTGACCGAGAGCATGGAACAGGTCTGCGCTTCGGTGACCGAGGCCAACAACGGCCTGCTGCCCGCGCGCCCCACGCTGGCCATCGGCCAGCCCGTCGCGGTCGACCCGACGCGCGCGCCGCCGGGCGGCTGGATCCTGTGGGTGCAGATGCAGGAACTGCCGGCGCGGATCAAGGGCGATGCCGCGGGCGAGATCGCGGCGCCTGCCGACGGCCGCTGGAACGAGGCCGTGCGCGAGGCGATGGCCGACCGGGTGCAGGCGCGCATGGAACGGGTCATGCCGGGCCTGGCGCGGCGCATCGTCGGCCGGCGGGCGTACTCGCCGGCGGACCTGGAAGGCCTGAACCGCAACCTGGTGGGCGGCGACCCCTATTCGGGCGTGTGTTCGCCCGACCAGTTCTTCTGGCTGCGGCCCTTTGCCGGAAGCCAGGGTGCGCGCGGCCACCGCACGCCGCTGCGCAATCTCTTTCACATCGGCGCCGCCACCCACCCGGGCCCCGGCCTGGGGGGCGGTTCCGGCTATCTCGTCGCACAACAAATAGGCAGGAGGGGAACATGAACGGACACCTGAAAATCCGGCGGCTTGCTGGCGCCTTGGCATTGGCGCTGGCTGGCACGGGAGCCCAGGCCACGGAGGGCGGCGGCCTGGGCATCTATCCGGACGGACTGGAGAACTTCATGTCGGGCGCGCTGCCGCCGCCCGGCGTGCACATGCTGGTCTATGCCGGCGGGGCGCGCTACGACACGCTGCGCGGCAACGACGGCCAGCGCGTGCCGGTGCCCGGCTTCAAGGTGGACGTCAATGTGCTGGCGCCGCGCCTGATCTGGGTTACGCAGCAGCAGGTCATGGGCGGCCAGCTGGCCTTCCACGCCATCGCGCCGCTGCTGGACGTGACCGCCAAGGCTGCTGGGCAACGCAACCGCAGCACCGGCCTGGGCGACATGACGCTGGGCGTGGCGCTGGGCTATCACCCGTCCGAAAGCCTGCACTACGTGGTGGGGTTGGACATGTACGCGCCCACCGGCGAATACGACCGCAAGGACCCGTCCAGCCTGGGCAAGAACTACTGGACCGCGCAGCCGGTGTTCGCCCTGAGCCGCATCAGCCCGGACGGCTTCAACGCCGACCTGAAAGTCATGTACGACTTCAACTTCACCAATTCCGCCACCGATACGCGTTCAGGCCAGGCCCTGCACGCCGACTACGCGCTGGGCTGGGGCGTGGGCAAGGGCTGGGTGCTGGGGGTGGGCGGCTACGCCTTCCAGCAAGTCACCGACGACAGCGGCCCGAACAGCGCCGCCGGCCGCGCCCGCGCTTTCGGCTTCGGCCCCTCGGTGCGCTACATGAATGAAAAAGGCTGGCTGTTCACGGCCAAATGGCAGCAGGACTTCAAGGTCAAGAACCGGCCCGAGGGCGCGCAGCTGTATGTGAAGCTGGGGATACCGTTCTAGGTCTGGCGGCTGCACTGGAAGGCCCTGGCTGTCCGTCTCTGCGGGGCTGTCCTGCTGGTATCGTTGCGCTGTCGATGGGACGGGGCAGGGACAGGAATCTGTACGAAGCGATACGCTTGGGCAACGAATCCGAGGACCCGTACACTGGCGGTCCGGATGGCGCGGATACCTGTTTCCTGGTGCGGGCGGAATCGGTCGAGGAGGCTGGACGGCTTGCGGATGCGGCATTGCGCGGCGCCCGGTGCGGGCTGGCGGACTGGACCCAGGTTCTGCACTTGCTCGGCACGGAACAGGCCACGGACAGTGAACCTCGAATCTTGCGTGGACCCTATTTGCAGCACGCCTACCGGCATGGTTGGCGTCTCTGGAACCGGGCCGAGGCGGCGGCGCCATGGGTCGAACAGCCCTAGGCGACGGGCCGTTCGGCGGGCCGGCTGCTTGCCTTGCCCCTGGAGTCCTTGGACGGCAAACCGAACAAGCTGGGCCTCGTCGAGGGAGTCCTCGCGCTCGCGGAACAATGCAGGCGTTGTTGGGATGCAACTGCAGGCCCGCTCCCACGGGGGTTTTCGCGCCTCGCTCACCATTCCGGCTGACGGTGGAATAGCATCCCGCGTGGAGATATCCGCGCCGGCGAGCGTTTACGGGGAAAACGATGAAAAGAACAGTTTCGGCGTTGGCGCTTTGCTTGTGCGGCGGACTTGCCGTGGCACAGAACACGAGCAGCAGCTTTGAAGTGCAGGAGCCAATGCGTAACTCCTTGGGCTTTCCAATGGGTAGCGACGGCGGCCAGGAGTGGCTGGGCGACAAGGCGGTCGCGCACATGGGTTTCATTGCAGCCTGCAAGCTGTACCCGGCAGACGGGCCGGAGGTCCAGGGGATGGTGGCCATGGCCCTGGCCCAAGCGAGCCTGGGCATGGACCTGGCCCGCGCGCCGACAGACCCGGCCGCGCTGCGCGCCAGGCTCGCCCAGCGCTTGAATTCCCAGGAAGGGCGCAAGGACGCGGCGGAAAAAATCCAGGCCATGCGCAAGCGCGTCTTGGCCGAGCAGGCGCATGCGGGCAAGCTGATAGACGCCTCCGTGGCTTTTACGGGCAAGAATGCGAACCCCTGCGAGCTCGAGCGCTACTACGCGCGTCAATTCCTGACACAGCACAAGGACGGCGCCATGAAGGCCGCTCCCAGGATCAATCAAATCGCGCGGGAGGTCATGGCGCAGGACTCCTCTGCCAAGGCCAAGCCGGCTGCGCCAGCCCGACCCTGAAGCGCCGCCGCCTCACCCGCGTCGCCGCAAACTCTGGCTGGGACTCACGCCGTAGCGTTCCTTATATCCGGCGCTGAAGCGCCCCATGTGCGCGAAGCCCCAGCGCAGCGCCACCCCGGCGATGTTGCGGGTCTCGCCCGAGATCAGTTCCGCATGCGCGCGTTCCATGCGCAGGTCGCGCAGGTAATGCATGGGGCTCACGCCCAGGAATTCCTTGAACCCCGCGTACAGGCTGCGCACGCTGACGCCGGCGATGCGCGCCAGCTGCTCGGCCGTGACCGGTTCGTGCGCATGCGCCTGCAGATAGTCCTGCACGCTGCGCACGTGGCGCGGCAGCACTGCGCCACGCCGGCCGGGCAGGGCGCCGGTGTAGTTGTGGGGCTGGGCCGCCAGCAAGGTGGCGGCGACCAGCTGTTCCATCTGATGCACGATGAGTTTGTGTTCGGCCAGGTTCGCGTGCTGGGTGGAGCAGTCCAGCAGATAGCTCATCAGGCAGCGCCAGGCCGGGCATTCGCGCCAGCGGAACCCCAGCTGGAAGCGTAGCGGCCGATCCAGCGCACAGCCCAGATGGCCCATCAGGGTGCGTTCCAGCAGCGAGCGGCCCACGCGCAGCATGAACTGGTCGTTGTCGTCGGCCCAGCGCATGGCTAGGTCGTCGTCCGGGCTGACGACCGACGCGACCTCGGGCGTCGAATCCACTTGCTGCGGGCCGCTGCTGATGCGGGCGCAGCCCGACAACGGCATCTGCACCAGGAAGAAGTCCTCGAGCGGACCGGGACGGATTTCGACGTTGGCACCATAGCGCAGGCGATTCAGAGAGACCTCGCCCAGCGGCTGGTGGTGCATGCGGGCGTCCAGGCGCTGCAGCGCGCCGACCACGCCCAGGTGGTGCGGACGCATCACGCGGCCGACCATGGAACGGGCTTCGTCCAGATCGCCGGAGGCGAACAATTGCTGCGCCGGCAGGCCCAGGACCGACTCGATCCGCGGCGCGGCCGGCGGCCAAGTCGTGCTGGTGGCGGACTGCATCGTGTCGAGCATGGGGAAACTCCACTGCCGGGGCCTTGAAGGCTTTGATAGTAAAGCTGCGCCGGACAGGGCGGACTGGTGGAAAACCCGTCCAGAGGAGGCCGGACCTATCCGATTTTGGCGTCGGCTATCCGACATGCGCAGAAAACCTCTTGCAAGCGTATATTGACAACCGGTTTCCAATATTGGAAACTGGTTGTCAATTAGGCAATGCACAGGAGGCCAGAAATGAATCCAACCAAGGAAGAACGGCTCACCGGGGTGATCCTGACCTTGTTCCAGTTGAACGGTGCACTGCTCGATTGGGGCGACGCCTTTGTCGCGCCCGAGGCGCTGACGAGCGCCCGCTGGCAGATGCTGGGCGCCCTGGCGCTGGCGGGACAGCCTCTGAGCGCGCCGCAGGTCGCCGCCGCGATGGGCGTGACGCGCCAGGGCGCGCAGAAGCAGCTGAACCTGCTGTCCGAGGCGCAACTGGTGGAGGTCCGCCCCAATCCGCAGCACAAACGCTCGCCGCTGTACCAGCTGACCGATGGGGGGCGGCGCGTCTATGGCGCCATCGACGCGCGCTGGAAGGAGCGCGCGCGCCAACTGGCCGGCGGCTTCAGCGCCGCTGAACTGGAAACGGCGGGGAGGGTGCTGGCGGGCCTGCTGGCCGCGCACGTTCCCGCGCCACCGGAGCAAGATCATGAAACATAGAATCCATGCCGCTGCCGCCCTGTTGACGCTGCTGTTTCTGGCGGCGTTTTGGATCTCGACAGTGGCGTCCGAACTGTTCCTGGCCGCATCCGCGGTGGCCCAGGTCAAGCTTGCCATCGCTTATGCGCTGTTGGGTTTCGTGCCCGTCATGATGCTGACCGCCGCCAGCGGTTTCCTGATGGGCGGCAAGGGCAGGCATCCGCTGCTGTTGGCCAAGCGTAGACGCATGCCCTTCATCGCGGCCAATGGTTTGCTGATTCTGGTTCCCGCGGCGGTGTTCCTGGCGCTGCGCGCGCAGGCGGGCTTGCTGGACGGGGTGTTCTACGGGGTGCAGGTCTTGGAGCTGGCGGCAGGCGCGGCCAACCTGGCGCTGATCGGACTGAACATCCGCGACGGCCTCAGGCTGGGCCGCTTGCGGCGGGGCGCGCAAGAACAGGGCCGGTCCTAGCGTCCCGCCCCGCTGCGCGGGACGAGAGGCCAGCCGGCCCTGTTGCCTCAGTGCATCTTGCCGTAGCGTCCGGCGTTGAAGTCCTGGATCGCTTCGACGATTTCCGCCTGCGTGTTCATCACGAAGGGGCCGTAGCCGACCACCGGCTCGTCGATGGGCTCGCCGCTCAACACCAGGAACACCGCGTCGTTGTTGGCTTCGACGGCGATGTCCTCGCCCTCCAGGGAGAACAGCGCCAGCTGCGCATCACGCGCCACGGTTTCCCCGTTGACCAGCACCGTGCCGCGCAGAACGACCAGCATGCTGTTGCGGCCTTCGGCGACGGGAAAGGTCGCCGACTTGCCGGCGGCCAGCCTCACGTCCCACACGTCCATCGGCGTGAAGGTGCGCGCCGGTCCCGCGTGACCCGCGTAGTTGCCCGCGATCACGCGCAGCTTGCCCGCGCCGTCCGGCAGGTCCACCGTCGGGATGTCCGCGTCGAGGATGCCCTGGTAGCCGGCCGGCGCCATCTTGTCCTTGGCGGGCAGGTTGACCCAGAGCTGCACCATTTCCAGCTCGCCGCCCTTGCGGGTGAAGGCGTGGGAATGGAATTCCTCATGCAGGATGCCCGAGGCCGCCGTCATCCATTGCACGTCGCCGGGACCGATGACGCCGCCGTTGCCGGTGGAATCGCGGTGCTCGACTTCGCCGCTGTAGACGATGGTCACGGTTTCAAAGCCGCGGTGCGGATGCTGCCCGACGCCGCGCGGATGTTCGGCCGGCTCGAACTGCGCCGGGCCGGCGTAGTCCAGCAGCAGGAACGGGCTGGTGTTCTTGCCTTTGTCGTTGTAGGAGAACATGGAGCGCACCGGGAAGCCGTCGCCCACCCAGTGGGGACGGGGGCTGGCATGCAATCCGAGGATCTTCTTCATGGTCGTATTTCCTGTTGCGCGGCCCCAGCGGGGCCGTCCGTCATGATTAATAAGATAAGGGCGCCACCTCTTCGGCGGTAGTCCCTGGCATTGATAAGCACTGTTCCATGGATCGGACAGTGGAGGCGGAACTCGCGGCTGGCGTATCCTTTGGGCATGGAAGACGGCATGCGCACGGCCCAGGCGGGCGGCAATAACGATCAGGTCCAGGGCTTCGCCCCGGTGGCGGGGGCTGGCGCGCGCGTGCTGGTGCTGGGTTCGATGCCCGGCGTGGCATCGCTCAGGCAGGGCCGTTATTACGCCCATCCGCGCAACGCCTTCTGGCCCATCGCGGCCAGCGTCTTCGGCTTCGATCCCGGCCTGGACTATGCACAGCGCCTGCTGGCCCTGCAGGCTGCCGGCATCGCCTTGTGGGACGTGCTGCAGGCCTGTGAACGTCCCGGCAGCCTGGACGCCGATATCCGTGGCGACACCCTGGTCGCCAATGACTTCGTCACCTTCCTTGAACGCCACCCTGGCATCGTCCGGGTCTGCTTCAACGGCGCCAAGGCCGCGGCGATGTACCGCCGCCACGTGCTGCCCGGACTGGCCGTCCCATTGGAATACATGGATTTGCCGTCGACCAGCCCGGCGCATGCGGCGGCCTCGTTCGAGCACAAGCTGGCCGCCTGGGGCCGGGCGCTCAAGGTCGAGGATTGACGGATTGGGTTGCGGACCGGCTCCGGGTTTACGCTTATCCGTCCCCGGTTTGATCCTTATCAAGTCCCTATATAACTCCAAGTGATAAGTTAATTCCCGTAACAGAATTAACGCTTGGAGAAGCACTATGAGTACCCCCGCCAGCCCCCCGGAACCGCCACTCCCGGGTAAACGTGGCTTCCTGAAGGGCTTATTGGGGTTGGGGGCCGCGGCCACCGTTATTCCCATCCGCGCCGAGGCCACCGGCATCAACGGCCAGCCGCCGCGCCGTCCGGGCATGCCGGGCAAGCGCTACGGAATGGTGGTCGACATGCGCAAGTGCATCGGTTGCCAGTCCTGTACGGTCAGCTGCTCCATGGAGAACCTGCCTCCCATCGGGCAGTTCCGCACCACCGTCCTGCAATACGAAGTCCTGCCCGACGCCGGCGGCCCCGCCTCCATGGTGATGCTGCCGCGCCTCTGCAACCATTGCGACAACCCGCCTTGCGTGCCCGTCTGTCCGGTGCAGGCCACCTTCCAGCGCGAAGACGGCATCGTGCTGGTCGATAACGAGCGCTGCGTGGGCTGCGCCTATTGCGTGCAGGCCTGTCCCTACGACGCCCGCTTCATCAACCACGAAACGCAGACCGCCGACAAATGCACGTTCTGCGAGCACCGTCTGGAAGCCGGGCTGCTGCCGGCCTGCGTGGAAAGCTGCGTGGGCGGCGCGCGCGTCATCGGCGACATGAATGATCCCGACAGCGCCATTTCCAAGCTGCTGGTCGAGCACAAGCAGGACATCAAGGTGCTCAAGCCCGAAATGAAGACCGATCCCCACGTCTACTACATCGGCCTGCCCGATGCGTTCGTCCACCAGGTCGACGGCCAGGCCGGCGTGCGGCTGGCTGGCGGTCATTGAGCCATCGAAGGGGATGACCATGCAGATCTCTGAATTGTTGACCCCGGTCTACGACGCCGCCTGGCTGCCGTGGGCCGTGCAGTACTTCTTCCTCATCGGCATCAGCGCCACCACTGCGCTGACCGCCGCTTTCGCGGCCTTTGGCAGCGCGGGTTCGCCCGCCCGCCGGTTGCTGCCCGCGGCCGTGACGGTGCTGCTGGTCAGCGCCATCGCCGCACCCGTGTCGCTGTTGGCGGACCTGCACCAGCCGGGCCGCTTCTGGCACTTCTACGCGCATTTCACGCCCTGGTCCTGGATGTGGCTGGGCGCCTTGCTGCTGCCGGTGTTCGTGACCTTGGCGCTGCTGTTCTGCGCCGCCTGGTGGTGGGGCCGCATCGGCTGGGTGCGCGCGCTGGGCATGGCGCTGGCGGTGTCGGCGCTGTCGATCCTGGTCTATACCGGCGCCGAGGTCATGGTGCTGCGTTCGCGGCCGCTGTGGCACACGGTGTTCCTGCCGGTGAACTTTGCGCTGACCGCCTGGCTGGGCGCGCTGGGAGCCATGTTCCTGGTGGGCCGCTGGCTGCGGGGCGGTACGCAGGCCATGCCGGTGGAACTGTTGCGCAGCCTGAGCGTGACGGCGGTGGTGATGATGGCACTGGGCGCCGGCGCCTGGGCGCTGCTGGGCCTCTTGGGCATGGACCCTTCGTTCGACGCCGCGCTGCGCCTGTTCGCCGAGTTCCCGATCTGGCGCGTCAGCCTGGCGGGCGCGGTGGCGACCGGCTTCTGCATGATCGCGCTGTTGCAACGCCCGGCGCGCACGCTGGCCGCGCCGCTGCCTTCAGCGGCGCTGGCATTGACCATGTTGGCGGCTGCTTGGATCTTCCGCTGGGTGGTCTTCATGAGCGTGCAGGGCGTGCCGAAGTACGGCGCCGGCCTCTACCTGTACGACATGCCCTGGGGCAGCGATGGCTTGCTGGGCATGGTGGGCGTGCTGGGCCTGTGCGTGGCGCTGATCGCCGCCGTGACCTACGCCCTGGAACTGTTTCCGGCGCGCACGCGGGGCGTGGCGGCCTGAGCGCCGCCGCCCGGGCCTGTGTGTGCACAGGCCCTAGACGAAAGAACATGGAATGAAAGCAATGGACAAGCAACACGAAGACGACAAGCGCGACGCCCCGCCGGACGAGGCCGCCAATCAGCCGCGCGACGAGGCGCGGCGCAAGCTGATGGTGCGCGGCGGCGTGGTCGCCGGCGGCATGGCGGCGTTCGCGGCGGGCTACGGCGAGACCGTGGTCCGGGCCGTGAAGGGCCTGGCGCAAGGCACGGCGGGCGTGCCCACGGCGCATGCCGTGCGCGGCAATTCACTGACGCCGGAATTCCGCATCGATCCCTTGACCGGCGTGCTCAGCGCCCAGCCGGGCCAGACGGTCAGCCCCTCCAGCTGCCTGGGCTGCTGGACCCAGTGCGGCGTGCGCCTGCGCGTGGACACGAAGGAAAACCGCATCCTGCGCGTGGCCGGCAACCCCTACCATCCGCTGGCCACGACCCGGCCGGCCGCGATGGAAGCGCCGGTGCGCGAGGTCTATGCGCAACTGGGCGGCGACAACGGCCTGGAAGGACGCGCCACGTCCTGCGCGCGCGGTTCGGCCATGCTGGAGCAGATGAACAGCCCGTTCCGCGTGCTGCAGCCGCTCAAGCGCGTGGGCAAGCGCGGCGAGGGCAAGTGGCAGACCATCTCGTTCGAACAGCTGGTTCAGGAAGTCTGCGAAGGCGGCGATCTGTTTGGCGAAGGCCAGGTGGACGGCCTGCGCGCCATCTTTGACCGCGAAACGCCGCTGGATCCGCAGAATCCCGAGTATGGCGCCAAGGTCAACCAGTTCCTGTTCACCGACGCGTCCAACGAAGGCCGTACGCCGCTGATCCAGCGCTTTGCCGGGCAATCGTTCGGCACGGTGAATTTCAGCAACCACGGTTCCTATTGCGGCCAGAGCTTCCGCGTGGGCGCGGGGGCGGCGCTGGGCGATCTGAAGGGCATGCCCCACGGCAAGCCGGATTGGGACAACGCGCGCTTCGGCCTGTTCATCGGCGCGGCGCCGGCGCAGGCCGGCAACCCGTTCCAGCGCCAGGCCCGCCAGTTGGCCGAGGCCCGCGTGCGGCCGGAAGAGACTGGCTTTACGTACGTGGTCGTGTCGCCGATGCTGCCTGCCTCGTCCAGCCTGTCGGCGGGATCGGGCAATGAATGGGTGCCGGTCAATCCGGCCGGCGACCTGGGTCTGGCCATGGGCCTGATCCGCTGGATCCTGGACAACGAACGTTACGATGCCCGCGCGCTGGCGCAGCCCGGCCCTGCGGCCATGAAGGCCGCGGGCGAGGCGGCCTGGACCAACGCCACCCATCTGGTGGTGGCGGAACCTGGCCATCCCCGCCTGGGCAGTTTCCTGCGCGGCGCCGACCTGGGCTGGCCGCGTCCGGCCGATGCCGGCGAGAAGTGGGAAGACGTGTACGTCGTGCGCCTGGAAGACGGCACGCTGGCGCCGCACACCGCGGCCGCGCCCGCCACGCTGTTCGTGGACGACGCGGTCGCCGCGCCCGGCATGGATGGCGCGCCAGAAGCGCTGCGCGTGCGCAGTTCGCTGTCGCTGCTGCGCGAGGAATCGCGCCGCAAGACGCTGGACGAATACGCGGAACTGAGCGGCGTGCCGGCCGCCAAGATTGCGTCGCTGGCCGAGCGTTTCACCAGCTACGGCAAGCGCGCCGTGGCCGATGCGCACGGTGGCACCATGAGCGGCTCGGGCTTCTATACGGCCTATGCCATCGCCATGCTGAACACGCTGGTGGGCAACCTCAACGTGGAAGGCGGCCTGGTGCTGGACGCGGGTCCGTTCCCCCCCTATGGGCAGGGGCCGCGCTACAACATCGCCGGCTTTGCCAACCGCGCCACGCCCAAGGGCGTGGGCCTGTCGCGCAACCGCTTCCCGTACGAGAAGTCCAGCGAGTTCAAGCGCAAAAAGGCTGCCGGCCAATCGGCCTATCCGGCCGCGGCGCCCTGGTATCCGGCCACCGGCGGGCTCAGCTCGGAAATGCTGGCGTCCGCGCTGGCGGGCTATCCGTACCATGCCAAGGTCTGGTTCAACCACATGAGCAACCCGATCTACGGCATCGCCGGCCTGAAGAACGTCATCATCGACAAGATGAAGGATCCGCGCCTCTTGCCGCTGTCGGTATCGATCAACCCCTTCATCAACGAGACCAACGCGCTGGCCGACTACATCGTGCCGGATACGGTGACCTACGAAAGCTGGGGCGTCTCCGCGCCCTGGGCGGACGTGGTGGCCAAGGCGTCCACCGTGCGCTGGCCGGCCGTGCAGCCGCGCGTGGCGCGTACCGCCACGGACGAGCCGGTCTGCCTGGAAACCTTCCTGATCGCCTGCGCCAAGCGGCTGGGCATGCCGGGCTTCGGCGCGGGCGCCATCTCCGACAAGGACGGCGCCAAGTACGCGCTGGACACGCCGGAGGACTTCTTCCTGCGCGGCATCGCCAACATCGCCTTCGCGGCCGGCAAGCCCGTGCCCGAGGCCAGCGACGACGACATGGCGCTCACCGGCGTGGACCGCTATGGCGCGCTATTGCAGCAGAAGCTCAAGCCGGGCGAATGGCGTCAGGTAGCCATGGTGATGAGCCGTGGTGGGCGCTTCGACAAAGTGCAGGATGCCTGGGTGGAAGAGGGCGGAACGCGGCAGACGCGCATGGCCTATGCCAAGCCGCTGCAGGTCTGGAGCGAGGAGCTGGCGGGCTTTCGCCATTCCATGACGGGCGAGCGCTACAGCGGCTGTCCGACCTGGTACCCGACGCGGCTGGCCGACGGCAGCGACATGCGCGCGCAATATACGCGGCAGGACTGGCCCTTCCTGCTCAGCTCGTTCAAGTCCAACCTGATGAGCTCCATGTCCATCGGCGTGAACCGCTTGCGCCAGGTGCATCCGCACAACCCGGTATCGATCAACCGGCAGGACGGCGAACGCCTGGGCATCCGTAACGGCGATGCGGTGCGCATCGTGACGCCGGGCGGCGCGGTGACCGGGCTGGCGCTGCTGCGCGACGGCATCCAGCCGGGCGCGGTGGGGATCGAGCACGGCTACGGCCACACTGAGTTGGGCGCCCGCGCGCACGTGGTGGATGGCAAGCCCATGGCGCACGATCCGGCGCTGGCCGCGGGCGTGAACCTGAACGACCTGGGATTCGGCGACGCCACGCGCGGCGAGCATGCCAACGTCTGGATCGATTGGGTGTCCGGCGCGGCGGTGCGCCAGGGGCTGCCGGCGCGGATCGAGCGGGTCTGAGGACGCAGGCGGCCGGTATCGTGTGCCTCAGGGCACGACGGTATCGGCCACCAGCGTCAGTCCATCCGCATGGATGCCGACGCCGGATAGCGCGCCGCCCAGGTCGCCCGGCCGCGCGGCTGCGGTGCCGGACTTGCTGACGCGGATCTCCACCCGCACCTTGCTGGCGCGCGACAAGGTCGCGTCCGGCGACATGGCGCTGCTGTCGTCCAGCACGAAATCCCGCGGCAGGTCCGAGACCTGCATGCGCAGGATTGCCAGCGGCATGCGCGACCCTTCCTCGGGACGCGCAAGGATGAACACGGTGTCGGAGGGCTGGACCCGCCCGCGCAGCGCGTCGGCGATGCTGGCGCGTCCGCTGATGCGGGCGGCGGTGGCGGAGGGCGCGGGCGCTGCGCCGGCGGACGCAGGAGCCGATGCCGAGACAGGGGCGGATCCGGGGGGCGAAGCCGCGGATGCCGCGGTCGATGCGCCGGCAGTTGTACTGGCAGGCGCGGCCGCCATGGCGCGCGCCTGCGCGATGTTGGACTGGATCTGCCGCGCGGCTTCCGAGTCCGGCGGCAACTGGGCCTGCAACCGTTCCCAATGCGCCAGCGCCTCCGCGGCGTCGCCGCGGCGCAACGCCATCATGCCGGCCAGGGCCAGGGCCTTGGGCTGGTCCGGTTGTGCGGCGAGGGCTTGCGCCACTGCCGCGATGGAGGCTTCGTCGGGGTTGCCCTGGTTGGCCGACAGCAGCGCGTCGGCCAGGTCGGCCAGTACCGCGGGCTGGCCCGGGACCAGGCGCAGCACCTGCTGGTAGGCCGCCACTGCATCGACATAGCGTCCCAGGGTTTCATACGAACGCGCCAGCATGTACCAGCCGTCGGCGTCATCGGGCGCAGTCCGCAGCCGCTGGGCCAGCGCATTGATGGCCAGCGTCATGTCGGTGCCGGTATCGGCCGCGTGGGGTTCGGCGGGCTGGCCCGCGCTGGCGGTGGCCGCCGCTCGCGGGTTGCCCAATTGGCCATACAGCAGCACGGCCGCCACCGGGATCAGCACAGTCAGCAGGCAGGCGGCGGTGATGCCCGCGCGCTGCCCGGCCCAGGGCGCGCTGCGCCCGCGCCGCAAGTCCAGATCCTGCAGCAGGTCGCGCTGCAGCTCTTCTTCCGCACGCATGCCCGCAGCGGCAGTGAGGCTGCCGTTGTCCATGTCGCGGCGCAACTGCTCGCGCTGCGCCAGATAGAACGCGCGCACATTGGCCTCGGATTCGGGTTGCGCGGCGGGCGCGCGCCGCAGCAAGGGCGGGACCAGGCAGAGCAGGGTCGCCAGCAGCAGGAGCACCACGATGATCCAGAGTGTGGTCATGAGCCGGTATCCAGGAAGCGCGCCGCGCGCGCGCGTTCGTCGGCGGTCAGGGGGGCGCGCGCGCCGGCGCGGCGCTTCAAGGTGCGTACCAGCACTACGAAGCCCAGTGCCAGCAGGGCGAAGGGTCCCAGCCACAGCAGCCAGGTGATGGGTTTGAAGGGCGGGTCGTAGCGCACGAAGTCGCCATAGCGGTCTTCGAAGAACTGCATGATCTGCGTGTCGCTGCGGCCTTCCGCCAATTGATCGCGGATCAGCTTGCGCATGTCCTGGGCCAATGGCGCGTTCGACTCGGCCAGGGTCTGGTTCTGGCACACCAGGCAGCGCAGTCCATGGGCCAGCTTGTCGGCGCGTTGTTCCAGGACAGGCGGCAAGGGCTGCGCGGCGCCAGCGTGGACTTGCGCGCGCGCGGCGGCGGCCAAGGCCAGCGCCAGCAGCAGGGCGCGCAGGGCGGCCCGCAACAGGCTGCAAGACAGGGCAGCGGGCCGCTTCATCGCAGCGCCTCGATGGCGGGCTGGATGCGGTCGCGCCAGATCTCGGGCGTGACCAGGCCCAGCTGCTTGTAGCGGATGCGGCCGTCGCGGTCGATCACGAAGGTCTCGGGCACGCCGTACACGCCATATTCGATGCCGACGCGGCCGTCGATGTCGCTGGCGGATGCGATGTAGGGATTGCCGTTGCGCGCCAGCCAGGCTTCGGCTTCTTCCGGCTTGTCCTTGTAGTTCAAGCCGTACAGCGGAATGCCGTGGCGCCGGGCGGCTTCGCGCAGCACCGGCAGTTCGTCCTTGCATGGCCCGCACCAGGAGGCCCACACATTCAGCAGCCAGACCTGGCCGCGCAGCGATTGCACCTCCAGCTTTTTGCCGGGATCCAGCAGGACGGGCAGGCCGATGGCGGGGGCGGGCTTGTCGATCATGGCCGAGGGAACCGCCCGCGGATCGCGCGACAGGCCCATCGCCAGGAACACGGCCATGGCCAGGAAGGCGGCCAGCGGCACCAGGTAACGCAGCATCAGGCTCCCTCCCGCGTGGGTCGCGCGGCGGCGGGCATGGCCGGCTGCGGCGCGCGCGCAGGTTCCTGCGCGCGGCGGTAGCGCTTGTCGCCGGCCGCCAGCAGACCACCCAGCGCCATCAGGATGCAGCCCGTCCAGATCCAGGTCATGAAGGGCTTGACCTGCAGGCGCACCGTCCAGGCCTTGTCGCCCACCGGTTCGCCCAGCGCCACGAACAGGTCGCGGGTGAAGCCGCTGTCGATGTCGGCCTGGCTCAGCGCCATGTCCTGCACCGTGTAAAGGCGCTTTTCCGGATACAGCGTCAGCACCGGCTTGCCGTCCCGGGTCACCGGGAATACGGCGCGCTGCGCGCTGTAGTTCGGCCCGGCAGCCGGGGCAATGCTGGCGAAGGTGAACGCGTAGCCGCCCGCTTCCTGGGTGGAGCCGAGCTCCATCCGCAGCTCCTGCTTGACTTCATAGCCGTTGGCCAGGGTGACCCCGGCAATGAAGATGCCTACACCCGCGTGCGCCAGCAGCATGCCGTACCAGGAACGCGGCTGGCGGCCCAGCCGGCGCAGCCATTGGCCGTCGCCGTCCGTCAGCCGCTGCCAGGCGTGCGCCGCGGCGCTGGCGACCGACCAGGCGGCCAGCCACAGCCCCAGCATCACCATGGGCGACCCCAGCCGCGCCGGGCCCGGCATGGCCAGCGGCAGCAGCACCGCGGTCGCGACGCTGACTGCGAAGGCCACGCGCAGGCGGCGGCCCAGGTCGGGCAGCTCTGCCTGCTTCCAGCGCGCCACCGGACCGACGCCCATCAGGAAAATGGCCGGCGTCATCAGCGGCACGAACACGGCTTCGAAATAGGGCGGACCGATGGAGATCTTGCCCCACTCCAGCACGTCCAGCACGACCGGATACAGCGTGCCCAGCAGCACCGAGCCCGCCGCCACCGTCAGCACCACATTGTTGGACAGCAGCAGGGATTCGCGCGACAGCAGCGAGAATCCGCCGCCCAGGCCTACCGTGGGGGCGCGCCAGGCATACAGCGCCAGCGATCCACCCACGATCACCAGCATGAATCCCAGTATGTACAGGCCGCGTCCGGGATCCACGGCGAAGGCATGGACGGAGGTCAGCACGCCCGAGCGCACCAGGAACGTCCCCAGGATGCTGAGCGAAAACGTGCAGATCGCCAGCAGCACGGTCCAGCTGCGGAAAGCGCCGCGCCTTTCGGTCACGATGAGGGAATGGATCAGCGCGGTGCCCGCCAGCCAGGGCATGAAGGAGGCATTTTCCACGGGATCCCAGAACCACCATCCGCCCCAGCCCAACACGTAATAGGCCCAGGCGCTGCCCAGGAGTATGCCTATGGTCAGGAAGGTCCAGGCCGCCAGCGTCCAGGGGCGCACCCAGCGCGCCCACATGGCGTCCAGTTCGCCCGACAGCAGCGCCGCGATGGCGAAGGCGAAGGCCACGGAGAAGCCGACGTAACCCATGTACAGCATGGGCGGATGCACGATCATTCCCGGATCCTGCAACAGCGGATTCAGGTCGCGTCCGGCCATGGCGGGCGGCATCAGGCGCTCGAAGGGGTTGGACAGGAACAGCAGGAACAGCAGAAAGCCCACGCTGATCCAGCCCATCACCGCCAGCACACGGCCGACGAAGGGCAGGGGCAGGCGGCGGCTGCACAGCGCCACGGCCAGGGTCCAGGCCGTCAGGAGGTACAGCCACAACAGCAGCGATCCTTCATGTCCGCCCCACACCGCCGCGAAGCGGTAGGCGGCGGGCAGGTCCGCATGCGAATTCGCGGCCACGTACAGCACGGAAAAATCGTTGTCCACGAACGCCCAGGCCAGGCAGCCTATGGCCACGGTGGTCAGGCCGAACTGGCCGATGGCGGCGGGCCGCGCCACCCTCAGCCCCGCCTGCCAGCCGGTGGCTGCGCCCACCAGCGGCAGCACGCCTTGCGCCAGCGCCACCAGCAGCGCCAGGATCAGGCTGAACAGGCCGATCTCGGGAATCATTGCGCCTCCGCGCGCATGGCGTTGGGCCCGGCGCCCGCGCGCTTGAGCGCATCGGCGGCCTCGGGCGGCATGTAGTTCTCGTCGTGCTTGGCCAGCACCTCGGTGGCGCGGAACACGCCGTCCGGCCCCAGCTTGCCGGCCACCACCACGCCCTTACCCTCGCGGAACAGGTCGGGCAGCAGTCCCTGGTAGGTCACCGGCACGGTGTGCGCGGTGTCCGTCACCACGAAGCGCAGCGTCAGCCCGTCGGCCTCGCGGCGCAGCGACCCTTGCTCCACCAGGCCGCCGACGCGGAAGCTGCCGCTGGCGGGCGCTTCCTTGGCCACCACCTGCGTGGGGCTGAAGAAAAACACCAGGTTGGATTGCAGGGCATTGAGCACCAGCGCGGCGGCCGCGGCCAGAAGGCCCAGGCCGCCCAGGATGGCCAGCGCGCGGCGCTTGCGCGGGCTCATCGCGCCGTCCCGTCAGCGCGGGCGGTATTCTGCGCCGCGCGCCGGGCGCGGCTACGGCGCCATAACACCAACGCTTCCAGGCCGATCAGCGCCAGCGTCACGCCGTACGCGCCCAGCAGATAGGGGCTGTGGCCTTGCAGCGAGAACAGCGCTTGCCAGCTCATGCCGCCTCCCGCCGCGTCCGGTCCGCACGGACCGCACCCGGCTCGCGCTCGGCAATGATGCCGCGCACGCGCGCCAGCGCGGCCGCTGCGCTGTAGAGCCAGAACGCCGCCACCATCAGCAGCATCGCGGTCACCATGATATGGGCCATGCTGGGCGCGGTGGTGAGATTGATCGATGCGCCCTGATGCAGCGTGCTCCACCAGCGCACCGAAAAATAGATGATGGGCACGTTGATCACGCCCGCCAGCACCAGGATGGCGCCGCCGCGGTCGGCGCGCTGCGCGTCGTCGGCAGCGGCTGCCTGCAAGGCCATGAAACCCAGGTACAGGAACAGCAGTATGAGTTCGGAGGTGAGCCGCGCGTCCCATACCCACCAGGCGCCCCAGGTCGGCTTGCCCCACAGCGCGCCGGTCCACAGGGTCAGGAAGGTGAACAGCGCGCCGGTGGGAGCCAGCGCCCGCATCATCATGAACGACAGGCGGGTATTGAAGATCAGTCCCAGCGTGGCGTACAGCGCCATGACCAGGTACAGGAACATCGACATCCAGGCCGCCCCGACATGGATGAAGAGGATGCGGTAGACCTCGCCCTGCTGGCTGTCGGTGGGGGCGACGGCCAGCCCCACATACAGGCCTGCGGCCGCGAACAGCGCGGCGCCCAGCGCCAGCCACGGAATCATGCGGCCGGCCAGCGGATAGAAGGCAGCGGGCGAGGCGTAGCGCAGCCAGCCCGCGCCGGCTGCCGCGGCGGGCGGATACGCATTCAGGGCAGGATGCTTGTGCATGGCGTCCTCAGTCCAGCGCCACGCGCAGCGCCGCCGAGGCGCTCCAGGGGCATAACAGGATGGCCAGGCACAGGCATGCGCCCAGCAATGACAGTTGCGGTCCGGCGCCCATGCCGGCGTGCGAGGCCGACACCGCGCCAGCGCCGAAGATCAGCACCGGCACATACAGCGGCAGCACCAGCAGCGGCAGCAGGGCGCCGCCGCGCAGGCCCAGCGTCAGCGCCGCGCCCAGCCCGCCGACCAGCGCCAGCGTCGGCGTGCCCAGCAGCAGCGACAGGACCAGGATGCCGATGGCCTGCGGCGACAGGCCGAATTGCAGGGCCAGCACCGGGCTGGCCAGGATCAGGGGCAGGCAGCTGCTGAACCAGTGCGCCGCCAGTTTGGCGCCCACCAGCAGCGGCAGCGGATGCGGCGACACCAGCAGCTGTTCCAGCGCGCCGTTGTCGTAGTCCTGGGCGAAAGGCCGGTTCAGCGTCAGCAGGATGCCGAGCAGGGCGCAGACCCACAGCACGCCCGGCCCGATGGCCAGCAGCAGCGCGGGGTCGGGACCGACCGCCAGGGGGAACAGCGTGCCGGCCACGATGAAAAACAGGGTGGCGCCCAGCGTGTCCGCGGGCCGTCTCCAGGCCAGGCGGATTTCACGCAATGCCAACTGCGACAGCGTAGCCAGCATCCGCGTAGTCATCCATGTCCAGGGTTTGAGTATGCGCGGCGGCGGTGCCAGGTTCGCGGTGCGAGGCGAGCACGGCGGCGCCGCCAGCCGCGAGGTGGGCTTCCAGCGCCAGGCGCAATTGCTCCAGGCTGGCAGTGTCCAGCCCGGCGTCGGGTTCATCCAGCAGCCACAGGGGCTTGGCGCCGAGCACGACCGCCGCCAGCGCCAGCCGCCGGCCCTGTCCCTGGGACAGGCGCAGGGCGGGCATGTCGGCGCAGGATTCCAGGCGCCATGCGCGCAAGGTGTCCGATAAACGAGTTTCTGCCTGCGGCGTGCCGGCGACGTGCAGGGCGTAACGCAGGTTCTCGGCGGCGCTCAGTTCGCCGCACAGGCCGTTGCCATGCCCCAGGTAGGCCATGCAGGCACGGTAGCCGGCGGGGTCGTGGCGTGCGTCGCCGCCGCGCCACAGCACGCTGCCGGCCAGCGGCCGCAGCAAGCCCGCGAGCATGCGCAGAAGACTGGTCTTGCCGCTGCCGTTGGCGCCGCGCACATGCAGCAGTTGGCCGCCATGCAGCTCGAAGTCCACGGGCGCGGAATAGCCGCGGCGGCTGGTCAGGCCGCGCGCGCAAAGCATGGGCGGCGGCGCATCAGCGGGCCGCATGCGCCACTTCCTTGCCCGGGCCCGTGGGCGCGGGCGCCATGGAGGTCGGGCCCGGTCCCATGTTCGGCAGTTTGTGGGCGATGCCCTTGTGGCAATCGATGCAGGTCTTGCTCTTGTCCGCCAGATAGGTGGAGTGCATGTTCTGCGCGCGCGGACTCTGGCGCGTGAAGTCCATGTACTCGTAATTGTGGCAGTTGCGGCATTCCAGCGAATCGTTGGCCTTGAAGCGCGCCCATTCGTGCTGGGCCAGCTCCAGGCGCTTTTCAACGAACTTTTCGCGCGTGTCGATGGTGCCGAAGATCTTGCCCCAGACTTCCTTGGACGCCTGCATCTTGCGCGCGATCTTGTCGGTCCAGTTGTGCGGCACGTGGCAGTCCGAGCACAGCGCGCGCACGCCGGAGCGGTTGGTGAAGTGGATGGTGCCTTTCAGCTCGGCGTACACGTTGTCGCGCATTTCGTGGCAGCCGGTGCAGAACTTCTCGGTGTTGGTGAGTTCCATGGCGGTGTTGAAGGCGCCCCAGAACAGGATGCCGCCGATGAAACCGCCGACCGTCAGGAAGCCCAGGCTGAAATGCACGCTGGGCCGTCGGATGATGTTCCAGTAGCGCTTGATGAGTCCGAGCATGGCTGCCTCCGGTCGCTTACTTCTTGGCGGGCGCCGGGGCGGACAGGCGCTTGAGGATCACATCGATGTCCTGATAAGTATTGGACACCAGAGGCTTGGCCTCGGTCTGCGGCACGTGGCACTGCACACAGAAGTAGCGGCGCGGCGAGACTTCCGCCAGCACGTTGCTGTCGCGGTCCATGTAGTGGGTCACGCTCAGGGGCGGGGCCTGGGTTTCCTCGGTGTTCACGCGGGCGTGACAGGCCAGGCAGCGGTTGAAGTCCTTGTCGACCTGGTAGCCGTCGATCTTGTGCGGAATGGTGGGCGGCTGCATGGAATACGTGCGCATGCGGCGGATGTCCTTGTTTTCGACCGGACTGATGAGCGGCGGGTCGGTTTCCTGCGCGACCGGGGTGGGGCCGCGCATGGGGTCTTCCACCTCCAGCGGCGGCGCCGCCCAGGCGGCCGAACCAAGGATGACGCATGTCGCGAGAGTAAGGGCGCGTAGGTTCATGGCTGTCTCCGGTTCGCCTTTCAGACCTTGACGATCTTGACCGCGCACTTCTTGAAGTCGGTCTGGAACGAGATCGGATCGGTGGCGTCCAGCGTGACCTTGTTGATCAACTGGCCAGCGTCGAACCAGGGCACGAACACCAGGCCGCGCGGCGGCTTGTCGCGCCCGCGGGTTTCCAGGCGCGTGCGCATCTTGCCGCGCCGCGACACGACCTCCACCTCGACGCCGCGCCGCAGGCCCATTTCCTGGGCGTCATCGGGGTGCATGAAACAGACCGCGTTGGGGAAGGCCCGGTACAGTTCCGGCACCCGCCGCGTCATCGAGCCCGAATGCCAGTGTTCCAGGACGCGTCCGGTGGACAGCCAGAACGGGTATTCCTTGTCCGGCGATTCCGCGGGCGGTTCATAGGGCAGGGCGTAGATCACGGCGCGGCCGTCGGCATTGCCGTAGAACTCGAAACCGGCTCCTGGTTTGACGTAGGGGTCGCTGCCTTCGCGGTAGCGCCACAGCGTTTCCTTGCCCTTGACCACGGGCCAGCGCAGGCCGCGCACTTCATGGTAGGTATCGAACGGCGCCAGGTCGTGGCCATGGCCGCGGCCAAATTCGGCGTATTCCTCGAACAGCCCCTTTTGCGCATAGAAGCCGAAAGCCTCGGCTTCCTGGTTGGCGTAGTCCTTGTCGCGCTCGGTGTTGGGATAGCGGTTGACCTTGCCGTTGGCGAACAGCACGTCGAACAGCGTCTTGCCGCGGTATTCGGGCTTCTTGGCCAGCAGATCCGCGGGCCAGACGTCCTCGACCTTGAAGCGCTTGGAAAACTCCATCAGTTGCCACAGGTCCGAGCGCGCCTCGCCCGGCGCGTTGACGAGCTGGTGCCAGAACTGGGTGCGGCGTTCCGCGTTGCCGTAGGCGCCTTCCTTTTCGACCCACATGGCGGCCGGCAGGATCAGGTCGGCCGAAATAGTGGTGACGGTGGGGTAGGCGTCCGACACCACGATGAAGTTGTCGGGGTTGCGGTAGCCGGGCAGGCCTTCATTCATCAGGTTGGCCGCGGCCTGCATGTTGTTGTTGACCATCACCCAATAGGCGTTGATCTTGCCGTCCTTGAGCATGCGGTTCTGCAGGACCGCATGCGCACCCACCTTGCTGGGGATCGTGCCGTCGGGCAGCTGCCAGATTTCCTCGGCGTGCGCGCGGTGCTTGGGATTGGTCACCACCAGGTCGGCCGGCAGGCGGTGCGAGAAGGTGCCCACCTCGCGGGCGGTGCCACAGGCCGAGGGCTGGCCGGTCAACGAGAACGGGCTGTTGCCCGGCGTGGAGATCTTGCCGGTCAGCAGATGGATGTTGTAGACCATGTTATTGGCCCATACGCCGCGGGTGTGCTGGTTGAAACCCATGGTCCAGAAGGATGTGACGCGCACCTTCGGGTCGGCATAGAGTTCGGCCAGCTCTTCCAGCTGCTTCTTGGGCAGGCCGCTCAGCTTGGCGGTGTAGTCCAGGTCGTACTTGGCAACGAACTTGGCGAAATCGTCGAACGTAATGGGCTTGGAGCCGCCGGCGTCGCCCGCGTTCTTGGCGGCCTTCTGCAGCGGATGATCGGGCCGCAGGCCGTAGCCGATGTCGGCATTGCCTTCGCGGAAAGTCGTGTGCTTGTCCACGAAATCCCGGTTCACGCGCTTGGTCTGGATGATGTGGTTGGCGATGTAGTTCAGGATCGCCAGGTCCGTCTGCGGCGTGAAGGTCAGCGCGATGTCGGCCAGCTCGTAGGAACGGTGCTCGAAGGTGGACAGCACGACGACTTTGGTCTTGGGCGCGGACAGTCGGCGATCGGTCACGCGGGTCCACAGGATCGGGTGCATCTCCGCCATGTTGGAGCCCCACAGTACGAAGGCATCGGCGTTCTCGATGTCGTCGTAACAGCCCATGGGCTCGTCAGCGCCGAAGGTGCGCATGAAGCCCACCGCGGCCGAGGCCATGCAGTGGCGCGCGTTCGGGTCCAGGTTGTTGCTGCGAAAGCCCGCCTTCATCAGCTTGAGCGCGGCATACCCTTCCCAGACGGTCCATTGGCCCGAGCCGAACATGCCCACGGCCTCGGGACCCTTGTCCTTCAGTACGCGCTTGAACTGCTCGGCCATGACGTCGAAGGCCTGGTCCCAGGACACTGGGGCAAATTCACCGTCCTTGGCGTACTTGCCGTCCTTCATGCGCAAGAGCGGCGTGGTCAGCCGGTCGTTGCCGTACATGATCTTGGACAGGAAATAACCTTTGACGCAGTTCAGGCCCTTGTTCACCTCGGCGTTGAAATCGCCGTGCGTGGCCACGACCTGGTTGTCCTTCACGGCGACGTTCACGCCGCAGCCGGTCCCGCAGAACCTACAGGGCGCCTTGGACCACTTGAGCTTGGCGGCCTCGGATTCGGTGACGATGTTCTGCGTGTAGCCGACGATGGGTATGCCAGCCACAGTCGCGGCCGCGGCCGCGGCAGATTGCTTGATGAAGTCTCTACGAGCCATTGCCATCGTCAATCTCCTCGTTCATCGCGTCCAGCGAGTCGGCGTGCTGGTAGACCAGCGCCGAAGCCAGCACGCCATCCAGGCGCTGGATCTCTGAGATCCGGGCCATCATGTCGTCGGTGGAGGGGGCTTCCAGGGTGACCACCAGCTTTCCAGTGTCGGAAGCGCCATGGATTTCCGCTCCGGCAATTGCAAGAATCGCCTGGCGGACGTCGGGCAAGCGGCGCGGCGCGGCGTGCACCACCATGCTGGCGATGTGCAGCTCTGGCGGCGCCGCAGGCGGCGCGGAGTGGGGGAGCGCGGACATGGGAGGGGTTCCGTCGCGTCGCATCAGCTACCGGGAGGGCCGGCAATCAGCTGATAGAACCAGACGAGGAAACCGTAGCCTGCCACGATGATGACCGACAGGACGGGGGCCATGACAGCCGTCAGGAACAGGAAACTTCGTAGTTCCTGAGGCTTGGTGTAGCCATCGGACTCGTTTTGCACACAGCACCTCACTACGACAGTTGGGGCATTGCGTTTAACGTGCGGATACCGAAGCTTTTAGCAGATGGCTTTGAAGGGCGTCAATGTTGCACCACGGCGTAACAATGTGCTGGGACCGATGGGCGGTTCAAGCAGCTGGCGGGAGCAGCGCTGGAATGTCCCGCTTCAACAGGTCCAGGACCGCCCGCACGCGCTGCGGCATCGGACGCAGGGGCGGAATCAGCGCATTGAGCGGAAGCGGCGGAACGCGATAGCCGTCCAGCAGTTCGACGAGGCGTCCTTGCGCCAGTGCCTTGGCGCACGCGGGATGCTGCAGGATGCCGATGCCGCCGCCGCAGAGGATCAGATCGTACATGGGACGCCAGTGGCTGACCGTCATGGCGGTCCTGATGCGCGTCTGGACCACCGGCCCGTTTTCGCGCGAGAGCGGCACCTGGTCGTTCGCGAAAATGGCCTTCAAACGAATGAACGGATGGAAGGCCAAGTCCGCCGGCGTTTCTATGGGGCCGTGAGCCGCAAGGTAACAAGGTGCCGCGACCAGCTTGCGGGCCACCCAGCCAAGCGGGAAAGCTATATAGCCTCCGTTTTCATTGAGGCGGCCCAGCCGCAGCGAAATGTCGAGGCCCTCGGTGACCGGGTCGGCGATGGTGTCGTTCAGCATGAGATCCACGTGCAGATCGGGGTGTGCCGTGCGCACGTTCATCAGGGCCTTGGGAACCACGATCTCGCCCAGGCACTGCGGCGCGGCGAGTCTCAGGCTTCCTTGTATCTTGAAGTTACTTAACGATACTGAATTTATTGTCAATTCCGCCGCGTCCAGCAGCTGCTTGCCCTGTTCGTAGAACGTCCGGCCTTCAGCCGTGCAGCTCAGCTTGCGCGAACTGCGCACCAAGAGACGGGCGCTTAGGAAACGCTCCAGCTTGTCGATGCGTTCGCTCACGGATGGTTGGCTCATGTCGAGATCGCGCGCCGCGCCCGAGATGGTTCCGCGTTCCACCACGCGGAGAAAAATGCGTATCGCTGCCAACAAATCCACGGAACGCTCCTCATGAAACCAATGCCCCGATTCTGAGACGGATGAGCGGTCCATTTGTTTAGTGGGTGGAATGGCGGAAATGTTGGTTTCCGCTGTTACCTACCTGCGGCCGGCCGGCATAGGAAGGCTGCGCCGATACGTCCCATAGGCCCAAGTGCAATGTGCGATTGCAATTGCGCGCCGTAGTCTTGGCCTCAATGCATCACCCGATGCAGTCGCTGCGGGACTCCTCCGCCGGCAAGCGAGGCGTCCCGCGTTGGTCCTGGCGCATTTCCTTTTCCATCTCCATCAATAGATCGACCGCCTGCGTGGCGCAGTTGGCGAGAGCCCGGCCGCTTGCATAGCGGGTGGCGTTAGTCGCCGCAGCGTGTTCCGGGTGCCGTTTGAGTCACACGTAATGGCTGCGTAGACGAGAACTTCCCTAGAGTTTTTGAACTGGAGCATCCATTCATGAACAAGATACTCAGGAACGTTTGGATCGATGCGGACGAAGACGCGGCGGGAGGCCGGCAGTCCATTCGGAAGCGCCTGAAGCTGAACATGCGGCTGGATATCGCAGCGGGGCTTGCGATACTTGCCGGTCTGGCGGGTACGGGTCCACAGGTTCATGCATCAACGTACAACCCGAATGGTTGCGCCTCTCCCAAGGCGACGGGACCCGACGGCGTAGCCTATCCTGCGGGCAAGACTCCGAGCGATGGATCCGGCCTGTGGTCCAACGTTATCGGATGCGATGCCGATGGCGGCGGCTACACCGGCGTGCAGGTCCTGGGCTTTCAAGCGACGGCGACGGGCAATGCCGCGACCGCCCTGGGGTTTGCGGCTACGGCGGCAATTCGGAGCACCGCTGTAGGCATGCAGGCCGGAGCCCTTGCCCTGGGTTCGACCGCTCTTGGTCAATGGGCGCGCGCCACGGCCGTCGGCAGCGTCGCGATCGGCGGCAATAATTCCTCCAATTCGGCGGCGGCGGGTGCGCAGGCATCGGGGCTCAACGCCGTTGCGGTCGCAGGAGAATCGCGTGCCATGGGGGCGGATTCCGTTGCGATAGGCACGCGTGCGCAGGCACGGCGCGATGGCGATGTGGCCCTGGGCATTGGCAGCGTGGCTGATGGCGCAACAGGAAACTTCTCCGCGGTGGCTATCGGTCGCGGCAGCTCGGCGATCGGTGAAAACTCGGTGGCGTTGGGCAATGCCAATCGGGCCTCGGGACCAGGCGCCGTCGCGCTGGGCAATAGCTCGGCGGCTGCGGGCGCCGCGGCGTTGGCCGTAGGCAACGATGCCAACGCGCTGGCGGCGCGGAGCATGGCGTTGGGGTTCGATTCGGTCGCAACCAACTCGGACGACGTCGCGCTGGGGGCGGGCTCCGCGACTGCTGCCGCCGTCGGCACGTCTGGCGCCGCGATCGCGGGGCGGTCCTATTCGTTCGCCGGGTCGGCGCCCGCCAGCACGGTCAGCGTGGGCAGCACGGGTGCGGAGCGCTCCATCACGAACGTTGCGGCGGGGCGGCTTGGCGCCCTTAGCACGGATGCCGTCAACGGTTCGCAGCTCAATGCGACGAATCAGGCGGTGAATGCCCTGGGCGACCGGGCGGTGACGTATGACGGCAACGAAGGTGATCCCAGGAGCCTGATCACGCTGGCGGGATCGGCATCCACGGACGGCGGCATGACGGGCGGCACCAGGCTCACCAACCTGGCGCGCGGGGCCGTGTCGGCCACCAGCACCGATGCGGTGAACGGTGCGCAACTGCATGACACGAACCAGGAGGTGCAGCGCGTGGGCGACAGGGTGACGACCATGGGCGATACGGTGACCAGCATGGGCAACACCGTCACGACCCTGGGCGACACCGTGACGAATCTCGGCGATACGGTCACGACCATCGGCGGTACGGTCACGACCTTGGGCGATACGCTCACCAGCCTCGGCGGCTCGCTGGCGAATCTCACCGGGGACACGAGCGCGACATACACCGACGCCAACGGCCTGGGCATCCGCTATGCGCGGACCAACGAGCGCGGGTTGACGCCCAGCGATGCCTACGCGCAGAACCCCGGCAGTACGGCGCTGGGCTACAACGCGCGAGCCACGGCCGACAACGCGCTGGCGCTGGGCCGCGAGGCCCAGGCAAGCCATGCCGGCAGCGTGGCGCTGGGCGCGAATGCGGTCGCTAATGGCGCGACGCTGGGCGCGGCGGCGTACCGCTCAGGTACGGCGGCGGTGGCGGGCGCTGCGCCAGTCGGCGAAGTGAGCATAGGCTCGGCGGGCGCGGAACGCCGCCTCAGCCACTTGGCCGCGGGCGCGTCCGACACGGATGCGGTGAACGTAAGCCAGCTCAAGTCCGTGGCCGAGAACGTGGGCAGCCTGGGCGACCGGGCGGTGACCTATGACGGCAACGCGGGCGATCCCAAGAGCCTGATCACGCTGGCGGGATCGGCATCGACGGACGGCGGGATGACGGGCGGCACCAGGCTCACCAACCTGGCGCGCGGGGCCG
>Ga0160496_1000252_pt1 | contig 30568 bp, 27 predicted proteins | sample DIDPMG_2_FD_108231 | JGI IMG/M metagenome (GOLD analysis project Ga0160496, IMG submission 108231) | Enriched soil microbial communities from UW Madison campus, WI, USA - DID2937_E24_FP MG | ecosystem: Environmental > Terrestrial > Soil > Grasslands | place: USA: Madison, Wisconsin | collected...
GGCCAGCACGAAGGCGCCGGTGCACACCGATCCGTGGCGGCGGCTGTCGCGCGCGGTATCGCGCAGCCATCGGCGGGCTGCGGCGGGCAAGGGCCAGGCCTCGCAGCCGGGTGCGCCTGCCACCAGCAGCGTGTCGACCCGCGACGGCGGTGCCGGATCCCGGCCGGCGACGCGGTCGGGCAGCAGGCGCGCGCCCGAGGAGGTGCGCAGCGGCCCGCTGTCGCAGGCCACGACCTCCAGGGCGTAGACGGCCCGGCCCGCTTCGGTGTTGGCCTGCGCGAACACGTCGAGCGGCCCCGCCACGTCGAGCAACTGGGCGCCGGGCAAGGCAAGAATGGCAAGGGTGAGCGGCGCGGGGTCGGGCATGGCAACGGGCGATGGATGACGGTGTGGGCGCCGAGTCCTGGCGCAGCGGCAGGCCAGGCGACGCCAGGCCAGGCCGGGTCCGGATCTGGCGCGAAATGGCAGAATATGACGTTATACGCCCATTGTTGCCACGTCGCACGGATTCCAGAATGGCTCCATCCGGGCGCGATCGCGCCCTGCCCTCAGGAGTCATCCATGCACACATCCATCGGCGGCATCGCCATTCCCGATAGCCAGCTGGCCCGCGAAATCACGGAGCTGGTGCGCGACACCGCCTCGCCGCTGCTGTTTCACCACTCCTCGCGCGTGTACTACTTCGGTGCGCTGGCCGGCCGCGACCGTGGCCTCGCCTTCGACCCCGAGCTGCTCTACGCCGGCGCGATGTTCCACGACATGGGCCTGACCGCCGCCCATGCGAGCCCGGACCAGCGTTTCGAGGTGGACGGGGCCAATGCCGCGCGCGACTTCCTGCGCCGGCACCGCATCGACCCGCGCGACATCGACCTGGTCTGGACGGCCATTGCGCTGCACACGACGCCGGGCATTCCGGAACACATGCATCCGGTCGTGGCGCTGGTGACGGCGGGCGTGGAGATGGACGTGCTGGGCCTCACCTACCACCAGTATCGCGAGGACGAGCGCGAGGCGGTGGTGCACGCGCATCCGCGCACGCCGCAGTTCAAGGAAGACATCATCCAGGCCTTCTACGACGGCATCAAGCACAAGCCCGACACCACCTTCGGCAATGTGAAGGCCGACGTGCTGGCCGACAAGGATCCGCACTTCCATCGCGGCAATTTCTGCTGCACGATCCGCCGTTCGCCGTGGCGCGGGCAAGCGCAACGTGCCTGACTGCGGCTGACTGTGCGCAGTGCGGCTGCGTGCGCTGCGTGCGCCGAGGGCACCTGAGCGCGGCCGACGGCCGCGCCGTCAGGCGCTCCGCGGCGCGTCGTCCTCGGGCGCGGGCAGGCTGATGCGGAACGTTGCGCCCGCACCCGGTTCGGACTGCAGCGTCACGGACCAGCCCTGGTGCTCGCAGATCCGCGTCACCAGCGACAGGCCGAGCCCGAGGTTGTGCGCCTCGCCCGGCGCGCTGGCGCGCACGAAGGGCGCGAACACGCTGGCCTGCCGTTCGGCCGGGATGCCGGGGCCGTCGTCGCTCACTTCCACGGTGGCCGGATTGCCGGCCCGCACGCGCACGCGGATCGTGGCGTCGGGCCCGGCGTACTGCAGCGCGTTCTGGATCAGGTTGCCGAGCACGGCGCGCACGAGCGGCACGGGATAGTCGGCGGTGGCGGGGCCGTCGGCGTCCAGCGTCAGCGCGGTGCCGCGCCGGTTCGCCATGGCAAGGAACACGCCCACCTGCTCGCGCGCCACGCGCTGCACGCTGGCGTGCTCGAAGGCCGCGCCGCTGTCGCGGCCGCGCGCCAGCATCAGGTAGACGTCCAGGCGCTGCCGCATGTCGGCCGCCGCCTGCTCGATGCGCGCCAGCGGACTCAGGTCGGCGGCCGCGAGCCCGGGTTCGTCTCGCAACAGTTCGCAGGAGCTGGTGATGGCCATCAGCGGCGTGCGCAGCTCGTGCCCCACGTCGGCAGTGAAGAGCCGTTCGCGTTCGAGCGCCTGCTCGAGCTGGTTGTAGGTCTGGTCGAAGGCGGCGGCCAGCGCGCCGATCTCGTTGGCCGGATAGTCCTGCGCCAGCCGGGTGCGCGGCGGCTGCGCGGCGCGGGTCTGCACTTGGGCGGCGAGCCGGCCCAGCGGCGCCACCACGCGCCGGATCATCAGCGCCCCCAACAGAAATGCCACCAGCAGGCCGCCCGCCATGCCGATCACGGCAAGCCAGTGCGAGCCGCGTTGGCTGCGCTCGTAATCGGTGTAGTCGCGCAGCAGCATGTAGCGCTCGCCGGCGTCGTCATCGACCATCGCGTGCCAGATGCGGCCGTCGTGGTCGACCTTGTGAAAGCCGGGTGGTAGCGCGCGCAACCATTCCGGAAAGGCCGCGCCGCCGGCCTGGCCATGGAAGAAGCGATTGGGCCGGCCGGGATCGCGGCCCGAGAGGTACTCCGCGCGGACGCGCTCGACCGCCATGCCCATGTCGATGCGCTGCAGGTGGGCCTCGAGCCCGGTCACCGTCCAGACCGACACGATGGTGAGCAGGCCGCCGACCAGCAGGGCCAGCAGCACATAGGTGAGCACCAGGTTGCGCGCGAGCCCGCGCCGCAGACTAGCCAGCCGCATCGCGCAACTGATAGCCGATGCCGCGCACGGTGTGCACCAGCGGCACGGCCTCGTCCTTGTCGACGGCGTGGCGGATCTGGTGGATGTGGGTGCGCAGGCTGTCGCTGTCGGGCGGCGAATCGCGCCACAGCGCCTCCTCCAGCCGGCTGCGGTGCACCACCGCCGGGCTGGCCTGCATCAGCAGCGTGAGGACGCGCAGCGGTGCGGGCGCGAGCCGGATGCGGCGGCCGTTGCGCGAGACCTCCAGGGTGGCCGTGTCGCAGCGCAGATCGGCCACCCGCAGCACCGTCGCGGCCACCCTGCCCTGGCTGCGTTGCAGCAGCGCGTGGATGCGCGCCGCCAGCTCGGCCAGCGCATAGGGCTTGACCAGATAGTCGTCGGCGCCGGCGTCGAAACCTTCGAGGCGGTGATCGAGCGTGTCGCGCGCGGTCACCATGATGACCGGGGTGGCGCAGCGCGCCTCGGTGCGCAGGCGCCGGCACAGGTCGTAGCCGTCCATGCGCGGCAGCATCAGGTCGAGCACGATCAGGTCGAACTCGCCGCTCGCGGCCAGGCTGTAGCCCTGCCGGCCGTCTTCGGCGCAATCCACGATATAGCCGCGCCGGCCGAGATAGGCGGCGACGTTGGACAGGATGGCGGGATCGTCTTCGATGACCAGGATACGCATGCAGGCGGCGCGGCGGGCGGCAGAATGAGGTGAGCGGATTGTAGGGCGGGCGGTCTTAACGTTGCGTTGACATTAACCCACGCACACTCTCGTTTCAATAAGAACCATTCGCGTTCCAACCCCCTCACCCGCCGCGCCGATTCCGCACGCCATGACGAACCCGATCCTCCGCCCGCGCGCCCTGCTGGCCGCCTCCGCCGCCACGCTGGCGCTCGCCCTCGCGCTGCCCGGCGCCGCCGCCGCCCGCACCGTGACCGACCTCGCCGGCCGGCAGGTGGACGTGCCCGACCATCCCAAGCGGATCCTGCTGGGCGAAGGCCGCTTCGTGTTCGCCATGGCGCTGCTGGACCGTGCCGACCCGACCGCCCGCATCGTGGGCTGGCAGGGCGAGCTCAAGCAGCAGGATCCTTATGCCTGGACCCAGCTCACCACGAGCTATCCGCGCGCGGCCAAGGTGCCGCTGATCGGCAAGAGCTCGGAAGACAGCGTGAGCCCCGAACGCATCGTGGACCTGCAGCCCGACGTCGCGATCTTCGGCCTGGCCGGCCACGGCCCGGGCAAGAACAGCCCGATGGTGGCGGCCCTGCAGGCGGCCGGCATCCCGGTGGTCTTCATCGACTTCCGGCAGCACCCGGTGCAGAACACCGTGGCCAGCATGAAGATCCTGGGCGCGGCCGTGGACCGGCCGGCCGAGGCGCAGGCCTATGTGGACTTCTATTCCGGGCGGCTGAAGGCGGTGCAGGACCTGGCCGCCGCCGTGCCCGAGGCCAAACGGCCGCGCGTGTTCGTGGAGATGCTGGCGGGCGTGTGGCCATCGTGCTGCCACACCACCGGCACCGGCAGCCTGGGCGATCTCGTGGAAGCCGCGGGCGGCGTGAACATCGCGCGCGGCGTGGTGCCGGGCGCGATCGGCGACGTGAGCCTGGAATTCCTGCTCACGCACCAGCCCGACGTGTACGTGGCCACCGGCAGCCGCAGCGAGCCGGGCCGCCCCGGCCTGCTGGCGGGCCCCGGCGTGGCGCCCGAGACGGCGGCCGCGAGCCTGGACGTGCTGCTGTCGCGCCCCGGCATCAAGCAGCTCGACGCCGTGCAGGCGGGCCGCGCGCACGGCCTGTGGCACGCGTTCTACAACTCGCCCTACAACATCCTGGCGCTCGAGGCGCTGGCAACCTGGCTGCATCCGGAGGCGGCGCGTGCACGCGGCATCGATCCCGAGGCCGACCTGGGCACGCTCTACGGCACCTTCCTGAGCGCGCCGGTGGCCGGCACCTACTGGACCGACCCCGGCACGCGGGCGGGCGCCCGCCGCGCCGCGCCGGCCGGCCGCTGAGCCGGGCTGCGCATGACGCCGTCCCTCGCCACCCTGGCCGCGCCGGCCCAGGAGATCGCGCGCGTGCATTTGCGCGCGCAACGACGCCGCCGCTGCTGGCTGCTGGGCTTCGCCGCCCTGCTGCTGGCCTGCCTCGTGGCCGACATGACCAGCGGCCCCGCCGGCCTGGGCGCCGCGGACCTGCTGCGCACCCTGCTGCATCCCAACGCGGCGAGCGCCGGCACGCGCGTGATCGTGTGGGACTTCCGCCTGCCCTACGCGCTGATGGCGGTGCTGGTGGGCGCGGCGCTGGGCTGGGGCGGCGCGGAGATGCAGACCCTGCTCAACAATCCGCTCGCCAGTCCGTTCACGCTGGGCGTGTCGGCCGCCGCGGCATTCGGCGCGGCCACCGCCATCACGCTCAACCTCAGCCTGCCCGGCATCCCCGGCGCGTGGACCGTGACGTTGGCCGCGTTCACCAGCGCCCTGCTCGCCGTGGCCCTGCTCGAGCGCGTGGCGCGCTGGCGCGGCGGTTCGACGCTCGGGGTGGTGCTGTTCGGCATCGCGCTGGTGTATTCGTTCCAGGCGCTCATCATGCTGCTGCAGTTCATCGCCTCCGAAGAGGCGTTGCAGGGCATCGTGTTCTGGACCATGGGCAACCTGGGCCGCGCCAGCTGGGGCAGTGTCGCCGCGCTCGCGCTCGCGCTGGCCGTGGTGCTGCCGTGGTCGTACCGCGACGCGTGGCAGCTGACCGCCGTGCGGCTGGGCGAGGAACGCGCGGCCAGTCTGGGCGTGGACCTCAGGCGGCTGCGCATGGTGAGCCTGCTGCGCGTGAGCGCGCTCACGGCGCTGGCCGTCTCGATCGTCGGCACCATCGGCTTCGTGGGCCTGGTGGCGCCGCACATCGCGCGCCTGCTGCTGGGCGAGGACCACCGCTATTACCTGCCCGGCAGCACGCTGGCGGGCGCGCTGATCCTGTCCGGCGCGTCGATCGCATCCAAGACGCTGCTGCCCGGCGCGCTGATCCCCGTGGGCATCGTGACCTCGCTGGTCGGGATCCCCTTCTTTCTGGCCATTGTGGTGCGCACGCTGCGCAAAAGCTGAACCACGCCCCGCTTTCTCAACCGGTAGTCCAAGGAACCTCCATGACGTCCCGCTTCACCCTGCTCGCCCTGCCCCTGCTGTTGGCCGCCGGAGCCGCCCAGGCCCACGATCATGCCCCGGCCGCCGCCGACGACGCGCCCGCCGTGGTGCGCGACTGCGCGGTCGACGTCCAGGGCCAGCCCGGCAAGAAGTTCTCGCCGAGCAGGATCGAGATCCCGGCCACGTGCCAGAACTTCACCGTGCGCCTGATCCACACCGGCAAGAACAGCAAGGAGAAGGCCGGCCACAACTGGGTGTTGACCACCACGGCCGACATCGACCGCGTCATGCTCGACGGCATGGCCGCCGGCCCGCAGGGCGACTGGCTGGTGCCGAACGACGCGCGCATCCTGGCCAAGACGCCGATGCTGGGCGGCGGCGAGACCGCCACGGTCACCTTCCCCGTGAGCCGTCTCAAGGCCGGCGAGTCGTACACCTACTACTGCTCGTTCCCGGCGCACGCCGAGATGATGCGCGGCACGCTCACGCTCGCCGCGAAGTGATGCCGTCATGAGCCAGACCCCCGCCGCGCTTTCGATCACGGAGCTGTGCGCCGGCTACGGCCGCCGCCCGGTGCTGCACGGCATCAGCGCGGCGGGCCTGGCCGCGGGCAGCGTCACGGCGCTGATCGGGCCGAATGGCAGCGGCAAGTCGACCCTGCTGCGCGCACTCGCTGGCCTCGTGCCGCTCTCCGCGGGCGAGGTCTGGCTGGGCGGGCAACGGCTCGACCGGCTGCGCCCGACCGAGCGCGCCCGCCACGCGATGTACATGCCGCAGGCGCTGCCCGCCGGTGTGCACATGACCGTGCTGGAAGCCGTGCTCACCGCCTCGCGCGCGCCCGACCACCTGGCGCCGGCCATCGGCCTGCTCGAGTCGCTCGGCATCGCGGCGCTGGCCAATCGCGAGCTCGCCGAGCTCTCGGGCGGCCAACGCCAGATGGCGGGCCTGGCGCAGGCGCTGATCCGCGCGCCGCGCCTGCTGCTGCTCGACGAGCCGCTGTCGGCGCTGGACCTGAACTACCAATTCCACGTGATGCGGCTGCTGGCGCAGCAAACACGCGCGCGCGGCATGGTGACGGTGATCGTGCTGCACGATCTCGGCATGGCACTCAATCACACCGACCACGCCCTGCTGCTCAAGGCCGGCCGGCTGGTGGCGCGCGGCACGCCGCGCGAGGTAATCGTGCCGCCGCGGCTGCGCGAGGCCTACGGCGTGCAGGCGCGCATCCTGAGCGACGGCGACGCCTGCCACGTGCACGTGGAAGACCTCACGCACGCGGTCGGCTGAGCGCCGCGCGCCACGGCGCCGCCGCGCGACGGACCGGCTCGGGCGTCGGGCAACGCCGCGCGCTCAGCGCGCGGGCCGCCACAGGCCGCGCCGTTGCAGCTCGGCGCCCGCGCCTTCGGCAAACCAGTAGGCCTCCTCGATGTGGGGCTGCCCCGACAGGATGAAGTGCGTGAGCCCGAGCGCCTGATACTCGGCGATGCGATCGGCCACCTGCGCGTGGCTGCCCACCAGCGCGGTGCCGGCGCCGCCGCGCACCAGCCCGTAGCCGGCCCAGAGATTGGGCGCCACCTCCAGCCTGCGGGCGTCCGCGCCCGCTTCCCAGCCCGACACCAGCGCGGTCATGCGCTGCTGCCCAACGGACTCGGTGCGGCCGAACAGCGACTGGGCCTGGGCGATGCGCTCCGGCGCGATGCCGGCGATGAGCTGGTCGGCCTCGGCCCACGCGGCGGCCTCGGTGTCGCGGCTAATCACGTGCAGCCGGATGCCGAATGCCAGCTCGCGGCCCTGCTCGCGAGCCAGCGCGCGCATGCGGGACACGCGTTCGGCGATCTGTTGCGGCGGCTCGCCCCAGGCCAGGTACACGTCGGCATGGCGCGCCGCGACCTGCTCGGCGGCCGGGCTGGCGCCGCCGAAGAACACCGGCGGCGCGCCGGCCGGGGCGGGATCGAGATGGGCGGCCTCGATGCGATAGTGCTCGCCCGAGAAGTCCAGCAGCTGGCCGGTGCCGGCGCGTGCGCCCAGGCCGCGGAACACCTCCAGGAACTCGCCGGTGCGCGCGTAGCGCTGGCCGTGGTCGGCGTGGTCGCCGAAGCGGCGCTGCTCCACCGCGTCGCCGCCCGTCACGATGTTGATCAACAGACGACCGTCGGTGAGACGCTGGAACGTCGCCGCCTGGTGCGCCGCCAGCGTGGGCGAGATGAAGCCGGGGCGGAACGCCACCAGGAACTTCAGCCGCTCGACATGCTGCGACAGCGCCGCCGTGGCGATCCAGGCGTCTTCGCACCAGGTGCCGGTCGGCGTGAGCACGGCCTCGAAACCCAGACTCTCGGCCGCGGCGGCCACCTGCTTCAGGTAGGCCAGCGTGGGCTTGCGAAACGCGCCCGCCACGCCGGCGATGCGGTGCGAGTCGTCGCCCGAGCCGGTGATGCCGCGGCTGTCGCCGTTGGTCGGCAGATACCAATGCAGATGGATGCTCATGCCGCCTCCTCGCGCTGCGGGCGCAGCTCGCGAAAGCGCGCGCCGGGGTGATCGGCACGCAGGCGCTGCTGGCCCTCGCCCTGGAGCCGTTCGCGCAGCGTGAGCGGCCGCGCGGGCGCGTCGCGCAGGCGGCCGCGGCGGCGCAGCTCGGGCACCACGTACGTGACGAAGTCTTCGAAGGTGCCGGGGCTCACGGCATACGCCAGGTTGAAGCCGTCCACGCCGGCCTCGTCGGCATAGTGTTCCAGCGCGTCGCTCACCTCGACGGGATCGCCCACGAAGGTCGGGTGCAGCCCGCCGATGCCGATGTAGCGCGCGACGTCGCCGACCGTCCAGCGCCGGTCGGCGTCGATGCGCGTGAAGTTGCGCAGCGCCGAGCGGCCGGCATTGGTTTCGATGTATTCGAGCGGATGGTCGCGTGGATAGCGCGACCAGTCGACGCCGGTCCAGGCCGAGAACAGCGTGAGCGCCGCGTCCTCGTCGGTATAGCGCAGCAGGTCCTCGTACTTCGCGTGCGCCGCCGCGCTGCCGGCGGCCGTGATGACGGTGACGGCGGTGATGAAGCGGGTCGCGTCGGGCGCGCGGCCCAGCGCCACGGCGCGCGCCCGGATCGCGTCCACGCTTTCGCGGATGTCGGCCGGACGCGCGCCGCCCAGGAACACCACCTCCGCATTGCGCGCCGCGAACTCGCGCCCGCGCGGCGAGGTGCCGGCCTGGAAGATCACCGGCGTGCGCTGCACGCTGGGCTCGCTCAGGTGCGCGCCCGGCACCTGGAAGTATTTGCCCGCGTGCCCGATGGGATGCACCCGGGCCGGGTCGACGTGCACGCCGCGCTCGCGGTCGCGCAGCACCGCCCCGTCCTCCCAGGAGCCCTCCCACAGCTTGTAGGTCACGTCGAGGAACTCCTGGGCGCGGTCGTAGCGCTCATCGTGCTCCATCTGCGTGTCCAGGCCCAGGTTGCGCGCGGCCGACTCCAGCACCGAGGTCACCACGTTCCAGGCCACGCGGCCACGCGTCAGGTGGTCCAGCGTGGTGAACTTGCGCGCCAGCAGGTAGGGATGCTCGTAGGTCGTCGACACCGTCACGCCCACGCTGAGATGGCGGGTGGCGGCGGCGATGGCGGACACCAGCAGCAGCGGATCGTTCACCGGCGTCTGCGCCGCCGTGCGCAGCGCCGTCTCGGCATTGCCGCGATACACGTCGAGCTGACCCAGCGCATCGGCGATGAAGAGCGAGTCGAAGCCCGCCTCGTCGAGCAGGCGCGCGATGTGCAGCCAGTAATCCAGCCCGGTGTAATCGGTGGCGCGATCGGCCGGATGGCGCCAGAGGCCGGCCGAGACGTGGCCCACCACGTTCATGATGAAGCCGTTGAGGATCAGGGGTTTTGCAGCCATGGGAATCCTTACGCGGCGCGCGTGCCGACGGTCCAGTAGAACGCCGGGCCGGTGCCGTTGATGGCGTGGTCGCCGAGCAGGCGCGCCTTGTAGGGCGTGGGGTTGTGCGAGGCCAGCGTGCGGGCGTTGCGCCAGTGGCGGTCGAGCCCGCGCGCCTCCAGCAGCGCCGAGGCGCCGCCCACGTCGAACAGGCGGGTGCCGGCCTGCAGCACCGCGTCGACCACGCCCACCTGCGCCTGCGCGGTCTCGAGCTCGGCCTGCGTGAGCAGGTCGGCCGGCAACTGGCCGTCGCGCTGGCGCGCACGGTCGGCCGCGCCCAGCGTGCGCGCCACGGCCCGCACCGATGCGGTGGCGGTGAACGCGGTGGCCGAGAGCTGGCCCACGATCTGCTGCACCAGCGGGTCCTCGGCCGGCACCTGGCCGGCGCCGTGGCTGAACACGCGCTTGCGCGGCCGCACGAACGCCGCCGCGTCGCGCACGATGGCGCGCGCAATGCCGGCCAGCGTGGCGAGATGGGTGAGCTGGAACACCGCCGTCATGGGCGTGGGTCCCGTGCGGCGGTACGAGAAGATCTGGTCTTCCTCCAGCGCCACGTTGTCGAAGCGGGTGGTGCCGGACGCAGACAGCCGCTGGCCGAAGCCGGTCCAGTCGTCCACCCGCGTCACGCCGGCGGCCGTGGCGGACACCACGACGAAGGTCTGATGGTCCTGCGGCGTGGGCGGATGCCCCTCGCGCCGGGCCGTCACCTGGATCCAGTCGGCATAGAGCGAGCCGGTGCTGTAGAACTTCTCGCCGTTCAGGTGCCAGCCCTCGGCGTGTTGGCGCACCACGGTATCGAGCTGGCCGATGGCGTGATCGCCGCGCTCGGTGGTGGCGTTGCCGAAGATCGCGCCCTGCGCGATCCGGCGCAGCCAGCTCGTGGCGGGCGGGATCGACCTCGGCGTAGAGCCGCTCGATGAAGCCGAAATGCGAGCGCAGCGCCTGCGGCAGGTTGGAGTCGGCCTCGGCCAGCTCGATCAACAGGTCGTAGTGCTGCTCCACCGAGCCGCCCAGGCCGCCGAATGCGCGCGGCACGCGCACGGCGCCAAAGCCGGCCTCGGCCAGCCAGCGGATCGGTTCGTGGGCCAGCTCGCGCTTGAGGTCGCGTTCGGCCGCGCCTTCGGCGATGCGGGCGAAGATCGGGCGGAAGCGCCCGGCCAGCGATTCGTCGGTGGGAGCGTCGTGAGACATGGGGAATCCTGTATCGAGGTAAAGGAGAGTCGGGCGTGGCGCTCAGGCCGCCCAGGGGCGCAGGCGGCGGGCCGGATGGCGGTCCGGCAGCGTGGGCGCCGCGCCGAAGAGTTTTTCGCGCAGCGTGCCGTCGCGGTAATGCGACTGGATCAGACCGCGCTTGCGCAGGATCGGCACGACCTCGTCGGCGAACACGTCGAACCAGTCGGGCAGCGTGACCGGGATCAGGTTGAAGCCGTCCACGCCGGCCTCGACCCACTGGGCGATGGTGTCGGCGATCTGCTCGGGCGTGCCGGGCGCCGCCTTGTTCAGGCGGGTGCGCAGTACGTCTCCGAAGCGAGCCTGCTTGTCGGGCTCGGCATCGATCACGGCGCGGATGCCGCCCTGCACGTACTCCGACTTCACGTCGGCCAGCGGCGTGTCGGGGTCGATCACCGACAGGTCGAAGCCGATGCTGCCCGACGCATGCGCGAGGTAGCCCGGCTCGCTGCGCCAGTGCAGGAATTCCTCGTAGCGCAGCTTGGCCTCGGCCTCGGTGCTGCCGATGATGGGATGCAGGCCCACCACGTACTTGAGGTCGCCGGCGCGGCGGCCGGCCTTGACCAGGCGGGCCGTCATGTCGGCGATGTCGGCCTTGGCGGATGCGGGCGTGATCGCCGGCAGGAAGGTCATCTCGGCGTGGCGCGCGGCGAAGGCGCGGCCCGCGCCCGAGGCGCCGGCCTGCGCCAGCAAGGGCGTGCGCTGCGGCGAGGGCTGCGGCATGTGCGGCCCCGCCACCGTGTAGCGGGGCCCCGCATGGTTGATGGCGTGGATGCGGGCCGGGTCGGCGTAGATGCCCTGCTCCAGGTCGACGCGCACGGCGTCGTCCTGCCAGCTCGCCTCCCAGAGCTTGTAGACCACCTCGGTGTACTCCTCGGCCCAGGCATAGCGCTCGTCGTGCGCCTCCAGGCGCGGCGCGCCGAAGTTGCGCGCGGCATTGTCGAGGTAGCTGGTGACGATGTTCCAGCCCACCCGGCCTTCGCTCAGATGGTCGAGCGTGGAGAGCTTGCGTGCAAAGTTGAAGGGGTGATCCTGCAGGATCGAGCTGGTCACGATGAAACCGAGGTGCTCGGTGGCGTAGGCCAGCGCCGAGATCAGACTGGCGGGGTCGTTGGCCGGGAACTGCATGCCTTCGCGCGCGGCGGTGTCCCAGCCCTGGCGATAGACGTCGTACACGCCGATGGTGTCGGCGAAAAAGATGGTGTCCAGCCCGGCGCGCTCCGCGGTGCGGGCCAGCCGCACCCACGGCGCGAGCCGCGAGAAGTTGCGCTGCGCGGCCGCCTCCTGGCGCCGCCATTGGCCATGGGCCTGGTGCGACAGCGTGAACTGGGTGAATGCGTTGTAGATGATCTTCTTGGTGGGCATGGTGCGAGGAAAGGGTCAGGCGGCGGCGCGCTGATCGAGCCCGGCATCGCGGCGGCCGAGCCGGGCCTGCGCGCTCACCGGCAGGACGGCACCGAGCAGGCGGCGCGTGGCGGGATGGCGATCGGGGTCGTGCAGCGCGCTGCGCTCGAAGACCTCGACGATGCGGCCCTGCTCCATCACGGCGATGCGGTCGCACAGCGACTCGATCACCGCCAGGTCGTGGCCGATGAACAGATAGGTGAGCGACAGCTCGCGGCGCAGTTCGCGCAGCAGGTCCAGCACCTGGGCCTGGATCGAGACGTCCAGCGCCGAGGTGGGTTCGTCCAGGATCACGAAGGCGGGCCGGGGCGCGAGCGCACGGGCGATGCCGATGCGCTGGCGCTGCCCGCCCGAGAACTCGTGCGGATAACGCGCCAGGTGCTGCGCGCCCAGGCCGACGCGCTCCAGGGCCTCGACCGCCAGCGCGTGCGCCTGCGCGGCCGTGGCCGCCGCGCCCAGGCGCAGCAGCGGCGCGGTCAGCTGCGCGCCGATGGTGCGGCGCGGATTGAGCGATGCGCCGCCATCCTGGAACACCACCTGCACCTGCCGCCGCAGCGGGGCCAGCGCCGCGCCGCTCAGCGCGGTCACGTCTGCGCCCGCAACGGTCAGGCGGCCCGTGCTCGGGTCGAGCAGACGGGCGGCGAGCCGCGCCAGCGTCGACTTGCCCGACCCGGACTCGCCGATCAGGCCGAGGATTTCGCCGCGCCGAATCGAAAGATCGGTGGGCGCCAGCGCCTGCACCGTCTGGGCCGGTCCGAACAGGCGCCGTCCCAGCGTGAACGTGCGCGACAACTGCGTGAGCTGCACCAGCGGGGCGGCATCGACGGCATCGACGCGCGCCGCGGCCGCCGGGTGCTCGCGGCGCCCGCCGGGCACGGCGGCGACCAGCGCGGTGGTGTATGGATGCGCGGGACGCGCCAGTACCGCCTCGGTCGTGCCGGTCTCCACGATCTCGCCGGCGCGCATCACCGCCACGCGGTCGGCCAGCGCCGCCACCACGCCGAAGTCGTGCGTGATGAGCAGGATGGCGGTGCCGTCGCGCACGTTGATGTCGGCCAGCAGCTCCAGGATCTCCTTCTGGATGGTGGGATCGAGCGCGGTGGTCGGCTCGTCGGCGATCAGCAGGCGCGGCCGGCCCAGCATGGCGAGCGCGATCATGACGCGCTGGCGCATGCCGCCGGAGAGCTCGTGCGGATAGGCCTTGAACACGCGCAGCGGATCGCGGATGCGCACGCGCTCGAGCCAGGCCAGCGCCTCGGCCCGCGCGCTCGCCCCCCGCAGCCCCTGCCGGAAGCGCAGGGCCTCAGTGAGCTGGTCGCCGATCCGGAACGAGGGGTCGAGCGAGGCCAGCGAGTTCTGGAAGATGATGCCGACACCATGGCCGCGAATCTGGTTGAAGCCCGCCTCGCTGCGGCCCAGCAGCTCCTCGCCCTCGAAGCGCACCGAACCGCGCACCGACACGCCGCGCGCCGGCAGCAGCCCCATCACCGAGGCGGCGGTCACGCTCTTGCCGGAGCCGGACTCGCCCACCAGGGCCAGCACCTCGCCGGCGTCGATGTGCAGGCTCACGCCGCGCACGGCGGGCTGCACCTCGCCCGAGGGCGCGGTGAAATCGACGCGCAGATCTTGAATCGTCAGGACAGTCATGCAGGCTCCTAGTCGCGCGGGTCGAGCACGTCGCGCAGGCCGTTGCCGAGCCAGTTGAAGGAAAGCGCCACCGTCACGATCACGAGCGCGGGCAGCGTGGCCACGTGGGCCGCGCCCAGCACCAGCACCTGCGCGCCCTCCGAGACCATGCGGCCCCAGTCGGCATGCGGCGGCTGCGTGCCCAGGCCCAGGAACGAGAGCCCGGCCTGGAACACGATCATGCCGCCCACCAGCGTGGTGCCGTACACCACGGCGGCGCTCACGACATTGGGCAGGATCTCGCGCAGCAGCAGGTCGGCGGACGTGGCGCCGCAGGCCCGGGCCGCCTCCACGTAGTCCTTGTCGCGCTCGGCACGCACGCCGGCGTAGACCACGCGCGTGAGGTAGGGCGTGGCCGAGAAGACGATGGTGAGGCCCACCGCCCAGCCGCCCGGGCCCAGCGCGGTGGCCAGCCCGATGGCGAGCAGCACCATCGGAAACGCGAACAGCACGTCGATCACGCGCATGATGAGCGCCGACCAGCGATTGCGGTAAAAGCCCGCCAGCAGGCCCGCGGCGAGCGCCAGCAGCACCGAGATCGCGACCGGCACGATGGAGGCGAGCAAGGCGGGCCGGCCGCCCCACAGCAGCCGGCTGAGGATGTCGCGCCCCTGCGCGTCCAGCCCGAGCCAGTGGCCGTCGGTGCCCGGCGGCCCGTTGCGCAGCATCGGCGTGGCGGCATTGGGATCGTAGGGTGCGAGCCAGGGCGCGAACACGCTGGCGAGCAAGGCGACGGCGATGAGCAGCAGGCCGAGCAGCGCCAGCCGGTTGGCGGCGAGCCGCCGCCACGCGCGGCGGCCGGCGCCCGCGGACACGGACGCCGTGGCGGAAATCGTGAGGGTGTTCATGCGGTGGCCGTGGCGCCGCGCAGGCGCGGGTTCAGTAGGTCGAGAATGATGTCGGTGGCGAGGTTCACCACGATGAAGCAGCCGGTGACCAGCATCACGCCGGCCTGGATCATGGGATAGTCGCGACCGGCGGCGGCGTTGTAGAGCTGGGTGCCGATGCCGGGCCAGTTGAAGACGTTCTCCACGAACACCACGCCCGACAGCAGATACCCGATCTGCAGGCCGGTGATGTTCACCACCGGCGGCAACAGGTTGCGGCCCAGGTGGCGGCGCAGGATGTGGCCGCGCGGCAGGCCCTGCGCGCGCAGCGTGCGCACGTACTCCGAGCCCATGATCTCGATCACCTGGGCCCGCACCAGCTGGGCCAGGATCAGCATCGAGATGATCGCCGCGGCCAGCGCCGGCAGCACCAGGTGACGCAGCAGATCGCCCCAGCCGTGGTCGCCGCGCATGTCGTACATGCCCGAGACCGGCAGCCAGCGCAGCTGCACGCCGAAGATCCAGATCAGCAGCAGTCCCGACCAGAACACCGGAAAGTTGTGGCCGACCTGGATGATGAACATGGTCGCGCTGTCGAGCCAACTGCCGCGCTTGAGACCGCTGGTCACGCCCACCAGCACCCCGCCCGCCACGCACACCAGCACGGCGGCGCCGGCCAGGATCAGCGTGTTGGTGAAGCTGCGGCCCAGCACCTCGTAGACCGGCGTGCGCAGCACCAGCGAGGTGCCCCAGTCGCCTGCCGCCAGGTGCTGCAGCCACCGCAGGTACTGCACCCAGACCGGCTGGTCCAGGCCGTACTCGCGGCGGATGGCGTCGATCGATTCCTGCGGCAGCGTGCTGGCCAACGCGTTGGTGATCGGATCGCCCCCGCCGGCGTGCGAGATGAAGAACACCAGCACGGAGATCACGAAGAACAGCGGGACGGCCTGCAGCAGGCGGGACAGGATGGCGCGGCTCATGGTTGCAGCCACACCTTGGAGAGGTCGTAGAAGTTCTGTGCCGGCACGTTGAAGCCCTGCACGTTCCGGGCCGAGGCGAAGTGCAGGCGGAAGGTCACCAGCGGCAGGAAGGCGACGTCGCGCTGGGCGATGGCGTTGGCTTCCTTCCAGGCCGCGATCGCGGCGCGCTCGTCGGTCTGCGCCGCGGCCTTCGCGATTGCGGGGCCCAGCGCGGGGTCCACCAGCTTTTCGCCGCCGCCGCGCGTCACGACGTAGCCGTCGTAGGCGATCTTGAGCCAGTACGGCGTGACGAAGCCCCATTCCATCGTGAACAGGCCGGTGTCGGGCGCGAGGTTGGCGAGCTTGCTGGAATAGGTCAGCCACTCCTGCGAGATCACGTTCACCTTGATGCCGACCTTGCCCAGGTCGCGCTGGATCCATTCGATCGAGGGCTGGTTGGCCACGTCGGTGATGATGGTGAACTGCACCTCGCCCTCGGCATAGCCGGCGTCCTTGAGCAGCTGGCGCGCCCGCGCCGGATCGTAGGCCACGTCTTTCTGGGCCGGGTCGTAGCCGGTGCTGCCGATGTTCAGGATGTTGTAGGAGGCCTGCGCGCGGCCCTTGAAGATGCTGCGTGCCAGGCCCTCGCGGTCGATCGCGGCCGCGACTGCCTCGCGCACCGCACGCTTGGCGATGAACGGGTTGCGGAAGTTCCAGCCCAGGAACAGCTGTCCGGCAGTGGTGCTGTCGTGCACCGTGTAGCCGGCCTGCTCGAGCGCATCGGCGGCATCGGCCGGCACGCGGGTCAGGATGTCGATCTCGCCCGAGCGCAGCGCCGACAGGCGCGTGGCCTCGTCGGGGATCGGGCGGAAGATCACGCGCTCGAGCGGCGCCTTGCCGCCCCACCAGGCGTCGTTGCGCGCCAGCACGGTCTTCTCGCCATGCACGCGCTCCACGAACTTGAAGGGGCCGGTTCCGGTCGGGTGCAGCGCCAGGCCGTCCTGGCCGTACTTCTTCAGCGCGGCCGGGCTGAAGATGCCCGACACGTAGTTGCCCTGGGGCAGCAGGCGCGGGAAGTCGATGAACGGCTCCTTGAACACGTACTGCACCGTGTGCGCGTCCAGCACCTTCAGCGCCTCGAGCTTGCCGTACACCGGTTTCATGGTGGCGGCGGCGCGGGCGTCGTAGAACTCGAACGCGGGATCGGTGAAGCGGCGCACGTTGAAGCGCACGGCCTCGGCGTCGAAATCGGTGCCGTCGTGAAACTTCACGCCCTGGCGCAGCTTGAAGGTGAAGGTGCGCGCATCGGCGCTCACTTCCCACTGCTCGGCCAGCGCCGGCACCAGCGGCGGCGGACCTTCCTTGTAGGGCTTGCTCAGGTCTTCGGCCAGCAGCGACTCATAGATGTGCTTGTCGACCCGATAGGTCTCCCACGAATACTGGCGGTTGGGATCGTAGACCGTGGGCTCCTGGTACTGGCCCACGATCAGCGTGCCGCCCGCCTTGGGCTTGCCCTGGGCCTGTGCGGCCGCGCTCCATGCCAGCGCCGCCGTCGCCACGCCCGCCACCAGCAGACCCGTCACCACGCGGCGCACGCGCCGCCCCTGCCCGCTGCGCGTCGCCGCAACGCCTTGCGTATGAACTGCCACCGACCCCATGAACCCCGCTCCTGACTGTGAGAATCAGGCTGCATGGTAGGTAGCCCCCCCGGTTGCGCGAACAACCAAATGCGCATGACGACATACGGTGCCCGCCTTAGCAGCGCAGGTAATAAGGACAGACGCGCGGGCGAGCCATGCAGCCGCGCGGCGTGGCCGGCCCTGGGCCCCTTTTGTGAGCAGCTCACCTGGGCCGGTCAGCACAGCGCATATCCATAGCAGATTTTCTTCGTTCGCCTGCGCTGTGCACCTACCTAGAATCATTCGTAAGCCGATGTGCAGACCTCGGTGAGCCGCTCAGAACCCCATCCCACACCGCGCAGCCCATGGACACTTTTCGCCATCCCGACTCCGACGACGCCGCCCTGAGCAGCGGGGACGATGCCTATCAGCGCATCCGCCGCGACGTGATCTCGTGCCGGCTCGCCCCGGGCGCGATCGTGACCGAGCCCACGCTGATGGCCGCCTACGACATCCGCAAGACCAGCTGCCGCATCGCGCTCACGCGCCTGGCGCAGGAAGGGTTCGTGCGTTCGCGGCCGCGCAAGGGCTACCAGATCGCGCCGATCACGCTGCGCGACGTGGAGGAAGTGTTCACGTTGCGCGCGCAACTCGAGCCGCTGGCCGCGCGCCTCGCGGTCGGCCGGGTCGACCTGGCCCGCCTGCGCGAGCTGGAGGCGGCCTGCCGCGTGCAGCACCCCGTGCTGCAACTGAACGAACAGATCGACGTCTTTCTCGACGCCAACAAGGCCTTTCACCTGGCCATCGCCGCATCCTGCGGCAACGAACGCCTGCACCGCACGCTGGCGGGGCTGATGGACGAGATGTCGCGCCTGGTGGCGCTGGGCTTCGGCGTGCAGAAGACCAAGCCCGAGATCAAGCACGATCACAACGCGATGATCGCGGCCTTCGAGGAAGGCGACGCCCGCCGCGTCGAACTGATTGCGCGCCGTCACATCGAGACCTTCCAGGCCATGACGCTGGAGAAGCTCTACGCCAGCCTGGCGGAGACCGGCGCCGCGATTCCGGTGACCGGGCCCGGGAGCTGGCGATGAGCGCCCTGCCCCGCGCCGTCCTCGGCGCCACCCCGCCCGCCGCGCTGCGCGTGGCCGGCCTGTCCAAGCATTTCGGCTCGCTCGAGGTGCTGCGCGATATCTCGTTCGAGGTCGGCCGCGGCGAAATCGTGGCGCTGCTCGGCGCGTCCGGCTGCGGCAAGAGCACGCTGCTCGACCTGATCGCCGGCCTGCAGGCGCCCGGCGTGGGCGAGATCACGCTGGCCGGCGAGCCGGCGGCGCGCTATCACCGCCATGCGCGGCTCGGCTATCTGTTCCAGGAAGACCGGCTGCTGCCGTGGCGCACCGTGCGCGACAACGTGGCGCTCGGGCTCGAGACCACGCGCATGGCGCGCGGCGAACGCGCCGAACGCGCCGAGGCCGCGCTCGCGCGCGTCGGCCTGGCCGGCTTCGGCCAGGCCTGGCCGCACACCCTGTCGGGCGGCATGCGCAGCCGCGCGGCCCTGGCCCGCACGCTGGTGATCGACCCCGACCTGCTGCTGATGGACGAACCGTTCTCCAAGCTCGATCCGCAGACCCGCAGCCAGATGCACGAGGAGCTGCTGCGCATCCAGGCCGACACCGGCGCCACCATTCTGTTCGTGACCCACGACGTCGAAGAGGCCGTGGTGCTGGCCGACCGCGTGGTGATCCTGGAACCGCGCCCGGGCCGCATCCGCGAGGTGGTGCCGGTGACCCTGCCGCGCCCGCGCCTGCCCACCGATCCCGACGTCACCGAAACCACCCGCCGCCTGCGTTTGAAAGTCCAGCAATGAGCCGTGCTTCCGCCTCCACCCTGACCCCGCCGCGCGCCCTGCCCGCCTGGCTGTGGCTGGTGCTCACGCGCCTGCTGCTGGCCGCGGTGTTCGTCGCGCTGTGGACCTTTGCCGCCTCGCGCATGCCGAGCTTCGTGCTGCCCGGGCCGGAGAAGGTCTGGCGCGCCCTGGTGGCCCTGATCCGGACCGCCAGCTTCGGCCACGACGTGGGCATGACCACCTACCGGGTCGCCATGGGCTTCGCGCTGGCCGCGTTGGTGGGGACGCCGCTCGGCCTCGCGCTGGGCTCGAGCCGCGCGCTGGCCCGCGTGTTCGAACCGGTGCTGGCCGTGACCAACACCGTGTCGTCCGCGATCTGGGCGGTGTTCGCCATCATCTGGTTCGGCATCTCCAACGCCACCACCATCTTCGTGGTCTTCATGACGGCGATGCCGCTGATCCTGACCAACGTGTGGCAGGGCGCGCGCAACGTCGAGAAGCAGCACATCGACCTGGCCCGCAGCCTGCGCTTTTCCCGCACGCAGATCCTGTGGCGCATCCACCTGCCCTCGATCCTGCCTTACTTCTTCTCGGGCGCGCGCCTGGCCTTCGGCTTCGGCTGGCGCGTGTCGCTGGTGGCCGAGACGCTGGGCTCGTCCGACGGCATCGGCTACCGCCTGCGCCAGGCGGCCGACCTGGTGCAGACCGACCAGGTGTTCGCCTGGACCCTGCTGCTGGTGGCGCTGATGCTCGCGCTCGAGGGCGGCATTCTCAAACCGCTGGAACGCCATCTGTTCCGCTGGAAACCTCACTGACGTACCGGAGTTCCCCCATGCAATTGAAATCCCTCCTGCGCGCGGCCGCGGCCGTCGTCCTGGGCGCGAGCGCGCTCACCGCCCACGCCGCCGACAAGGTGCGCATCGGCTACTGGAGCAGCGGCGTGAGCCTGGGCTACGGCTCGGTGCTCGAAGCCACCGACTTCCTGAAGAACCAGGGCCTGGACGTCGAGTTCGTGCGTTTCCCCGACGTGAACGCGCCGCTGCGCGCGCTCGCATCGAACTCGATCGACCTGGCCTTCGGCGCCCCGGCCGCGGGCGTGTTCAGCAGCGCCGCCGAAGGCGTGCCGATCAAGGTGTTCGCGGCGACCCAGCCGGCCGACGTGCAGTTCGTCGTGCCCGAAGGCTCGCCGATCACCTCGCTCGACCAGTTCCGCGGCAAGAAGATCGGCATGTCGCCCGCCGGCAGCTCGGTGGCGGTGATCGCCGGCGCGGTGCTGGCCGGCAACCACAAGATCGGCGCCAACGACTTCTCGCTGGTGGGCGGCAACGAATCGCGCCTGGCGCAGTTCCTGGCGCAGAAACAGGTCGACGGGGCCGCGCTACGCTCGGTCACGGTGGCGCAGCTCAAGGAACTCAAAGTCACGCGCCTGGGCTCGTTCGCGCAGGAATGGCAGCGCCTGACCGGCTCGCAATCGGTGCCCTACATCGGCATCGGCGCCGTGCGCGCGGAGTTCGTGCAGGCCCATCCCGACACGGTGGCGCGCGTGATCGCCGGCCTGCGCAACACGCTGGCCTGGGGCGACACGCATCGCGACCAGGTGGTCGAGATCCTGCAGAAGTCGGCCAACCTGCCCGCCGAGGACGCCCGCATCTACGCCGCCCAATGGAACGACATGAACCGCGTGGCCTTCGAGGCCGCCGATCTCGCCACGCTCAAGCGCCAGCACGAGGTGTTTGCCGCGGGCGGGCTGATCAAGGGCGAACTGCCTGCCGACCTCTTCGTGACCGGCCCCTACGAGGCCGCGAAGAAGCTCAAGTAAGGCGCGTGCCCCTCTCCTTTACCAACCGAACCCGGGAAATCGACATGAGCAAGACCATGAAAGCGCTGGTGCTGTCCGAGCACGGCGGCCTCGACCAACTCAAGGTGGTGAGCGACAAGCCCATCCCCACCGCGACCGAAGGCCATGTGGTGATACGCGTGCGCGCCTCGTCTTTCAACTATCACGACGTGTTCACCGTGCAGGGCATGCCCGGCATCAAGGTGCCGCTGCCCGTGGTGATCGGCCTAGACCTGGCAGGCGAGATCAGCGAGGTCGGCCCCGGCGTGACCGGCTGGAAGGTGGGCGACCGCGTGCTGGTCAACCCGCTGAACCGCGCCAAGGGCCTGATGGGCGAGATGCTGGACGGCGGCATGGCCGAGTACTGCCTCGTGTCGGAACCCCAGCTCATCGCACTGCCCGACGCGGTCGGCTTCGATGCCGCGGCCGCGTTGCCGGTGGCGTACGGCACCGCGCACCGCATGCTGGTCACGCACAATACGGTGCGCAAGGGCGATCGCGTGCTCATCCTCGGCGCCAGCGGCGGCGTGGGCACCGCCAGCGTGATCCTGGCCAAGCTGCTGGGCGCCGAGGTGATCGCCTGCGCCGGCAGCGCCGCCAAGCTCGACGCGCTCAAGGCGCTGGGCGCCGACCACGTCATCAACTACCGCGACACCGACTTCTCGAAGTGGGCCATCGGCCAGTACGGCAAACCGCAGCGCCGCACCAACGAGGGCGGCGTGGACGTGGTCGTGAACTTCACCGGCGGCGACACCTGGGTGCCCTCGCTCAAGTGCCTCAAGCGCGGCGGCACGCTGCTGGTCTGCGGCGCCACGGCCGGCCACGATCCCAAGGAAGACCTGCGCTACGTCTGGAGCTTCGAGCTGAACATCAAGGGCTCCAACAGCTTCTACGACGACAACCTCAAGGCCCTGCTCGCGCTCATCGCCGAAGGCCGCATCGATCCGCTGATCGACCGCCGCCTGCCGCTCGAAGAGGCCGCCGCCGGCCTGGCACTGATCCGCGACCGCGAAGTGCTGGGCAAAGTCATCGTCAATCCCTGAACCCGCAAGGACCCTCATCATGAGTGAAACCCAGACCCTGCCCACCGCGGCCGACATCCAGGCCCGCCTGCTGCGCGGCCCCTACCACCAATGGCTCGGCCTCGAAGTGCAGGCCGTGCGCGAAGGCGAGATCGAGCTCACCGCGCGCTGGCGCGAGGAGTGGGTGGTGAACGCCGAGAAGCGCTACACCCACGGCGGCATCCTGGCCGCGCTGGTCGACCTCACGGCCGACTGGGCCCTGGTGTCGCAGACCGGCCGCGGCGTGCCGACCATCGACCTGCGGGTGGACTACCACCGCCCCGCCGGCCCCGGCGACCTGCGCGCCCACGGCAAGGTGATCAAGTTCGGCGGTTCGGTGTCGGTCGCCGAGGCGCAGATCTTCGATGCCGACGGCAAGCTGGTGGCCAGCGGCCGCGGCGTCTACGCCACGCCGCGCGCCTGACCGGAGGCAGCAGGCATGCCGGCACCGACCCGATCCGAAGCGCCCGCCAACCTGGGCGCGCTTTCCGGCGACCCGCGCGCCTCCGACGACGGGCTGATCGCGCTGATCGGCCTGGACGCGGCCGGCGCGGCCACCCCGGTGCGCTACGCCGAGTTCGCCGCGCAGGCCGAGGGCATCGCCCAGGGCCTGCGCCGGCGCGGCTACGCGCCGGGCGAGCGGGTCGCGGTGCTGGCCGCCAACTCGGCCCGCTATCTGGCCACGGTGTGCGGCATCATGCGCGCCGGCCTGATCGCGGTGCCCGTGAACTTCAAGTTCCCGCCGGCGCTGATCGCCTATGTGCTCGGCGACAGCGGCGCGCGCCTCGTCTTCCATGACGGCGCGCGGGCGGCCGCGGTGCCGCCGCAGGTGCCCGCCGTGGCGCTCGACGACGCCGCCTGGGAGGCATTCCAGGCACCGGGCGCCGAGCCGCCGTGGCAGCCCGGCGCCGAGGACATCGCGCTGATGCTCTACACCTCGGGTTCGACCGGCAAGCCCAAGGGCGTGCAGCTGTCGCACGCGGGCCAGCGCTGGACCGTGCACACCCGCGAACGCGCCACGCCGCTCGCGCGCGAAAGCGCCCTGATCGCCGCGCCGCTGTACCACATGAACGCGCTGGCGCTGGCGTTCCTGGTGCTGGCGTGCCGCGCCACCGCCGTGCTGCTGCCGCAGTTCGACGCGCGCACCTACATCCGCGCCATCGAGCGCCATCGCGCCACCTGGCTCACGGCCGTGCCGCCCATGATCGCGATGATGCTGAGCGAGCAAGACCTGCTGGCCTCGACCGACCTGGCCTCGGTGCGGGTGATCCGCATGGGCTCGGCGCCGGTGAGCGCCAGCCTGCTGGCGCAGATCCACGCCATCTTCCCCAATGCCCGCGTGATCAACGCCTACGGCACGACCGAAGGCGGGCCGGTGGTGTTCGGCCCCCACCCGGACGGCCTGCCGACGCCGCCGCTGTCGGTGGGCTACGCCCATCCCGCGGTGGACCTGCGCCTGGCGCCGGGCCCGCAGGACGGCTCCGACACCGGCATCCTGGAGCTGCGCAGCCCCGGCCTGATGCGCGGCTATCACAACCGCCCCGACCTGGCGCTGCCCTTCACGGCCGACGGCTACTACCGCACCGGCGACGTGTTCCAGCGCGATGCCGACGGCTTCTACACCTTCGTGGGCCGCCGCGACGACATGTTCGTCTGCGGCGGCGAGAACATCTACCCGGGCGAGGTCGAGCGCATGCTCGAAGCCCATCCGGACGTGCAGCAGGCCTGCGTGGTGCCGGTGGACGACGACATCAAGGGCGCCAAGCCCGTGGCCTACATCGTGCCGCGCGCCGGCAGCCAGCCGGATGCCGAGGCCATCAAGGCGTACGCGCTGGCCAACGCACCCGCCTACCAGCATCCGCGCCACGTGTGGTTCCTGCCGGCATTGCCGCTGGCGGGCACCAACAAGATCGACCGCGCCAGCCTGCTGCGCGACGCGGCCGAACGCGTGCAGCCGCAAGCCGCGGCGTGAATCCCTCACAAACAGAACATCGCGACACAGGAGTGACCCATGCAAGCTTCCCGACCGTTCCCGCGCCCCGCGCGCCTGACCCTGGCCCTGGCCCTGGCCCTGGCGCTTGCCGCCGGCGGCGCGCAGGCCGCCGATGAATTCACCGTGGCCCTGGCGATCCCGCCCGCCGTGCACGACGGCGCGCCGTACGCGGCCGCCGAGGCGCTCGGCTACTTCAAGCAGGAAAACCTGGACGTGAAGACCATCGTGTTCCAGGGCGCGGGCGCGCTGCTGCCGCAGGTGGCCAACAAGCGCGTCACGGTGGGCTACCCGACCTCGGAACCCGTCATCTCCAGCACCTTCAACGGCAAGGACGCGCTGCCGCTGCAGTACTTCTACAACGGCGTGCCCGCGACCACCATGGAATTCGCGGTGCTGGCCGACGGCCCGATCCAGTCGCTCGCCGACCTGAAGAACAAGAAGATCGGCGTGGGCGCGCTGACCTGGGGCACGATCCCGGGCGGACGCGCCGCGCTGCGCACTGCCGGCCTCACGCCGGGCAAGGACGTGGACTTCGTGGCCGTGGGGGCCCTCGCGGCCGGCTTCCAGGCCCTGCGCAACCATCAGGTCGACGCGCTCAACTTCAACAGCAGCTGGAACGACATGCTGGAGATGTCGGGCACCCGGATCCGCCGCATCGCGTACCCGCCGGTGTTCGGCGAGACCGCCGGCAACGGCTTCATCGCCCACGTCGACACGGTGCGCGACAACCCCGACCTGCTGGTGCGCTTCGCGCGCGCCTACACCAAGGGTCAGGTCGCCTGCGACGCCAACCCGACCTACTGCGTGCGCGCCTTCTGGCAGCAGAATCCCCAGGGCAAGCCAGAGGGCGACGAGGCCCGTGCGCTGCAGGATGCCACCACGCTGCTGTCGCGCCGCCTCAAGCGCGTGCTGTACACCGCCGACGGCCAGCCGCGCGTGCCGGGCCAGTACGACCTGAAGGCGATCCAGGGCGGCATCCAGGCCATGGCCGACGCGGGCGAATACCCGACCGCGCAGGTGCCGGTGGACAAGCTCTTCAGCAATGCGCTGCTGCCGCGCATCAACGACTTCGACGCCGCCGCCGTGCGCGCGCAGGCCAAGGCCCAGCAATGAGCGAGGCGACGCAAGCGCAGCTGCGCATCGAGCCGGCCGACGCGCGGGTCGACGTGCCGCGCCGCATCGTGGCACGTGGCCTGCCGCCCGGGCCGGCCCGGCTCGCGGCGACCCTGCGCCATCCCGACGGCAGCCTGTGGCAGGCCGAGGCGCACTACCAGATCGGCGCCGACGGCACGCTGGACCTGGACGCCCAGGCGCCGGTCGCGGGCGACTGGCGCCGCGCCGACGCGATGGCGGTGGTGTGGGCGCTGCAGCGCCAGTCCCCGCCCACCGACGCCCGGCTGTCCGACGAGACCGGCCCGCTGCACACCGCGCTGACGCTCACGGCCGGCGCACTCACGTTGTCGGCCACGCTGGTGCAGCGCTTCGAGGTCGAGGGCGTGACGCGCCAGGAGCTCGACGGCGAACGCTCCGGCACGCTCTACACCCCGGCCGGCCCCGGCCCGCACCCGGTGATCGTGGTCTTCAACGGCTCGGGCGGCGGCGTGGCACGGCAGCGCGCCGCGCTGTACGCCGCGCAGGGCTATCGCGCCGTGGCGCTGGGCTACTTCAAGTCGCCCGGCCGCCCCGATCACATCTCCGACACGCCGCTCGAGTACTTCGAGGCGGCGCTGCGCTGGATCCACGCCGAGCTCGCGCCCGCGCGCGGCTTCGTCGCCCTCACCGGTCAATCGCGCGGCGGCGAGCTGTCGCTGCTGCTGGGCGCGCGCTTCCCCGAGCTGGTGGGCGCGGTGATCGCCTACGTGCCCAGCTCGGTGGTGCACGGCACGCTGCGTGCCGGCCGCCCCGGCCAGCCGCCGGGCGAACCGGCCTGGACCTGGCGCGGCCAGGCCCTGGCAACCGTCTGGGACGGCAACCCGCAGGCCGACTGGACCGCCTTCGAGGCGCGCGAGGCCGGCCCCGGCCCGGTGCGCCAGGCGCCCGCGTTCGTCAGCGCGCATCGCCATGCGCCCAGCGTGGCGGCCGCCCGCATTCCCGTGGAGCGCATCGCCGGACCGGTGATGCTGGTGTCGGGCACCGACGACGGCTTCTGGCCGTCCACGGCCTATGCCGAGGAGGTGGCGCAGACGCTCTACGAGCACGAGCACGCCTGGCCCATCGAACACGTGCGCTGCCAGGATGCCGGCCACGCCATCGGCGTGCCGAACCTGCCCGCCACGCTGATCGCCAAGCCGCACCCGGTGGCGGGCGTGGTGCTGAGCGGCGGCGGCACGGCCAGCGCCAACGCGCGCGCCAATCGCGCCTCGTGGGCGGCCGTGCAGCGCTTCCTGCGCGAGGCCAGCGCATGAGCGCGGACCTGCGCCTGGAGGGCGTGAGCCTGACCTACCGCACCCGGCGCGGCGCGCTCGACGCGCTCGGCCCCATCGACCTGACGCTGGCGCAGGGCGAGTTCGTCGCCGTGCTGGGCCCGTCGGGCTGCGGCAAGTCCACGCTGGCCAAGCTGGCGGCCGGCCTGATCGCGCCGACCGCCGGCACGCTGCGGCTGGGCGACGCGCCGATCAGCGGGCCGAGCCGCCGCACCGGTGTGGTGTTCCAGAAGCCCAACCTGCTGCCCTGGCGCAGCGTGCTGCAGAACGTGCTGCTGCCGGCCGCCACGCTGGGTCTCGCGCCCGCGCCGGCCCAGGCGCGCTCGGCGCAGCTGCTCGAACTCGTGGGCCTGGCCGGCTATGCCGACAACTATCCGCACGAGCTGTCGGGCGGCATGCAGCAGCGCGTGGGCATCGCCCGCATGTTGCTGGCCGACCCCGAGCTGCTGCTGATGGACGAGCCCTTCGCCGCGCTTGACGCTCTCACGCGCGAGGCGCTCACGCTGGAGCTGCAGCGCATCTGGAGCCAGCAACGCAAGTCGGTGCTGTTCATCACGCACAGCATTCCCGAGGCCGTGTTCCTGGCCGACCGCATCCTGGTGCTGTCGCCGCGTCCGGGCCGCATCGTGGAAGACTATCGCCCCGCGCTGCCGCGCCCGCGCGATCCCGACACCCTGGGCCTGCCGGAATTCAACGCCGCCTGCCATCACCTGCGACGCCATTTCACCCATGCCTGATACCCGCACCCGCCGCGGCGGCGCGCTGTTGCCCGCCCCGGTCTATCCCCTCATCAGCCTCGCCGTGATCCTCGGGCTCTGGCAAGGCGCCATCGCGCTGTTCGCCATTCCGGACTACCTGCTGCCCCGGCCTGCCGCCGTGTTCGATGCGCTGGTACAGGGCTTCGTCACCGGCTCGCTCTGGCCCCACATCGGCGCGACCCTGGCCGAGGCCGTCAGCGGCTATGTGCTGGGCTGCGGCCTGGCGATCGTGCTGGGCGCGCTGCTGGCCGAGTCGCGCACCTTCGAGCGCTTCTGCTATCCGGTCTTCCTCGGCCTGCAGGCCATGCCGAAGGTGGCGCTCGGGCCCATCATCCTGGTGTGGTTCGGCTTCGGCATGGCGTCCAAGGTCGTGCTGGTGGCGCTGGTGTGCTTCTTCCCGCTGTTCGTCAACACCATCAATGGCGTCAAGCGCACCGATCCCGAGCTGCTCGACGCCTGCCGCGCGTTCTGCGCGAGCCGGCGCTACCTGCTGCTGCACGTCAAGCTGCCGGCGGCCGCGGGCGACATCTTCTCGGGGCTGCAGATCGGCGTGTCGCTGGCGCTCATCGGCGCGGTGGTGGGCGAGTTCCTTTCCGCGCAGCGCGGCCTGGGTTATCTGATCGCGTCGGCCTCGGTGAGCATGAGCCTGGCCACGATGTTTGCCGGCGTGGCGCTGCTGGCCGTGATCGGGCTCAGCGGTTCGCTTCTGATGCGGCGCCTGCACCGCCGCGTGGTGTTCTGGGAGGGCGCCGCGCGCGGCGAGCGCGAGTGACCTGCCGGCGTCAGTCGGCGGCGCGGCGGGCCTGCCCCGGCGTGCGGCCGTAGCGGCGCTTGAACAGGCGGGTGAAATGGGACTGGTCTGCGAAGCCCCACGCATGCGCGATCGCCGCCACCGACGCGGGCGGCCGGGCGCTGGCGCGCAGGGCCTGGTCGGCGCGTTCGAGGCGCTGGCCCTGCAGCCACTGGCCGAAGGTCTGCCCCACGTCGCGATAGAGCGCGTGCAGGTAGCGTACGGAGATGCCACAGGCCTGCGCCACCCGGTCGGGCGTGAGGTCGCGATCGCACAGATGGCGCCGCGCGTAGTCTTCGATGCGGCAGAGATGCGCGGCCCGAACCGCCGAATCGCGCGATGCGAGCACGCGCGCATCGCCCTGCACCGAGCACACCAGCAGGTCGACCAGCTGCTGCGCCGCCAGTTCGCGGGTCGCGCCGTCGGCGCCGTCGCGGCGCTGCGCGAGCTGCCGGCCGACCAGCTCGACATAGGACGCGAACAGCCACCCGGCGCCACCCGTGGCGTCGAACGAGAGCGCGCAATAGCGGTCCGGGGTGCGCAGCCGGCCCGCCAGCAATGCCCCGGGCACCTTGAGCACCCACAGCGCATTGTCGGCACCGTAGGAGAACTCGTAGGGACTCTGGCCATGCTCGAGCAGGAAGGCGCCCGGCTCGCAGCGCGTCTCGCGCCCGTCCTGGGCGAACCGGATGCCGCTGCGGCGCGGCACGGTGATCAGGTATTGCTCATCGGTGCTGTCGCGCAGGTGCGCCTTGAGGCGACGGTAGCAGAGCGGCGAGGAGGCCAGCCGCGACAGCGACAGCGCGCCCAGGTGCCAGGAATGCAGCGAGCCCTCGAAGCGCGCGGCATCCTGGAACTGGAGCTGCAGGCTGAAGTAGGTCTGGCCGACGGCGGCCTCCCAGTGGCGGGCGCGGTCCGGCGCGGCGACGTGGCCGGTGTCGTAGTGGGCGTCCACAGGGCTCTCTCCACGAGCGGAAACACAGCCGTCAATCTGGATCAGGCCTGCCCCCGGGTCAATAAGTAGGTACCCGAGCGGTGCAGCTGCGCGGTCCAGCCCGGCCGCACCACCAGCGTCGTGGTGGGCTCCTCGATCACGGCCGGGCCATCGATCCGGTCATCGGCCAGCAGCCTGGCGCCGTCGTAGACCGGCGTGGCGGTCCAGCGGCCCTCGCCGTCGAACAGCATGTCGCGCATGTCCGTGAGCGCCGCCGACGGGTCGCCGTTGCCCGCGGGCAGCGCCGGCAGCGCGGGCTTGTCGACGCTGCCGGACGCCATCGTCTCCAGGTTCACCAGCTCGACCACGCTGTGCGGCTCGGAATAGGTGTAGAGCTGCTCGTGGCGCGCGTGGAAGTCGCGCAGCAGCGTGCGCAGGGTGGCCGCCGTGACGGGGCCGGGCGGCACCTCGACCTGGCACTCGTGGATCTGGCCCTGGTATCGCATCTCGACCTTGCGTTCCAGGTGGATGCGCTCCGGCGCGAAGCCGTCGGCGCCGAGCAGCTCGCGGCCGCGTTGCGCCATGTCGTCGAACAGGCGATCGACCCGCTCGAGGTCGGCCTGCGCGTCCAGGCGCATGACGGCGCTGGCCAGGAAGTGATACTTGACGTCGGAGATCACCTGGCCGAAGGCACACAGGCACGAGGCGATCTTGGGCACCAGCACGCTGCGGCTGCCGATCTCCTCGGCCAGCGCGGTGATGTGCATGCCCGCCGCCCCGCCCGCGCACACCAGCGCGAAGTCGCGCGGGTCGTAGCCGTTCTCGATCGAGATGCGGCGGATGCCGTTGGCCATGTTGAGGTTCACCAGCGTGCTGATGCCGTAGGCCGCCCGCGCCAGCGTCAGGCCCAGGGGCTGCGCCACGCCCCGCGTGATGGCGCTGCGTGCGCGTTCCAGATCGAGGCGGATGGTGCCGCCCAGCACGGCGTCCGGGCGCAGGTAGCCCAGCGCCATGTTGGCGTCGGTCACGGTGGGCTCCTCGCCGCCCAGCCCGTAGCAGGCCGGTCCGGGGTTCGCCCCCGCGCTGCGCGGACCGACCTCGAGCATGCCGAAGGCGTTCAGGTGGGCGATCGACCCGCCGCCCGCGCCCAGCGTCTCGACGTGGATCATCGGCACGCCGATGCGGTGGCGCAGGAAGTCGATGTTGCGGTTGAGGTTGGTCTGGCCGCCGCGCGCCATCGTGATGTCGAACGACGTGCCGCCCATGTCCACCGTGATGATGTTGTCGATGCCGAACGGCGCGGCCACGTACAGCCCCGCCTGCGGCGCCGACGCGGGCCCGGAATTGATGGCATTGACCGCGCGCTGGCGCATGATCTCGCCCACGGCCAGGCCGCCATTGGACTGGAAGTAACGCACCGCGCCGCGCGCGCCCAGGCTGCGGAAATAGTCGTCGATGCGCGCCACGTAGCGCGCCATCACCGGGCTCAGGTAGGCGTTGACGATGGTGGTCGAGGTGCGGGTGTATTCGCGCACCTGCGGATAGACCTCGTGGCCGGCGCACA
>Ga0160496_1000260_pt1 | contig 29892 bp, 26 predicted proteins | sample DIDPMG_2_FD_108231 | JGI IMG/M metagenome (GOLD analysis project Ga0160496, IMG submission 108231) | Enriched soil microbial communities from UW Madison campus, WI, USA - DID2937_E24_FP MG | ecosystem: Environmental > Terrestrial > Soil > Grasslands | place: USA: Madison, Wisconsin | collected...
GGGCTGACCGCGCCCGAAGCGCTCGCCGGCATCACGCGCCATGCGGCCGCAGCGCTCGGGCTCGGCGACGAACAGGGCCTCATCGCATCGGGCAGGCCCGCCAACTTCGTCTTGTGGCCGGTGGCGCGCGCCGAGGCGCTGGTGTACTGGATCGGGCAACGGCCGGCGTGCACCGTCGTGCGCAACGGACGGGTGGCGCGATTGCCGGGTTGAGGGGTTTTCGTTGCCGGCGCGAGCCAGTCGGGGCTTGGGATCGACGGGCTTGCGTTCTGCACGCTGGGGCCTCACGCGTTCGTCGCGCGGTGTTGAGCCGTTGGCCGGCGTTTGGTGGAAAAATGCAGTCTGACACCTTTACGGGGAAGGGCTGTGATGTTGCGGATCGAGGGACTTACCAAGCGCTACGGCGAGCACGTGGTGTTCGCGGGGCTGACGCGGACGTTCGCGCCGGGTTGCTACGCACTGTGCGAGGAAGACAGCACGGGCAAGTCGACCTTGCTCGGGATCGTGGCCGGCGTGATCGCGCCCGACGCGGGAGAAGTGTGGGTTGACGGGCAACCGCTTGCGCAGGCGCCTGCGCCGGTACGCGCACGTGTGGCCTATGTGCCCGACAACTGTCTGGCGTTGCCCGAGCAGACCGGCCGTGGCCTGCTGGAGCAGGTGGCCGCCGAGAAGGGCGTGCCGCTCGACGCGGCGGTGCTCGATCTGGCGTATCGACTCGGCCTCGAACCGCATCTGGACAAGCGCTTCGAGCAGATGTCGACCGGGACGCGGCGCAAGGTGTATCTAACGGCGGCGGCGCTGGGCGATCTGGCGGTGGTCGTGGCGGACGGCGCGAGCAATGGCCTGGATGCCGGTGCGCGCAGCGTGCTGGCCGAGCAGTTCAGGATCTGGGGCCGCGACCGCGTGGTGCTGTTCGCGAGCCACGACCCGGAGCTGGTGCAGGCGTGCGGCGCCGAGACCTTCGACATCGCACCGCAGCGCTGAAGGCGAAGCGCTGCGCTTGAAAGCGTCCCGCTGATACCGGGCCCGGCGACGGCAGTACAGCGGCCTCGCCCGGCAAGAGATTCCGAAAAGGTGTCAGACTGCATTTACGAAATTGCAGTCTGACACCTTTGTTTTTTTGGCGTGGGCCCGGAGGTCTGATCTGGCGGAGCGGCGCCGCGATAAATGCAGTCTGACACCTTTCTTTTGGCGCGCATGGGTGATTTGGGAGGGGTGTGCGCGCTGCGGCAGAGGCGGGTGTCGATGTGGCGCGGACGAGGGGAGTTGAACCAGGGCGCCCCGAACAAAGGTGTCAGACTGCATTTTTCAAAAATGTAGTCTGACACCTTTGTTTGCGAGGGCGCCTGGCGGAAAAATGCAGTCTGACACGTTTGTTTTTCGTGGCGGCGGTAATTGCAGTCCGACTCGATTTTCGTAATTGCAGTCTGACTCCATTTTTGGACTCTATTTTTTGGAAATGCGGCCTGAGGCCAGTGTTGGGGAATCAGCGGCTAGTCGTTCTAAAAATGAGACGCTGAGGCGAAGTTTTGCCGTCTACCGGTGGATCGTTCCGATCTTTAAAGTTCTGTTCATGGCAGCACGCAACGGCGCGCTGCAGACACAAACTCCGAACCGAACAGGAAATAGATCATGAACTCGCTCAAGACCCTCGTTGCCGCTGTTGCCGTTTCCGCCGCTTTCGCTGGCGCCGCCCAAGCCGGTGAGCTGGACTACCCCGCCGCCGATACCAGCGTGAGCACGCTGACCCGTGCCCAGGTCGTGGCCGATCTGAAGCTGGCGCGTGCCGAAGGCCTGGTCGCCACCACCGAACAAGGCGACGTGTACGCCGCCCGCTCGACCGCCACGCAAGTGACGCGTGCGCAGGTTCGCCAGGAGCTGTCGAGCGCCCGCGCCGCCGGCCTCGAATCGACCGGCGAGCTGGACTACCCGCCCGTGGCTGGCTGATCGCGCCGACGTCGCATCGACATCGCCCGACATCACGCTATCGCACTGAACACTCAACCGAACCCAATCGAATCCATCAGGAACCCATCATGAACTCGCTCAAGACCCTTGTTGCCGCTGTTGCCGTTTCCGCCGCTTTCGCCGGCGCCGCCCAAGCCGGTGAGCTGGACTACCCCGCCGCCGATACCAGCGCGAGCACGCTGACCCGTGCCCAGGTCGTGGCCGATCTGAAGCTGGCGCGTGCCGAAGGCCTGGTTGCCACCACCGAACAAGGCGATGTGTATGCCGCCCGCTCGACCGCCACACAAGTGACGCGTGCGCAGGTTCGCCAGGAGCTGTCGAGCGCGCGCGCCGCCGGCCTCGAATCGACCGGCGAGCTGGACTACCCGCCCGTGGCAGGTTGATTGCCCATGCATCGCAGAGAACCCCGGCGGGTCGTCGACCTGCCGCGCTCTCCACCCCGACGGCAGCATGCAGGGCCGTTGAACGACGCTGTTCCCGCCAGGCCGTGATGAAGATCACGGCCTTTTTCTTTGGCCGTCCGACCCTGCGCTGCGGCGTCTGCCGACCGGCTCGGTTGGCTCGTCGTGGACAGGCACGGCCAACCCGGCGGGCACCGGCCGGCATCCAACGCAAAACCGTCGTCCCGAAGGTGTGACTCAAATAAGGGCCGCATCTGGGTTACGCTTGCGGCTTTTTACGCACACACCACACATGACGCCCACTTTCCGCGCACTGGCCCTGGCCCTGGCCACGCTGACTCCCGCCCTGGCCTCGGCCGCCTACACCCCCAAGCCCATCGAAAGCGCGGTGCTGGAATACGGTATCCGTGAGGAGCACGATGCGCTGTTGAAGGGCGACCAGCGCATGCTCGGGCGCCAGATGGGCATCCAGCGCGTGGACGCCGAAGTCGTGTCGCAGGCCTACGTCAAAGGTCCGACGACGGATTTCCCGGCGGTGATCGAGGAGTCGCTCGTGTTCCAGGTGCCGGCCGGGGCCGAGCGCACGCAGGACGGACGGGTCACGCTGCCGGGCACCACCGGCGTGCCCGTGCGCGTGGTGCTGCCCGAGGGCGCGAAGCCCGCGCTGTGGCTGGTCTGCAGCAAGCTGGCCTGGGCCGAAGGCGCCGCGACGCTCTCGCAATGCCAGGCCTGGACGCCGCTGGCCGAGGCCGCCGTCGCGCGGCTGCGCGCCGACATCGCCGCCTACCTGGCGGGCAAGCCGGTCGAGAAGCATGTGGCGCGCTTCGTCGTCGACTACTTCGTGGTGGCCAACGACATGCCGGCAGTCAGTGGCTGCCCCGACGATCGAGCCGCCTGCGACCAGGCCATCCGCAAGACCGACATGACGCGCGCCGGCTACCAGGCGGTGTATGAACGCCTGGAGGCGGCCGGCGTGAAGACGGGCCGCTAGCCGCAGTATCGCGCGCCATCGGCGCGCGCACGCCGGCGGCGGCACGGCCACACACACACTCCCGGTCTCGCGCCGCCCGGCCACCTGCGCCGCCGCGGCGCGCTCAGCCCGGGCGCCGCTCGATGCGGCGCGCAAACATCGCGAAGCTCGCGCGCACGATGCTGGGCTTGAGCAGGAAATCGTGCGACTCGGCGGCGAGCGCGTCGTCGACCGGGCGCACCTCGCCGTAGGCCGAGGCCGCGAGCAACTGGTTGCGCGCCGCACGTTCGATTAGCACCGACAGGTAGAGCGTTTCCTCCACCGACGAGGTGGCGGCGAGAAAGCCATGGTTGGCCAGCAGCACGCAGCGCTTGCGGCCCAGCGCCGCCGAGATGATCACGCCTTCCTGGTCGGCGATGGGCAGCCCCGGCCACTCGGCGAGGTGGGCGCAATCGTTGTGGAACGGCGTCGCGTCCATGTGCGAGACCACCAGCGGACGGCCGGTCATCGACAGCGTCGACACATAGGGCGGATGGGTGTGGATGATGCAGCGCACGTCGGGCCGCGCGCGATAGACCCAGAAGTGAAAGCGCACCGCCGGGTTGGGCACGCCCTCGCCCTCCAGCACCTCCATGTTTTCGTTGATGCGGATCAGCTTCTCGGGCCGCACCTCGTCGAAGGCCTGGGCCAGCGCCGTGGTGTAGTAGGTGCCGTCCTCGTTGCGCACCGTGATCTGGCCGGCCAGCGTTTCGGAATGTCCCTCGCTGGCCAGGATGCGACAGCTCAGGGCGATCTTTTCCTGCTCGGTCCAGTTGCCGAAATCGAGTTTGTTGGCCGAGCGCTGGAAAAACGCGTCGGATTGCAGCTGCTTGTCGTCCACACTCGTCTCCTGATGAAGGACTGGTGTGGCATTACACCGTGGCCCGCCGTGCATGCGATTGACCGCAGGCGCACTGCGCTTGTCCAAGAGTGACACGACCTAGGGTAAACGGCAGGTGCCTGCGATGTGCCGGCCGATACAATGAATCGCGGGCGCCGGGCCCGCGCCGCTCGTGTCCGTCCTGCAATGCACGCCCTGTCTTCCGCTCCGTCCGCCTCGCCCGAGCCGGACCTCAATTTCGCCCCGCGGTTCCGGCCGTTCTACGAGGCCGAGCTCTCGGGCTACAAGGCCCAGCTCGACAAGCTGGTGCTGCCGGGCGACTTCCGCGCGCTCACCATGCATCCGCGCCTGCAGCTGCAGGCCTGTCGGCTGCGCGCCGGCGGCCTGGCGGTGAACCTCGAATCCACGCCGATCGCGGTCCAGCACCGTGCGGAGCACGCGGCCGATGCGCTGCAGGCGGAGTTCCTGGCGAGTTTCATCATCGCAGGCCGCGGCGTGATCACCCAGAACGGCGCGAGCCTGCCGGTCGAAACCGGCGACATCATCTTCCGCACCACGGCGCTGCCGTCGGAGGTGCGCATGCTGACCGACTCCCACCTCGTGGTGATCAAGGGATCGCTGCTGCACCTGCTCGGCATGCACCTGCACGACAGCTCGCAGTTCACCGCGCAGCGGGCCGCGGCCGCGCTGCCGATGGTGCGCACCGCGCATCGCTGCCTCGATCATGTGTTTTTCGACGAGGCCGACACCAGCCCCGCCTCGAGCATGTTTGCCGAGCAGGCGCTGATCTCGCTGCTGGCAGCGATCTACACCAGCCAGGCGCTGGAGCAGATTCCCGATGCGCAGCGCGGCCCGATCGAGAGCTGGCAGGCGCTCACCAGCTATCTGGATGCGCACATCGCCGACACCGACCTCTCGGTGGCGGGCGTGGCGCGCGCATTGCGCGCCTCGAGCCGCTGGGTGCACCGGCTGTTCCAGATGCAGGGCACGCAATACAACCAATACGTGCGCGAGCGCCGGCTGCAGCTCGCGCGCGCGGCGCTCGAGGATCCGCGCAAGGGGCATGTGCCGGTCAAGGACATCGCGCTGTCGTGCGGGTTCCAGGATGCCAGCCATTTCAGCCGCCGCTTCCAGCAGCGCTTCGGCTGTCCGCCCAATCGCTATCGCGAGACGGCCCGGCCCGCATCCTAGCGCGCCGGGCGGCCCTTCATTCGCCGCGCCGTTCGCGTCCGGCCGGTTTCATCAGGAAGGCCGAGGTGCCCGCGACCACGCCGAGCACGGCGAGATAGGCGCCCACCGGCACGATGCTGCCGAACTTCGCCACCAGCATGGCCGAGACGATGGGCGCGAGCCCGCCGCCGATGGCCGCCGAGAACTGCACGCCGATCGACAGTCCCGAATAGCGCAGCTCGGCCGGGAACTGCGCGGCGTAGAGGCTGGATTGCGGCGCGATCATCATGGCGTAGTTGAGCGCCATCGCGAGGAACACCGCCACGCTGTAGGCAAACAGCGAGCCGCTGCCCACCGCCATGAAGATCGGGATCGCCATCAGCGCCAGCAGCATGCCGCCCCAGCCGCACACGCGGCGCGCGCCGTAGCGGTCGCCCAGCACGCCGAACAGCGGAATCGTGAAGGTCAGCACGGCCGCGCCATACAGCAGCGCGTGCAGGGCATCGCTGCGCGCAAAGCCCAGCGTCGACACGGCGTATGACACCGAGAACACCAGGAAGGTGTAGATCAGCGTGACCTCGGCCAGCTTGCAGCCGATGCACAGCAGCAGGGCCTTGCCGTGCTTGCGCACGAGCTCCGCCACCGGCAGCTTGACCTGGGTGCGTTGCGACTTCACGCGGGCGAAGTCCGGCGACTCGTCGATGCCGCGGCGGATCAGGAAGCCCACCACGATCAGCACCGCGCTGGCGAGAAAGGGCAGGCGCCAGCCCCACGACAGGAAGTCGGCCTCGGGCAGCCGCGTGACCAGCGCGAAGGCGCCGACCGACAGCAGGATGCCGAGCGGCGCGCCCACCAGCGGCAGGCTGCCGAACAGCGCCTTCCAGCGCGGCGGGGCATGCTCCACCGCCATCAGCATCGCGCCGCCCATCTCGCCGCCGAACGACAGACCCTGGCCGACACGCAGCAGCACCAGCAGGATCGGCGCCCAGACGCCGATCTGCGCGTAGGTGGGCAGCAGCCCGATGAGCACGGTACAGATGCCCATCATCAGCAGGCTGAGCGTGAGCATGGACTTGCGCCCGATGCGGTCGCCGAAGTGGCCGAACAGAATGCCCCCGATCGGCCGCGCCAGCATGCCGCTGGCGAAGGCCGCGAACGCGGCCAGCGTGCCGGTCAACGGGTCGAACTGCGGGAAGAAGATCTTGTTGAACACCAGCGCCGCCGCGGTGCCGTAGGCCAGGAAGTCGAAGGCCTCGACGGCCGTGCCGACCACGGTGGCGACGGACACGCGCAACAGATTCGGCTTGTGGGCAGGCGCCGCCACGGCGCCCGCGTTGGGGATCGCGTCCATGTTTTCCTCGATGTGATGTTGTTGTTGGTATGGGGGCGTTCAGCCGGCGTGTCCGGGCGGGATGTAGCCGGGCAGCTGCTCGATGCGCCGGCGCCAGGCCGACAGCGCCGGGTAGGCACGCATGTCGATCTCGGCCTCTTCGGCCAGCGACAGGTAGCCGTAGCAGGCCAGGTCGGCGACGCTGCGCACGCCGGCCAGCCATTCCTGTTGCGTCAGCCGGTGCTCGAGCCGTTCCAGCAGGCGGTCGGTGCGCTGGCGCAGGCCCACCAGGTCGAGCATCTCCTCGCGCACGCCCAGGTGGTGGGCGGCTTCCGCGTGGCTCACCACGCGCGTGAGGCGCAGCGGTTGCAGGCTGTTGGCGATCTCGTTGGACGACACCGACAGCCACGCGTACATCTGGCCGCTGTGCGGCAGCGGTGCGAGCCATTGCGGTGCGTGCTTCTGGGCCAGGTAGAGCAGGATCGCGTGGCTGTCCCACAGCGCCAGGCCGTCGTCTTCGATGGCCGGCACCTGGCGCCAGGCGCTGATGCGCTCGAATGCCTCGGTCTGGTTCTTGCGCGCCAGCACGTCGACGAATTCGCGCCGACAGGGCACGCCGATCAGCGCCAGGAACAGGCGCACCTTGTAGCAGTTGCCGGAACGGGGATGGTCGTAGAGCGTGATCATGGGCTGGCCGGACGCGGATGGGAGTGCGGCTATTGTTAGCGGCCCGCCGGCCGCTCGCCTTGCCAGGGCGCGCACTGGGATTGTCCGCAAGCGACAGGCGGGCCGCGAGGCGGCGCGGCCGGGCGCGGGCCGCGGGTTTACCCGGGCCGAGGTGCGGCGGTGTGGTGCAGGTGTGGTCTCGGCGTGGCGCCGCGCGAGGGCAGCACGCAGGCGCGTGCGGCGCAGGGCGCGCCGGCCGCGCAATCAGCGCGATCAGCGCTGGCGCTGGGGGAGGCGCCGGCCAGGGAGATCCGGCCGGCGCGGGCGGAGGGCCGCGTCTAGACGGCGGACACGTTGCCCGTGCTGCCCTTGCCGTCGAGCACCGGCGGGGCCGTGACGATGGACTTGAGCGGCGGCTCGGCGGCCTTCAGCGCGTCGAGATCCGGACGCGGGCGCTGCAGCTCGGCGATGCCGGCGAACGCCTGCTCCATGCCCTGCGCGGCGGCCAGCACCTCGCGATCGCCGCGGAAGCGGCCGACGATCTGCAGCCCGAACGGCATGCCGTTGTGGTCGCGGCCGCAGGGCAGCGTGAGCGCGGGATGGGTGGTGAGCGTGATGACGTAGGTCAGCGCCAGCCAGCGGTAGTAATTCTCCTGGCGCTTGCCGTTGATGGTTTCGGCATAGAGCTGCGTCCAGGGGAAGGGCGAGACCGGCGTCGTGGGCGACAGGATCAGGTCGTAGTCGTCGTAGGCGCGCTGGAAGCGCTTGATGAGGCGCGTCTGTTCCGATTGCGCCCAGGCGCAGTCCTTCAGGCTCATCGCGGCGCCCATCTCGAAATTGGCGCGGGTGTTGGGGCCCAGGCTCGCGGGATCCTTTTCGTAGGCATCGCGCATGCCGGCCACGAAGGCCTCGGCGCGCAGCACGTCGAAGCAGCGATGCGCCTCGCCGAAATCGATGTCGATCGGATCGCAGGCCGCGAACAGATGGCGCATGGCGGCGATCTTGGCGCGGAACGTGGCGCGGATGCCGTCGTCGACGTCGCACACGCCGAAGTCCTCGGTGTAGGCGATGCGCAGGCGGCCGAGGTCGGCGCTGCCGGGCGCGAGGAACTGCAGCGGGTCGAGCGGATAGCTGAGCGGGTCGCCTGCGTCGGGGCCGGCGCTGGCCGCCATCTGCAAGCAGGCATCGGCCACCGTGCGGCCCATCGGGCCGACCACCGAGATCGGCGTCCAGCCCATCAGCTTGCGCACGCTGGGCACCACGCCGGGCGAGGGGCGAAAGCCCACCACGCCGCACTTGGCCGCCGGAATCCGCAGCGAGCCGCCGGTGTCCGAGCCGGTGCACACGGGGAACAGGTCGCTGGCGAGCGCGGCGGCCGAGCCGCCCGACGACCCGCCCGCGTTGAGGTTGGGGTTGAAGGGATTGCCGGTGGCGCCCCAGACCGTATTGCGCGAGTTGGCGCCCGCGCCCATCTCGGGCACGTTGGTCTTGGCCGCGACGATGGCGCCGGCGCGGCGCAGCCGCGCCACCAGCGTGACGTCCTCGGTGGGCACGTGGTCGCGATAGATGGGCGACCCGTACGTGGTGAGCAGGCCGGCCGTGGGCTCCAGGTCTTTCACGCCCAGCGGCAGGCCGTGCAGCAGGCCCAGCGCCTCGCCGGCCATCACCGCGCGTTCGGCTTCGCGCGCTTCGGCGCGGGCGCGGTCGTAGGCGGTGGCCGTCACGGCGTTGATGTACGGGTTGACGGCCTCGACGCGTGCGATGCACGCCTCGAGCAGTTCCACCGGCGAGAGCTGGCGTGCGCCGATCAGCCGGCGCAGCTCCACCGCCGAAAGAGAGACCAGCGAGTCGTCCAGGGCCATTGTGCTTCCTTCAATCGAGTTTGATGTTGGCGCGCTGCGCGACCTCGCGCATCAGCGGCAGTTCTTTCTGGATCAGGGCTTCGCCTTCGGCGCCGCTCGAGAACGCGGGCTCGAAACCCTGCGCCTCCAGGCTCTTGCGCACGTCGGGCGAGTCTATCGTGGCGCGCAGCGCCGACTCCAGCCGGGTCTTTACGTCGGCGGGCAGGCCGCGCGGCGCGGTGAGCATCAGCCAGGTGTCCATCGCGACGTCGGGATAGCCTTGCTCGGCGAAGGTCGGCACGTCGGGCAGGAAGGCGGAGCGCTTGGGCGCGGACACGGCGATCACGCGCACCTTGCCCTGCTTGCTCTGCGGCAGCGCGGCCGACACGGTGTCGACCGAGAACGGGATCTGGCCGCCGATCAGGTCGGTCATCGCGGGCGAGCTGCCCTTGTACGGCACGTGCGTCATCTTGATGTTGGCCGCCGACAGGAACGCCTCGCCCACGAAGTGCGCGGTGGTGCCCGCGCCGAACGAGCCGTAGGGCGGCTGTTCGTTGCCGCGCGCCTTCACGTAGGCCACCATTTCCTTGAGATCCTTGACCGGCACCTTGGGATTGGCCAGCAACGCCAGGCCGGTGCGGCCCACGATGCCGATGGGCTCGAAGCTCTTGACCGGGTCGTAGGGCAGGTTGCTCTGGATGGCCGGGTTCACGGTGAACGTGGTGCCCGAACTCACCAGCAGCGTGTAGCCATCCGGCGCCGCCTTCGCGACGTACGCCGCGCCGATGGCCGTGCCCGCGCCGGCGCGGTTTTCCACCACCACGGTCTGGCCGAGTTCCTGGCCGAGCTTCTGCGCCACGACGCGGCCGAGCACGTCGGTGGCGCCGCCGGGCGGGAAGGGCACGACCAGCGTGATGGGACGGGTGGGATAGCCGTTCTGGGCGCTGGCCGGGGCAGCCAGCGCGACGGCGCCGGCAAGAGATACACCAAGGGCAATGAGGGCAGTCTTCATGGTCGTGCTCGTGAGGGTGGTGGAGTGGGGGCGCGTCTGTCGGCGCCTTTAATTTCCCGCCGCGAGCGTGTGGCCGCGGCGCAGGAATCTTTCATATTCTTCGGCCGGCACGAACAGCCCGCCCGTGGTCCACGCGAGGTGCGTGGCGCGCGCCATGTGCGGCAGCAATCCTTGCGTGCGCAACCAATCCTGGCCCGCCGTGCTGCCCAGAAGGTGGCGCGGGCCGTCGAAGCCGGCGGCGGCCGAGGGTTCGATGCGCAGGCCTTCGGTGTCGTGCAGGCGGGCGAGGTCGGCATACAGCGTGTCGTCGGCCACCGTGTACGCGCCGGCCAGCGTGCCGCCCACCGCCGCGTAGGCGAGGTCCGATGCGCGCGGCACCGCGAGGCCGTCGGCCTCGGTCTGGTTGTTCAGGCCGATGTCGTAGACCGACGGCGGCACCGGCAGGCCGGGCAGTTGCCCGGCGCCCGCCATCATGCGCAACAGAAAGCACGGCGACTGCACCGGTTCGGCGAAGAAGCAGTGCGCGTGCGCGCCGTAGAGCAGCGACAGGCCGTAGGCGATGCCGCCCGGCGCGCCGCCCACGCCGCAGGGCAGGTAGACGAACAGCGGATGCTCGGCATCGACGCGGATGCCGGCCGCATCGAGCTGGCCGCGCAGGGTCAGGGCGGCGGCTGCATAGCCCAGGAACAGCGACGCCGAGCGTTCGTCGTCCACGAAGTAGCCGTGCGGATCGGCCTCCACCTGGCGGCGGCCCGCCGCGACGGCCTTCTCGTAGTCGCCGGGATGCTCGACCACCTCCACCCCGCGGGCGCGCAGGCGTGCCTTTTTCCAGGCCTTGGCGTCGGCCGACATGTGCACCGCCGCGCGAAAGCCCAGCGCCGAGGCGATCACGCCGATCGACAGCCCGAGATTGCCGGTGGAGCCCACCGCGACCTGGTACTGCGCGAAACAGGCCCGCGCGCGCGGCTCGGCCAGTCTGCGGTAGTCGTCGCCCGGCGCGATCAGGCCACGCGCCAGCGCCAGCGTCTCCGTGAACTCCAGCACCTCGTGGATGCCGCCGCGTGCCTTGATCGAGCCCGCCACCGGCAAGGCATGATCGGCCTTCAGCCAGAGCCGGCCGGATGCCTCGGGCAGCTTCAAGGCGGCCTGCATCCGCGGCGCCGCCAGCACCGGGGATTCGATGACGCTGTCGGTGGCGCGCAACTCGGGAAACAGCTCGGCCAGCAGCGGTGCGAAACGCGCGAAGCGGGCCTGCGCGGCCTCGACGTCCGCGAGCGTGTAGGGCGCGGCCTCGGCGGGCGTCGCACCGTCGGGTCGCAGCCACAGGACCGGGCTCGCGGCGCGCAGCGCGGCATGCCATTGCGGGGAGAGCGGGGGGTGAGACAGGGTCATGACGGCGCGTGCGTTACGGTGGATGTCGTCGGATGGACACATCCTAGGCGCGCCTGTCTCGTTGCAGCAATATGAATGGTTAGAATCGTGCTTTGCGTTTAACGCAAACTAGGGGTGAACCCTATGAACCCGCAAATCCTCCAAGAAATGGCGGTGCGCTACTTCCTGGAAGTGGCGCGCTGCGGCTCGGTGAGCGTGGCCGCGGAGCGCCTGGACGTGGCGCCCTCGGCCGTGAGCCGCCAGATCGCCCGGCTCGAACGCGAACTCGGCACGCTGCTGTTCGAGCGGCGCGCGCGCGGCATGGCGCTCAACGCCGCCGGCGAGCTGCTGGCGGCCCACGCCAAGCGCGCGCAGCAGGACGTCGATCGCGTGGCGGGGGAGATCATGGGCCTGCGCGGACTGCGCCAGGGCCTGGTGCGGGTGGTGTGCACCGAGGGTTTCGCGCACGACTTCGTGCCGTCGGCCATCGCGGCCTTTCGCAAGCAATACGCGGGGATCCGCTTCACGCTCGACATCTGCTCGCAACGCGACGCGCCGCTGCGCGTGCGCGACGGCGCGGCCGATATCGGCATCACGCTCAGCCTCACCTCCCATCGTGACGTGCGGGTGGAGCTGCGCATGCCCTCGCCCGTGCGGGCGGTGGTGGCGGTGGACCATCCCCTGGCCGGCCACGCCGAGTTGTCCCTGTCGCAACTCACGGCCTATCCGCTCGCGCTGCCCGATCCCGACTCCACGCTGCGCCAGCTGATCGACATCAGCTGCAGCCGCCAGCAACTGCAGATCGAGCCCGTGTTCTCCAGCCGCAGCGTGGATGCGCTGGTGGCCTTCGCCGGCGCGGGCGGCGGCGTGACCTTCTGCGGCGAGCTGGCGATCCGCAACCGGTTGCGCTGGGGCCAGGTGGTGGCCGTGCCGCTGCGCGATCGCGAGATGAACGAGCGGCACTTCGAGGTGCAGACGCTGGCAGGACGCGTGTTGCCCGAGGCGGCCAAGGCCTTCATCGCCAGCCTGCGCGACTCACTGCAGCGTTCCGGCGCCTCCTGGGACAGCGGGGCCTAGCCAAGGCGGCGGCGCGCCGCCGCGCTCACTGCTGCGGCGCGCGCGTCATGCCGTGCGCCACCCATTCCGCCAGGCTGATGCGGCCGTCGCCGTCGGCATCCATGGCGGCGAGCTGCTCGGGGGTGTGTTCGCTGCGCAGCCAGTTGCTGGCGAGGTAGCCGTCGCGGTCCAGGTCCTGCTTCTCGAACGATCGCACCAGCATGGCCTCGTACTCCGCGCGGGTCGGGGGCGTGCGCTGTGCCTCGGAGGCGGCGGCCGGCCCGGCGGGCGCCGTCTGCGCCGCGGCCGGCGCGGCGAGGCCGGAGGCGGTCAGGGCGGCCAGCAGGACACGGAATGCGGTGGCGGACTTCATGAGATCCTCGAGCGTGGGCGTGCCGCGGCCGGCGCCGGAGGCGGCGCCGCTCGCGGGCGATGTCGATGGCAGGATCTTAAGACCGCCAGGTAACGGTTGTGGCCGCAACTGGTATCAGAATGTTCGGCACGCCGCCTCAGAAGGCGTGTGCGTCGTGCAGTTCGGCCAGCGCGCGTTCCTTCAACACACCCAGGGCGGCGTCGCCCCGCGCGCGCGGATGCGCCAGTTCCACCGCCAGCCGGGCGCATACGCGGCCCGGCCGCGCGCCCAGCACGATCACGTCGTCGCCGAGATAGAGCGCCTCGTCGATGTCGTGCGTGACCAGCAGAATGGAAATGCCGAAGCGCTGGATCAGGTCCAGCACCAGCTGCTGCAGGTTCATGCGGGTGAAGGCATCCACCGCGCTGAAGGGCTCGTCGAGCAGCAGCACCTGCGGGCGCGAATACAGGCCGCGCGCGATGGCCGCGCGTTGCGCCATGCCGCCCGAGAGCTGCTTGGGCAGGGCGCGTTCGAATCCCGTCAGGCCCACCGCGTCGATCAGCGCCTGCACCCAGGCCCGGTCCGGCGTGCGGCCGCTGTCGAGGAAGCTGATGTTGTCGGCCACGCTGAGCCACGGCATCAGGCGCGGCTCCTGGAAGACGTAGGAAATCGGGGCCTGCCGCGCGGGATCGATCGCCGCGCCCTTGCGCACCTGACCCTTGAACTCGGTGTCCAGGCCCGCGGCGATGCGCAGCAGCGTGCTCTTGCCGCAGCCGCTCGGGCCCAGCAACGCCACCACTTGCTTGTCCACCAGCTCGAACTCCACCTGGTCCAGCACCTTGCTGGCGCCAAACCATTTTTCGTCGACACGGACGCTGAGCAATGAAGGCATGGCGGATTCCTGGTTCAGCCCGGCTTGCCGGCGTAGCTGTCGCGCCAGCGCAGGCTGCGGGCCTCGGCGTAGCGCAGTATCGAATCGGTGAGCTTGCCCATGACGGCGAGCAGGATGATCGCCACCAGCACCAGGTCGGGCCGCGAGGTCTCGCGGCCGTCGGTGAGCAGGTAGCCGATGCCCTTGGTGGCGGCCAGCAGCTCCGCGGCCACCACGCACAGCCACGACATCGACAGGGCCTGGCGCAGGCCGGTGTAGAGATAGGGCAGCGCGGCGGGCACGAACACATGGCGCACCAGCCGATAGCTGGAGAAGCGATAGAGCGCGCCGACCTCGACCAGCTTGCGGTCGACGTTGCGGATGCCGGCCACCAGATTCAGGTAGACCGGAAAGAAGGCGCCGATGGCGATGAGGGTGATTTTGGAGGCCTCGTCGATGCCGAGCCAGATGAGCAGCAGCGGCACCCAGGCGAGGCCGGGCACCGCCCGCAGCGCCTGGAAACTGGGCTCCAGATAGGCTTCGGCACGGCGGCTCAGGCCGACCCAGGTGCCGATCAGGAGCGCGAGCGCGGCGCCGATCGCGAAGCCGCTGAACACGCGGAGCGTGCTGATGCCGATGTGCTGCCACAGCGGGCCATGGGCCAGGTCGAGGATCGTCTCGAACACCTGGCTCGGTGCCGGCATCAGGTAATCGGGCACGCGTCCGCTGCGCACCAGGGCCTCCAGGCCGGCGAAGACGAGCACGGGCAGGACCAGCCCGCGCAGCCAGCCCGGCAGGCGCCAGGCGCGGCCCGCGGGCCGTGCCGAGGCGCCCGACAGCGTGTCGGGCAGCGCGGCGCTGTGATCCGGCCCGCGGCCCATCTCACTTCTCCTTGGACACGGCCGTGGCCGGGCCGGCGTCGACCAGGGTCGAGAGCGCCTGCCTGGCGTCGGCATTCTTGCGCAGGATGCCGGATTCCTGCAGCAGCGGGATCAGCGGCTCGATCGATTGCACGGTGTAGTCGCCGGGAATCCAGCGCGTGAAGTCGATGCGGCCGATCTGTTTGGCGGCCACTTCCTTCGGCAGCTTGGTTTCCTCCGCAACCAGATCCACGATCTCCTGCGGATGGGCGATGATCCACTGACGCGCACGCTCATAGGTGCGGATCACGGTCTTCACGGCCTCGGGGTTATCTTTCAGGAAGGCTTCGTTGGTGTTGAGCACCGCACCGAGCGCGAACTTGGGGTTCGAGTACACCGTGCGCGAGCCGCCGACCTTGGCGGCCGACAGGTGCGGATCGATGCCGACCCAGGCGTCCACGCGACCTTGCTCGAGCGCGGTCTTGCCCTCGGGGTGCTGCAGGTGGACGATCTCGACATCGTTGAGCGTGAGCTTGTTTTCGCCGAGCGCACGCAGCAGGTAGAAGTAGGGATCCGTGCCCTTGGTGACCGCCACCTTCTTGCCCTTGAGGTCGGTGATGGACTTGATCGGCGAGTTCGGCAGCACCTCGACGGTGCTCGGCTCGGCCCAGGAATAGTTGAAGATCACCTTCACCGGCTGGCCGTTGGCACGCGCCACGAACGAGGACACGCTGGAGGTGAGCGCGAAGTTGGAGGCGCCGCTGTTGAGGAACTCCAGCGAGTTGTTGCTGCCGCGCGTGAACACCCATTTCACCTCGGTGCCCTGGGCCTTGAAGGCCTCCTCGAGCCAGCCCTTCTTCCTGATCAGCAGGCTGGGCGGCGAGTAGTAGGCATAATCCAGCTTGATCTCTTTGAGCGGCGCATCGGCCGAGGCCGGGCCGGAGAACGCGGCGGTGGCCGCGAGTAGCGCGAAGACGAGGGGACGGAAACGCATGCAGCACCTGATGACGGAACGAGGGCCGGCGCAGGGCCGGTTGGGGGATCGTCGCAGTCTAGGTGGCAGGCATGGGCCGCTCAAATACTATATTCGACGTAGCTTATTTGCTGCGTGATCGGCGCGCCTTGCGCGAGCCTGCGCGGGGTCGCGCAAGGCGCGTCAGACAGAACAGGGAGAAACGATGCAGTCCGTACGTCGCAAGGCCTTGCTGGGTTTGGGATCGTTGCTGGCCGTGGCGGCCAGCGGCTGCACGAGCGGCGGGCCGCCTGCCGGCGGGCGCAGGCCGCCGGAATTTCTCACCCTCTTCGCCTTCAACTACAGCGACCGCTACATCCATACCGTGTGGGTGGACGGCCGCTGGATGGGCAATGTCGGCGCCTACACCAACGGCGGCTCCGTGATGGGCCCGCGCGCGCCCAAGCCGCGCGACTTCGCGCCGGGCGAAACCCGCTATCTGCGCGTGGTGTGGGAGCTCGGCAACCGCTACGACCTCAAGACAAACCGCTATGAGCAAGGCCAGAAGACGCTCGAGCGCCACGAGGCGATGGTGCTGCTCAAGGTGCCCACCCCATTCCCGCCCGCGCCGTCGACGATCCTGCTGCATTTCTACCAGGACGGCCACGTCGAAGCCGAGCTGCTCGATGCCTCGCAAAACAAGTTCGACATGCGCCGCGAGCCGGTGCCGGCGGCACATCGCGAGGCGAAGCACTACAACTGACGTCAAAAAAATATAGATTTCTCGGATTGCGCCGTTAAGGATAAAGACAAGTGACTAGCGGCGGGCATATGCGTGTTTCTCTGATAATTCGGGCTCTTACGCCAGCGATCGGCGTAGTTTTGATCGCTGCGATTTCGCTGGCAGGGTATGGCGTCGCCATCGCCATCGAGAACGTATTCGATATTCCTAGGGGCCTCGCCTATGACTCAGCGATCAATCTCTGGCATCTCTCCAGCTACGCGGCGGTTGGAGCAATTGACTTCTTTTCTTCGCAGACCTTCTTTACAAAGCTAGTGGAAGGGAGCGTAAGGATATTCATAGTGAGTTTCCTCGTCTCGCTAATTTGCTTCCTTTTTAGCAAGTTCAAGGATAGGTTCGGACCAGGAATCAGATCGCGTTTTGCGAGAAAGAAGTTTGTGCGTTTCGCGTGTGATCTTTTCGCCTCCATGAAGGGTAAAAAGGCATACTTTTTACTGCCACTTTTGGTGTCTGGTTCGCCGTTGGTTTGTGTGGCCGCACTGTTCTGTGTGCTCTTGGCAATCTTTACTGTGCCGCTCGCGGCGGCCGAAGCGGCGGAGTATCACTTTAATAGATGGGCAGTCGCGGCTGAGTTCTGCTCACCGATGAGCTCGAGAGAGCAGCGAATCCAACGAACGGCCCCGAGGGTAGAGGCGGATGCGACCCCACAGAAACGAATTCGAGTCTCCAGCTGTTTAGAAGCGTGGCACGACGGCGAATTGATTGCAAAAGGTCGGCACGTGACTTCTACCAGTGGACACGTCATCCTCTTCGACGCAGAAACCGGTCATGTGCGACGCGTCGCGCTCGATGGAGTCTCTCTAAATGTTGTAGGGATGGATGAAGCAGTGCTGTTGAAAGTTGTGGCGCCCCCAAAAGACTAGTGCGGATGGCCTGTGCCTGATCCGCGCGTCATTCGGAAACTGGATGCCAAAAGTTCTGCGCGGAATCTTTACATAAGCCCCCGGCCGCGGTTCGAAGCGTTGGACGGTCTGGTTTTCAGCTCCTTGCCCTGCAGGTCCCACACGCGCACGTCGGTGGGGAAGGGCTCGCTGCGGGTCATCCAGTCGATCTGCTTGACCAGCACCTTGTTGGCGTGGGCGAGGTCGAGATTCCATTGGAAGGCGAGAGGGTCGCCGCACCAGGCGACGGGGGCGGCCTCGTCGAGGCGGCGGTCGGGTCAGATCACGGAGCCGCATTGCAGTAGCACGCGCAGCGCGCCCAGTTGCCCCAACTTCCCGAACGGCTCCGAGACTTCCTTGCGCTGGCCTTCGCAGACGGTGACGGCGCGCTCAACGTCTTCGCGATCGCATTGGGCCAAGGGGCGAGGCGGCGAGAGACAGCAGGCTGGCTGCGAGAGGGATGCGCGGATCATGATGCGGGTTCTCTCGAATGCAGCCGGCCAGCATGGAGACGTGCGCCGTCGCAGCCGCGGCGAAGTGAACCCGCTGTCTGGCATCCGCAAGCGTGCGCTCCTTCAGGCGAACACCATGCACACCGGGCTGGCGCAGGCCGTCGCCGCGCCCTGCGGGCGCAGCGTGCCGGTGGCGGCGTCGCGGGCGAATGCCACGATGGTGTCGCTGTCCTCGTTCAGCACGAACAGGTGGCGGCCGTCTGGTGTGAAGGTCGCGAAGCGCGGCGTGCGGCCCAGGCTCGGCTGATCGACGAGGTAGCGCAGATGGCCGCTGTCCGCCTCGATGGCGAACACCGTGAGACAGTCGGCGCCGCGATGCGAGGCGTACAGATGGCGGCCGTCGGGCGCGATCACCAGCGCCGCGGCGCGACTGTTGCCGGTGTGCCCGGGCGGCAGGGCCAGCACAAGCTGTTGCGCAGACAACGATCCGCGGGTCGCGTCGTAGGCATAGGCCACGACGGTGGAGTCGAGCTCGTTGATGGCATAGGCCATGGCCAGGCGCGGATGGAACACCAGATGGCGCGGCCCCGCGCCCTCGCGTGCCGGCACCGACGAGGCCGGGTGCAGCCGGCCGGCGTCGAAGCGGAACACGAATACGCGGTCCAGCCCCTTGTCGGGCACGACCACGTGGCGCCCGGCCGGATCGAACGGGTTGTGGTGCGGCTTCGCGTGCGGCTGCTCGACCCGATGCGGGCCGGGCGTGCCCTCCAGCGCGATCTGCTGGCACACCGGCTCGAGCGCGCCATCGGCCGAGAGCGGCAGCACCGCGAGATCACCGCTGATATGGTTGGACACCACCACATGGCCGCCCGCCGGCGCGAGAGCCAGGTGCACCGGATTCAGGCCGCCGGTCGATTGCCGGTTGAGGGGCGCCAGGGTGCCATCGGCCGCGATGGCGAAGGCGCTGATCTCGCGCTGGTCGCCGTGCACGCTGTAGAGCCGCGTGCGCGCCGCATCGACGGCGAGGAACGAGGGGTTGACCAGCTCGCGCACCACCTGGATGCATCGCAACGAGGCGCTGGCGGGATCGAAGGCGTAGACGCTGATGCCCTCGCCGCGCGCGTTGCGTTCGCGCGTGGTGCGGGTGCCGACGTAGGCGTGGCGAAACGCAGCGGTGGCGGGGGCGTTCATTCGGCAACGATCCTGGCCTGGTCGATGATGCGGCGGAACTGCTGGTTCTGCGCGGCGATGAAGGCGGTGAACTCGGGCGGGCGCATCGGGCTGACTTCGCCGCCCTGGTCACTCAGGCGCTGCGCCAGGTCCTTGTCGCGCAGCGCGGCGTTGATGGCCTGGTTGAGCGCGTCCACCACGGCGGGCGGCGTATTGCGCGGCGCGAACACGCCGAACCAGTTCGACAGGTCATAGTCTTCCAGGCCCGGAGTCTCCGCCAGCGCAGGCACGTCGCGCGCGAACGCCGCCCGCTTGGCCGACGTGACCGCCAGTGCGCGCACCTTGCCCGACTGGATGAAGGGCTGGGCCGCGGCGTAGCTGACGAAGGTCATGTCGACATTGCCGCCCGCCACGTCGCTCAGCTGGCCCGACGCGCCCTTGTAGGGCACGTGCATCATCGACACCTTGCCCAGCGCTTCGAGCAGCGCGCCGTTCAGGTGCTGCGGGTTGCCGATGCCGCTGCTCGCGTAGCTCAGCTTGCCGGGATTGGCGCGGGCCTGCGCCAGCAGCTCCGCCGCGTTGGCGGCCTTGAGCGCGGGGCCGGCCACCAGCACGCTGGGCACGCGTGCCACCAGGCTGATCGGCACCAGGTCGGTCTCGGGCTTGTAGTTCATCCGCTCCTTGTAGAGGTAGCTGTTGATCGCGGTTTCGCCGGCCGAGCCCAGCAGCAGCGTGTAGCCGTCGGCCGGCGCCTTGGTCACGAACTGGGCCCCCACCATGCCGCTCGCGCCCGGCTTGTTCTCCACGATCACGTTCTGGTTCAGGCCGGCGCGCAGCTTCTCGGCCAGCAGGCGGGCCATCACGTCCACGCCGCCGCCGGCCGAGAACGGCACGATCAGGGTGATGGGACGAGCGGGGAAGTCGGCGGCGGCGGCGGGCGTGGCGGCTGCGCCAAGGAGGGCGGCGGCGATGCCGAGCGCGGCGCCCAGCGGTTTGAGGGCAGGGGTCATGATGTCTCCGGTGTTATGCCGGCGCCACGGGATCAGGAAAACCCCGGGTGCCGATTGATTGAATTTTAAGGCGTCAAAATGCAATAATGCGCCTATGGAAAACACCAATGCCTACGCACCCGCCGTCCTGACGCTGTCGGGCGCGTCCACGCTGATCGTCGATCTGCCCGCGATATGCGGTGCGCGCCTGCGCACGCTGCCGGTGGTGCTGCGCCTGCTGCTGGAGAACGTGGTGCGCAACACGACAGGCGCGGAGCGCGACCAGGCCGTCGGCGCGATCCTCGGCTGGCTCGACCACGGCACCAGCGAGGCCGAGATTGCATTCCAGCCCGCGCGCGTGCTGATGCACGACACCACCAGCACGCCGGCCCTGGTCGACATCGCGGCGATGCGCGATGCGCTGGCGGAGGCGGGCGCCGACCCGTCCTGCCTGAATCCGGTGTTGCCGGTGGACGTGTCGGTCGACCACTCGCTGGCGGTGGAGGCCTATGCGCGGCCGGACGCGGCCGCGGCCAACATGGCGTTCGAGATCCGGCGCAACCAGGAGCGCTACCGCTTCCTGCGCTGGGCCTCGCGCGCGCTGGCCGGTGTGCGCATCAATCCGCCCGGCACGGGCATCATGCACACCATCAATCTCGAGCAGCTCGCCACCGTGGTGACGACGCAGGTCGATGCCGATGGCCGCACCTGGACGGTGCCGGACATGATGATCGGCACCGACAGCCACACGCCCATGATCAACGGTATCGGCGTGCTGGGCTGGGGCGTGGGCGGGCTGGAGGCGCAAACCGTGATGTTCGGCATGCCGACCATGCTGCGCATCCCCGACGTGATCGGCGTGCACCTGAGCGGCAGCCTGCGGCCGGGCGTGTTCGCCACCGATCTCGCGCTCACCGTCACGCAGCGTCTGCGCGAGATCGGCGTGGCGGGCGAGTTCGTCGAGTTCTTCGGCCCGGGCGTGGCCGCCCTGAGCGCCGGCGAACGTGCGGTGGTGGCCAACATGGCGCCCGAGTACGGCGCCACCACCGGCTACTTCCCGATCGATGCGCGCACGATCGATTACCTGGCCCAGACCGGGCGCGAGCCGCAGGCGCTGGCGCGGGTGCGCGCCTACGCCGAGCGCACCGGGCTGTGGTTCGACCCGCAGGCCACGCCGCGCTACACGCGCACCCTGCACATCGCCCTGGACGCGATCGGCATGCAGGCGGCCGGGCCGCGCAGGCCGCAGGATCTGCTTGCCTGTGCCGGGATCCCCGCCGCGCTGGCGCGGCTTGCCTTCACCCCGGCGAGCGGCGGCGCGATGCCGCGCCATCCGGTGGCGGTGGCCGCCATCACCAGCTGCACCAACACCTCCGACCCCGCGCTGCTGCTGGCGGCCGGGCTGCTGGCGCGCAAGGCGCGCGCGCTGGGCCTGCGGGTGCCGCCGTGGGTCAAGACCTCGCTCGGCCCGGGTTCGCCCGCGGCGGCCGCCTATCTGGCGCGCGCCGGATTGCTCGACGACCTGGGCGCGGTCGGGTTCGACATCGTGGGCTATGGCTGCACCACCTGCATCGGCAACTCCGGCCCGCTGCCCGACGCCATCGCGCAGGCCAGCGCGGCCGGCCGGATCCGGCCCGTCGCGGTGTTGTCCGGCAATCGCAACTTCGCCGGCCGCATCCATCCCGACCTGGAGCTGGGCTTCCTGATGTCGCCGCCGCTGGTGATCGCCTACGCGCTGGCCGGCGACGCCGAGTGCGACGTGGCCGGCGGCGTGGTGGCGCACACGCCCGAGGGCGCACCGGTGACGCTGGCGCAGCTCTGGCCCACGCCGCAGGAGATTGCCGATGCGCAGGCGCGCGCGCTGGATGCGCGGGATTTCAGGCGCTGCTTCGAGATCGCCCAGGCCAACCCGCTCTGGCATGCGCTCGAGGCGGTGGATGCGCCGCGGTTTCCGTGGGACCCGGCGTCGACCACGCTGCGCCGGCCGCCCTTCGCCGCGCTCGATTACGGTTCGCAGCTGGGCCGCTACCAGGCCTATCCGCTGCTGGTGCTGGGCGACGACATCACCACCGACCACATCTCGCCGGCCAGCGCGATTCCGCCCGACAGCCTGGTGGCGGACTTCCTGGTGGCGCGCGGCGACCGGCGCGACGATCTCAACGTGTTCGCCTCGCGGCGCGGCAACTGGGAGGTGATGCTGCGCGCGGCCTTCCACAGCAAGACGCTGCGCAACCTGCTGGCGCCCGGCGCGCCGGTGGCCCATACCGTGCATGCGCCCACCGGCGACCTGCTGCCGATCTGGGACGCGGCCGCGCGCCATCGCGAGGCCGGCGAGGCGGTGGTGCTGGTGGCGGGCGAGCGCTACGGCACGGGCTCGTCGCGCGACTGGGCCGCCAAGGGCCAGCGGCTGCTGGGCATCCGGGCCGTGCTGGCGCTGAGTTTCGAGCGCATCCACCGCGCCAACCTGATCGGCATGGGGATCCTGCCCTTGCGGCTGGCCGCCGGATGCGGGCCCGACACGTTGCGCCTGCAACCGGGCGACCGGATCGAGGTGTGTGCCGAGCGCGTCGCCCCGCGCCAGGCGGTGGCGGTCAGCGTGGTGCGCGCCGATGGCCGACGCGAGCCGCTCGCCGCGGTGGCGGCCGTGGAGACCCAGCTCGAGGCCGAGCTGCTGGCGCGCGGCGGGGTGATCCCGCTCATCCTGGCGCGCACGCTGGCGTCGGCCGGCGTCCCGGCCGCGGCGGGCAGCGGGGGCAGGGCGTAAAACCCTGTCATTGACAGGGATTTCCGGCCGGACGCAGTGTTCCGCGCGGCGTCACAAAAGGGCCCCGACAAAGGCTGCGGCCGGCACAGGATCTCTTTATGATGGCCGCCAGACCCGGCGCAACGGCGCCGCAACCGGAGCCCCTCGTATGACCGCCTTGGATTCGTTCGACATCACCCGCAAGTGGCCGGCCAGCCATCCCGATCGCATTCAGCTCTACTCGCTGCCCACGCCCAATGGCGTGAAGGTTTCGATCATGCTCGAGGAAACCGGCCTGCCCTACGAGCCGCATCGCGTCGCGTTCGACACGCAGGATCAGCTCACGCCCGAATTCCTGTCGCTCAGCCCGAATAACAAGATTCCCGCGATCCTCGATCCCAACGGCCCCGGCGGCAAGCCGTTCGGGCTGTTCGAGTCGGGCGCGATCCTGGTCTACCTGGCCAGCAAGACCGGCCAGTTCATTCCGCAGGACGACGCCGGCCGCTTCGAGACGCTGCAATGGGTGATGTTCCAGATGGGCGGCATCGGCCCGATGTTCGGCCAGCTCGGCTTCTTCCACAAGTTTGCCGGCGCCGAGTACGAAGACAAGCGTCCGCGCGACCGCTACGTGGCCGAGAGCAAGCGCCTGCTGGGCGTGCTCGACCGGCACCTGGCCGGCCGCGACTGGGTGATGGGCAAGCAATACACCATCGCCGACATTGCGATCTTTCCGTGGGTGCGCAACCTGATCGGTTTCTATGATGCGGGCGAGCTCGTGGGCTTCGAGGCGTTCGACAACGTGCGCCGCGTGCTGGAGGCCTTCGTGGCGCGTCCGGCGGTGGCCCGCGGCCTCACCATTCCCGGCTGAACGATCCGTGAATCCGCGACGACGGCGCCGGATTGCGGCGCCGTCGTCGCGTGTGCGCAGGCCTTCAGCGGCGCTGCTTCTCGACCTTGCCGTTCACGTAGATGGTGTAGTTTTCGCCGTCGGCCTTCTGCGACGACACGCGGCCCTTCTGGAAGCTCGAGGTGTAGGTGAACTCCGGCTTGACCACGGTGCGGCCGCGCGCGTCCACCAGGCCCCAGCGTTGCGGCTCCTGCATGAACCAGAACAGGCCTTCGCCGGCCGGCACCACGTCGCGGTCGAGCGTGAACAGCACCTGGCCCGTGTTGTCGAAGACCTCGTTCTTGCCGGGGTTCTGCCCGATCAGGTAGCTCTTGTCCAGGATGAGGACGTTGGCGAAGCGCGCGGGCACGAGCGTCTTGCCCTGGCCATCGAAGACGCCAACCTTGTCCGCTTTGTCGCGCACCGTGATGAAGGTCTCGCCCTGTTCGAAGCCGATCTGCGGATAGGCGAGCGGCACCACGATCAGGCCGTTGCGGTCGATCACGCCCATGCCCACGTCCTCGCGGCTGATGGTGGCATAGCGGCCGCCGTCGAAGCTGTTGATGGGATAGATGCCGGGCTCGTTGCTGACCCAGGCATCGCGCGACTTGTCGTAGAAGCCGGCCAGCACCGGGGCGCCGGGGCGCTGCGCCAGCGCCGCCGCCTGCTGCTTCTTGAATTGCAGATAAGCCTTGGCCGACGCGGCGCCCGCACGTTCGCCCTTGGTGATGCCGCTGTCGGACAGCGGTTCGACCGGCTCCTCGGGGCATTCCGGCACGAGCGCCTTGTCGCCGCCCTGCTTCTTGAAGGTCTCGGCGTAGCCGGCGCAGAACGGATCGGAATACGTGGTCATGCTACCGTCGTCGGCCACCACGCCGACCGCGTCCATGGCCGCTTCATCGGGCGCGGCGTGGGCCTGCGCCATCAGCGCGAGCGCCAGGCAGGCGGACAGCAGGGTCGGGCGGGTGCGTCGTGCAAGGCGTGCGGGCAGGGGCATCGGGCGGGTCGCTGTAGAGGACGAGGGCGGCCGCGGCGTGCGCCGGATGGGCGCGGGGCCGCGGCAGTACGTGGGCCGGCGAGAGGCCCGATCAGGGTTATATCACCTGCTCGCCGGCATCGCCCGATCGCGGGTAATGCGTCGCCAGCGAAAAGGGGCCTCGCGGCCCCTTTGTCGTCGCGGCCGTTGCGTGCGCAACGGCCTGCCGGTGCCCGCGGTTCAGAAATCGATCTGGGCCGACAGCAGGAAGGTGCGCGGCGCGGCAACGGTGGCATAGGAGCTGCCGCTGGAAAGCCAGTAGTTCTTGTTGAACACGTTTTCCACGGTGGCGCGGAACACCACGGCGCGGCCGGCCACTTCGGTGGCATAGCGGGCGCCCACGTCGTAGCGCGTCCACGACGGCAGCTTGGCGGTGTTGTCGGCGTTGTAGTACACGGAGGCGGTGTGGATGGCGCGCGCGTTCAGGCTCAGGCCGCGCACCCACGGCGTGTCCCAGTCCACGCCCACGTTGAAGGTGTAGTCGGGCACGCTGTTGACGCGGTTGCCGTCGTTGGCGCCGCCTTCGGTGCGGTCGAGCCGGGCGTGGTAGAACGTGGTGCCGGCCGTCATGCGCAGGCCCGGCGTGACCTCGCCGAACGCGGCCAGCTCCAGGCCGCGATTGCGCTGCCGGCCGTCCAGGCTGTAGTAGCCCTCGCCGTCGGTGACGCCGCTGGGTCGGTCGATCTGGAACACCGAGGCGGTGGTGATGATCTTGCCCCAATCCACCTTCACGCCGGCCTCGTACTGCTTGGACTTGTACGGCGCGAAGGCCTGGCCCGCATTGAGCGTGCCTTCGGGGGCGGTGCCGCCGGTGGTGAGGCCGGAGGTGAAGTTGCCGTACACCGACACGTTCTCCAGCGGCTTGACCACGAAACCCGCCAGCGGCGAGATCGCGCTTTCGTTGTAGCGCGAGGTGCGCGAGCCGCTCGACATGTCGAAGTTGTCGGTCTTCACGCGCTGCTGGCGCAGGCCGCCGGTGAGCAGGATGCGGTCGTCGAGAAACGACAGCGTGTCGGTCGCGGTCAGGCTCGAGAGCGTCGATTCCGAGGTCTTGCTGGGCGAGCCGCGCTCCGTGCTCATGGCGGGCAGCTCGGCCGGGTCGTAGAGGTTCGACGGCACCGAGCCTGCGGAAGTGGCGTAGAAGTAGCCCTGCTCCTGCTTGAGCGTGGTCGCGCTCAGCGTGAGGTTGTGCTTCACGCCGAAGGTGTCGAAGCGGGCGCGCAGCCCGATGTCGCCCGTCTTGCTGCGCGAATACGCGTCATACCAGGCGTTCTGCACGCCGAAGTTGCCGTCGGCGTCGACCGCCTGGCCCCAGGCCGCGCCAGGGAAATCCTGCTGCGACTTGCCGTAGCGGTAGCCGGCCGCGGCAAACACGCTCAGCGCGTCGGTGACGTCGTACTCGATGCGCGACATCACGGCCGAGTCGCGCAGGTCGAGGCGGCTGCCGGGATAGAAGTTCTCGCGCGCGGACGGCGCCTTGGGCAGGTGGGTCAGGTCGTTCTGAAAGCTGATCTGCGGGCGAAATTCATCGATGCGTTCGCGTTGGTCGTAGGCATCGAGCGACCAGCGCAGGCGGCTGCCGCGGTAGTCCAGCGCCAGCGCGCCGAGGCCGAGCGACTGGTCGCTGCCGCGGATGCTGGTCTCGCCGTCGCGATAGGCGCCGTTCACGCGGATGCCCCACTCGTTGTTCTCGCCGAAGCGGCGGCCCATGTCGAGCAGGCCGCCGAACTGCGCGCTGCTGGCGTAGGTGGCGGTCACGCGGGTCAGGGGATCGTCGCCGGCGCGCTTGGTGACGATGTTGATGTTGCCGCCGATGCTGCCGTTGGGACCGATGCCGTTCATCAGCGTGCCCGGGCCCTTGAGCACCTCGACGCGCTCCATGATGGCGGCGGGCATGCGGCTGGCCGACGCCATGCCGTACAGCCCGTTCACGCCGACGTCGCCGGCCGAGACGCTGTAGCCGCGGATCTGGAATTCCTCGCCGAAGCCGCTGCTGGAGGTCAGCGTGCGCACGGACGAGTCGTTCACGACCACGTCGCCGAGCGAGCGGGCCTGCAGATTCTCGATGGTGTCGACCGTGAAGTTGGTGGTGTTGAACGGCACGTCCATGATGTCGGAGGTGCCGAGCACGCCGAGGCTGCCGCCGCGGGCGAGCTGGCCGCCCGCGTAGGCCGGGGCCAGCCCGTCGACCACACCGGTGGCCACGGTCACCGCCGGCAGGGTCGTGGTGTCGCCGCTGACCTGCGCGCGGTTCAGCACGTAGCTGCCGTTGGGCTGACGGGTGGCGGCGATGCCGGTGCTGCCCAGCAGCGTGTCCAGGCCGCCGCGCACGGTGTAGCTGCCCTTCAGGCCGGGGCTGCGCAGGCCGTTCGTCACGTCGGGCGTGAACGACAGCATGATGCCCGACTCGCGGCCGAAGCGGCCCAGCACGTCTTCCAGCGGGCCGCCGGGGATGTCATAGGCGCGGGCGTCGGCCGCCTGCGCGTGGACCGCCATGGGCGCTGCCAGCGCGACGGCGCCGAGCGCGGCACCGCCCAGGGCCTGGCGCAGGGCACGGGCCAGCGCGGAGCGAGGCTGGAGAAGGGAGGCGGCGCGCGCGGCGGCCGGGAGCTGGGTCATGACGGGGCCTTTCTGGAAGACGGAAGTTGGCGTTCTCATCTGCCATGACCCGCGAAAACGAAAAACGGATCAGCCCAGCGACAACTATTTTGTAACGGCGAGCCCGGCGCGGCTCAGGCCGGCACCAGGCGGCGCTGCGCGCGCCACAGGCGCTGGCGCGTTTCGGTGCGGATCTTCAGCGTGGTGCTGACGGTCTCCAGCACCTTGCCCACGTCCGCCACCGGGAACGAGCCCGATACCCGCAGCCCGGCCACGGCCGGGTCGCACGCGATCGACTCGTCGGTGTAGCGCGACAGCTCCGCGATGAAGGCGTCCAGGCGCATGCCGCGCGCCACGATGTAGCCGTCCTTCCAGGCGACGCGGGTGTCGTCGGTGGGGGCGTTCTCGGAAATGCGGCTGGCGGTGTAGCAGGCGCGGTAGCCGGCCTGCAGCACGCGGGTCTGGTCGGCGTTCAGGCGCGCGCGCACCTGCACCGCGCCTGCGAACACGTTCACCTCGGTGTCGTCGGCGTGGCGCCGCACGGCGAACTCGGTGCCCAGGGCCAGCGCGGTGCCGTGTTCGGTCTCGACCAGGAACGGGCGCGGCGCGGCTCGGTCGTCGTGCGCCGTGGTGATCAGGATCTCGCCGGCCAGCAGCCGGACCCGCCGTTCGTGCGCATCGAAGCGCACGTCGATCGCGCTGCCGGTGTTGAGCACGAGGTGGGTGCCGTCGTCGAGCACCAGCCGGCGCCGTTCGCCGGAGATCGTGCGGTAGTCGGCCGACCACGCGCGCCACGGCACGCGCGTCTCGACGGTCCAGGCGGTGCCGCCGGCGATGAGGGCGACGGCCATGGCCTTGAGCGCGCGCCGGCGCTGCGCCGAACGGGGGGCCGCCAGCGCCGTGCGGGCCAGGCCGGACTGGCCGGGCTCGGCCAGCGGCTGCAGGCGCTGTTGCACCGATTCGATGCGTTGCCAGGCGCGTTCGTGATCCGGATGCGCGGCGCGCCAGGCGCGCCAGCCCTGGATCAGGTCGGGCGAGCCGGGCGATTCCTGCAGGTCGATCAGCCATTCGAGCGCGCGCTCCGCCACGTCGGCGGGCAGGGCGCCGGCGTCCGAGGTGGCGCGGTACCAGGTCGAGGCGGCCATCATGCTCAAGCCGTGAACGCCACGTCGGCGAAGTAGCAGCGCTGCAGCGCGCGGGCGATGTAGCGCTTGACGGTCGGAATCGACACGCCCAGCGTCTCGGCGATCTGAGCATGGGTCTGGCCGTCGAGCTGCGACAGCAGGAAGGCGCGGCGGCTGAGTTCGGGCAGGCCGTCGAGCAGCCGGTCGAGTTCGAACAGCGTCTCGAGGATCAGCGCGCGTTCCTCGGGGGACCTGGCCCATTCCTGCGGTGCCTGCGCCAGCGCGTCGAGATAGGCCCGTTCGAGCTTCTCGCGACGCCAGTGGTTGGACAGCAGGCGCTGCGCCACGGTGGTCAGGAAGGCGCGCGGCTCTTCGATGCGGGGCGGCACGCGCTCGCTCGAAAGCAGGCGGATGAACGTGTCCTGCGCCAGGTCGGCGGCGTGGTCGGGATTGCCCAGGCGCCGCTGCAGCCAGCCGCGCAGCCACGAATGATGGTGGCTGTAGAGCGATTCGACGGTCGTGGGGGCGTGGGGCGTGGTCAAGGTCGAGCCTGGGGATCGAGCGACTACCACCGGGAGGAGCGACGCCGACAACCGCGGAAACTTGCTAATGGGAATAGTTATTATTTTTAGTGCAGCGGCGCCTGTCAATCTGCGACGTTTTAACCTTGCCAAATCGGCGCGGCTGCGCCTGCCAGGTGTTGGAAATCTGCCGCGCCGCCATCCGTGGCGGACACTTTCCCGCCCCTAATGCGTCCCCTTATATTTTCAGCCCAATCCGAGCTCCGGCGCCGTTCGAGCGGACGTGTTCCCAGACGTTGACCGCGAATTGCCGGCAATCGATGCAATTCGAAAGCCGGCGCCGAGGGCGGGGGCGCCTTGGCCGATCCGGATGGGGACGGTATGCTCAAGCTGTCTCGAAGCTGAACGATGCCGGGCCGGCCGCGCGCCCCATCGGCGCCCGCCGCCCCGCATTCCACCGCGCCTCGCGCCCGCCACGCGGCAGTGCGCGGGCCACCTCCCACAGCCCGACCCAAGGAGAAGTCCCCATGATGAGCATTCGTAAATCGGTCGCCGCGGCAGCCTGCGCGCTGGCCTTCGGCGCGGCGGCGTCGGCCCAGACGGCCGGCGGCGGCGCCTACGAGCCCACGGTGGGGCAATCGGGCAAGGACGTGATCTGGGTACCGACCAACCAGGGCCTGGTGAACAGCATGCTGGCCCTGGGCAAGGTCACGCCGGAGGACTATCTCGTGGACCTGGGCTCGGGCGACGGCCGCACGGTGATCACCGCCGCGCAGCGCGGCACGCGCGCGCACGGCATCGAGTTCAACGGCGACCTGGTCGCGCTGTCGCAGCAGGCCGCCAAGCGCGAGGGCGTGGCCGACCGCGCCACCTTCGAGCAGGCCGATATCTTCAAGACCGATTTCTCCAAGGCCACGGTGGTGACGCTATTCCTGCTGTCCGACCTCAACCTGCGGCTGCGTCCGACGCTGCTGGAGATGAAGCCGGGCA
>Ga0160496_1000261_pt1 | contig 29838 bp, 28 predicted proteins | sample DIDPMG_2_FD_108231 | JGI IMG/M metagenome (GOLD analysis project Ga0160496, IMG submission 108231) | Enriched soil microbial communities from UW Madison campus, WI, USA - DID2937_E24_FP MG | ecosystem: Environmental > Terrestrial > Soil > Grasslands | place: USA: Madison, Wisconsin | collected...
CTCTACCGAGGTCTTTGACAACTACTGAGGAGCATTATGAGGGGCGCGGAAAAATCCGCGCCCTTCAGCGATTTCTGGCCATGCTCGGATTCCGCGGACCTCCAAAAGACCTAGCCGACCGAACGGCGGCCCGACGCGCGCAGGCGAAGGCTGACGACGGGTTCGCGCGGAAGACGTTCACTCTGCCTCGGGAGCAGGCTCGAGAGCGGGCGTATCTGACCCGATGGCCGCCGGCGGCCTACATGAGCGTTGTGGAATCTTGGCGGGATATATACCCGGCGGCGAGATCGAATTTACGATGCGGAAACTGCGGTCGGCAGCTAGCGAGCGCGTTTTTTCGCCGCGCGCTTCACGCCCCGTTTTCGCGGGAGCGGCTTTTCCGCTTTCGCGGCGCTCTGCCTGACGCTCTTCTTCAGCGCATCCTTCAGATCAATCGGTACGCCATGCTTCTTGAGTAGATCGGCAAATGCCTCGTCGACCAACTCTGCGAACGTCGCCATGCGGCGTCGTCCCAGATCGATGAGCTTTACCAGCGTATCCTCATCGACCTGTATTCGCTTGCCCGGCATTGTCAGGCCGTCTTGCGCTTACGGCTAGCAGCGGGCTTGGCCGGCGCCTTCGTCGCCTGCTTTCCGGTGCCCTTGCCGCTGATCGGCAGAAGCACCTCCTTCTGGCCCGGCGCCGTCTTGCGGCCGCGCTTCGGCTTTGCCTTGGCCTGCGGTGCCGCTTGAGTGCGTTCGCCTGAAATGCTGCGCTTGAGGGCACCCATGAGATCGACGACGTTTTCGCCGCGCGGCCGCTGCTTCGTCTTGATGCTTGTACCGGCGCGCTTTGCGTTGATCAGGTCGGTGAGGGCGGTCTCATAGCGATCCTCGAACTTCTCAGGATCGAACTCGCCGGACTTCTGCTCCACGATGTGTTTCGCCAGATCTAGCATTTCCTTCGTGACTTTCACGTCTTGAATGTCGTCGAAGTATTCGTCCTCGTTCCGGACCTCGTAGGGATAGCGCAGCAACAGTCCCATCAAGCCATTTTTCATCGGTTCCAACGCGATAATGTGCTCGCGGCTTGTCAGCACCAGACGACCGATCGCTACCTTATCCATGGATCGGATAGTTTCACGGATGACAGCGTAGGCGTTGTGTCCGATCTTGCCGCCGGGCACGAGATAGTAGGGGCGGACGACGTAGCGCTGGTCGATGTCGGCCCGATCGACGAACTCATCAATCTCGATTGTGCGCGAGGATACGATCTCAACCTTCTCGAGTTCTTCCGGCTCGACCGTGATGTAGGTGTCGGTATCGATCTTGTAGCCCTTGACGATGTCGTCAGGCTCGACCTCGTCCCCGGTGTCTGCGTCCACCTTGACGTATCTGATGCGATGGCCGGTCCTCCGGTTGATCTGGTTGAAGCTGATTTTCTCGGAATCGGAGGTGGCGGGAAATAAGGCGACAGGGCAGGTCACGAGCGAAAGGCGCAGGAAGCCTTTCCAGTTGGCGCGCGGGTCCATGAGGTACCCCCGGACTGGACGCACAGAACTCGGATTCAAGCTGTCTTCAAAGGATTGGTTCCCTCAAGAAAACTCCCCGCCCCGGGTACTCGCTCTTGTAAAGCAATTAGAGGCAGTAAACGCGTGGCGGCGAGTTCGAAAATTCCACCGTCAAACTGCAATCTGGCGCACACGCGGCGACAAGTCAGGCAGGTTTGACAAAACATAGTTTTCGAAGTCCTGCACGGGCAGCGGGCGAGCATACAGATAGCCTTGCACTTCTTCACACTTCTCTTTCTGAAGAAAATTTGCTTGCATTGTCGTTTCAACGCCCTCCGCAACAACCTCTAAATGAAGATTATGCGCCATCACAATGATAGACCTCAGTAACGCGCTGTCTTCCGACGTCGGGCTTTCGGAAATCTTGCTTACGAAACTTCTATCGATCTTGATGCGCGTGAGGGGGTAGCGCGTTAAGAAGCTCAACGAGGCGAAGCCTGTCCCGAAATCGTCGAAGGAGAGACCAACACCTTTCGCTCGTAGCTCTTGCAAAGGTTGCAGCATTGAGTCGTCATGGCTCAGTGCAATGTTTTCGGTTATCTCGAGCTCTAGTGCCTCTGGCGGCAATCCACTTTTTAGCAAGGCAGCTTCAACGTCGTCTAATAACGTTCCGTGGCTGAACTGGCATGGAAATAAATTGACGCCCATTCGGATTGGAGGGAGGCCTGCGGCCCGCCACGACGCGGCGGTTCGGCATGCCTCGTCCAATATCCATCGGCCTGTTTCGTGGGCGACGGGGCTAGCAGCGAGCGCATCAATGAACGCTCCCGGATTTAGAATCCCTTTCGTCGGATGCCGCCACCGTAGAAGAGCTTCGGCACCGACGATCGTCCCGTCACTACATCGGAGCTGAGGCTGAAAATAGAGTTCGAACTCATTCTCTGCACTCGCGCGGCGGAGTTCCGTATCAAGCGCCCGACGAGCCTGAGCGTCTGCTCGTAAACCCGAATGATAGAGCTTGAAAGTGCGGCCACTGGCTCTTTTGGCGTCCTTAAGGGCGAGATCCGCACTTGAAATCAACTCCTCGATGTCTTGTCCGTCCCGAGGGGCAATCGCGATCCCTGCGCTCGCACCCAGAAAGAGGGTGTGCCCATTTACCTCGAAACGTTCTTCGAGTCGTTTCAGCGCCTTATCGACTGTCACGGCCACGACAAGCGGTTCATCGTAACTCGAGAACGTTGCTGCAAAATCACCGGATTCGGTTCGATAGATTTGCATGTCGCCATCAATTCCCGCAGACAGACGCGACGCGACTTCACACAATAGCTGATCGCCCGTCAATCGACCCAGTGTGTCGTTAATGTCTTTTAAGCCGTCGAGATCGAATATCGCGAGAGCGGTCTCCTGCGTTCCATAGTTCGTTCCGAGATCGATTCGCGCCTTCAGGTCATCACGAAGAGAGACGCCATTCGGTAGGCCGGTGAGCTGATCGAAGTGCGCCAAATGTCGGAGCTTTTCTTCGTTCGCATTCCTCTCGGTCATATCGCGTCCAAAGAAGAAGTGTCTCTGTTCTGGCTCCGACCAGATACCCGACCATGCCAGTGAGACAAGTCGGCCGTTCTTATGAATATAGCGCGTTTCGAAATTGCGTGTGAGTTGCCCACGACGCGCTGCGCGCATCTCAGCTCGCGTCGCATCTAGATCAGCCGGGTATATGAACTCGGCTCCACTGTGCCCGATCATGCCTTCCGGCTCATATCCCAAAATTCCAAGCGAACTCGGACTGACGCGTGTAAATATGCCATTCCGGTCAGTGATCAGAATAAGATCAAGCGATGTTTCAAAAAGACGACGTCGCTCCTCACTTTCGAGCTTGAGTATTTCCGACTTTTCGCGAATCTCCTCTTCGATTTTTATTCGCTCTCGTTGAGCCTTTGGAAGCCACCGTAGTACAAGCAGACTCAATACGACCGAGCCGGCGATGACATTCAGTATTTTGGGAATGATCAGGTATTCCGGATTACCTAATACGCCTACGATCGAAGCAGGAAATATTCCGTACTGCCCCCCAAAGTAGAGCCCAAAATATACATTTTCGATGACGTTGCGGGCGGTATCAATTATGACTACGGAAAGTAAGAGACGCGCCGTGCCGAAGGTTCGCGGATTTCGAAAGAATGCCACGCAAACGGCTGTCAGCACCGCAATCCAGAGAGAAACGATAACCCAATAAATCAGTGCCGCTGTAAGGTTCGCCGCTGTAAGGTTCATGGAAAAGCCAACTTAAAATGTGCTTACCCGCCTGTAGCCAGCTAGAACCAATGATCGGTTGATGAAAACCTGATTCTTTGCCTGTGATTAATGCGGTGTAAATCAAGGCGCACTTGTATTTGCGCTCAAGTCGGCCCGTTGGACCGGGCCTGCCACTTTCTGTCAAAAGGGTATGCTCGGGCTTCTCATCATCGCTGAAGCTGGGGCCATTCAAGTGGTTAGGAAGGGTAAAGCTTGCTGGCGTTAGAACTGCTCGTGGCGCAAGTGAAGCTATCAAACGAAAGGATCTTTGATCGGCACCTTTTGCAGCCTTGGATCGATATATTTTTGCGGCCTGAGGCCTCGCTGTAGCTGTTTAAGGCCGACGAAATGAGCGCCCAGCAGCGGGCCGCGGCGCCAAACCCTCAGGCAAGCGCGACGCACGGCGCCATTCGGCGTCAGGATCAGCATGAAGAGCTTGGGTACGGGCAGCCCACCGACGTCGAGGCGGGCTCCTCCCTCTGAGATGTCCAGCAACATGCAATCAAGCCACGGGCCATTAGGGGTGAGGACGACGGCGGCGCGGCGCATAAGATCTACGCGCTCGTGTCTGCGGCTACCGTATTCCTTCGCTTTTGTCATGGTAATTTCCCACCGCCGTTTTACGTCGCGAGAAATTTCCGGAATATGAGCGGAATCATTCAAATTTGACCGGGCCGGGGGCGGTCGGATGCCGAGTGCTTGGTTCTCGAAAAACGTCGCCTCCCGTTCGCATAGAGCGGGGCGATCCTCGATCACTGGTCGGCGGCGGCCGGCGATGGGATTCTGGCGGAAGCTTGCGAATGGTGAAATAGAGTTTACCATGCCGCGGCTGAGGACTGCGGATAAGGCGGCCTATTATGACGGAAGCCGACAATATATTTGTGGGCTCAGTGCCCGCAATCTATGACCGTTTCTTAGGGCCGCTTCTTTTTGAACCCTATGCTTATGATCTAGCGCTTCGCGTAGCGGATCTCTCGCCCTTGCGGGTATTGGAAGTCGCCGCTGGAACTGGGATTGTGACTGAGCAGCTTGTTCGCGCCCTCTCCAAAGACGCTGTCATTACAGCCACAGATCTTAATCAGGCTATGCTGAACGTTGCGTCAGCCAAGTTCGCTTCTTCCAATGTGAAGTTGCAACAATGCGATGCAATGCATCTGACGTTTGGTGATGCTGAGTTCGATGCAGTGGTCTGTCAGTTTGGTATCATGTTTTTCCCCGACAAGGTGGCCGCCTACAGGGAAGCTCGTCGCGTGCTGCGACCTGGAGGAGCATTTCTTTTCAATGTGTGGGACAGCCTCGAGAAGAACGAACTTCCGAAAGTAGTGTCGGAGGCAGTAGCCTCTGCTTTTCCCGACGACCCGCCAGATTTCTTTGCTCGCACGCCTCATGGCTATTACGATTCAGACGCAATTAGAGACGGTCTTGTGGCCGCAGGCTTCAGGAACGTCACCACCGAGAGGGTGAAGCTTCGATCGAAGGCCGCGTCCTCGCATGACGCTGCGACGGGTTTCTGTCAGGGGACACCTTTGCGGAACGAGATCGAAAAGCGCGATGGGAGTCGACTTGCCGTTGTCACCGATGGTGCGGCTGCTGCCGTGTCGGCGCGGTTTGGTCCGGGCGCGGTTGACGTCCCCATGCAGGCGATCGTGATCTCCGCTACCGCTTGATAGCTCTGCGGGAGGGAGGTTGAGGGGAGTTCACGATGAGGAGACTGCGAAGCGCGGATTAGCGATCGTTGTCATTTTGGGCACGCTCAACGCGCTGGCGTTCTTTATGCCGGAAGGGATCAGCGACATCGTCGTGGCCACTCCGGCTGCTATAAAGCATCAGCGCCATCAGTCCGCATCCGATCAGCAACGAAAAGAAAGTGCCCAGGCCGAGCGCAATCCAGCCGTGCCTGCCCATCTCAATGTCGCCGCCGATGCTCCACGCCGAGATTGCCCATGCCATGGTCAAGAGCAGTAATGCGATGAGGGCGAGCACAAGCACCGCTCCACCGAACCCAATTCGGGGTGTCTTTAGATGCCGCATTTGCTCACTCCACAGAGGCAGAACATCCTCTGAGGATGACGGTTCCAAGAAAATGGCCCCTCGCGGGGCCAAGTCTGGGGAGGAAGTGGAGCATGGCGGCCTCTAGCCAACACCGGGGGCGGGGAAGGGCCGGCGGCCGCCATGCTTTACCTCGGGTTTGCGCGAGGCAACACGGCAACGCACGCGACGGTATGCGGTTCCGGCGAGATCGAGTTCACGATGAGGCGGTTGAGGAGCGCGGATTGAAGAGCGGCCCGACGCTAAAGAAAGCCCCGCAGCCACCTGGATTGCGGGGCTTTTGGTTTCTTATCGAGCAGATGCTTGCGCCCCGGCGGGGTTTTCTATTCCGGCCACACGATCGGTTCGAAGTCTATCCCACGCCGCGTGAGTTCATCTTCTAGAGTCTTGGCCCGTTTCCTCGCCTGTTCACCGAGTAGGGTGCGACCATCGACGCCGATACCCAATGCCACCATTGATCGAATGTTGCTGTGGTAACGGAGGATCGTTTCATCGGCGAGGGAGGACAGGTTCATTTGTCAGTGTCAGGTGCCTTCTTCCCGTCAAGCCAATCCTGTTCTTCCGCGAGCGCAAGCCAGGCCGCTTCCATGCGCTTGTAGCGGTTTCGCGCAGGCTCGTTCTTAGCTTCAGCCGCAAGCTCAGCGCAGTTGCGTGCGTTCTCGCGGTACTCATCTGATGTCGTCGTCAATCCTGTCACTCCGGCCCAAATGAGCATCGATCAATCAGTCCGTCGCCGTCTCGGCGTCGCCTTGTCTACGATCCTCAGCACTTCTTCCAGGATCTTGTGTACGGCTTCCAGATCGTTGGAACGCATGGCTCCTTGAACGAGAGAACGGACGTTAGCCAAGGCGTGTTTATGATCCATGGCAGATTGCCCTTCCGTTTTAACTCCCATGTCGGACCCGCTGTCTGCGATTGGCTCGGCCATCAGGCCATGTGACGTCGATGATCCAGCCCAGACCGTTTGCGCGTTGCTTCGGGTGGAACGTGGGAGTGTCTTTTGATTCTGCCATGGCGAGGCGACGTCGAGCGATAGTCTATTCTGGTGAAGTGCAAATCTATAACAGCGGTCGCAGCAGGTCCGCCGCGATCCAAACCAACCCAACCGCGATTGATGCCCAGACGACGTCTGATATCCCATCCCGAACATCGGCGATCAGCCATTGCGTGAAGGAAGGCGCCCGCTCTTCGGCATCGAAGGTCATGGTTTCGCGCATCGCTTTGGTAAGACAATCACGGTTCTGAAAAATCTATCCCGGGACAATTTTGACTCGGTTCCGATATAATTCAAGCCCGGTCGCCGAAAGGTGGCCGGGCTTTTTCGTTTCGGGTTTAGTGCAAAAGCACTACGACCTTGTCGAATCCAGCGCTGAATCTACTCGTCTCGTGCGTGATGACTTCGAGCCCAGCCGCTTCGGCGGCGCTGATGATCTCGATCGCTATCTGATGAAACGCCTTGATGTCTTCCTCACCGTCGCCGCCGGGAAAGAACTGAACGGCGTCATCACCCCGGATTCTCAGGTAGCCGGTCGGCGTTTCGTTCAAAAAATCGTCAATGGTTTTCACGCTCATCTCCGACTCTAGCCAGCCGCTAAGTGTGTGACACTTTGGGCGGATTTAGGTTGGTTTTCGGGCTATCAGAATGTCACATCGCTTTGAGATTGCTTCATTTTAGCCGGCCTGTCACGCCGGAGGTCGCGGGTTCGAGCCCCGTCTCTCGCGCCATTGTTTTCAATGGCTTAGCAGTATGTAGTCGGTCGAGTTTCAACTTTTTTCTCCCCCGAGTTTCAACTTTTTGAACTCGTTCTGTTCCGAGGCCAGCCGCCTTCGGCCAACCTTGCGAGCCTCATCGGCTGCACGTACGGCTGCGGCGTTCACGGGCATGTAGGTTTTCTGCAGTTTTCGGTTCTGGTCGATGCTGTTCGCCATCTTCGCGGCGATGGCCTCGACAGATGCCCCGCCGGCGTTCGCCTCGACAGCTCCTGTGCGGCGCATATCCATCAAACGACGCTTCTCGTCGCGGCCAAACACCGCCCGCCGAAGATCGGCGAAATCGTTCAATCAGGGAATTCTTGGTGTAGGGCACAGGTAGGCGGGGACGACCGCCCTTGCTCTTTGGTTTGAAACCCTTCGTAGACGCGAACCATGCGGATGGATCATTTCGGTTTCGTTTTTTTGGTCCGTTTTTCTTTCAATTCGCGCATCGATCGATTCTGATCTTCGGCTTCAACCGCACCCAGTCCAGCTATTGTTACCCGAACGAACTGGTCGGCGATCTGCGTCGCGCTCATCGGTCCACCCGGATCGAACCATTTCTGCATCCAGTTCAAGCTTCCCAATATCATAAGCGCTGTCATCTTGGGGTCGGAGGCGCCGAGCTTTCCGCTCTCCCGAGCTTCGCCGAGCAGCGACCGGATCCGTTGCTCGAAACGATCTCGAAGTGCGATGATGGAGCGGCATTCGGATTCCGACAGGTTCTCGAGATCAGAAAACATCATAAACCCGAGTTCATGTTCGACGACGAGTTCAACGTACGCGACACACAATGTCCGCAAGCGCACAAGTGGATCGGTATCAGTCCCTTCATCGAGTAACAGAATCGCTTCGTGCGCCCACTTTGAGCATTCAAACAGCAGGGACTGCTTGTCCGAATAGTAATAGTAGATCGCCGATTTTGTCAGCCCAAGGGCCTTGGCGATCTCGGTGAGCGACGCGCCGTGATAGCCGTGACGGGAGAAGTACCGCGCTGCTGCTTTTAATAACTCTGTCTTTTTCAGATCGCGCAGCTGATCGGATGAAGGAACGTCGGATGTCCAGACCATGAAGTTTCCTTGTTGACTCTGAAGTTTGTTTATCGTCTTCTAGGGCGGTTAGCAAATTTTTACGAGGGCTGGGGGCGTCATGAGACTAATTCTCGCTGTTTCATTCTTCACTTTATCGCTGGCCACGGCCGCCTTTGCGGCGGAGCCGCTGCGTGTTGGCGTGCTGGAGGATCTATCAGGTCCTTATTCCGACCTCGGGGGGCAAGGCACTGTTGTTGCAGTAAAGCTCGCGGCGGAGGATGTGAGTGGCACGGTGCTCGGCCGACCGATCCAGGTCGTGAGTGCGGATCATCAGAATAAACCGGATGTCGGCGGACTGATCGCCCGGAAATGGTTTGACGACGGCGTGCAGGCAATTTTCGGCGTGCCCGCATCGGCCGTTGCACTGGCCGTACAACAATTGGCGAAGGAGCGATCCAGAATCTTTGCTTTTACTGCGGTTGGGGCCGACCTGACAGGCAAGGACTGCTCTCCTTTCGGCTCTGCATGGAACATCAATACGTATTCCGCAACCGCCGTGACTGGCGGCGCGATGGTCAAGCAAGGCAATCAAAAATGGTTCGTCATTGCGGCCGACTATACGTTCGGCCATCAGCTTCAACGCGATCTCACCGACACGGTCACGAGCGGTGGCGGTAAAGTCCTGGGGGCCGTGCGGCATCCCCTGAATACGGCCGATTTTGCCTCGTTCCTGTTGCAGGCCCAATCGTCCGGCGCTGAAATTGTCGCGCTTGCCAATGCCGGGAAAGACATGACGACTGCCGTCCGGCAAGCAGGTGAATTCGGGCTGACCAGCAAGCAAAAACTGGCCGCGTTCACAGTGTTTCCGACCGACATTCATGCCATGGGCCTGGCGACGGCTCAGGGATTGATCCATGCGTCCGGATTCTACTGGGACCAGGATGAAGCAAGCCGTCGGTTCTCTGCGCGCTTCGCGAAAATGCACAATGGGCGCCCCCCCACCGAGGTGCAGGCGGCAATGTATAGCGCTGCACTTCACTATTTCAAAGCTGTCGCAGCAACCGGTGCAACGGAGGGCTTGGTCGTTGCCAAGGCAATGAAGGAGACGCCGATTTCGGATGCCGTTCATCCAAAGGCCACGCTTCGTGCTGATGGCCGGTTGATGAAACCGGTCTACGTCGTGAAGGCGAAGGCGCCTGAAGAATCTGTGGCGCCTTGGGATTACCTCAAGATCGTCGCGACCGTTCCGGCGGAGCAGGCATTCGGAACGCGGGAGAAAAGCCAATGCAAGCTTTGACGGCGGATGCAGATCAGCCGTTGGATCAGCAAGGGATAGACAGCCATGCGCCGATCCCCGGATATTTCAACAGTCCATGGCCAGCTGAGTGCGGCGGTCCGCGTCGGCAGAAGGCGCCGCGATCCCCTGGTCTCGCTATGGCTTCGGGTGAAAAACTTTCACAGATTTCGCGGGACAACGGCGAATGGAATGTGATGGCAATCCAGCGTGCCCCGGGCGAGATCTTTCTGCAGTTCAATAATCACGTTTCATCGGCGGAAAAGTACGGCGGCATCGAACGAATCGATCCGGTCACATTGCAGCCCCTGGCACGCTCTCCAAGATTGCCGTCCGGCGGTCATACCTGGTGCGGTGGCCTCGTTGCTCATGAGAATGGCTTTCTCTACTTCAACAATGGCAACCGCTGCTTCAAGCTCGACCCGGATTGCAATGTCGTTGCGGCGACCGAACTGCCGCAAGATTCTGCGTACAACAGCCTATTGATCATGGCCGACGGCCGGCTCGTCATGAAGAATATCGAGCGGGATGCTGACCGCGTTTCATCTTTCGTGGTGCTTGATCCGGAACGGCTCGATCAGGTCGGACCTGAGGTCGCGATCCCGGAACATTCGATGGGTCGAATCGCGATGGACACGACAGACGCGGGCCAGATCGTTTACGTCCCGGGCAGTCACCACTTCTACAGATACCGATACGAAGCGGGGCGGTTGCTGCGCGACGGCGACTGGACTCCGCTCTATCGTACGCTTCGCGATGAGGAGCAGTCGTTCTCGTGGGATTCGTGCATCGCTGGCGGTGGATGCTGGCTTCTTGATAACGGCGATAACGAAGCGAATGCTGCAATTTTCTCGACGCGTCCATTTGGATTGAATTTGCCGCCGCGCGGTTCGGTGTTCAACGGTCTGGCTTCCAGTCCTCAAAAGCTCTTTCGTATTGCCTTGAACGATGCACGCGATATCGATGTATTTGAGCCATTCGGGATTCCGCGCGGTTCCATCTTCAGCCCTCCGGCGTTCGATCCTGTCCGTAACATTGCCGTCGCATTCGACACAGGCAATGGACAAATAGGTGCTTTCCGCTACGAGGCTGGAAAGTTCACGGCGCTATGGAGGCGTCCGTGCCGGATATCGATGCAGATGGTGATTTTCTTGGATAGCGCCGAGATCGTTGTCAACGACTTTCGGAATGGCTTCGATCACATCGTCGTCTTCGATATTGAAACTGGCGAAGAAAGAGGGTGCGTTGCGACGGCCAGTCGGACAGCGAACGGTATGTTTCTGTCGACTGGATGGGAGCGCGACGTCATCTACTGTTCGATAGGCACCGTCGCTCGCGTGTTCGTTGAATAGCTCCACTGCTGCGCCACGCGTTGCTTATCGCGTGGATATCAGTATCTGCATCCATCGCTGGCGAGTACTTGTCCATGATGCCGCATCTAACATTTGAAAATTTTTTCGATTCTTTTGTGAGAGCCACCGTCGATCACGACGATGCCACTGCGATTGTGACTGATTCTGGACTGGAGCGTAGCTTCGCTGAGGTGAAGCGGCGCGCGCGCAAGGTCGCTCACGTTTTTCATGCGAAAGATATTCCCCCGCAGGGGCGTGTCGTATTGATAGCTCGCAACGGGCCCTGGTTTCACGATCTGCTGTTCGCATGCGCAATGGTCGGCGCTGTGCTGGTGCCGGTTAACCCGAAATTGTCGTCCGTCGAAGTCGAATATATTCTCGATGATGCTCGCCCTATCTTGATCTTCGCCGACAAGCAGGGGCGTTCGCGCATCCCGCAGGACGCCACCTGGGCGATTTGCGATGTCGAGCGTGACATCGATGAGATCTGTTCAACGACAGATGAGTTAACGCCCGGGAGCGTGGATCCGAAGTTGCCGCTACTTCAGATCTATACCTCGGGCACGACGGGCCAATCGAAAGGCGCGTTGATCACTCATGAAAATCTGCTTGCGGTGACCCGGGATGGTACGGAGCATCTTGGCCGCTTCTCCCGTAACGACAAGGTGCTGGTCTGCTTGCCGTTGTTTCACATCGCAGGAATCGACTGGGCGGTGTTCGCGCTGATGGCTGGATCGACCACTGTTCTTTTGCCTGAGGTCGATGCTGCCAAGGCCGTTTCGGCTATCACGAGCCACCGTGTTACGAAATTGCTGCTTGTACCAGCCGTCATTCGCATGCTTGTCGAATTGCTGGAGTTGCGGTCGGTGGATACGAGTTCTGTGACGACACTTTGCTTTGGTGCGTCGCCGATGCCGGAGGAATTGATCGCCCGCATTCGCGCATTGTTTCCATTCGCTGGCCTCATCCATGTCTACGGGTTGACCGAGACCAGCGGGATGTTCACGTATCTGCCCGCATCGCAAATTGCCTCCGGCAAGCGCTTGCTGTCGTGCGGCATTCCTTTCTTGTCGGGGCGGCTCGACATTGTCGATCCCGAAGGTCGTTCATTGGCACCTTTTGCCCGTGGCGAGATCGTATACCGCGGGCCTCAGTTAATGGCGGGCTACTGGAATAAGCCCGAAGCTACGGAAGCCGCCATCCGTAACGGATGGTTTCATACGGGTGACGTTGGCTATCGTGATGACGAAGGATACTTGTTCGTGTGCGACCGCCTGAAGGACATGGTGAAAAGCGGTGATGAGAACGTGTTTCCAGCTGAGGTCGAAAATGTCGTGCTCAAACACCCCAGGATCGCCGATGCCGCTATCATCGGCATACCAGATGCCAAATGGGGTGAGTTGGTCGCCGCCGTGGTCGTTATGCGGGAAAACGAATCCATCACATTAGAGGAGTTGCAGGAATTCGCGCGACCGTCTTTGGCGCCCTTCAAGCTGCCGCGCAGGTTGGTTCTCGTTTCGGCGCTACCCCGCAATGCTGGAGGCAAGGTGCTGAAGCACGAATTGCGCGCCACCTATGCGCGCGAATCTCGGCTCGACCTTCCTGCGTTTACAACACCGGAACCAGCTTACGGTGAAAATGTGAACTGCAATTGATGAATGGCGGAATCTGCGCCAGCAATTTGAGACTGATCGGGCAATTCGTGGAAAGAGGTTCTGGCTTGTCAGGGCTATTGAACGTCTCCCGCGATCGGCGACAAGGCGTCGATATCCCTGTTGACTGGTTCATCCGCGCTCCCGCCAGGATGAGCCATTGTCCCGGAAAATCCCAGCGCCGGCTAGTCTGGTTTCGGGAGCACTTCAATTGCTCGGGACATTGCCGAGCGTCTGAACCCCAGAACAGGGCAGCTCCGGTGACGCGAGCCCATACCGTAAAAATCAAGCTGCCGAATGTTACTTCAATCAAATGGATTGATGCTATGCCGACGATTCAGTATGAGAAATTACAAGAATCAAACAGACAATAATTCCATTCTCATGCTCAGAGGTGGCACTCGATATGACCTCCGCCATCTCTACGCCTGCCACACCGCAGCGTTATCGAATATGGCTCACGGAGGATGACGGTCCTGTCCGCGATCGGCTCGCGACGCTGCTGCGGAATTGGGACGGTGGCGAATTGGTCGGCGTCTGCGCAACGCTGAACGAGGCAATCGCCGGTATTACGGCCAATGCGATCGATCTTCTGATTACCGATCTCAAGCTACCGGACGGCAATGGCATCGAAGCGATCCGGACGTTGCGGCTCAAGCAACCCTCCGCCGAAGCCATGGTGATTTCGGTGCTCGCTGATGAAGCAACTGTGCTCAATGCCATTGAGGCGGGTGCCTCCGGCTATCTTTACAAGGATGCCGATCCAGTCGACTTGATCGAGGCGGTCAATGAGCTGATGGCCGGGCGATCTCCGATCTCACCGCGCATAGCCCGCATTCTGGTGCGCCGGCTGGGAGAGGGCAGGCAGGCCGGCGCGCCTCCAGAGACGCGTCAGGTTAACCTGACGCCGCGCGAGATGGATATCCTCTGGGGTATCGCCAAGGGATTCACGTATGGCGAACTCGCGGACCAGTTGAAGATTTCACGACAGACGGTGCCGGTCCATGTCAGGAACATCTATCGAAAACTTGAGGCCTCCAACCGGTCCGAGGCGGTTTACGAAGCGATCCGCCTGGGGTTGATCCGATTGTGAGCGGCTGGTTTACGCACATAGTGGCGGTTCGACTGGCTGTTTTCGTTGTGACGGCACTGATCGCGCTTGCTCCGAACTTCATCGCTTTTCCAATGCCGGAGACGGCCGTTGTTTTGAACAAGGCACAGGTGAGTTTCAACGGCGGGGCGGCGCAAGCGGTGGGCCTGCCTCACACCTGGCCGCACGATCGATCCTACGGTGCGGCGCGCGCCACCTACAGCATCCGTGTTCCTGCTGTTGCGATGGCACCCGGGAAGATGCTTGTCATTCCCGCGGCACGACAGCCTCTCATCGCACGCTTGAACGACCAGCGACTTGACGGCAGCGATACCCGCCCGTGGAGCCGGCTGGCGACGGGAGCCGCCTACTTTCTGACATTGCCACGCATCGGGCCGCCCGCCGTCGACGGTCAGCTTGACATCACGCTTGAGCGGCGTGACGGGGCGGTGCCTGGTCATCTCTCGCCGATCTATATCGCGGATCAAGAAACCATCGATGGCAACTGGCTTTGGACCCTGGGTGGCGAAAGCATCTGGATCACGGTGCTCGTCATCCAGATTCTGGTCACCCTCGGAATCACCATTGTATGGATGGCTCGCCGGCACGATCCGGTATTCGGCTGGCTGTTCCTGATCGCCTCCGGCAGTTTGGTCCGCATGCTGTTGGGTCTGCCCAGCGAGCCGCAGGCGCTGGTCGATGCCCAGCTTTACTTCATGTTCCTGATGTCGAGCCTCGGATTGACGGGGATCGGACTGGCTTTGGCGATTGTCGATTCTGCGCGGCCGCTGTGGCTGAAGGTCGCTGTTGTCGTGACGCCCTTGCTCCTGGCCGCGGGCCTGGCGAGTGGGATATTTCCGCCGCTCCCGGTCGTGCTGGTGAGCGCGTTGATCGCAACCGGCAGCAATATCGTCGCGGCGGTGTTGCTCCTGCGCGGCTCACTGCGGAGTGCCGAATGGGAGCATCTGTTTCTCGCGGTGCCGTTCTTCCTGATGGGATGGTTCGGTCTTCGCGACCTCGGCGTCGTCGTCGGCGTGGTCGACGGCGTGTTCCTGCTTACGGACTATGTCCGTGCTTTGACGATTACGGCGATCTTCGCGATGCTGATGTGGCGTCTCGCCGTCAGTCTGAATGCGCTTGATGAGGCCAACGACATATTGCGTCAGAAGCTGACGGAACAGCAGGCTGAATTGACCGTGCTTCACCAGCGTGAAACGGCCCGTGCATCCAGCGTCGCGCGCGAAGAGGAACGTCAACGCCTGATGCGCGATCTGCATGACGGACTGAGTGGTCATCTCGTCTCCATCATCGCGCTCTCGGAAAGGGAATCGGCCGATCCGGCCGCAATCGAAAGAACCGCCCGCGAAGCTCTCGACGACTTGCGCATGGTGATCAATTCGCTCGATCTCGGCGATGGCGACCTGTTACTTGCGCTGGCGGAATTCCGCGAGCGCGTCGGCCCTCGGTTGCGTCGCATTGGAGTTTCGTTTGAGTGGTCCGTCGAGAATTTGCCGCGTATCGGCGGGGTCACGCCGGGAAATGCCTTGTCGATACTGCGCATTCTCCAGGAAGCCGTGACCAATGCGATCAAACACGGGCCAGCGCGTTCGATCGAGATCGCGAGCGCGACCGGAGAGGGAGGATCTGCTGTCATCACCGTCAGGAATGACGGCGTGGTGACGCCGGGCAGCATCAGGGGACACGGCCTGAACAATATGCGGAGCCGCGCGCACGCGCTCGGCGGCCGGATCGATCTGAGCCATTGTGATGGTCAGGCCATGCTAACGCTGATTTTGCCCGCCTGCCTTGCCGAAAGCTGACTGTCGCGCCGGAGCGTCAGCCTGCCTGCGCCTCGAACAGCGCAACCGGCCCTTTCATGTCGATCCGCACGTTGTCAAACCGTTGCTCCAATGCTGCGGTGAGATCGGCGAGCGTATCCTTCGCGTTCGAGAAGAAGCCCATCCGGTTGTAGAAGTCCATCAGCGCCTGTGAAGGCCGCCACCGGGGCAACCTGGAATTGAGGATGGTCGCGCCGAATACGCGTGCACCGGGCGCCAGCAGCGGACGCAGATAGTCGAAGGCGATGGCTTTCTCGGGAATCGTGCCGGGGATGCAGTGAAACAGATAGCCGAAGCCGACAGAATCGAACGGACCGAGCCTCGGGAGCGGCTCGAGGATGTTGGCAACCACCGTGCGTGGTGCGAAGCGGCTGATGCGACGCGATGTGAAGTCCAGACAATGAGGGTTGAGATCGAGCAGGGTGATGTCCGGATGCGCGACCGGCCAGCGGGCCTTGTCGAGAAAGTAGCCGGTTCCGACGCCGATATCGAGATGATGTGTCTTCACATTGCGATCGTAGAGCGCGCGCAACGCGGCCGTTGGGCAATGCCAGACGAGGTGATTGACCAGGCCATGGACGAACAGGTCATAGATCCGCAGAAAGGCGGGTGAGTAGACCGCATGACCTGCCTCGATATCACTGGCCTGCACCATCGAATGTCTCGCTGAAGGCATTAACTGTTGAACGAATCGCCTTGAGCGACGCTAGCCCCGGTACCCTCAGCCGGCTTTACCTCCTTTATGGTATTCCGGAAGTGCTTCCTTGCAACGAACCTCTCCCTATCAGCGATCGATTCGCCGCAGGTTGCCGTGCTTGGCAATTCGAAAGAGCGATCGATTGAATTTCGGAGGGCGAGACCGTGGCCGCAGCAGCGTCGGATGCATCTTCAACGCTGGCGGACGTTCTTGTCGCCCGCGCGGCGAAACATCCTGAGCGGATCGCCTATGGTCAGGTGACAGGCGTCGATCTCGATGCGCGCACTGTCACCTACGCCGAGCTGTTGCAAGAGGTGCGATCCAAGCACGCCAGCCTCGCCGCGCTCGGTGTCCGCGGTGGCGAGCGGGCCGTGCTGCTCTATCCATCCGGCGTCGATTTCATCACCAGCTTCCTGGCTTGTGTGATGGCCGGGGTCATCCCGGTGCCGGCCTATCCACCGCAACGGGACATCGAGCCGTTGCGCCGCATCTGTCAGGACTGCGCGCCGAGCTGGATCCTCTGTGCCGCCGAGATCGACGATCGCATCGCGAGCAAGTTCGCTGACAGTCTCCCCGCGCCGCGCGTGGTGCTGTCTGCGGATGCGCAGTTCAACGGGGCATCGTCGGCACCCGGACGCGCGCGAACCGACATTGCAATGTTGCAATATACCTCGGGTTCGACAGGCCATCCGAAAGGCGTGGTGATCACTCATGCGAACCTCCTCGGCAATCTCCGGGCGATCGAACAGAGTTTCGAGGTCGATGAGGGCAGCGTCGGCTTCAGTTGGTTGCCGATGTATCACGACATGGGGCTGGTCGGAAAAGTCCTGATCGCGATCTATACCGGCTCGACGCTCTACTTCATGACTCCCGTGATGTTTATCCAGAAACCGGTTCTCTGGCTTCGGGCGATCGCGAAATTCGGCGCGGCCTTCAGTGGCGCTCCGAATTTCGCCTATCAGCTTTGCGTGGATCGGATCGGCCACGGCGATCTAGAAAGTCTCGATCTGTCGCGTTGGCGGGTCGCTTTCAATGGCGCCGAACCGGTCCGTAATGCGGTGCTTGAGGCCTTCGCCGAGAAATTCTCGGCCTGCGGCTTCAGGCGAAAAGCCTTCCTGCCGTGTTATGGCATGGCGGAAGCCTCGCTGCTGGTATCAGGTGTTGCGCCGAGCTGTGCCCCGACGGTCCGTCATCTCGACAAGCATGCACTTGTGGCCGGACATGCTTCCGGACTGGCCCGCACGAATGCCAATGCTGTGCCGATTGTCAGTTGCGGCCGTGTGATCGCCGGGCATGAAGCCGTCATCGTCGATCCGATCATGCTGGAGACGTTGCCGGAAGACCTTGTCGGCGAGATCTGGCTGCGCGGGCCGAGCATCACCTCCGGCTATTGGTCCACCGAACATCAGGGACCTCTTACCTCCGCGATGTCTCCGGTCGACCGTGCCGATGGCAAGGAATATCTGCGGACTGGCGATCTCGGTTTCTTCCGGGATGACGAGCTTTATATCGTCGGCCGGCTCAAGGATCTGCTGATCGTTCGTGGTCGAAATCATTCGCCGCAGGATATCGAGGAGATTGCGTCGCGGGCCCATGATGCGCTGTTGCCGCTGGGTGCCGTTGCCTTCCAGACCCAGATCGACGGGCAGGAGCGTGTCGTCGTTCTGCACGAGGTGCGTCGGGCGCATCTACGCGGCTTCGATCCGCAGGCGACGGCGGATGCCATTCGCGGCGCGATTTCGCAAGCCTTCCAGATTCAGGTTGATACGGTCGGCTTCGTCGCGCCGCAGCACCTGCCGAGAACGAGCAGTGGAAAATTGCAGCGCAGCCGTGCCCGCGACCTTCATTCTCAGGGCCAATTTTCCTTCCTGCATCTCAGCGAAATCGCACACGGCGAATTCGAGGCCGTCGACCTTCATCCCGATGAGTGGCCGGCCACGCCGCTGGAGCAGGAATTGCGTCAGGTCGTCAGCGAACGGTTGCAGGTGTCGCCGACCATCGTGAGTTGTAACCGGCCGGTGATCGATCTCGGTCTGGATTCGCTGTCGCAACTCGAGCTGACGCATGTGCTGTCCGGAAGCTACGGGATCGATGTCACCGTCGAACAATATTTCGATGGCATCAGCATCCGCAGCATCGCGGGATTGATCCAGCGACGCGCGCAAGAGGGGGCCGCAGGTGCAGATCAGCTTGATGTTCTTTGCCAGTGACGGCGACGGCAACGCCGGCGGCGGCCGATACGAACTTCTGCTCCAGAGCTGTCGTTATGCGGATACGGCGGGCTTCACCGCGGTGTGGTTACCGGAGCGGCATTTCCATCGCTTCGGTGGCCTGTTTCCGAATCCGGCGGTGCCTGCCGCCGCAGTTGCGATCGCCACGAGACGGCTGCGGATTCGCGCCGGCAGCGTCATCATTCCGCTTTGCGATCCGATCCGGGTCGCGGAAGAATGGAGCGTCGTCGACAATCTTTCGGACGGGCGTGTGGATCTCGGCTTCGGGCAAGGATGGAATCCGAACGATTTCGTGCTCCAGCCGCGGAATTTCGAGACGCGGCTGGCGGCGTTATATCAGGGTATTACGGACGTGCAGTCCCTGTGGTCGGGCCAACGTCTGACGCGAACTAACGGCCTCGGCCAGCCGGTCGACATTGCAATCTACCCGAAGCCCGTCCAGCCGCGCTTTGAAACATGGATTACCTGCACGGGGTCCGACCAGCGTTTCGAGGATGCCGGGCGGATGGGCGCCAATGTGCTGACCGCTTTATTGTTTCAGGATGTCACCGAACTGAAACAAAAGATCGCCATCTATCGCCGGGGACGAACACAGGCAGGCCACGCCGGTCCCGGTCATGTCACGCTCATGCTGCATACCTTCGTCGGCGCCGATTCGGCCGAGGTGCGAAGCACCGTCCGCGAGCCATTCATGAGATACCTCACTGACTCGATCGATCTGTGGAAGCAGAACTATCCGCAGTTCGATCAGCTTTCGCCAAACGATCGTAAATCGGTGCTTGAATTCGCTTGCGAGAAGTATCTGCGCACGCATTCCCTGTGCGGGTCCGTCGAGGAATGCCGGCGGCGTGCGGATCACCTGATCGCGGCGGGAGTCGATGAAATCGCTTGCCTGATCGATTTTGGTGTTGCCCGCGACCAGGTTGTCGCCTCATTGCGTCATCTCGATCAGCTTCGCATCTCGCTTGCGGTCGGGACGCCGCCGGATCAAGTGGGGCGAGGTGCGCATGTCTAATCGTCTTCAGCAAACCCGTGCTCATATCGTGGCTTCGGCGGCTTCGCTTCCGGAACGATATTATCCGCAACGCCGGCTCGCCGACACCATCGCGGAATTCATCACGACCAACAAGCTGCGCTTCCCTGTCGATCTGATCCACCAGCTCTTCGAAAACGTCCGGATCGCAGGACGATACTTCGAATTTCCGGTCGAGGGATTCTGTGCGCCGCCGCTGATCGCCGACTCGGCGGCTCTCGCCATCGAGGCTTGCGTCCGTCATTCCGAGGCCAATGTCCGGCGTATCTTTTCCGAGACCGGACTGCGCGCGCGCGACGTCTCGATGCTGGCCTCCGTGACGCTGACGCCTGCGGTGCCGAGCATCGATGCGCGTTTGATGAATCGGATCGCCTTTCGTACGGATATCCGCCGGTTGCCGTTGGCGAGCCTTGGGTGCATGGCCGGCGTGGCCGGGATCACCCGCGTTGCCGATTATCTCGATGGCCACCCGGACGAAGCGGCACTGTTGATCTCCTGTGAATTGTCGTCCGGACTGTGGCAGGGTTCGGTTCAAGCCGACCTTCGGCAGATGATCGGCCGTCTCGATCAGGAGCCGCATCTCCATAGCGAAATCGTTATGGCCATCGTCACCGCTGCGCTGTTCGGTGACGGCTCGGGCGCGCTGTTGATGGTCGGTCGCGATCACGCGCTGGCGGAATGCAGCGCGGTGCGCATCGTCGACAGCCGAAGCAACTGGGTGCCCGACACCGAGCACATCATGGGGCTGGAATACGTCGATGCCGGGATGCGAAACATCCTGCGGCCCGAGGTGAAGACGTTCGTGGCGGAAGCACTTGGCGATGTGATTTCGCCGATGCTGGCAACCCATCGAATCGAAGCGTCGGAGATCGGGCATTGGACGCTTCATCCCGGCGGGCCGCGGATCATGGATGCCGCCGAGATGGCGTTCGGTCTTTCGACCTTGATGATGCGTCCGAGCCGCGAGGCGCTCGCCGATGTCGGCAACATCTCTTCGGCCACTGTTCTCTATATGCTGGACCGCATTCTGCGCGGCGAGCGCCCGCCCGCTGAAACGCCCGGCCTGATCGTTGCGATGGGTCCCGGCTTTTCGCAGGAGGCGGCCTTGGCCGTATGGAACTGATCGTGGAATCGAAACTCTGGTTCATGCTCATCGTCGGGGCGATGGCGCTGCAACTTCTGGCACTTGCCGCGATAAGCGCCCGCAACGTCGCGCGGCAGATCGCAATGGGCGCGGTCATCGTCGACGGCAGCGGCATCGGGCGTCTCAACATCGTTTTGCGTTGTGGCTGGTTCCTGGCGATGATCGTCGAAGTCGACGTGCTTCAACGTCCGTTCTCCTGGCCAGTCTTTGCCGCCGCAGCGGTCGTCACGGCGCTGGCCTTCGCGTTGCGGGCGGCATCGATGTGGCAACTCGGCCCGCGCTGGTCGTTGCCGACTGTCGTAATGCCAGGCGCGCAGCCGGAGAGCGAGGGCATCTATCGTTATCTGCGCCATCCGAACTGGTTCGGCGTCGTAATGGAAATTGTCAGCATACCGATGCTTCATGGTGCGTGGTTGACGGCGACGATCTTTCTTGTGCTCGAATTGCTGCTGCTGCATCACCGCGCCCGCGTCGAGACCGATGCGTTGCGCGCTGCCGCGCGCGGTGCGATCCATTCGCCGCTCCGGGTCGGAGTGTGATCGATGCGCCGTGTCGTTATCACCGGATTGGGAACCGTCAGTCCGCTTGCCGTCGGCAGCGAGGCGGCTTGGGCGCGTCTGCGGGCCGGACATTCCGGGATCAGGCGGTTGCCTGATACGATTGCCGATGAACTCGACGTCAAGGTCGGTGGTATCGTCCCAACTTGTATTGAGGATGCCGAAGCCGGTCTCGATCTGGATGCGTTCGTGTCATGCAAGGATCAGCGACGCATGGACCGGTTCATTTTGCTGGGTCTCGTCGCTGCGGCCGAAGCCATCGAGCAAGCGGGCTGGAAGCCTTCGAGCACGCGCGATCAGCAACGCACGGCAACGATCATCGCGTCGGCGATCGGCGGCTTTCTGGCGATCACGGATGCGGTTCGTACCGCAGACGGGAAAGGCGTGCGGCGGCTTTCGCCGTTTACGGTGCCGTCGTTTCTGGCCAACCTCGCGGCGGGGCAGATTTCGATCCGTTACGGCCTGAAAGGGCCGATCGGCGCACCGGTCACGGCCTGCGCGGCAGGCGTGCAAGCTATCGGCGATGCAGCGCGTCTGATCCGCGCGGGGGAAGCGGATGTCGCCATCTGTGGAGGGACCGAAGCCTGCATCAATACGCTCAGCCTCGGTGCGTTCTCGGTGGCGCGGACACTGTCGACGCGCTTCAACGACGCGCCCGCGCAGGCTTCCCGGCCTTTCGACATCATGCGGGATGGCTTCGTGATGAGCGAAGGCGCCGGTGTTCTGGTCATCGAGGCGCTCGATCACGCGCTCGCGCGTGGCGCCCGTCCGATCGCCGAAATCGTCGGCTATGGCACGTCCGCCGACGCGCACCACATCACGTCCGGCCCGGAGGACGGCAGTGGCGCACGCAGGGCGATGGAAGCGGCCCTTGCCCAGGCTGACATTCCCGCCAACGCGATCCAGCATCTCAATGCGCATGCCACCTCGACGCCGATCGGCGATCGCGGCGAAATTCAAGCAATCAAGACAATCTTCGGCTCGGACGGCAAGGTTGCCGTCAGCGCCACCAAGTCCGCCACGGGCCATCTGCTGGGTGCGGCGGGGGGCCTGGAAGCGATCTTCACGACCTTGGCTCTTCGCGATCAGATTGCGCCTCCGACACTGAATCTCACCACCGCCGATCCGTCGGCGGATGGGATCGATATCGTTTCACGCCAAGCCCGACCGATGAGCATGGAGTACGCCATTTCCAACGGTTTCGGTTTTGGGGGCGTGAATGCCAGCATGGTATTCCGCCGATGGAATTAAGCCGGTCGCGGGTGGCCCTCAATCCACTGTGCGCGTGAGTGTTTGCCGTCAGCGCTTCTGAGAGGTCGCGGGTTCGAGCTCGTCTCTCGCGCCATTGTTTTCAATGGCTTAGCGGCAAGTAGCCGCAATTATTTCAGTTTGAACTTGTTCTGTTCCGAGGCTGGAGACAGCCGGGGGATGCCGCTCGGTTGGGAGGTCGTTTGGCCGGTTTCACCTCGCGCATCTGCAGAGGTCGACGGGGCACCAACAGCGATCCAGATCGCGAGATTATCTTGGTCAAATTATTCCGACGTCGCTGCGCTAATTTTCCATTGAGCAGGAGAACAAGCCGCAGGTGGTTCACGCGATCGAGGTTTCGAACTGCCCGTCGCGATGAACGAATGAGACCTTCCGAATTCCGGTAAGGCTGCAGGCGCGGATCGTCTCAATGTGCGCGGCCTGTCACAGAGCGAAGGTTGTCTTCGCCTATGCGTTCCGTCAGACGTAACGTGTGATCGCTGCAAACGATGGCGATCTTGCGCTCATGACCACACCGCGTGTAACAGCGATCCGTTACGATCCCGAAGTGCTCGGACCGGACGCTGCGTGGCTGGTGCTCGATCAATTCGATCGAACGACGTGCGCTGCGGATGTGCGACGCATCGAACTGCTCACTGAACTTGTGTTGCGCGTATTTTGCGCTTCCGCGCGGGTATGGATCGTCAGCATTGCAACGCAGCCTATCCGAACGGACCGACGGAGACATCATGCACGGCAACGAGCGCAACGGTGATAAGCGCACAACCCCGCACGCCAACGCGTCGTCGGCGCGGATCGGGTCGGGTGGGTTCAACCCTGACGTTCTCGTTATCGGAGGCGGTAACGCGGCGCTGTGTTCGGCGCTGATGGCGCGGGAGGCGGGCGCTTCGGTACTGCTGCTGGAAGCGGCGCCGAAGGAATGGCGCGGCGGCAACTCCATGCACGTGCGCAATCTGCGCTGCATGCACGACATGCCACAGGATGTGCTGGTCGAAGCCTATCCGGAAGAGGAGTTCTGGCAGGATCTGTTGAAGGTGACCGGCGGCATCACCAACGAACCTCTGGCGCGTCTCGTGATCCGTCATTCGTCGCGCTGTCGGCCGTGGATGAGAAAACATGGGGTCCACTTCCAGCCGCCGTTGTCGGGCGCATTGCACGTGGCCCGTACCAATGCCTTCTTCATGGGCGGCGGCAAGGCGCTGGTGAATGCCTATTACCGCAGCGCCGAGGCGTTGGGCGTCAAGGTCCGCTACGACACGCCGGTGAAAAGCCTCGAACTCAAGGATGGTCGTTTCATCGCCGCCATCACCGAGGCCGGTGAACGCATCACGGCCGCGAGTTGCGTGCTCGGCTGCGGCGGATTCGAGTCCAATCTCGAATGGCAGCGCGAAGCATGGGGGCAGAACGAGCGCGGGGAGTGGACCGCCGAGAATTTTCTGATCCGCGGCACGCGGTTTAATCAGGGCGTTCTCCTCAAATTCATGATCGATGCCGGTGCGGATTCCATCGGCGATCCCACCCAAGCCCACTGCGTCGCCATCGATGCCCGCGCGCCGCTCTATGACGGCGGCATCTGCACACGGATCGATTGCGTGTCGCTGGGTGTCGTCGTCAACCGTGAAGCCAGACGTTTCTATGACGAGGGCGAGGACTTCTGGCCGAAGCGCTACGCGATCTGGGGACGTCTGGTGGCGCAGCAGCCCGGTCAGACGGCTTGGTCGATCATCGATCAGAAGGCCATCGGCCGCTTCATGCCGCCAGTGTTCGACGGCACCAGGGCGAACACGTTGCAGGAACTTGCCGTCAAGATCGGGCTGGATCCTGCAGCCTTCATGGAAACGCTGAACGCCTATAACGTCGCCTGTCGTCCGGGCACCTTCGATCATACCGCGCTCGACGATTGCCGCACCGAAGGGGTGACGCCCGCCAAGACGCATTGGGCGCGAGTGATCGATACGCCTCCTTTCTATGCCTATCCGCTCAAGCCCGGCATTACCTTCACCTATCTGGGGATGAAGACCGATGCGACGGCAGCCGTTCGCTTCAAGGACGTGCCGAGCAGCAATCTTTTCGCTGCCGGCGAAATGGTTGCCGGCAATGTGCTCGGTAAGGGGTACACCGCCGGTGTCGGCATGAGCATCGGCACCGCGTTCGGCCGCATCGCCGGTGTCAATGCCGCTGCGAGCGCCGGTCATCACCATCCGACATTCCAGGAGGAACTGGCTTATGCTGCCGGTCACTGATTTGGCTGTGCCCGTTACGGGCGGTGCTTGCGAAGGCGGCGTGAATCTCGTTGCGGCACTCTCCGCCGACGAGCAGGAGATCGCGCGCGTCATGCAGATCTGCAACGCGTGCCGCTATTGCGAAGGTTTTTGCGCGGTGTTTCCGGCCATGACGCGCCGGCTCGAATTCAACAAGGCCGACACGCACTATCTGGCGAATCTTTGCCACAACTGCGGCGCCTGCCTCTATGCCTGCCAATATGCACCGCCGCACGAGTTCGCGGTCAACGTTCCGCAGGCCATGGCCAAACTGCGTGTGCGCACCTATCAGGATTATGCGTGGCCGCGCGCCTTCGGCCGCCTCTACGAGCGTGCGGGCCTGACGGTTGCCTTTGCATTGTCGGGCGGGCTCGCGCTGTTCATGATTCTGGTCATTGCCATGAACGGTCGCTTGCTCCATGAGCCGCTGGCGGGGAATTTCTATGCGATCTTCCCGCATAATTTTCTGGCGTCGCTGTTCGGCATCGTATTCCTGTTTGCGATTCTCGCGCTCGCCATCGGCGTCGTCAGATTTTGGCGCGAGGTTTCGCCGACGAAGAATGCCATTGCAGCTGATATTGCTGCCGCCGCCAAGGCGCGTATCCCGGCAGTGGCTGAGGCGACCCAGGATATTGCAGGCCTCAGATATCTCGGTGGGGGGCACGGCAACGGCTGCAATGAGGATGACGACGCCTTCACGCTGTGGCGGCGCCGTTTTCATCAATTCACGCTTTACGGATTCCTGCTGTGCTTCGCCGCGACCTCTGTAGCGACGTTGTATCATTATCTGCTCGATCTGCACGCGCCCTATGCCTTCACCAGCGCGCCCGTGATCCTCGGTACGCTCGGCGGCATCGGTCTCATTATCGGCCCGGTCGGCCTGCTCTTGCTTAATCTCAGACGCAACGCGTTACGCGCCGACGTAAAGCAGAACGCGATGGACCGTGGCTTCATCATGCTGCTGTTGCTGGTGAGCGTCACCGGTTTCGCGCTACTTCTGTTGCGCGACACACGCTTCATGGCATTGTGGCTTGCCATCCATCTCGGTACGGTGATGGCATTGTTCCTGACGTTGCCTTACGGCAAATTTGCGCACGGGATTTTCCGCTCCGCGGCGCTGCTCAAGTTCAACATTGAGAAGCGTATGCCGAACAGGCTGGGGATCGGGGGTGAGTAGGCGCATCCACCGCAGTCCATCGCCGCGCCGCTGACCGCAGCAACCATCAACGCTTGGGCGAGCGCCGCCAAAAGCTTTAACGATGCGAGGCACGATGTGTATTGCCGGTGAAGAGGTTCCCTGGAATCCGATTCCCATGTGATCCTCCCGGCAGGACGGATTTTCACGCCTGAGGACACGCAGCGATCGAAGACGGTGCGGCGCCGGCACGCGATCGATCGGTGCCGGCGCAATCTGCATTTCTGTTTACGCCTCCAGCTGCTTTCCGATCGGCAGCGCGCGGATGCGCTTGCCGGTCGCGGCGAAGATCGCGTTGATCAGCGCCGGCGCGAATGGTGGCACGCCGGGTTCGCCGACGCCGCTCGGCGGCGTATCGGCACCCGGCGGGACGATGTGAACGTGGGTGACAAGCGGCGACTCGTCCATCCGGATCACCGGGAAGGTGTCGAAGTTGCCTTGCTCCACCTTGCCGTTCTTGAAGCTGATCTCGCCGTACTTCGCGAGACTCAATCCCATGATGGCGGCGCCTTCGATCTGCGACTGAATACGCTCGGGATTGACGTAGGTGCCGCAATCGATGGCGGTATCGACCTGATGCACCGTCAGCTTGCCCTTGTCGTCGACCGACGCCTCGACGATGGTCGCGACATAGCTGACGAAGCTGCGATGCGCGGCGATGCCGAGGCCATGTCCCTTTGGAACGCTGCGGCCCCATTTGCCCTTGTCGGCCACTACCTCGACGACGCGGCGCAAGCGTGCGGTGTCGATCGGATAGCTGTCGTAGGGCTCGCCGTAATTCCACGGATCCTTCACCGAATCCAGTTTCACAATCCGCGGCGAGCCGATCAGTTCGAGCAGCATTTCCTTCTGGTCGCGCTTCGTCGCGGCGGCCAACTCGCCGACCATGGACTGGACCGCGAAGCCTTTCGGAATGTTCGACACCGAGCGGAACCAGCCGATGCGCGTATGCGCCGTCGCTTCCGGATTCTCGCACTGGATGTTGGCGATCTCGAACGGCAGGTCGATCAGGCCCATGCCGAGTTCGAACGGCGCCTGATGCGTCACATTGGGCGCGAAGGTCGTGGCGATGCTCGGCGCCACACTGCGATGCCGCCACGCAACGACCTTGCCTGATTTGTCTAGGCCGGCTTCGATGCGTTCCACCGAGACGGTGTGCAGGAAGTCGTGATGGATGTCATCCTCACGGGTCCATTGCACCTTCACCGGTGCGCCGATCGCCTTGGACAGCAACGCCGCTTCGAGCACGAAATCGCATTTCGATTTGCGTCCGAAGCCGCCGCCGAGCAGCGTGACATTGACGGTGACGTTGTCTTCCGGAATGCCAAGCGTCTTGGCGAGTTCCTCGCGCGTGCCGCCCGGGCTTTGCACCGGCGCCCAGACTTCCACCTTGTCGCCGGTGACGTTGGCGACCGCGACCGGCGGCTCCATGCTGGCATGGGCGAGGTGAGGGATGTAGTACTCGCCAGTGACGACCTTGTCGGCGCTCTTGAGCGCGGCATCGACATCGCCTTCCTTGCGCACGACTAGGCCGGGCTTGCGCGCGGCTTCTTCCAGTTGCTTGCGATAGGCAACGGAATCGTAGCTGGCGTTGGCGCCATCGTCCCACTCGACCTTGAGTGCATCGCGACCCTTGATCGCCGCGCCGGTGTTGCGGGCGATCACTGCGACGCCGCCGAGCGGCTGGAACTTGGAGGGCCACGGCCAGCCCTTTACTTCGACGACTTTCTCGACGCCCACGACTTTCATCGCGTCGGCCGGATCGAACGACTTCAGCTTGCCGCCAGTCACCGGCGGACGCGCGATCACGGCATACTTCATGCCGGGCAAGCGCGTATCGATGCCATAGTGCGCCTTGCCGGTGGTGATGTCGTGCAGGTCGACGATGCTGACCTGACCCTTGCCGAGATAGCGGAAGTCTTTCGGGTCCTTCAGCTTCAATCCGTTGATATCCGGCACCGGCAGCTTCGCGGCATCATCGGCGAGTTCACCGAAGCCGATACGGCGGCCGCTCGCGGCATGAACCACTTCATGATTCTGCGCCTTGACCTCGCTTGCCGGCACGCCCCAACGCTTGGCGGCGGTTTCTTCCAGCATCGTTCGTGCGGCAGCACCGATCTGGCGCATCGGAATCAGGTAATGCCGTGTGCTGCGTGAGCCGTCGGTGTCCTGATTGCCGAACGTCTTCTCGTCGCCGTGGGCTTGCTTGACCTTCACGCGCGACCAGTCCGCTTCCATTTCCTCGGCGACGATCAGCGGCAGGCTGGTGCGGACGCCGGTGCCCATCTCGGCGCGATGCGCGATGATCGTGACAACGCCGTCGGGCGCGATGGCGACGAACACGCGCGGATCGACCACGACGCCATGAGGCATCTTGCTCGCGCCGGTCTGGTATGCGGCAAACGCCTGCCGCGACATCAACGGTGCGGCGAGGACGAGGCCGCCGGCAACGCCGAGGCCCTTCAGGATGCCGCGCCGTGAAATCTTCTCGACCTTGATGCTGCGCTTTTCGAATTCGTGAAGCGTTTTGGGATCTGTGACGATGTTCATGATCAGACTCCCGTCGAAGCGAGATGAACCGCGTTCTCGATGCGCTGATAGCAACCGCAACGACAGATGTTGCCGGCCATCGCCTCGCGGATCTGGTCATGTGTGGGTTTCGGATTTTCGGTCAATAGCGCAACGGCCTGCATGATCTGGCCTGCCTGGCAGTAGCCGCATTGCGGCACGTTGACCTGACGCCATGCCTTCTGAACCGGATGATCGCCGGTCGGATGCAAACCTTCGATGGTGGTGACCTCGCGCCCGGCGACGTCGGAGATTGCAGTGACGCAAGCGCGCACGGCCTGCTTGTCGACGATCACCGTGCAGGCGCCGCACAGCGCTTCGCCGCAGCCGAACTTGGTGCCGGTAAGGCCGGCTTCATCGCGCAGGAACCACAGCAGCGGCAGATCGGGATCGCCATCCCAGGATTGCTCTTGGCCGTTGATTTTGACTTTGATCATGATCGTTCCTCGCTCTTCATAAGCTGATGTTGCGGCGAGGATGTGAGCACGAACATGTTTCGCAGTCACTCAACAGTCCCGACGCAATTTTGACGACGCGCCAAAGGTAGGTGCAACGATATGATAGCCGCGACCGGGAGGCAAACGACGTTTGCGGCGCACAGCTTATCTCGCTACCACAAGTGCGTGACAACTTGATTGAAGCTGGCGGGATGCAGTCATGCGACTTTGCCGAAGCATGACTCCGTCGGTATTCGCGGTGCGTCGACAAGGATTCAAATTCGCGACGTATTGGAAATTTCGCCCCAACTCGGATTTGAATTTCAAACAGCGGCATTGATCGGAATACGGCTTCGCGATCTCGCGGCGCGAAGCGCCCGAGTTTTGCGGAGAACGCTTCGCCCTCTTGAGAAGAGGGCGCGCGGAACGCCGGACGCACCAGGCGTCCGCAGCCTCATGCGCAAAGTGTAGAAAGCGCACGAGTTAGTCACCACGGTCGCACCGGACATCGTCCGGCGTTCCGCGCGCGGTGGTTTTGTCGGCTTGCTTCGTGCTCTCCCCGGCAGCGATTCATCCGCTTTGGTTCGTCACCGTCGGTCGATGCTTA
>Ga0160496_1000263_pt1 | contig 29664 bp, 25 predicted proteins | sample DIDPMG_2_FD_108231 | JGI IMG/M metagenome (GOLD analysis project Ga0160496, IMG submission 108231) | Enriched soil microbial communities from UW Madison campus, WI, USA - DID2937_E24_FP MG | ecosystem: Environmental > Terrestrial > Soil > Grasslands | place: USA: Madison, Wisconsin | collected...
GACCGCGCCATCAATCGCGCCGGTGGCCAGCCTGTCCTTGACCATCAGGTAGAGCAGTTCGTCACCGTTGTAGATGCGGCCGCTGTCGTCGACCATGATCAGGCGGTCGGCATCGCCATCCAGGGCGATGCCCAGGTCGGCACGGTATTCGCGCACCGATGCCACCAGGGTCTTGGGCGCGGTGGCGCCGCACTCCTCGTTGATGTTCAGGCCATCGGGCTGGTTGCCGATGGTGATGACCTCGGCCCCCAGTTCGTGGAACACATGGGGCGCGATGTTGTAGGCGGCGCCGTGGGCACAATCGACCACCAGGCGCATGCCGCGCAGGTCCATGGCGCCGGGGAAGGTGCTCTTGCAGAATTCGATGTAGCGACCGGCGGCATCGTTGAGACGACGTGCCTTGCCCAGCTTCTCGGAGGGCACGCATTCCATGGGCTGCTCCAGTGCCGCCTCGATATCGGCTTCGACGGCGTCCGGCAGCTTGTTGCCGCTGGCGGAGAAGAACTTGATGCCATTGTCATGATACGGATTATGCGAAGCGGATATCACCACACCGGCCGAGAGCCGCAAGGCGCGGGTCAAATAGGCCACAGCCGGGGTGGGGATTGGTCCAGCCAGCCAGACATCCACGCCCGCTGCGGCAAAACCGGCTTCCAGGGCGGCTTCCAGCATGTAGCCGGAAATCCGGGTGTCCTTGCCGATGAGGACCGTGCGGCGGGCCGCGCCTTCCTTGGCCTTGGTCAGTACCTTGCCTGCGGCATAGCCCAGACGCATGACGAAGTCCGGGGTGATGGGGGCCACGCCGACGCGACCACGCACGCCGTCGGTGCCGAAATATTTTGCTGCCATGTTGTTTCCTCTAACTCTTTCCTGCAGGCGGCCGAACGGCCGACCTGTCTCCCTTGATGCCTTGAATAGGGCAACTTCCGATTTCTGCCTGAAACTGCCGCAGCTGCCTGTCGCAGGCGGCCATGCGGCGCCGGTGCATCAATTGTCCGGGCGCCCGGCCTGCCACATGGTGAGCGCGTCGACGGTTTCGGCTACGTCATGCACGCGGATGATCATTGCGCCCTGCTGGGCCGCTGCCAGCGCCGCGCCGATACTGCCGGCCATGCGCCGTTCCAGCGGCTTGCCGACGACCGCGCCGACCATGGATTTACGCGACATGCCCGCCAAGAGCGGCAGGTCAATTTGATCGATCAGGCTGCGGGTATTTTTGAGCAAAGCAAGATTATGCTCCACTGTCTTGCCAAATCCAAAACCGGGGTCGATGCAGATGCGTTCGCGCGCGATGCCTGCCGCCCGCATCAGGTCCACCTGTCCTTGCAAAAAGTGGGCAACTTCCGCCACCACGTCATCGTAGACCGGGGCTTGCTGCATGGTCTGCGGCTGGCCCTGCATGTGCATCACGCACAGGCCGGCCTCGCTGTCCTTGACGGCATCGATGGCACCTTCGGCGCGAAAACCGTTGATGTCGTTGATCATATCCACCTCCGCCAGCAGGGCTTCGCGCATGACGGCGGGCTTGTAGGTATCCAGCGAGAGCGGCTTGCCACAATCGCGCAACGCGTAGATCACTGGCATGACGCGTTCGAGCTCCTGCTCCAGTGACAGCGGGGCGATACCGGGACGGGTGGATTCTCCACCGATATCGATGATGTCCACACCGTCGGCAATCATCTGTTCGGCATGGGTCAGGGCCATTTCCAGCGACTGGTGGCGTCCGCCGTCGGAGAAGGAATCCGGCGTCACGTTGAGGATGCCCATGACCAGTGGCCGGCGACCTTGCTGTACCGGCAGGCGGAACCTGCCGCATTTGAGGAATGCTTGCGTCATCTTGCTTCTATCAGGGTGGAACAGGTGTTCAGTTTTCGCCGCAAACGGCGCAACACTGCGTGGCGCAGCATGATACACCGCCGCATCCCGGCTGCCTGCTTCTTTCGCCGGCACCTGCCAGGGCTTGGCGGCCTCCAGGCGACGCGTCGGGGAGGCCGAAATGAAAAAAGGCGAGGATCGCTCCTCACCTTTTTCTCTTACCGCAGACTGCCTGGCTGCGTCGATACCACCACGCTTCAGGCAGGTGCCGTGGCGTTGGGGGTGACGTCGCCGGGGCGGTTGTTGTCCGAGGACGACTTCTTGGCCGGCACACCGTTGCGTGGCGGACGCGGTTCGTCACCGTTCATGATGTCGTTGACCTGATCGGCATCCAGCGTTTCCCATTCCAGCAGGGCCTTGGCCATGACGTCGACCTTGTCGCGATGCTCTTCCAGCAGGCGGCGGGCCAGCGCATATTGCTCGTCCAGGATGCTGCGGATTTCCGCATCCACCTTTTGCTGGGTGGCTTCGGATACGGTCTTGGAAGACATGCGGCCGAAGTAGGCGTCCTGCTCCGAATCTTCATACACCATGGTACCCAGGGTGACGGACATGCCGTAGCGGGTCACCATCGCACGGGCCAGCTTGGTGGCACGCTCGAAGTCGTTGGAAGCGCCGGTGGACATCTGGTGCATGAAGATTTCTTCAGCAATACGACCACCGAACAGGATCGATATCTCTTCCAGCATCTTGTCCTTGTACATGTTCACGCGGTCATGTTCTGGCAGCTGCCAGGTCAGGCCCAGTGCGTAACCACGCGGCATGATGGTGACCTTGTGCACCGGATCGGCCTTGGGCAGCAGCTTGGCGACCACGGCGTGGCCGGACTCGTGGTAGGCGGTGTTGCGACGTTCTTCTTCGCGCATCACAGCCGACTTGCGTTCCGGGCCCATGACGATCTTGTCCTTGGCATCTTCGAAGTCCTGCATCTCGACCAGGCGCTTGTTGCGACGGGCCGCAAACAGGGCCGCTTCGTTGACCAGGTTGGCCAGGTCGGCGCCGGAGAAGCCCGGGGTGCCGCGTGCGAGGATGGTGGCGTCGACGTTGGGCGACAGCGGCACCTTGCGCATGTGGACCTTCAGGATCTGCTCGCGGCCACGGATGTCGGGCAGCGGCACCACGACCTGGCGGTCGAAGCGGCCCGGACGCAGCAGCGCCGGATCCAGCACGTCGGGACGGTTGGTGGCGGCGATCACGATCACGCCCTGGCCCGACTCGAAGCCGTCCATCTCGACCAGCATCTGGTTCAGCGTCTGTTCGCGTTCGTCGTTGCCGCCGCCCAGGCCGGCGCCACGCTGGCGGCCGACCGCGTCGATTTCATCGATGAAGATGATGCAGGGCGCGTGCTTCTTGGCGTTTTCGAACATGTCGCGCACGCGGGCCGCGCCCACGCCGACGAACATTTCGACGAAGTCGGAACCCGAGATGCTGAAGAACGGCACCTTGGCTTCGCCGGCGATGGCCTTGGCCAGCAGCGTCTTGCCGGTACCGGGCGAGCCGACCATCAGCACGCCGCGCGGAATGCGGCCGCCGAGCTTCTGGAACTTGCTGGGGTCGCGCAGGAAGTCGACCAGCTCTTGAACGTCTTCCTTGGCTTCGTCGCAACCGGCGACGTCGGCGAAGGTGATCTGGTTGGTGTTTTCGTCGAGCATGCGCGCACGCGACTTGCCGAACGAGAACGCACCACCGCGCCCGCCGCCCTGCATCTGTCGCATGAAGAATATCCACACGCCGATCAGCAGCAGCATCGGGAACCACGACACAAAGATGCTCATCAGCAGCGACGGCTCTTCGCGCGCCTTGCCCGAGACCTGCACGCCGTACTTCAGCAGATCGGAGACCATCCAGAGGTCGCCCGGCGAGGTGAGCGTGTACGAACGGCCGGAATCGGGCGTCACGTAGAGCACGTCGCCCTGCACATCGACCTTGCGGATGCGACCCGCCTTGGCGTCGTCCATGAACTGGGTGTAGGTGACACCGTCCTGGCTCTGAGCACGTCCATCGAACTGCTTGAATACCGTGAACAGGACCAGTGCGATCACCATCCAGACCGCGACTTTAGAAAACGAATTGTTCAAGGTCGATCTCCTGCTATCGATTCCGACCGGTGGCTGCCTCCCCGCGAGAAAACGCAGCCAACAAATTTGTCAATGGCCCATTCTACCCTGTCGGGGCGGATCGCGTTGGCCGCCGCCCGGCACCGGGCGGTTTCGTTTGGTTTAAGGCTTTGCCAGGTGCGTGCGCCGGTAACAACTGGCCGGCACGCCCGCCTGGCGGGTCTTACTGTTTCAGGTCGCGCGCGACCAGGAAGGTCTCGGACGACTTGTCTCGCGAAGCCTTCGGCTTGCGCTCGACGACCCGTTTGAATACCTGCTTGTACGACTGGACGATCTGGGAAAAGCCACTGCCGTGGAAGGCCTTGACGATGAGCGCGCCGTTCGGCTTGAGATGGGCCCGGGAAAATTCCAGGGCCAGATCACAACAATGCTGAATGCGGGCCGCATCGGCGACACCTACCCCCGACAAGTTGGGGGCCATATCCGACATTACAAGGTCCACGACCTGGTTGCCGACGCGATTTTCGAGTTCCTGGAGGATTTCGTCTTCGCGAAAGTCGCCCTGGAAGAACTCGACGCCCGCAATGGGCTCCATCGGCAGCATGTCGAGGGCGATGATGCGCCCGTCGACCACGCCGCCGGGGCCGGCGAGACGCTCGCGCGCCACCTGCGACCAGCTGCCCGGGGCGGAGCCCAGGTCGACCACGACGTCGCCGCGCCGCATCAGCTTTTCGGTATCGAGGATCTCGATCAGCTTGAATGCGGCCCGTGCCCGATAACCCTTCTGTTGCGCCAGCTTCACATAAGGGTCGTTGATGTGCTGGTGAATCCAGTCTTTCGAGAATTTATTCTTGGCCATTACCGTACAATTCCACGCATGCCTATATTAGAACTCACCTCTCGCGAGCGCAGCGACCTGCGGTCAGCCGCGCATTCGCTGCGCCCGGTCGTTTTGATCGGTGACAACGGCCTGACCGAGGCCGTTCTCAAGGAAATCGACCGCGCCCTCAATGCCCACGAACTGATCAAGGTCCGTGCGGGCGGCGACGACCGCGAGGCCCGCGAGGCCATGCTCGCCTCCATCTGCGACACGCTGTCGTGCGCCCCGGTGCATCACCTGGGCAAGCTCTTCATCCTGTATCGCCACGATACCCGCACGCAGTCCGACAGCGACGAAGCCCCCAGCACCAAGCGCCGCGCCTCCGAGCCGCACACGCCCAAGAAGCTCGCCGCCGAAGGCAAGACGCTCACCAAGGCCCGGCCGACCCGCAAGCCCGCCGCCGCCACCGTGCCCGACAAACTCGGTCACTCGAGCGCCCGCGACATTCTGAACGAAAACGGCCGTCCTGCGCGTCCTTCCAATCGCAAATCGCCTGCCAAACCCGGCCACGGCGTGCCGCGCCGCTCGGGCAGCGCCCTGAGCCTGCGTGCCGGCGCCCGTTCGGGCGGTGGCGTGCGCAGCGGCATGCGCAGCGGCGTGCGCAAGACCTCGCGCAGCAAGTAAGCGCTTCAAACCTGCCGGCCGCGCCTCGGGCGCCGCCGGCAGTTTCTTTTCTTTCCCCTGCCCTGCCTGCATCCTGCCGCGATCCGTCGCGCCGGCGGCTCGCCCGTGCGCGTGATCCGCGCGCGGCGCCCGACCGCGATAGCGGCTCGCTGTGCAACAGAGGGGGTTACTGCTCCCGGGCCTGCCGGGATAAAAACCGCGCCCCCGACAGCCTGGACAGGGCGGCCGACACGAGGCCGGACTCGCCTGGGCTGGAACCCGGTTCCACGCGTTCCGGCCTGCCTGTCCGCGCGAGTCGGGACGGTTCGGGCCGGCACGGCGGGTGTGCCGTGTTGCCGGGGCGAGATGCCTGCCGGCGCGTGGCGCGCAAAGGATTGCGGCCGGGTTCCGCGGGGGCGGAATCGACGTTACAGGTAACGAACGCCGAGGACTTCGTACTCACGCACGCCCGAGGGCGCCTGCACTTCAACCACATCGCCTTCGCTCTTGCCGATCAGCGCACGCGCGACCGGGCTCGACACGGAGATGAGGTTCGACTTGATGTCGGCCTCGACGTCGCCGACGATCTGGTAGGTCAGGCGGTCGCCCGAATCCAGGTCTTCGATGTCGACGGTGGCGCCAAACACGGCGCGGCCTTCGGCGTCCAGCGCCGTCGGGTCGATCAGGTGCGCATTGGAGAGCGTGCCCTCGAGTTCGGCGATCCGGCCTTCGATGAAGCCCTGGCGTTCACGGGCGGCATCGTATTCGGCGTTTTCCGACAGATCACCCTGCGCACGCGCTTCGGCGATCGCATTGATCACGGAAGGACGTTCGATGGTTTTCAAGCGGTGCAACTCGGCCTGCAAGCGCTCGGCCCCGCGCACTGTCAACGGAATGGCAGACATGTCGTTTCCCAAACAAAAAAAATTAAACGCTCCGAGGAGCGCTTCGGTGAAGGTCTGAGCCAAGCTGCGCCCCCGCACCGCGGCACGGCTGGGCGTAAGTGAGCAAGGTGGACCCGGGAGCGATGCAGGGCCTGAGCCCGCGCTCCCCTATTTGTCTCCAGGGCCGGCGATACCGTTGTGGCGCGGCATGGCTTCGACCAAAACAAAACCCCGGCTCGGGTCGGAACCGGGGCAATCAAGTCATCATTGTGGTCAATGCCGCCGGAAATTGCAAGTGGCCGCATCCGGCGCCGATTTTACTGCCATTTCGGCGCCATTTCGGCACCATTTCGCCGCCGTTCGGCACCTGTAACCGAAAAATGCCAGCACGGTCGGACGCCCTGCCTGCTCCGCGAGGGCCGGCGCTCAGGGCAAACCCGGAGCCGGCGCGACGGGCAGGCCGTGACGAAGCAGGCGCCTGGCCCGGCGCGGCCGTGGGCCGGGGCAGCCGCCCGGCCGCGCCGGCCTTCAGCGGGCCGGCTTGCGCTGCATCCAGCCGAGCACGGCGTAGAGCAGGATGGCGCCGAAGGTGGCGGTGCCGATGCCGCCCAGCACGAAATTGCCGAGCTTCAGGGTGAAGTCGCCCGCGCCCATGACCAGGGTCACGGCGGCGACGATGAGGTTGCGGTTGTCGGCGAAGTCGACCTGGTTCACGACCCAGATGCGGGCGCCGGCGATCGCGATCAGGCCGAACACGACCACCGACATGCCGCCCAGCACCGGGCCGGGGATGGTCTGGATCAGCGCGCCGAACTTGGGCGAGAAGCCCAGCACGATGGCAATCAGGGCGGCCACCACGAACACCAGCGTGGAATAGATCCGGGTGACGGCCATCACGCCGATGTTCTCGGCGTAGGTGGTGACGCCGGTGCCGCCCACGGCGCCGGACACCATCGTGGCCACGCCGTCGCCCACGAAGGCGCGGCCGAGGTAGCGGTCCATGTCGCGGCCGGTCATGGCGCTCACCGCCTTCACGTGACCGAGGTTTTCGGCCACCAGGATGACGGCGACCGGGACGATCAGGCCCATCGCCTCGGCCTGGAACACCGGCGCGGTGAAGTGCGGCAGGCCGAGCCAGGCGGCCGCGGCCACGCCGGAGAAGTCGATCGGCTTGCCCAGGCCCAGGCCATTGGCGCAGATCGCATAGATCACGCAGGCCAGGATCAGGCCCACCAGGATCAGCAGGCGCTGCACCATGCCGCGCGTGGCGACCGCGATGCCGCCCACGCACAGCATGGTGACGATGGCCATCACGGCATCGAAGGTGGAGCCGCCCATGGCGCCCTTGGCCGCGATCGGCGCGAGATTCAGGCCGATCACGGCGACGACCGCGCCGGTCACGACCGGCGGCATCAGGACCTCGATCCAGCCCGCGCCACCGCCCCGGCGGTCGCCCACCGCCCAGACGATCAGGCCGATCAGGGTGTAGGCCAGGCCGCAGGCGATGATGGCGCCCAGCGCCACGCCGATGTTGGCGTTGGGGCCGGCGCCGGCGTAGCCGGTGACCGCCACCACCCCGCCGATGAAGGCGAAGCTCGAGCCCAGGTAGCTCGGCACCCGGCCGCCCACGAACAAGAAGAAGATCAGCGTGCCGATGCCCGACATCAGGATGGCGACGTTCGGATCGAAGCCCATCAGCAGCGGCGCCAGCACGGTGGAGCCGAACATGGCGACCACGTGCTGCGCGCCCATGGCGACGTTCTTGGGCCAGGACAGGCGCTCGTCGGGCGCGATGATGGCGCCGGGCACGTTGTCGTCGACCTGACGCCAGCGCGGGAAGTAGGAGTTGGCCATGGAGGTTCCGCTCAGGAAAGGGTTGGGCGGGCGCAAGTTTAAGGGGCAGCGCAAATCCGCGGCAATGGATTTAAGTCTGCCGCGGGACTGCCGTATTAGGGCTATCCCCAGGCCGATCTCGCGGCCCGCCTCAACCCCACCCGGGAGCACCCCGCATGTCGATCTCGTCCGTCAGCAGTTCCAGCGCGATTGCCAACTTCCTGTCGCGCGGCAGCGCCGCCGAAAGCAGCAAGAGCGTCGAGGAGGATCCCACGTCGGTGCGCGCGCAACTGCGACAGTTGCAGAAGCAACTGAGCGAGATCATGCGCCAGGTCGCCAAGGTGCGCGAGAGCAATGCCACCGACGAGCAGAAGAACCGGCAGATCCAGGCCCTGAACACCCAGGCAACGCAGATCCAGGCCCAGATCCAGAAGCTGTTGAACGAGCAGACGCAGCAGGCCCAGGGCTGAGCCGCGGCGCGCCCATTGATCGGGCGCATCAGAAATTGTGATTGGACGCTGCCGCGAGGCAGGGTCTATGGTCTGTCGCACAAATCCAATACAAGAGGAGACAGACCATGCGCATCCTGCGTCCCACGCTGGCGGCCGCGTTGCTCGCCACCTGCCTGCCCGCCCTGGCCGGCACCGTGACCGTGATCACGTCGTTCCCGAAGGACCTGACCCAGGCCTACAAGACGGCCTTCGAGAAGGCCAATCCGGGCATCACGCTGGAAATCCTGAACAAGAACACCGTGGCCGGCATCGCCTTCGTGCGCGAGACGCCGGCCGGCCAGCGTCCCGAGGTGTTCTGGGCCAGCGCGCCCGACGCCTTCGAGGTGCTGGCGCGCGACAAGCTGCTGGTGAAGGCGCCGGACGCGCTCAACAAGAATGTGCCCGACAAGATCGGCAGCTACCCGATCAACGACCCGTCGGGCCTGTACATGGGCCAGGCCCTGGCCGGCTACGGCATCATGTACAACACCCGCTACCTCAAGGCGCACAAGCTCGCCGCGCCGGTGGAATGGAAGGACCTGCTGGCGCCGCAGTGGTTCGGCCACGTCGGCATCACCGCGCCGTCGCGCTCGGGCACCATGCACCTGACGGTGGAGACCATCCTGCAGGGCGAGGGCTGGGACGACGGCTGGCAGACGCTGCTGCGCATGTCGGGCAACGCCAGCGCGGTCACCGAACGCTCGTTCGGCGTGCCCGATGGCGTCAACAACGGCCAGTTCGCCGCCGGCCCGGTGATCGACTTCTTCGGCCTGTCGAGCAAGTATTCCAAGTTCCCGGTGGAGTTCGTCTATCCCTCGGAAACCGCGATCGTGCCGGCCAACATCGCGCTCATCGACGGCGCCAAGAACAGCGACGAGGGCAAGAAGTTCATCGCCTTCACGCTGAGCGAGGCCGGCCAGAAGCTGCTGCTGGAGCCCAAGATCTCGCGCCTGCCCGTGCTGCCCTATGACCAGCTCAAGGGCAGCATCCCCGAGGGCTATCCGAACCCGGCCGACATCGCCAAGCGCAGCAAGGTCCACTTCGACGCGGACCTGTCGCAGTCGCGCTACTACGTGGTGCAGAGCCTCTACGACCAGACCATCACCTTCCGCCTGAAGGAGCTGCAGGCCGCGACCCGCGCCATCTACGAGGCCGAGGCCAAGCTGGGCGACAAGGCCAGGAGCGGCAAGGCCACCGAGCTGCTGGCACAGGCGCGCAAGCTGGCCTGGGCGCCGCTGGTCGACGGCAAGCGCGCCGCCGACCCCGAGTTCCTCAAGATCTTCGCCGGCAACAAGAAGGATGCCGCGGTGAACCAGCAGATCACCAAGCTGGAAGGCGAGTGGAACGGCACGGCCCGCGCCAACTACGAAGAAGCGGTGAAGCTGGCGCGCCAGGCGGCCGCCCTCTGATCCGGCGCCGGCCGCGGCGCTCGCGCCCGGCCGGCCGCCCTTCCCTGACTCCCTGCCTGGATGTCCATGATGCTATCGGGCTCTTCCCGCTTGCCCGCCGGTCCCCTGTTCGCCGCGTTGCTGGTGCTCGGGTTTCTCGGCCTGTTCCTGGTGTTCCCCGTGGGCACCGTTTTCTACAGCGCGTTCGTCAACGCGGACGGCAGCTTCACGCTGGGCCACTTCGGCGCGTTCGCCGGCCAGCCCCTCATGCGCGAGGCCTTCTTCAACAGCCTGTACGTGGCCGGCTGGTCGGCGCTGCTGGCGTCGGTGATCGCGGTGCCGCTGGCGTACTTCACGGTGCGCTTCGACTTCCGCGGCGCCCTGCTGATCCAGACGCTGGGCGTGCTGCCGCTCATCATGCCGCCCTTCGTGGGCGCGGTGGCGATGCAGCTGCTGTTCGGCCGCTCCGGCAGCGTCAACCTGCTGCTCGACGACTGGTTCGGCTTCACCATTCCGTTCATGGAGGGCCTGAACGGCGTGATCTTCGTCGAGGCGCTGCACTACTTCCCGTTCATCCTGATGAACCTGGTGGTGGCGCTGCGCAACATCGACGGCTCCATGGAGGAGGCGGCGTTCAACCTGGGCTCGCGCGGCTTCCGCCTGTTCCGCCGGGTGATCTTCCCGCTGGCGCTGCCCGGCTACGTGGCGGGCACCTCGCTGGTGTTCGTGAAGGTGTTCGACGATCTGGGCACGCCGCTCGTGCTGGGCACCACCAACATGCTGGCGCCGCAGGCCTATCTGCGCATCACGCAGGTCGGGCTCGAGGATCCGCTGGGCTACGTCATCAGCGTCATCATGATCGCCTTCTCGATCCTGGCGCTGTGGCTGTCGGCACGGGTGCTGCGCGGCAAGGACTACTCCACGCTGCAGAAAGGCGGCTCGTCGATCCAGAAGCGCAAGCTGCGCCCCACCGAGTCGGTGCTGGCCTACGGCTGGATCGCGCTGGTGCTGCTGCTGGTGCTGTCGCCGCACCTGGGCGTGCTGCTGCTTTCGCTCGCCAGCGTGTGGAGCTTCGCGCCCCTGCCCGACGGCTACACGCTGGCGCACTACAGCGCGGTGTTCAGCGAATCGCAGGGCATGATCGCCAACACGCTGCTGTACTGCGGCCTGGCCGCTGGCATCGACGTGATCCTGGGCACGGCCATCGCCTACCTGATGCTGCGCACGCGGCTGCCGGCCAGGCAGTGGCTGGACTTCCTCGCCTCGGCCGCGCTGGCGATCCCGGGCATCGTGCTGGCGATCGGCTTTCTGCGCACCTTCCGCGGCGTGGAGATCCCGGGCACCGGCACGCTGCTGACCTCGTCGTGGATCGTCATCATGATCGCCTACTCGGTGCGGCGACTGCCCTATGCGCTGCGCTCCTGCGTGGCGGCGCTGCAGCAGATCAACGTGTCGCTCGAGGAGGCGGCCGAATCGCTCGGCGCCAGCCGCATGAGCACGATCCGCCGCGTGGTGGTGCCGCTCATGGCCGGCGGCATGCTGGCCGGCTTCGTCACCAGCTTCGTCACGGCCGCGGTCGAACTCTCGGCCACCATCATGCTGGTGACGCGCGACAGCCAGGCCCCGATGAGCTACGGCATCTATCTCTACATGCAAAGCGCCGCCGGCCGCGGGCCGGGCGCCGCGCTGGGCGTGCTCGCCGTGGTCGCGGTGGGCATCGGCACCTATGTCTCGCATCTCCTGGTCGAACGCGCCTCCGCACGGCAGCGTCCCGCACGCAACGAGGAATCCGCATGAAAAAAGTCAGCGTCCATTGCCGCAACATCCGGCTCTCGTACGGCAAGAACGAGGTCCTGAAGGACGTCAACATCGACGTCGAACCGGGCGAGTTCTTTGCCCTGCTCGGCCCCTCGGGCTCGGGCAAGTCGACCCTGCTGCGCCTGATCGCCGGCTTCAACCAGCACAGCCACGGCCAGCTGCTGATCGACGGCCAGGATGTGTCGGGCACGCCGCCCTGGAAACGCAACATCGGCATGGTGTTCCAGAACTATGCCCTGTGGCCCCACATGACGGTGTGGGACAACGTGGCCTTCGGCCTGGTCGAACGCAAGCTGCCGCGCGAGGAGATCCGCGCCAAGGTGCAGGCGGCGCTCGACCTGGTGGGCCTGTCGCAATACGGCAAGCGCCGGCCCAACCAGCTCTCGGGCGGGCAGCAGCAGCGCGTGGCGCTGGCCCGCACCATCGTGATCGAGCCGCAGGTGCTGCTGCTCGACGAGCCGCTCTCCAACCTCGACAAGAAGCTGCGCGTGCAGATGCGCCAGGACCTGCTGTCGCTGCAGCGCCGGCTCGGCATCACCACCATCTTCGTCACGCACGACCAGGAAGAGGCGATGACGACGGCCGACCGCATGGCGGTGCTGGACCACGGCGTGGTGCAGCAGATCGGTTCGCCGACCACGCTGTTCGATTACCCGGTCAACCGCTTCGTGGCCAACTTCGTCGGCACGATGAATGTGCTGGAAGGCGCGGTGCGCGAGCGCGACCGCGCCAGCGTGACCCTGGCGGTGGACGGCGTGGGCGAGCTGCAGCTGCCGGTGACGGGCGAGATCCCGGACGCGCCGCGCCTGGCGGCGAGCTTCCGGCCGCACACGGTGCAGATCGACATGGCCGATGGCCTGGGCGACGCCCGCTACGTCTGGCTGCCGGGGGTGGTCGAGGCCAGCGAGTTCCTGGGCGAGTTCACGCGCTACCAGGTGCAGGTGGGCGACCAGCGCATCACCGCCGACCAGACCCACCTGGCCGGGCTCTCGCCCTTCCCGGTGGGCGCGCCCGTGTCGGTGGGGCTGGAGCCCACGCAGATCCGGCTGCTGGCGGCCTGAGCGCGAGCGCGGCACGGGTTTGCCCTGAGGGCAAATCCGTTGCGCGCGCAACGGCCAGTCCCTACCCTTACGCCATGGAAATCTATCAGATCCGGGCCTTCGTCACGGTCGCGCGGCTGGGCAATCTCACGCGCGCGGCCGAGGCCCTGTCGCTGACCCAGCCCGCGGTCACGGCGCAGATCAAGGCCCTGGAGCAAAGCCTGGGCGTGGCGCTGTTCGAGCGCGGCGCCGGCCGCATGACGCTGTCGAAGTCGGGCGAGGCCCTGCTGCCCACCGCCGAAGCGCTGCTGGTGCTGGGCGTGCAGCTCAAGTCGGAGGCACAGCAGATGCAGGGCGCGCTGCAGGGCGCGGTCGACCTCGGCGTGCCGAGCGAGCAGCCCGACTTCCTGCGGCTGGGCGAGCTGGCGGCGGCGCTCACGCAGCGGCTGCCGCTGGTGGAGCTCAAGACCCACGTACAGCCGGCCGCGCAGCTGCTGGAACAGGTCGGCACCGGCAAGCTGGCGGCCGCGTTCGCCATCATGGCCAATCCGCCGCGCGGCGTGCAGTGGCTGGCGCTGCGCAGCGTGCGCTACCGCATCGCGCTGCCCCGCTCGCTGGGCGACACGCTCAAGCGCGCCGGCTGGCGCGACATCGCGCAATTGCCCTGGCTCGACGGCCCGGCCGGCAGCCATACCCACCTGCTGCTGCGCGACATGTTCGAGCGCCACGGCCTCGCGCCGCGGGTCGTGATGCAGAACGACGACCAGGCCAACCTCGATGCGCTGGTGCGCGCCGGCGCCGGCTGCGCGCTGCTGCGCGAGGAAACCGCGCTGGCGGGCGCCGCCTCGCAGGACTTCATCGTGTGGGGCCAGGCGCGCGCGGACGCCACGCTGGGCTTCTTCGTGCAGCCCGAGCGCGCTGGCGAAGCGCTCATGGTGGCGTTAAGCTCCATGATTCGGAAAATCTGGAAGCCGGGACCGGCTTCCGCACTGGCGCTCGCTTCACATGACTGAAATCTGGTTCATCCGCCACGGCGAAACCGACTGGAACGTCGCCCGCCGCCTGCAAGGCTGGCAGGACATTCCCCTGAATCAATCCGGCCGCAACCAGGCCGGGCTGCTGGCGCAGCGCATGCGCCAGCTCGAAGACACGCGGTTCGCGGCGCTCTACAGCAGCGACCTGCAGCGTGCGCTGCACACGGCCGAGCCGGTGGGCGAGGTGCTGGGCCTGCGGGTGCGCACCGAGCCCGGCCTGCGCGAACGCGGCTTCGGCGTGCTCGAGGGCCTCGACTACGACTCGCTCGACACCAAGGCGCCCGAGGCCGCGGCGGCGTGGAAGAGCCGCGATCCGCTGCGCGCGCTCGAGGGCGGCGAAACGCTGGGGCAGTTCCAGGCGCGCATCGTGGCCACGGTCGAGGACATCGCCGCCCGCCACGAGGGCGAGCGGGTGCTGGCCTTCACGCACGGCGGCGTGCTCGACATCATCTGGCGCCAGGCCAGCGGCGTGCCGCTGAACGGCCCGCGCGATGCGGCGCTGCTCAACGTGAGCATCAACAAGGTCAGCGTGGCGCCGCGCCAGTGGCGCCTGCTCGACTGGGGCGACGTGAGCCACGTGGCCGACGAGGTCGGCGACGACGTCACGCCCTGACGGCGCCGCGGCGCCGCGGCACGCCTACTTCGCGCCGATGCGCGGCTTGCGCGGCGCATTGCGCGCCAGGCGGTCGTAGAGGGCGTTGGGCAGCAGCCGCATGAGCTTGGCCACGATGCCCATCTGCCACGGAATCACCGTGTACGACACGCCCTGCGCGATGGCCTCGTAGGCGCGCTCGGCAAAGCGCTCGGCCGGCATCAGGAACGGCATGCGGTAGGGATTCTTCGCGGTCATCGCGGTGCGGATGTAGCCGGGCGCGATCGTGACCACCTCCACGCCCGTGCCCGACAGCTCCAGCCGCAGGCTCTCGCAATAGCTCACCACCGCCGACTTGGACGCGCTGTAGCCGCCCGCGCCCGGCAGGCCGCGAATGCCGGCGACGCTGGCAATCCCCACCAGCCGGCCCGCGCCGAGCGCGCGCATGGGCTCGATGAAGGGCTCGAAGGTGGCCACCATCGCGAGCACGTTGGTGTCGAAGATGGCCTTGAACACGGCGTAGTCATCCGACTCGCCGGTGACCGTGCCGGCGCTGATCCCGGCGCTGGCGATCACCACGTCGACCCGCCCGTCGCAGACGCCGATGAAATCGTGCGCGGCCGCGTGCAGGGCATCGCGCTCGCGCACGTCGAGCGCATAGCAGCGGTGCTCGCCGGGCAGGCGGTCGGCGAGTTCGCGCAACGCCTCGCCGCGGCGCCCGACCAGGCCCAGCCGCGCGCCGGCCGCCGCATAGCGTTCAGCCAGCGCCACGCCCAGGCCGCTGCTGGCGCCGGTGATGAAAACGTTCTGCACGGGGTGCGGCATGGGCCGGGCTCTCTCGGTGGATGGATCGACGGGTGGCGGACTTCGGAGCGGTGCGCCCGCCCGCCTCCGGACCGGCGCGGCGATCAGAGAAAGATCAGGGCGAAGAGGGCGATGACCAGCGACCACTTGAGCGCATAGTACAGCGGCTTGCTCTTCTTCTTGATGCGCTTGCCGAGGCGGCGCACGGCATAGACGCCGCCGAAGATGCGGTTGATGCCGCCGGTGCGGTCGCCCTCCTGGTTGGGCGAGGCAGCCGCCTTGAGCAGCAGCGTGCCGAAGAAGCGGTTCACGGCCTGGGCCCAGCGATACTTCATCGGCCGCTCGATGTCGGCGAACAGGATGATGCGGTTCTGCTGCGTGGTGTTCTCGGCGTAGTGGATGTAGGTCTCGTCGAACATCACCGGCTCGCCGTCGCGCCAGTAGTAGTCCTGGCCATCGACGTTGATGTAGCACTGCGGGCTGTTGGGCGTCATCAGGCCCAGGTGGTAGCGCAGGGATCCGGCGTAGGGATCGCGGTGGCGCGGCAGGCGGCTGCCCGGCGGCAGGGCGGCGAACATCGCGGCCTTGATGCCCGGGATCTGGCTGACCAGCGCGGTGGTGCGCGGACAGAGCGCGAGCGCGGACGGATGGGCGGTGTCGTACCAGGTCAGGTAGAAACGCTTCCAGCCGCTCTTGAAAAAGGAATTGAAGCCGGCGTCGTCGTAGTTGCCGGAGGCCTTGATGTGGCCTTCGCCGAACAGCTGCTCGGCCTCGGCGCGTATCTCCTCCCAACGATCCTGCAGCACCTTGAGCTGCGGAAACGCGGCGAGATCGAGATAAGGCTGGTTGGGCACGCCCGAGAAGGCGTACATGAAGACGTTGAGCGGGGCGGTGAACGAGGAATGATCCAGCACCTGGCGCGACAACCGATGCCGCACCCGGCCACGCAGATGCACCACCATTGCGGTGGCGATGAAGATCGCGAGTATGACCCACTTCATGGCAGCTCCTGATACCGTCCCGGGCACCTGGCCCGGGACGGCTTCAGCAATTACCGTACCGCGTCACAGCGCTGCGTGCAGCTCCTGCAGCGGGTACACCTGCAGGCCGAGGCCCTGGCGCAGGTATTGCATGCCCTCGACCGCGGCGCGGGCGCCGGCGATCGTGGTGAAGAACGTCACGCGGTTGTTGAGCGCCTGGGTGCGGATGGTGCGCGAGTCGGCGATCGCATTGCGGCGCTCTTCGACCGTGTTGATGACCAGCGACACTTCGCCGTTCTTGACCATGTCGACGATGTGCGGACGGCCTTCGGTGACCTTGTTCACCACCTGCACGGGGATGCCGGCAGCCTGGATCTCGGCCGCGGTGCCGCGCGTGGCGACCAGCGAGAAGCCCAGGTTGAACAGGCCGCGCGCCACTTCGACGGCGCGGGGCTTGTCCTGGTTTTTCACGCTGATGAACACGGTGCCGCCTTCGGGCAGGCGCACGCCGGCCGCGAGCTGCGACTTCACGAAGGCCTCGCCGAAGCTCTGGCCCACGCCCATGACTTCACCGGTCGACTTCATCTCGGGGCCGAGAATGGTGTCGACGCCCGGGAACTTCACGAACGGGAACACGGCTTCCTTGACCGAGAAGTACGACGGCACGACTTCTTCGGTGACGCCCTGGTCGGCCAGGGTGCGGCCGGCCATCGCGCGCGCGGCGATCTTGGCGAGCTGCAGGCCGGTGGCCTTGGACACGTAGGGCACCGTGCGCGAGGCGCGCGGGTTCACTTCGAGCACGTAGACGTCGCCGCCCTGGATCGCGAACTGCACGTTCATCAGGCCCGAGACGTTGAGCGCCTTGGCCATGGTGGCGGTCTGGCGCTTGATCTCGGCGATGACTTCGGCCGACAGCGAGTACGGCGGCAGGCTGCATGCGGAGTCGCCCGAGTGCACGCCGGCCTGTTCGATGTGTTCCATGACGCCGCCGATGAAGACGGTTTCGCCATCGGACAGGCAGTCGACGTCGACCTCGGTCGCGTCGTTGAGGAAGCGGTCGAGCAGCACCGGCGAGTCGTTGCTCACCTTGACCGCCTCACGCATGTAGCGTTCGAGGTCTTGCTGCTCGTGCACGATTTCCATGGCACGGCCGCCCAGCACGTAGCTGGGACGCACGACCAGCGGATAGCCGATTTCCGCGGCGTGCGCCAGGGCTTCGCCCTCGGTGCGCGCGGTGCGGTTGGGCGGCTGGCGCAGGCCGAGCTTGTTGAGCAGCTTCTGGAAGCGCTCGCGGTCTTCGGCCACGTCGATCGATTCGGGGCTGGTGCCGATGATGGGCACGCCGTTGGCCTCGAGCGCACGCGCCAGCTTCAGCGGGGTCTGGCCGCCGTACTGGACGATCATGCCGACCGGGTTTTCCTTGTGGACGATCTCCAGCACGTCTTCGAGCGTCAGCGGCTCGAAGTACAGACGGTCGGAGGTGTCGTAGTCGGTCGAGACGGTCTCGGGGTTGCAGTTGACCATGATGGTTTCGTAACCATCTTCGCGCAGCGCCAGCGCGGCGTGCACGCAGCAGTAGTCGAACTCGATGCCCTGGCCGATGCGGTTCGGGCCACCGCCCAGCACGACGATCTTCTTGCGATCGGTCGGCTGCGACTCGCACTCTTCCTCGTACGTGGAGTACATGTAGGCGGTGCGGGTGGCGAACTCGGCGGCGCAGGTGTCGACGCGCTTGTAGACCGGGCGCACGTTGAGCTGGTGACGCAGCTTGCGCACTTCGGATTCCGAGGAATCCAGCAGGAACGCGAGGCGGCGGTCGGAGAAGCCGCGGCGCTTGAGTTCGAACAGCGTGGCGAAGTCGAGATCGGCCAGCGTCTTCTGCTCGAGCGCGAGCTCGATGTCGACGATTTCCTTGATCTGGGCCAGGAACCACGGGTCGATGTGGGTGATGTTGTGCACTTCGTCGAGCGTGAAGCCCTGGGCGAAGGCGTCGCCCACGTACCAGATGCGCTCGGGACCGGGTTCGCCCAGCTCGACCTGCAGCTTCTCGCGATCGGTGGTCTTCTGGTTGAGACCGTCGACACCGACTTCGAGGCCGCGCAGGGCCTTCTGGAACGATTCCTGGAAGGTGCGGCCGATGGCCATCACTTCGCCCACCGACTTCATCTGGGTGGTCAGGCGCGCGTCGGCCTGCGGGAATTTCTCGAACGCGAAACGCGGCACCTTGGTGACGACGTAGTCGATCGTGGGCTCGAACGAGGCCGGGGTCGCGCCGCCGGTGATTTCGTTCTTCAGCTCGTCGAGCGTGTAGCCCACGGCCAGGCGCGCCGCGACCTTGGCGATCGGGAAGCCGGTGGCCTTGGAGGCCAGGGCCGACGAACGCGAGACGCGCGGGTTCATTTCGATGACGATCATGCGGCCGTTCTGCGGGTTGACCGCGAACTGCACGTTCGAGCCCCCCGTGTCGACGCCGATCTCGCGCAGCACCGCGATGGATGCGTCGCGCATGATCTGGTATTCCTTGTCGGTCAGCGTCTGCGCCGGCGCCACGGTGATCGAGTCACCGGTGTGCACGCCCATCGGATCGAGGTTTTCGATCGAGCAGACGATGATGCAGTTGTCCGCCTTGTCGCGGACCACTTCCATCTCGAATTCCTTCCAGCCCAGCAGCGATTCCTCGATCAGCAGCTCGCTGGTGGGCGAGGCTTCGAGGCCGCGACGGCAGATGGTTTCGAATTCTTCGGCGTTGTAGGCGATGCCGCCGCCCGAACCGCCCATCGTGAAGCTGGGGCGGATCACGGCGGGGAAGCCGGAGGTGCCGACGTCGGCCGCGATGCGGCGCTGCACTTCCCAGGCCTCGTCCATGCTGTGGGCGACGCCCGACTTGGCCGATTCGAGGCCGATGTCGGTCATGGCCTGCTTGAACTTCTGGCGGTCTTCGGCCTTCTCGATGGCGTGTTCGTTGGCGCCGATCAGCTCGACGTTGTGCTTGGCCAGCACGCCGTTGTGCGCCAGGTCGAGCGCGCAGTTCAGCGCGGTCTGGCCGCCCATGGTGGGCAGCAGCGCATCGGGCTTCTCGCGCTCGATGATCTTCTCGACGGCCTGCCAGGTGATCGGTTCGATGTAGGTCACATCGGCCGTCTCCGGGTCGGTCATGATGGTCGCAGGGTTGCTGTTGACCAGGATGGTGCGATAGCCCTCTGCCTTCAGTGCCTTGCAAGCCTGCGCGCCCGAATAGTCGAACTCGCAAGCCTGCCCGATGATGATCGGGCCGGCGCCGATGATGAGGATGCTCTTTATGTCTGTACGCTTGGGCATGGTGGAATCTTTATTTCTGGCCGGCCATCAGGCTGATGAACTTGTCGAACAGCACGATGATGTCGTGCGGTCCGGGACTGGCTTCGGGGTGACCCTGGAAGCAGAACGCCGGACGATCGGTGAGCTCGAAGCCCTGCAGGGTGCCGTCGAACAGCGACACGTGCGTGACGCGCGCGTTGGCCGGCAGGCTGGCGGCGTCGACCGCGAAGCCGTGGTTCTGGCTGGTGATGAACACGCGCTTGGATTGCATGTCCTGCACCGGATGGTTGGCGCCGTGGTGGCCGGTCTTCATCTTGACGGTCTTGCCGCCGACGGCCAGGCCCATGATCTGGTGGCCCAGGCAGATGCCGAACACCGGCAGCTTGCGCTCCAGGAACGTCTTGGTGGCGGCGATGGCGTAGTCGCAGGGCTCGGGGTCGCCGGGGCCGTTGGACAGGAACACGCCGTCGGGATTGTGCTTGAGCACGTCTTCGGCCGAGGTTTCGGCCGGCACCAGCGTGATGCGGCAGCCGCGGTCGGCCAGCAGGCGCAGGATGTTCTGCTTCACGCCGAAGTCGTAGGCCACCACATGGAACTGGTCTTGGGCGGGCGCGGAGAAGCCCTCGCCCAGCTGCCAGGTGCCCTGGGTCCAGGAGGTGGTGTCTTTCTGCGACACGACCTTGGCCAGGTCCTGGCCGGCCATGCCGGGGAAGCTGCGCGCCAGTTCGACGGCGCGGTCGGCATCTTCACCCACGAAGATACATGCGCCCTGGGCGCCCTTGTCGCGCAGGATGCGGGTGAGCTTGCGGGTGTCGATCCCGGCAATGGCGACCACGCCCTGCGCCGCCAGGTATTCGGGCAGCGATTGGGTGGCTCGGAAATTGGACACTCGCGCGGGGCAGTCGCGCACCACCAGACCGGCGGCGTACACACGATTGGCTTCGACGTCTTCGGTATTGACGCCGGTGTTGCCAATGTGGGGATAGGTCAGCGTGACGATCTGTTCGCTGTAGCTCGGGTCCGTGAGGATTTCCTGGTAGCCCGTCATGGAGGTGTTGAACACCACTTCGGCCACGGTATGACCCGGCGCGCCTATCGATACGCCCCGAAAAATGGTACCGTCCGCCAAAGCCAGAATTGCAGGAGGGAAGCGGTTGATCCCCTCGGGAAAAAGTTGCGGCAGCACAGTAAACCCCGGTTTCTGAATCGATAATCAAACTTTCAGATTATACCTCGGACCGTCATTTTCCCGTAAAAACCGCGCCAGATAAGGCCCTGCGGGCCGTTTTCAGCCTCGGACGAGCGCTCGTCCGTCATGCGTTTCGCCCCCCCTGCCTCACACTTTGCCCCTATTTTGTTGCGCCCGGTAGCGGGCCGCGGTGCCCGGCTGTCACCGCGCCGGTGATACGCTTGGGGGATCCCTGATCCCAACCCTTGAAGGCACCGCCGTACCGCTTATGACCAGTCAGCTCGATGCCCTGCGCCGCCACACCACCGTCGTCGCCGATACCGGTGACTTCGAGACCATGCGGGCGCTGCGCCCCACCGACGCCACCACCAATCCCTCGCTGATCCTGAAGGCCGTCCAGAAAGACGCCTACCGGCCGCTGCTCGAGCGCACCGCGCGCGACCACCGCGGCGCCAGCCTGGCCGAACGCACCGACCGCCTGCTGGTGGCCTTCGGCCGCGAAATCCTCGACATCGTGCCGGGCCGGGTCTCGACCGAGGTCGACGCACGCCTGTCGTTCGATACCCGCGCCACCGTCGAGCGGGCGCGCGGCCTGATCGCGCTGTATGCCGCGGCCGGCGTGCCGCGCGAGCGCGTGCTGATCAAGATCGCCTCCACCTGGGAAGGCATCGAGGCCGCGCGCGTGCTGCAGCAGGAAGGCATCCGCTGCAACCTCACGCTGCTGTTCTCGCTGCCGCAGGCCGTGGCGTGCGCGCAGGCCGGCGTGCAGCTGATCTCGCCGTTCGTGGGCCGCATCTACGACTGGTACAAGAAGAGCGCCGGCGCGGCCTGGGACGAGGCCGCCAACAGCGGCGCGCAGGACCCCGGCGTGCTGTCGGTCACGCGCATCTACCGCTATTACAAGTCGCACGGCATCGCCACCGAGATCATGGGCGCCAGCTTCCGCAACAGCGGCCAGATCCTGGCGCTGTCGGGCTGCGACCTGCTCACCATCAGCCCCGAGCTGCTGACCGAGCTGTCGCAGGCCGAGGGCGACGCGCCGGCCCGGCTCGATGCCGGCCAGGCCGCACAGGATGCGCCCGAGACCCTCGCGGTCGACGAAGTGGCGTTCCGCACGCTACTCAACGACGATGCGATGGCCAGCGACAAGCTGGCCGAAGGCATCCGCGCCTTCGTGGCCGACGGGCGCAAGCTCGACGCGCTGATCGAGGCGCAGGCGGCCCGCTGACGCGCCCGCCCGCCAGCCGCGGCGCGCTCAGCGCGCGTCGTGGCTGTGCACCTGCAGCGCTTCGAGAAAGCGCGACACCATGTTGTAGGCGGCCACCGTGGCGGTCAGCTCGATCATGAGCCGGTCCGTGCCGACCGCCTCGCGCGCCGCCGCGAAGACGGCGTCGGGCACTTGCACCTGGCGCGTCATCGCATCCGTGTAGGCCAGCACCGCGCGCTCGCGCGCCGCGAACAGATCGCTGGCCTCCCAGGCCGGCAAGGCGTCGAGCTGCGCCTGCGACAGGCCCTCTTTCAGGGCGATCGGCGCGTGCTGGTCGGCCTCGTAGGGCGCGCCGTTGAGCGCCGCCACCCGCATGATGACGAGCTCGCGCAGGTCGCCGGGCAAGGTGCTGAGCTGGCGGATCGAGGTGAGGTAGTTGAGCCAGCCGGCCGCCACGGGCGGGCTGTGCAGCAGCATCTGGTAGAGATGCAGCACGCTGCCGCGCTCGGCGACGATGCGGTCGACCAGCGGCCGGGCTTCGGGGTGTTCGAGGTCGGCGTACGAAAGACGGGCCATGCACGGACTCCAGGTAAGGAAACGCGATCGGTGTGAGGGCGGGCGCGGGGCACGGCGCATGCGGGACGGGCCGGCGCGTGCAGGCCATGGCCCCGTTTTCGCCGCGGGCCCGCGCAGACCTTACACTTGCGCCTCGGCGCGGACCCCGCGTTCGCCGCCGCTGCAATCGTAACAAGGAGATCCCCATGGCCGAACCCGGCAGCCCCACCGAGGGCGCCCCCGGCTTGCGCCGCGTGCTCAAGACGCGCCACCTCAACATGATCGCCATCGGCGGCGCCATCGGCACCGGCCTGTTCGTGGCCTCCGGCTCGGCGATCGCGCAGGCCGGCCCCGGCGGCGCCCTGCTCACCTATCTGGTGATCGGGTTGATGGTGTACTTCATCATGACCAGCCTGGGCGAACTGGCGGCCTTCATGCCGGTGGCCGGCTCGTTCTCGACCTATGCCTCGCGCTACGTCGACCGCGGCTTCGGCTTCGCGCTGGGCTGGAACTTCTGGTTCAGCTGGGCCATCGTGGTGGCAGTCGACCTGGTGGCCGCGCAGATCGTGATGGCGTACTGGCTGCCGGACGTGCCGGGCATTCTGTGGAGCGGGCTGTTCCTGCTGCTGATGATCGGCCTGAATGCGTTCTCGGCGCGCGGCTTCGCGGAATCCGAATACTGGTTTTCGCTCATCAAGGTGATCGCGGTCGTGTGCTTCCTGATCACCGGCCTGGGCATTATCACCGGCATCATCCACACGGGCTTCGTGCCGGGCTTCGAGAACTGGACCGTCGGCGACGCGCCGATCGTGGGCAACTTCGCCACGCTGGTCGGCGTGGCCATGATCGTGGCCTATTCGTTCCAGGGCACCGAGCTGGTCGGCGTGGCCGCCGGCGAGTCCGAGAATCCGCGCCGCGACGTGCCGCGCGCGATCCGCCAGGTGTTCTGGCGCATCCTGCTGTTCTATGTGCTGGCCATCGTGGTGATCGGCTTCCTGATCCCCTACACCGATCCGCAACTGCTGCGCAGCGAAGTGAGCGACATCGCGGTCAGCCCGTTCACGCTGGTGTTCCAGCATGCGGGCCTGCTGGCGGCCGCCTCGGTGATGAACGCGGTGATCCTGACCTCGGTGCTGTCGGCCGGCAATTCCGGCATGTATGCGGCCACGCGGATGCTCTACAACATGGCCACCGAGGGCCAGGCGCCGCGCTGCTTCGCGCGCCTGACGCGTTCGGGCGTGCCGCTGTGGGCGCTGATGGGCACCACCGCTCTGGCCTGCCTGTGCCTGGCCAGCGCCGTCTACAGCCCCACGGCGGTGTATATCTGGCTGCTCAACCTGGCCGGCATGACGGAGTTCATCGTGTGGCTGAGCATCGTGGTGAGCCACTACCGATTCCGGCGCGGCTACGTGCGCCACGGCCACGACCTCGGCCGGCTGCCGTACCTGGCCTCGGCGTTTCCGGTGGCGCCGATCCTGGCCTTCATCCTGTGCCTGGTGGTGACGCTGGGGCAGAACTACGAGGCCTTCACGCAGGATCGCATCGACTGGATCGGCGCCACCGCCACCTATATCGGCATCCCGCTGTTCCTGCTGATGTGGCTGGGCTACCGGCTGGTGCACGGCCCGACCTGGGTGCCCTACGACCGGATGCGCTTCGAGCCCACCGAGATCCGGCCCGGCACGCCCGACTGATGCGCGCGCAACGAAAAAGACCAGCCGAGGCTGGTCTTTTTCGTTGGCACAGTGCGCGGCTCAGAGCTTTTCGGTTTCGCCCGAGCTCGGCTGCCACTTCATCAGGCGCTTCTCGCCCAGGCCCACGACGTAGTCGAGCACCAGCGCGAACGCGGTGAGGACCACGATGCCGGCGAACACGGTGTTGACGTCGAACGTGCCCTCGGCCTGCAGGATCAGGTAGCCCACGCCGCTGGCCGAGCCGAGATACTCGCCCACGACCGCGCCCACGAAGGCCAGGCCCACCGAGGTGTGCAGGCTGGAGAAAACCCAGCTGGTGGCCGAGGGCAGGTAGACGTGGCGCAGCAGCTGGCGCTTGCGCGCCCCCAGCATGCGGGCGTTGTCGAGCAGCGTGGGGCTGACCTCGCGCACGCCCTGGTAGACGTTGAAGAACACGATGAAAAACACCAGCGTGACGGCGAGCGCCACCTTGGACCAGATGCCCAGGCCGAACCACATGCCGAAGATCGGCGCGAGGATCACGCGCGGCATCGAGTTGGCGGCCTTGATGTAGGGATCGAGGATCGCGCTGGCCGAGGGCGACAGGCCCAGCCACAGGCCGAAACCCAGCCCGGCGACGGTGCCGATGACGAAGGCCAGCACGGTTTCGGAGAGCGTGACGCCCAGGTGGCCGTAGATATCGCCGTTGGTGACGAACCACGCCCAGATGCGGCCCGCCACCTTGAGCGGCTCGCCGAAAAAGAACGCGATCTTGGGATCACGGGTGGCCAGGTGCCAGACACCCAGGATGACGACGAGCAGCAGCAACTGCCACATGCGCAGGCTCGCGGAGCCCGGTTTGATCAGCTTCGACATGGTTCAGGCTCGCTTCTGCTGGGCATAGCCCTTCAAGACTTCTTCGCGCAGCACGCCCCAGATCGCGGCATGCAGCTCGACGAAACGCGGGTGCACGCGCACTTCGGCCACGTCGCGCGGACGCGGCAGGTCGATGGCGAATTCACCGATGGGATGGGTGCCGGGGCCGGCCGACAGCACCACCACGCGGTCGCTCATGGCGATGGCTTCGTCGAGATCGTGCGTGATGAACAGCACGGCCTTGCGCTTGGCCATCCACAGCTCGAGCACCTCGTTTTCCATCAACTGGCGGGTCTGGATGTCGAGCGCGGAAAACGGCTCGTCCATCAGGATGATGTCGGGGTCGCGGATCAGCGTCTGCGCCAGCATGACGCGCTTGCGCATGCCGCCCGACATCTGGTGCGGGTAGCGCTCCTCGAAGCCGCCCAGCCCGACGCGGCGCATCCAGTCGCGCGCGGCCGCCTCGCGCTCGGGGCGCGCCACGCCGGCGAACTCGAGGCCGGCCATCACGTTTTCGAGCGCGCTGCGCCAGGGCAGCAGCGCCTCGCCCTGGAACATGTAGCCGGCGCGGGCGTTGATGCCGTTGAGGGGCTGGCCGAACACTTTCACCTGCCCCGACGACGGCGCCAGCAGGCCGGCGCCGACGTTGAGCAGCGTGGACTTGCCGCAGCCGGTCGGGCCGACGACGGACACGAACTCGCCCGGCGCGACCGACAGCGTGGTGTCCTGCACGGCCGTGTAGCGCCTGCTGCGATCATCGCGCGCCACGAACGTGCAGGTAATGCTTTCCAGCGAGAGTGCAGCTTCAGACATTGGGATACTTCTCGTTGGCGCGGCGCGCAAAGTCGTTGGTCCAGACCTTGGCCGGGTCGATCTTGGCCGCGTCGAAATCGGCCGAGAATGCCGCCAGGGCCTTGAGCGCGGTGGCGGCGCCGTCTTCGGGGATCAGGCCGTCGGGCGACAGGCCTTCCATGCTCTTGGCGATGGCGGCCTTGTAGACGGTGGGATCGCCCAGCAGGTACGACTCGGGCACCACCTTGGCGATCTCGTCGGCGCCGGCCTTCTGGATCCACTTGTCGGCGCGCACCATGGCGTTGGTGAGGGCCTGCACGGTGTTGGGATTCTTCTCGACGAACTCGGTGGGCGCGTAGAGGCAGCCGGCCGGCATGTTGCCGCCGAAGATGTCGAGCGTGTCCTTCAAGGTGCGGGTGTCGACGATGGTCTGGATGTCGCCCGCCAGCTCCAGCATGGACACCACCGGATCGGTGTTGGAGATCGCGTCGATCTGGCCGCTGCGCAGCGCCGTGACGGCACCCGCGCCGGCGCCCACGCCGATGATGGAGACGTCGGAAGCCTTCAGGCCATGCTTGGCCAGGAAGAAGTTGACCACCATGTTGGTGGACGAGCCGGGCGCGGTCACGCCGATCTTCTTGCCCTTGAGGTCCTGCGGGCCCTTGTAGTTGGGCATGTTTTTCTTGGACACGCCCACGCCGATCATCGGCGCGCGGCCCTGCAGCACGAAGGCGCGGTACATCTGGCCCTTGGCCTGCATGGCGAGGGTGTGCTCGAAGGCGCCCGACACCACGTCGGCGCTGCCGCCGACCACGGCCTGCAGGGCCTTGGAGCCGCCGGCGAAGTCGGCGATGGTGACGTCGAGGCCTTCATCCTTGAAGTAGCCCTTCACCTCGGCGATGGTGAGCGGCAGGTAATAGACCAGCGCCTTGCCGCCCACGGCGATCTGGACCTTGGCGCGCTCGAGCTTCTGGGCCCGCACGATGGCGGGCGCCAGCGACATGGCACCGGCTGCGCCGGCAAACTTGAGCAAATCACGACGCGTGACTGACATGAGTGTTGTCTCCTCAGGTGCCGCCTCTGTGGCGGCCGGTGTGCCGCGCGGCCCGGTGGGCCCCGCTGGCGAATCGGGCTCCGTGTGCTGCCTGGCGCGCCATGCGGCGGCCGCTCAGGTGCAGGACGGAGATGCTGGTGTGATCCCCAGACTGATCGCGCCGGTCTGTGCCAGCTCGGCGATCGCCGCTGCATCATACCCCAGCGATTTCAGGACTTCCTCGGTATGTTCCCCAAGGCGCGGACCCAGCCAGCGCGTGCCGCCAGGGGTCTCGGAAAGCTTGGGCACGACCGCCGGCAGCTTGACGCCGCGGCCATCCGGGAAGGTGTGCTGCTCGATCATGTTGCGGGCCAGGAACTGCGGATCGGTGAACATGTCGGCCACGCTGTAGATCTTGCCCACCGGCACGTCGGCGGCGCGCAGCACCGCCAGCGCCTCGTCGATGCCGCGCCCGTCGCACCAGGCCTGGATCGCGCCGTCGATCTCGGCGGCGCGGCGCGCGCGGCCGTCGTTGCGCACCAGGTCGGGGTCGTGCGCGAGGTCGTCGCGGCCCATGGCCAGCATCAGGCGGTGGAAGATCGCGTCGCCGTTGCCGGCGATCACGATGTTCTGGCCGTCGGCCGTGGTGTAGGTGTTGGACGGCACGATGCCGGGCAAGGCCCCGCCGGTGCGCTCGCGCACCACGCCGGCCACGTCGTACTCCGGCACCAGGCTCTCCATCACGTTGAACACCGATTCGTACAGCGCCACGTCGACCATCTGGCCCTGGCCGGCGACGCAGTCGGCGCCGGTCTTGCCGTTCCAGCGGCCGCCGGTCGCGTCGCGGTGGCGCAGTGCCATCAGCGCGCCGATCACGCCGTGCAGGGCCGCGAGCGAATCGCCGATCGAGATGCCGACCCGCAGCGGCGGGCGGTCGGGATGGCCGGAGACGTAGCGCAGCCCGCCCATCGACTCGCCGATGGCGCCGAAGCCGGGCTGGTCGCGCATCGGGCCGGTCTGGCCGTAGCCGGACAGCCGCACCATGATGAGCGCGGGATTGATGGCGCGCAGCTCCTCGAAGCCCAGGCCCCACTTCTCGAGCACGCCGGGCCGGTAGTTCTCGACCACGACGTCGGCCTCGAGCGCGAGCCGGCGCGCGATCTCGCGGCCGCGCGGATGCTTCAGGTTGAGCGCGATGGATTGCTTGTTGCGGGCCTGCACCGTCCACCACAGCGAGTTGCCCTCGTGCAGGTAGCGCCAGCTCCGGATCGGGTCGCCGCCGCCCGTGCCGTCGGGGCCGTGGGGCGTTTCGACCTTGATCACGTGCGCGCCGAACTCGCCGAACATGCGGGCCGCGAACGGCCCGGCGATCAGCGTGCCGAGCTCCAGCACTTTCAGTCCGTTCAGGGCTGACATGCGCAGTCTTCCTCCAGATTCTTGTTTTGACGCGCGCGGCGCGGGGCCTCGAGACCCGGTCGGTTGCGCTGCGCGTGTGCCCGGCTCGCGCCAGGACCCGTCAGGCTACGCCTTTTCCCGGCGCGCAGCCAGGCGGGCGACGACAGCGTGGACACGGGCCGGCGGTTGCGGCCGCAACCGGCCGGCGCCGGCGGCGCAAACGACAACGGCGCACCCGAGGGTGCGCCGTGGCAGGCGGTGGCCGCCGTGCGGCCCGCGATCCGGGCCTAGCTGCCGGCGCTGCGCCGCTCCATCAGGGCCCAGGCGATGGTGCCGGCATCGACGTACTCGAGTTCGCTGCCGGCCGGCACGCCGCGCGCCAGGCGCGTGACCTTCAGGCCGCGCTCGGACAGCGCCTCGCCGAGGAAGTGGGCGGTGGTCTCGCCCTCGGCGGTGAAGTTGGTGGCGAGGATGACCTCCTGCACCAGGCCGTCGCCCGCCCGCGCCAGCACGCGCGTGAAATCCAGCTCGCGCGGCCCCACGCCTTCGAGCGGCGCGAGCCGGCCCATCAGCACGTAATAGAGGCCGCGATAGCCGTGGCTGGACTCGATCACGTTCTGGTCGGCCGGGGTCTCGACGATGCAGAGCACCGACGGGTCGCGCTTGGGATTGGCACAGACCTGGCAGATCTCTTCTTCGGTGAAGCTGTTGCAGCGCGCGCAGTGCTGGAGATTCTGCAGCGCGCCGGTGAGCGCGCGGCCGAGCATGTCGGCGCCCTGCAGGTCGTGCTGCAGCAGGTGATACGCCATGCGGCGTGCCGAGCGCACGCCCACGCCGGGCAGGCGCCGCAGCGCCTCGATCAGCGTGACCAGGGGTTCGGGTTCGGGAAGCGAGTTGTCCATCGGGTCCAGGCGCCGCGCGCGGCGCGGCTACCGGCCGCGGGAAGCAGCCGGCAGACGGGGAATATCAGAACGGCAGCTTCATGCCCGGGGGCAGCGGCATGCCGGCGGTGACGCCAGCCATCTTTTCCTGCGAGGTGGCTTCGGCCTTGCGCAGCGCATCGTTGAAGGCGGCCGCGACCAGGTCTTCGAGCATGTCCTTGTCGTCTTCGAGCAGGCTGGGATCGATGGCGACGCGCTTGACGTCGTTGCGGCAGGTCATGGTGACCTTGACGAGGCCGCCGCCGGAGGCGCCTTCGACCAGGATTTCGGCCAGGGCGTCCTGGGCCTTCTTCATGTTTTCCTGCATCTGCTGCGCCTGGCGCATCAGGCCGGCCAATTGACCTTTCATCATGATGGAGCTTCCTGTGTTTCGGATGAGGGGCCGGCGCCTCAGGCAGCCGGCGGATTGTCGACATGGCGCACCGAA
>Ga0160496_1000264_pt1 | contig 29658 bp, 27 predicted proteins | sample DIDPMG_2_FD_108231 | JGI IMG/M metagenome (GOLD analysis project Ga0160496, IMG submission 108231) | Enriched soil microbial communities from UW Madison campus, WI, USA - DID2937_E24_FP MG | ecosystem: Environmental > Terrestrial > Soil > Grasslands | place: USA: Madison, Wisconsin | collected...
GGCCGAGGAAGTCGGTGAGCAGAATCACCAGCTGCGTGCCGGAGGGCAGCTGCAGCGTTTTCTTCTGGTGCGAAGGATCACGGCCACTGATGTGGTGCGTGATCGAAATATTGTGGCCCCGGAGGAGGTCCGGAATATTGCCTAGCCTGTCTGCGCCCACTACCACTGCGCTGAGCCCTGCAACCATGATAAGCCTCGTCGGTCGTTGATCTGGAAGTAATGATAATGATTCCCATTGATGGACTCAACCGAAATAGCAGTGATTCTTATTTAATTCTTTCAATCGGCCTTTCGATTCGCATAGCGGCGCTCCTGCCCCCGCCGCCGATCCATCTCCGATCTTGCGCCGAACGGACGCGTTCGCCCCTGATCTACCTCAACCGGCACCGGATTCAAGCCCTCGGACGGAACAACAGGTCCGCGTCCGCGTAGGACGATCGGAAACGGCGGCGGTGATGCTGTCGCACCGGCCGGCGCGCCCAAGCAAAAACGCCGCCCCCGACATGGGGACGGCGTCCGGGACCAGCCTGCGCGATGCTCAGCGCGGCACGCCCTGCACCGCGTCGGTGACGACCTGGCGCGTGAGCGCCGGCGCCAGCATTTCGAGGAAGGTGTAGACGTAGTCGCGCAGGAACACGCCGGCCTTCACGCCCACGCGGGTGGTGTGCGTGCCGAAGAGATGGCCCACCGGCAGGCCCACGAGGTTGCCGTCGCGGCGCGGGTCGTAGGCGACGCCGGCGATGATGCCGATGCCCAGGCCCACGTCGACGTAGGTCTTGATCACGTCGGCGTCGATGGCCTCGAGCACGATGTCCGGATGCACGCCCTGGCTGGCGAACACCTCGTCGATCGTGGTCCGGCCCGTGAAGGCGCGGTCATAGGTCACGATGGGAAACTCCGCCAGCTGCGACAGCGTGATGCGCTTGGCCTCGCTGGAGGTCAACTCGGCGAGCGGATGGTCGGGGCGCACCACCACGGTGTGCTCCCAGGCATAGACAGGCAGCGTGGCCAGGCCCGGCGTCAGCGCGAGCGACTCGGTGGCCAGCGCCAGGTCGGCCTGCTCGTGCAGCACCATCTCGGCCAGCTGCGCCGGGCTGCCCTCGGCCAGCGACAGGTGGACCTTGGGGAATTGCTTGCGGAACGCGGGGATCACGCGCGGCAGCAGGTAGCGGGCCTGGGTGTGCGTGCACGCGATCACGAGGCCGCCCTCGTCGCGGCGGGCGAACTCGTCGCTCACCTTCTTGAGGTTGTCGACCTCGCGCATGATGCGGTCGATCACCTGCGAGACGGCCAGACCCGGCTTGGTCAGCCCTTTGATGCGCTTGCCATGGCGCTCGAAAATCTTGATGCCGAGCTCGTCTTCGAACTCGATGATGGCCTTCGAAACGCCCGGCTGCGACGTGTAGAGCATGCGCGCGGCTTCGGTCAGGTTGAAGTCCCGGCGGATGGTCTCGCGCACGAAGCGGAATTGTTGAAGGTTCATTGCAGGCCCCTGATGGTAGAAGCTGATTATAGGTAATATAGAAACCATCCAATATTACTTATTTGTCTTAGCTTAGGGCCGGATCGAAAGATTGCGGGACGGAGCGCGCGGCAGGCGCGCATGAAAGAAAAGCCCGGGCCGCCAGGCCCGGGCTCGTCGCAGCGCAATGCCGCGCTGGGCTCAGCGCATCGAGATCGTGGTGTTGACCGAGCGGCCGTGGGCCGACCAGCGGGCGGTCACGGTCTTGGTCTGGGTCCAGAACTGCACGGCCTGCTTGCCGTTGGGGCCCAGGTCGCCCAGCTTGGAGCCGCGCGAACCGGTGAAGCTGAACCAGGCCACCGGCACGGGGATCGGGATGTTGATGCCGACCTGGCCCACGTCGATGTTGTTCTGAAAGTAGCGCGCTGCGCCGCCGTCCTGCGTGAAGAGCGCCACGCCGTTGCCGTTCGGATTGCGGTTGATGAAGGCGACGGCGTCTTCCAGCGTTTCGGCGCCGACCACGCACAGCACCGGGCCGAAGATCTCTTCCTGGTAGATGCTCATCGTGTCGGTCACGCCGTCGAAGATCGTGGGGCCGACGAAGTTGCCCGACTCGAAGCCGGCCACCTTGAGATTGCGACCGTCGAGCAGCAGCTTGGCGCCCTCGTCCACGCCCTGCTGGATCAGGCTTTCGACGCGCTTCTTGGCGTTGGGCGAGACCAGCGGGCCGAGATCGGCGTGGCGGTCGGTGCCGTTGTTGACCTTGAGCTTCTTGGCGCGCTCGACGAAGTCGGGCAGCCAGTTGCGCGCCTCGCCCACCAGCACCGCCACCGAGGTGGCCATGCAGCGCTGGCCCGCGGCGCCGAACGCGGCGCCCACGAGCTGGTTGAGCGCCACTTCGGGATCGGCGTCGGGCAGGATCACGCAGTGGTTCTTGGCGCCCATCATCGACTGGCAGCGCTTGCCGGCGTTGGAGGCGCGGTTGTAGATCTCGGTGCCGACGCGGGTCGAGCCGATGAACGACACGGCCTTGATGTCCGGGTGTTCGCACAGGCCGTTGGCGATGTCGGGGCCGCCGTGCACGACATTGAGCACGCCCGGCGGCAGGCCGGCCTCGAGCGCGAGCTCGGCCAGGAACAGCGAGGCGCTCGGGTCCTGCTCGGAGGGCTTGAGCACAAAGGTGTTGCCGCAGGCCACCGCGATCGGGAACATGAAGCAGGGCAGCATGACCGGGAAGTTGAACGCGGTGATGCCCGCGCACACGCCGAGCGGCTGGATCAGGGTGTAGACGTCGATGCCGCCCGCGGCGTTCTCGGCGTATTCGCCCAGCTGCAGATTGGCGATCGAGCAGGCATGCTCGACCACCTCGAGACCGCGGCCCACTTCGCCTTCGGCGTCGGGCAGGGTCTTGCCGTGTTCGCGCGTGATCATTTCGGCCAGCTTGCCGGTGTTGTCGCGCAGCAGTTGCTGCAGCTTGAGCATGACGCGCATGCGCGCGCCCTGCCCGCTGTTGCGCCAGGTCTGGAACGCTTCCTTGGCGTTGGCGACGGCGAGATCGAGCTCTTCGCGCGTGGCGAACGGCACCTGCGCCACCACTTCCTGGGTGGCGGGATTGATCACGTCGCGCCATTGCGTGGTCTTGGACTGCACCAGTTTGCCGCCAATCAAGAGCGGGATGCGGGGGACGTCACTCATTGCTTGCTCCTCGGACTGCAGGGTCGGTGCGGCGCGGGGCCGCGCTTGGGGAGGACGGCCCTTGCGCGGGCCGCCCGATACGGGAACGTCAGGGTTTGGCGACCAGGGGGCAGGTCGAGTCGGCCAGCGGCTGGAAGGCCTCGGCCGCCGGGATCGTGGCGACCAGCTTGGAGTAGTCCCAGCCGCCCTTGGAGTCGGCGGGCTTCTTGACCTCGTAGAGATACATGTCGTGGATCACGCGGCCGTCCTTGCGGATCGAGGCGTTGCGCATGATCGGATCCTTGATCGGCAGCTCGCGCATCTTGTCGGCCACGACCTTGCCATCGGTGCTGCGCGCGGCGGCCACGGCGCGCAGATAGTGCAGCACGCTCGAATACACGCCGGCCTGCGTCATCGTGGGCTTGAGCCCGCGGAAGGCCTTCTCGAACCGGGCCGACCATGCGCGCGTGGCGTCGTCGTAGTCCCAGTAGAAGCCGTCGACATACGACAGGCCCTGGGCGTTTTCCAGGCCGAGCGCGCGCAGGTCCGACAGGAAGATCAGCAGCGACACCAGGCGCTGGCCGCCCGCCACGATGCCGAACTCGCGCGCCTGCTTGACCGCGTTGACCGTGTCCTGGCCGCCGTTGGCCAGCGCCACCACCTGCGCCTTGGAGCTCTGCGCCTGCAGCAGGTAGGAGGCGAAATCGGGTGCGTTGAGCGGATGGCGCACGCTGCCCGCCACCGTGCCGCCCAGCGACTTCACGGCCTTGACCGTGTCGGCCTCGAGCGAGTGGCCGAAGGCGTAGTCGACCGTGACGAAGAACCACGACTTGCCGCCCGCGCGCACCGTGGCCTTGGCGCCGCCGGCCGACTGCGAATAGGTGTCGAACATCCAGTGGAAACCGACCGGCGAGCATTCCTTGTTGGTGAGCGCCGTGGTGGCCGGGCCGGAGAACATCACGACCTTGTTCTTCTCGCGCGCGATGCCCTGCACCGCCAGCGCCACGGCCGAGTTGGTGAGGTCGGCGATGGCGGACACGCCGTCGCGGTCGAACCACTCGCGGGCGCGCGCCGCGCCCACGTCGGCCTTGTTCTGGTTGTCGGCCGAGACCAGCTCGATCTTCATGCCCTTGCATTCGGCGGCGAGGCAGTCGTCGATCGCCAGCTGCGCCGCGGCCACCGAGCCGGCGCCGCCCATGCCGGCGTAGGTGCCGGACATGTCCGTGAGCACGCCAATCTTCACCGGCGGCATATCGGCCGCCCCCGCCTGACCTGCTCCCAACAAGACGCCCAGGCACAACCCTGCGGCGGTAGCGCGCGCATGCGATCTCATGACCTTGTCTCCTGTGTTTTTATGGGCTCACGCCGTCGCCGCGAGGGCTCGCGGGCGGGTGGCTGCCCTAGTGTAGATGTGTGAAAATCCACAAGCAACGCCAGAAATGCACATAGATTGTGCATTAATGCACAACCAAAACCGGGGCGCCACGATGCTCGATTGGGACAGTCTGCGATTCTTCCTGGAGGTGGCCCGCACGCAGCGCGTGAGCGCCGCCGCGCGCCGCCTGGGCGTGGAACACACGACCGTGGCGCGGCGCGTTCGCGCGCTCGAGGCCGAGCTGGGCAGCCTGCTGTTCGAGAAGTCGCGCAGCGCCGGCTTCGTGCTCACCGAAGACGGACAGCGTCTGTTTGTGCACGCCGAGCAGATGGAAAGCACGGTGCAGACCGCGCGCGAAAGCCTGTCCGGCATCGGCCAGGCGCTGTCGGGGCACGTGCGCATCGGGGCCACCGAGGGCTTCGGCAGCTACGTGGTCACGCCGCTGGCCGCCGATTTCCAGCGCCGCTATCCGCACATCACGCTCGACATCCTGCCGGTGCCGCGCTTCGTCAGCCTGTCCAAGCGCGAGGCCGACCTGGCCATCACCATCGAACGGCCGCAGCGCGGCCCCTATGTGTGCAGCAAGCTGTGCGACTACACCCTGATGCTCTACGGCACGCCGCAGTACCTCGCGCGCCATGCCCCAATCCGGCGCCGCGAAGACCTCGCCGGCCACACCTTCATCGGCTATGTCGACGAACTGCTGTTCAGCGAACGGCTGCGCTATCTCGAAGACGTGTTGCCCAACAGCCGTGTGATGCTGCGCAGTACCAGCGTGGTGGCGCAGTATCACGCCGCGCTGCAGGGCCAGTCGCTCGCCATCCTGCCCGGCTTCATCGCCGCGCAGGATGCGCGCCTGGTGCCGGTGCTGGGCGAGGAGATCGCGATCACGCGCAGCTTCTGGATGTACTGCCACGAAGACCTGCACAAGCTCAAGCGCGTAAGCCTGCTGTGGGACTTCATGCGGCGTTCGGTGGAGAACAACACCGCGCTGCTGCGCGGCCAGGGCGGCGCGATGCAGTACCTGGCATGAAAAAGGCGGCCGCGGCCGCCTTTTTCAACGATGCGCCGGCGCCTAGGCCGGCTTGTGGTCGCGCGGCGCCTTCACGCGCAGACGGCGCATGAGCAGGAACACCGCCAGCGCCGTCACCACGGCGTGGATCGCCCACACGCCGATGCCGAAGCTGATCTTGCCGCTGCTGATCCAGGCGCGCGAGAGGTTGATGAGGTTCATGTACAGCAGGCCCACCAGGCCGGCGATCAGCAGGTCGCCGGAGCGGCCCAGGCGCGGATTGACCGCGCCCAGCGGGATCGCCAGCAAGGCGAGATTGAGCGCGGCCAGCGGCATCGCGATGCGCCACATGATCTGCGACCACGCGCTGTCGGTGTTGTCGGCCACCAGCTGCATCGTGGGGCGCGCCTTGCTCGAGCGCTCGGCGGCGGCACGCGCCTCGGCCAGCGGATCCTCGCCGGCCTTGCTCTCGAGGCGCAGGCCGTACTTGTCGAACTCGCTCAGGCGCATTTCCGGCGTGCCGGGCTTGAGGTCGTAGCGATTGCCTTCGGACAGCACCAGGAAGCGGTCGCCGTTTTCGAGCGTCTCGCTGTGGGCGCTGCGCGCGGTCAGCACGCTGAACCATTCGGGATCGATGGCGCGCGCGAACACCGCGCCGAGCTCGTCGCCGGGACGGGTCGGATCTTCGGCGAAGAACACGCGATCGCCGCGCCCGGATTCGGCGAACTGGCCGGCCGCGACCTTGGACAGGTCGGAGCGCTGCTCGAAGCGTTCGCGATACTCGCCGATCTGGCGATAGGCCCAGGGCGACGCGGCCAGCGTGAGCACCGCCACCAGCGCGGCCACGGGCACGGCCACGCGCAGCACCGGGCGCAGCCAGTCGGCCAGCGACAGACCGCTGGCGAACCACACGACCATTTCGGATTCGCGATAGTTGCGGGTGACCGTGGTCAGCACCGCGATGAACAGCGACACCGCCAGCACGGTGGGCAGTGCCGTGATGGTGGAGAAGGCCGCGAGGCCCAGCACCACGTCGGCACCGATGCTGCCGCCGGCCGCTTCACCGAGCAGACGCACGAGCAGAACACTCAGCCACACAACGACGAGAGTGGAGAACACCACGCCGGCGTGACTGGTAATCTCGCTGACGACAGACCGTTTGAATAGAGACATGGAAGAATTTGCGGGATAATCGACCGCAACATACGACGCACTCGGGAAATCCCCATGGAATTTAGCACACAGACCACCGCTTCCCTGCATCAAATCAAGACCTCCGCCCTCGCAGTGGGCGTGTTTGCCGACGGCATCCTCAGCCCGGCGGCGGAATTGATCGATCGCGCCGCCAATGGCGCGGTGCGCGCCGTCGTGAAGGCCGAGTTCCGCGGCCGCACCGGCTCGACCCTGGTGCTGCGCGCCCTGCCGGGCGTGAGCGCCCAGCGCGTGGTGCTGGTGGGCCTGGGCAAGCGCGAAGACTTCAGCGCCCGTGCCCACGCCGCCGCCGAGCAGGGCTTCGCCGCCTATGCCGTGTCGGCCCAGCTCACCGAAGCCGTGTCCACGCTGGCCGCCAACCCGCTCGAAGGCGTGTCGATCCGCGCCCGCGCCCGGGCCGCCGCGATCGCCGCCGGCGCCGCCACCTATCACTACGACGCGACCTTCGGCAAGACCGACCGCGACGCCCTGCCCAAGCTGAAGAAGGTGGTGCAGGTCGTCGAGCGCGCCGACACCGCGCAGGCCCAGCTCGGCCTGCGCGAGGGCGGCGCCATCGCCCGCGGCATGACCCTCACCCGCACGCTGGGCAACCTGCCCGGCAACGTCTGCACCCCCACCTACCTGGCCGACACCGCGCGCAAGCTGGCGCGCGAGTTCAAGACCTCGCTCAAGGTCGAGGTGCTCGACCAGGCCAAGGTCGAGGCGCTGGGCATGGGCTCGTTCGTGTCCGTGGCCCGCGGCTCCGCTGAGCCGCTGCGCTTCATCGTGCTGCGCTACAGCGGCAAGGCCACCAAGAAGGCCAAGGCCGCGGCCGGCCCGGTCGTGCTGGTCGGCAAGGGCATCACCTTCGACGCGGGCGGCATCTCGCTCAAGCCCGCCGCGACGATGGACGAAATGAAATACGACATGTGCGGCGCCGCGAGCGTGCTCGGCACCTTCCGCGCACTGGCCGAACTCGAGCTGCCGCTCGAGGTGGTGGGCCTGATCCCCGCCTGCGAAAACCTGCCCAGCGGCACCGCCAACAAGCCGGGCGACGTGGTCACCAGCATGTCGGGCCAGACCATCGAGATCCTCAACACCGACGCCGAAGGCCGCCTGGTGCTGTGCGATGCCCTGACCTACGCCGAGCGCTTCAAGCCCTCCGCCGTGATCGACATCGCCACGCTCACCGGCGCGTGCGTGGTCGCCTTGGGTGGCGTCAACACCGGCCTGTTCTCGAAAAACGACGGCCTGGCGGAAGCCCTGCTCGCCGCCGGCCGCGAGGCCATGGACACGGCGTGGCGCATGCCGATGGACGACGCCTACCAGGACCAGCTCAAGTCGAACTTCGCGGACATCGCCAACATCGGCGGCCCGCAGGCCGGCGCCGTCACCGCCGCCTGCTTCCTGTCGCGCTTCACCAAGGCCTATCCGTGGGCCCACCTCGACATCGCCGGCACCGCCTGGAAGGGCGGCAAGGACAAGGGCGCCACCGGCCGTCCCGTGCCCATGCTGATGCAATACCTGCTCGACCAGGTCGCCTGATGCGGCGCACGGCATGACCCGCGTCGACTTCGCCTTCGGCGCCCCCGACCGCCTGCGCGCGGCCTGCCAGACGGCGCGCAAGCGCTATCTGGCGGGCCAGCGTCTGGTCGTCTATTGCAGCGACGGCAGCCGCCTGTCGGCCTTCGACCGCATGCTCTGGGCCTTCGACGACACCGCCTTCGTGCCGCACGTGCTGGCCAAGGATCCGCTGGCCGAGCGCACGCCCGTCGTGCTGACGGCCACGGATCCGCAGAGCGCGCCGGGGATGGAGCCCACCGCCTGGCTGCTCAACCTGGACGATGCCTGCCCGCCCCGGTACGATGGTTTCGAGCGCGTCCTCGAGATCGTGTCCGACGACGCCGCCGAGAAGCAGGCCGCCCGGGCCCGCTGGCGCGACTACCAGGCCGCCGGCCACAGCCTGCACAGCCACGACCTGAGCCGCGGCGCCTGAGCGCCGCGCGCCGTTTTTCCCGTATCGCCATGTCCCGCCCCGAAACCGATCCCGGCATTCCCACGCTCACGCAGCGCGTCGCGGCCCCGGCCCAGCCGGCCCCGGCCGCCCCCGACACGCCCGCGCTCGACGCGCTCGACGACGTGCCCGTGCTGGACCTGCCCTGGGATCCGGTGGACGTGACGCCCCCACCCGCACCGCACGACCCCGAGCCCGAGGAGGCGGCGCCGCCTGCCGCCGCGGCCGAGCCGGCCTGGCCCGCAGCCGCCTCGGCGCCCGCCGACGCGTTTGCCGACGCGCCCGCCGCTGCGTTTGCCGACGCGCGCGTCCCTGCCCCAGTCGCCCCGCAGGCTGGCGACGCCATCGTCCCGGCCGCCGAGCCGGTGCTGCGCGCATTGCTGCAGGCCGAGCTCGAGGCCGCCGTACAGGCGGCCGCCGACCGGGCCGCCGCCGACATGCGCGCCCGGCTCGAGGCCGAGCTGCCCGACGTGATCGAACGCGCCCTGGCCCGGCTGCGCGCAGGCTGAACACCGGCCACGTCGCGGCGGCCGCCTTTTCCGGCGCGCCGTCCCGCTCCGCGCGGCGCGCTCTTGAAAGCGGCGATTGCGGCCCCATATTCGGCAAAACGCTGGATTGTTAAGGGAACTGTCAGGTAGACTTCCCATCTAAGCTATCAAGGCAATTTCTTTTTGCCGCACTCAGGAGTCGTCAATGAACGAATATCGTCCGTCCCCTTTTAACCGCTCCGGTTATGCCGGTGCGCCGGGCGAGGTCGTCCGGAACCAGGTGCTGCGCAACACCTACTGGCTGCTCGCGCTGTCGCTGATCCCGACCGTGCTGGGCGCGGCCGTGGGTCTGTACACCGGCATCAACCGCGTCATGGCCGGCAGCCCCGGCCTCTCGGCCATCGTGTTCCTGGTCGGCGCCTTCGGCATGATGTTCGCCATCGAGAAAAACAAGAACAACTCGCTGGGCGTGGTGCTGCTGCTGGCCTTCACGTTCTTCATGGGCGTGATGCTGTCGCGCCTGCTGGGCTTCGTGTTCGGCATGAGCAACGGCGCGCAACTGGTGATGATGGCCTTCGGCGGCACGGCCATCGTGTTCGGCACCATGGCCACGCTGGCCACCACCATCAAGCGCGACCTCTCGTCGATGCAGAAGTGGCTCTTCACGGGCGCCGTGGTGATCCTGGTCGCCGCGCTGGCCAACATCTTCCTGCAGATTCCTGCGCTGATGCTGACCATCTCGGTGCTGGCCATCGTGATCTTCTCGGCCTTCATGCTGGTCGACCTGCAGCGTGTGGTCAACGGCGGTGAAACCAACTACGTGTCGGCCACGCTGGCGATCTACCTCGACGTCTACAACGTTTTCTCGAACCTGCTGATGCTGCTCGGCATCTTCGGCGGCAATCGCGAATAAAGCGCAGACAGGACAGCTGCACTGTCCTGCGCATTACCCCCACCCGCATGCCCTGACGGCTGCGGGTTTTTTTTCGCCCCGCCGTTCAGGCGCACGGCCGCGCCCAGGGCAGCGGCACGTCCTCGCCGCGGTCCTCCAGCGTCACGCGCTGCCCGGTGACCACCGCCTCGCCCTCGAGCCGCGCCACCAGCGCCACGCCGGGATCCGTCGTCACGGTCAGGATGACGCTGCCGTCGCGCTGGCGGGCCTGGGATAGCACCGTGCCGTCGGCCACCGTCAACGCCTCGGCCCGCTCGCCGCCGCAGGACGGGCACCAGAGGCGCGCCGGAAACACGGCATGGCCGCAGTCCATGCAGCGCCGCACCGTCATCGGTTTCGCCTGCGTCATGCGCCCTCCTCGCGTTGCAGCACGGCCGCGTTGGCGCACATGCCGTGGCGGTACTGCACCATGCCGTAGCCGGTGCACACGGCCAGGCGCGCGTTCTCGCGCTGGCGCTCGCCGGCGCGGCCCAGCAGTTGGCGGCACACCTCGACCAGCCCGTGCATGCCGCCTGCCGTGCCCGCCTGGCCCGCCGACAACTGGCCGCCGGCCGTGTTGACCGGCAGCGCGCCGCTGGCGATGCGGGCGTGCAGGAAGCGCGCCAGGTCGCCATCGGCCACGAAACCGAGATCGGCCAGCTGCGCCAGCGCGATCGCGGGATAGTCGTCGTAGACGCTCGCGAGGTCCATGTCCTGCGGTCCGCAGCCGGCGTCGCGCCACAGCGCGGGCGCGCACGCGTGCAGACCGGTACGCAGGCCATCGCCTTCCTGCTGGTCGCCGTTGTAGTCGGCCACGCCGGCGCGCAGCACCACGTGCCTGCCGCGCGGCGCGCGGGTCAGCACCAGCGCCGCCGCGCCGCTCACGACCGGCACGCAGTCCAGCCGCGACAAGGGGCCGGCCACCATCGGCGCGGCCAGATAGGCCTCGAGCGTGAGGGGCTCGCGGAACGCGGCGGCAGCGTACCCGGATGCGTGCGCACGCTGCGCCACGCACAGCGCGCCGTAGTCGGCGCGCGTCAGCCCGTGCCCGTCCATCTGGCGCTGGGTCAACATGGCAAAGAGCGGATTGGGACCGACGCAGCCCAGCGGGCTCAGGTAATCGCGCGCCGTGCCGTTGTAGTCGCGCACCAGGGCCGTGAAGTCGGCGCCGGCGAAATGGTCCGCGGCCACCAGCACGATGGTGTCGGCCTGCCCCGCCTCGAGCGCAAGCCAGGCCTGGCGCAGCAGGTTGATGGCGCTGGCGCCGCCCAGCTCGTCCTGCAGGCACCAGCGCAGCCCCAGGCCGAGTTTCCAGGCCATGTCGATCGCGCGGTCGGGACGCAGCGTGAACGAGGCCAGCCCGAAGCCATCGACCTGGTCGGGCCGCAGGCCGGCATCGGCCAGGGCCGCGCGCACGGCCTGCGCGACCAGCCCCGCGGTGCTGCAATCGGCCGGCGGATGCCGCATCAAGGCGGTCTCCGCCACGCCCACGATGCCGGCCGCCATCACGGGCGCGCCGCGTCGCCGGTATCGCGCGGCGGCTCGCGCGTGAGCAGCAGGGTCACCACCGTGACCGCCGCCATGCCCACCAGGAACCACGCCACCGGCGTGGCCGATTCGTAATGGCGCAGCAGCGCCATGGCGATCAGCGGCGACAGGCCGCCGGCGAAGACCGAGGCCAGCTCGTGGCCGAGCGCCAGGCCGGTGTAGCGCACCTCGGCCGGGAACAGCTCGGCGAAGTACGCCGGCTGCGTGCCGATCATGGCGGCATGGCAGATCGTGTTGCCCAGGAAGAACGCGAGGAAGATCCACACGGTCTGCTGGGTCTGCACCAGCCAGAAGAACGGGAAGGCCACGAGCATCAGCCCGCCCGCGCCGATCATGTAGACCGTGCGCCGCCCGATGCGATCGGAAAGATGGCCGAACCAGACCAGCGTGCCCAGTTCGATGAACATCGAGAACAGTACGCCGCCCAGCATCACGTCGTTGGAGATGCCGAGGAATTTGCCGTAGGCCAGCGCGAACGCGAGGAACACGTAGGAGCCGCCATTCTCGGCGACGCGCAGGCCCATCGCGGTGAAGACCTGGCGCGGGTAGCGGCGGAACACCTCGAGCGCCGGCATGCGCGTGTCGCTCTTCTTGCGGGCGCGCACGAACTCCTCGCTCTCGGGAATGCGCGTGCGGATGTAGAGGCCCACGCCGAAGATGATCACGCTCAGCAGGAATGGCAGGCGCCAGCCCCAGCTCAGGAAGTCTTCGCGCGGCAACTGCTGCGCCAGCATGAACACGCCCGACGAGAGCACGAAGCCGCCGGCCACGCCGAGCTGGCTCCAGGCCGAGAAGAAGCCGCGGCGACGGCCGTCGACCGCCTCGCTGATGAGCAGCACGCCGCCGCCCCATTCCCCGCCGGCCGCCGCGCCCTGCAACAGGCGCAGCAGCACCATCGCCACCGGCGCCCAGACGCCGATCTGCTCATAGGTGGGCAGCAGCCCGATCATGAAGGTCGCCACGCCCATCAGGCCCAGCGTCCATTCGAGCGCGAGCTTGCGGCCGTAGCGGTCGCCGATATGGCCGAAGATCACGCCGCCCAGCGGCCGGGCGAAGAAGCCCACCGCAAAACCGGCGAACGCGCCCATGGTGCCGAGCAGGGGATCGGTGCCTTTGGGAAAGAACAGATCGCCGAACACCAGCGCGGCCGCCGTGCCGTAGATGAAAAAGTCGTACCACTCCATCGCATTGCCGGCGATCGAGGCCACTACGACCCGTCTCGTGCGCTGGCGCTGCGCGTCCTCTTCCTCGGCGGGAAGCGCCTCGGTCTGGCTCATCGTCATGGTTGCTGCCCCTTGTCGTGTTGGTTATTCGTGTACAGCGTGGGGGGTGGTCGCGTCGGTGGATCGCGCCCGGAAATCGTCTAGCGCGCCACCCGGTAGCCCGCGGCCTCGCGGTCCCAGGTGTCGGGGGTGATGCCTTCGTCGCGCAGCTGGAACTTGCGGATCTTGCCGTTCTCGGTGCGCGGCAGGTCGTCCATCTGCCGCAGGTAGCGCGGCACCGAGAAGTACGGCATGCGCGGCTGGCAGAAGTCGAGCAGCTCGGCGGCGTCCACCCGCATGCCCGGCTTGCAGCACAGCGCGGCCATCACCTCGTCTTCCGCCAGCTCCGAGCGCACGGCATAGACCGCCGCGCTCGCGACGGCGGGATGGGCCAGCAGCACCTGCTCGACCTCGTACGAGGAAATGTTTTCGCCACGGCGCCGGATGGCGTCCTTGAGGCGGTCGAGAAAGCGGAAGTAGCCCTGCCCGTCGCGCACCACCCGGTCCCCGGTGTGGAACCAGAGGTTGCGCCAGGCCTGCACGGTCTGCGCGTCCATCGCGAAATAGCCGGTGGCAATCGCATGCGGCACGCGCGGGCGCAGCAGCAGCTCGCCGGGCTCGCCATCCGGCACGGGCTGGTCGTCGGCATCGGCGACGCAGGCCTCGAACTCCGGCGCGACGCGCCCCATGAGCCCCGCGCGCTGTTCGGCCAGCGTGCCGCCGATCGCGAAGTTGGTTTCGGTGGAGCCGTAGCCTTCCAGCAGCGCGATGCCGGTGCGCGCGGCGAATTGCGCGTGGAAGCGTTCCGGCACGCCGGGCGCCAGCGCGATACGGCAGGCATGCGCGCGCTCGGCCGCGTCGGGCTCGCGCGACAACAGCATGGGCACCATCGCGCCCAGCAGATAGGTGACGGTGGCGCGCGTCTGCGCCAGGCGCGCGAAGTAGCGGCTCACGGAGAAGCGCGCGTCGCAGGTGATGGTGGCGCCGGTCAGCAGCGCCTGGAAACAGGCGTTGAGCGCGTTGGTGTGGAACAGCGGCAGCGTGGTGTAGAGCCGGTCGTCGGCGCCGATGCCGAGGTTGCGCGCCGTGAGCCTGCCCCACCAGTAGAACTGCGCGTGCGGACAGCACACGCCCTTGGACATGCCGGAGGTGCCGGAGGTGTAGAGGATGGCGAGCGTGTCGCCCGGCCCGACGGCCTCGGCGCCCTGCCGCAGGGCCTCGGCCTGCGCGCCATCCGGCTGCGGCAGCGCGGGGATCGTCGCGCAGTCGAACGGCAGCGCGGGCGGCACGAGCGGCGCGTCGAGCAGCCAGACCTGGCGCAGCGCGAGCCGTGCGGGGTCCAGGCCGGCCAGCGCCGCACAGGCGCCCTCGTCGGCCACCATCAGCGCACAGCCGCTGTTGGCCAGCACATGCTCGAGCTGCAGGCCGCGCGAGGCCGTGTTGATCGGCACGACCACCGCGCCCAGCCAGGCGCAGCCCAGCACCATCGACACGAACTCGATGCGGTTGCCGGCCATCACGGCCACGCGGTCGCCGCGGCCGATGCCCTGTGCCGCCAGCAGGGCCGCCCAGCGCGCGGCCTGGGCGGGCGCATCGCCGAAGCGGAGCGTGCCGCCGGGCGCCACGATCCACTCGCGCGCGGGCCACCGTCCGGCCTGTTGCAGCAACAACGAAGGCAGCGTCAGACTTTGCGTCGCCATGATTCCCCTTGTTCGCGTCACCGGGTCATATGCCCCGTGCTCTGTGCGAAATCAGTCTAGGAATCAACTATTTATATGTCAAATTTATAGGTATTATTTTTCTTATAAATACGGCTGATATGAGAGGCAGGGATGGGCTTCGATTTGAATCTGATGCGGGTTTTCCTGAGCGTGATGGAAGAGCGCAGCGTGACGCGTGCCGCGAAGCGGCTGCACCTCACGCAGCCCGCCGTGAGCTACGCCCTCACCCGCCTGCGCGAGCAGTTCAACGATCCGCTGTTCCTGCGCACGCCCGCCGGCATGCAGCCCACGCCCGTGGCCCACGCCCTGGCCGAGCCCATCGAGCGCGGCATGAGCCAGTTCGCCGAGGCGCTCAACCTGCGCCAGGCCTTCGACCCCGCGCGCAGCCAGCGCCGCTTCCGCCTGTCGATGTCCGACATCGGCGAAATGGTGTTCCTGCCGGCGGTGATGGAGCAGGTGCACGCACGCGCGCCGCGGCTGCGCGTCGAGGTGCAGGAGGTTCCCATGGAGCAGTTGCCCGACGCGCTCAAGTCGGGCGAGGTCGATCTGGCCATCGGCAATCTGGCGGGCCTCGGCCGCACCACGCAACACGCCGAGCTGTTTGCCGAGCGCTACGTCTGCATGGGCCGGCGCGGCCATCCGGTGCTGTCGCAAGGCCTGACCCGGGCGCAGTTCCGCCGCCTCGACCACATCATGGTGGCCTCGCGCGCCAGTGCCCACCGCCTGCTCGAAGACGTGCTGGGCGAGGCCGGCCTACACCGCCAGCCCTACCTCACGCTGCCGCACTTTTCGGCGGCGGCCGAGATCGTGCGGCGCACCGACCTGACGGTGACGCTGCCGTTTCGGGCGGCGCAGTGGTTCAACGCGGCCCAGGGATTCGAGGTGCGGCCGCTGCCCTTCGCGCTGCCGCCGCTGACGGTCACGGTGCACTGGCACCCGCGCTTCGAGCGCGATCCGGGCACGGCCTGGCTGCGCGGGCTCATCGTCGACGTGCTGGCCGACGGGCCGGCGCGCGCGCCGTCGGGCGCCTCCCGCGAGCCATGAAAAAAGCCGGGCACGCGGCCCGGCTTGCTGCACTGCGCGCTCAGACGCGCTGCAGTTCCATCAGCACGCGCCGCGTCGACAGGGGTCGGCCGGCCAGGTTGGCGTCGAGCCGTTCGCGCAGCTCCCGCCGCAGCCGCGGCTCGAGTTGCGCGTCATTGAAGTCGGGCTCGCCTTCGTCCACGCCATAGCCGATCTCGCGCAGCAGGATCCATTCGAAGCGGCGCAGCGCGCCGGCCGCGCGGCTGCCCTGCGCGAGATGGGTCAGCGCGGTTTCGTAGGCATCGAACAGAATGGGATGGGCATCCTCGCGCGGCAGCAGGCGCAGCAGGAGCTCGTTCATGTACCAGGCCGACATCAGCGCCGATCCGCCCAGCGGGTGGATGCCGTCGACCTCGGCCTTGGTGAGCGTCTTGACCTCGTTGGCGCCCGACCAGGACAGCAGCAGCGGCTGGAAGGCGCTCAGGACCGGGCGCAGCACCGAGTACGGCCGCTTGGCGCCCTTGGCGACCATGGCGACGCAGCCATGATCACGCGAGAAGGTCTGGACGATGAGCGAGGTTTCGCGCCACGCGGTGGCGTGGAGCATGTAGGCACGGCAATCATGGACGCGATGCGCCCGTTTACTCATAGCCCAGGTCGCGCAGGGCGCTTTCGCGGTCGGACCAGCCCTTGCGCACCTTGATGTAGACCTCGAGGTGCACCGGCTTGTCGAGCAGCTTGGCGATGTCCTGGCGCGCCTCGGTGGCGATGCGCTTCATGTGCTGGCCGCCGGCGCCCAGCAGGATGGGCTTGTGGCTGTCGCGCTCGACCACCACGCAGGCCGCGATCCGCGCGCCGGCGTCGTTTTCTTCCCATTGCTCGATCACGACGGTACAGCCGTAGGGCAGCTCGTCGCCGACCAGGCGGAAGATCTTCTCGCGCACCAGCTCGGCGGCGATGAAGCGCATCGGGCGGTCGGTGAGCGTGTCTTCCTCGAACATGAACTCGCCTTCGGGCAGGCGCGTGGCGATCTCGTCGAGCAGCTGGTCGAGCTGCTGGTTTTTGGTGGCGCTCACCGGCACGACCGCGCCGTAGGGATGCAGCGCCATCAGCTTGGCCACGAACGGGAACAGCTCGTCGCGGCTCTTGAGCGCGTCGATCTTGCTGATGGCGAGGATGGTGCGCTCGGGCTTGGGCAGCAGCGGCAGCAGCTTGGCGTCGCCGTCGGTCCATTTGCCGGCCTCGACCACGTGCACCACCACGTCGACGTCGTTGAGCGCCTGCGTGACCACGCGGTTCATCATGCGGTTCATCGCGCCGCCATGGCGCGTCTGGAAACCGGGCGTGTCGACGAACACGAACTGCTCGTGCTCGCGCGTGTAGACGCCATGGATGCGGTGGCGCGTGGTCTGGGCCTTGCGCGAGACGATCGAGATCTTCGATCCGATCAGGGCATTGGTGAGGGTGGACTTGCCGACGTTGGGACGACCCACGATGGCGACAAAGCCGGTACGGGAAACAGGGGTGTTCATTTAACCTCTTGGGCCACTGCCACGGGCAGCGACAGTTGCGCGGTCTTGCGCGCGCGACCGGATTTCTTGGCGGCTTTGGCGGGCGGGCTGACGGCCTGGGCCGCCTCCAGCGCCAGCTTGGCGGCCGATTGTTCGGCGGCGCGCCGGCTTGCGCCGGCCGCCACCACTTTGATGTCGAAGCCGGCGACGGCGCACTCGACCTCGAACTGCTGGCTGTGGGCCGCGCCATGCGTGGCGACCACGGTGTAGACCGGCAACGCCATCTTGCGGCCCTGCAGGAACTCCTGCAGCAGGGTCTTGGCATCCTTGCCCAGCGTCTGCAGATCGACGCTGGCCAGGACCGGCTCGTACTGGCGCTCGATGACCTTGCGCGCGGCCTCGAAGCCGGCGTCGAGGAACACGCCCCCGAACAGGGCCTCGACCGTGTCGGCGAGAATCGACGGCCGGCGGAATCCGCCGCTCTTCAATTCGCCCTCGCCCAGCCGCAGGAACTGCGACAGGTCGAGGCGCTGCGCGATGTCGGCCAGCGAGGCCTGCTTGACCAGGTTGGCCCGCACGCGCGAGAGATCGCCCTCGTCGAGCTTGGGATAGCGCTGATAGAGCATGGCCGCGACGACGAAGTTCAGCACCGAGTCGCCGAGAAACTCCAGCCGCTCGTTATGGCGCGCACCGTGGCTACGGTGCGTGAGCGCCTGTTCGAGCAGGGCCTGGTCGGTGAAGCGGTGACCGAGGCGGGTTTCCAGCGTGGCTAAAGACATGATCTATCAGTGGAAGCGGCCGATACGGCTGAGATCGCCAAAGTTCATCCAGACAAAGAAAGCCTTGCCTACGATATTACCGTCGGGAACGAATCCCCAGTAGCGGCTATCGGCACTGTTGTCGCGGTTGTCGCCCATGGCGAAATAATTGCCGGGCGGTACCTTGCAGCGTACTCCATTGCGCAGATACTGGCATTGGTCGGCGCTGGGGAACTTCCAGATCGGGCCAAAATCCTGCGAACGCTGCTCATCCAGCAGGATACGGTGCTCAACGTCGCCCAACTTCTCTTTGTATTGGGCGATGTACGAGACCCGGTCGGGCTCGAAATAGTCGCCGTCGCGGGTATGCGTCACCAATTGACCGTTCACGTACAGCTTTTTGTCGAGGTAGGCGATCTCGTCGCCCGGCAGGCCCACGATGCGCTTGATGTAGTCGACGTCGGGATCGACCGGATAGCGGAACACGACCACGTCGCCGCGCTGCGGCTGGCCGGTCTCGATGACCTTGCGATCGATCACGGGCAGGCGGATGCCATAGCTGAACTTGTTCACGAGGATCAGGTCGCCCGATTGCAGCGTGGGCAGCATCGAGCCCGACGGAATGCGGAACGGCTCGACCACGAACGAACGCAGCACGAAGACGAACAGGATCACGGGAAAGAAGCTGACCGCGTACTCGACCCACCACGGCGAACGCATCGCCGTGTCGACCGCCTCGCGGCGCTGACGCTCGGCTTCCTGGGGATCCTCGATGCGCGCCGCCGCGACCTGGGCCGCGGCCTGCTGCGCACGCTGCTGACGCGCACGGCGCAGCACCAGCAGGTCGAGCGCCCAGACGATGCCGGTCACCACCAGCAGCACGAAAAGAATCAGTGCAAAGTTCCAGCTCATTGTTTGCCGCCTGTTGGGGGGTTACTTGTCTTCGACCTGCAGAATGGCCAGGAACGCTTCCTGAGGGATCTCGACGCTGCCGACCTGCTTCATGCGCTTCTTGCCCGCCTTCTGCTTTTCGAGCAGCTTCTTCTTGCGGGAGATGTCGCCGCCATAGCACTTGGCCAGCACGTTCTTGCGCAGCGCCTTGACGTTTTCGCGCGCAATCACCTCGGCGCCGATGGCGGCCTGGATCGCCACGTCGTACATCTGGCGCGGGATCAGCTCGCGCATGCGTGAGACCACGTCGCGCGCACGGTAGCGCGCGTTGGAGCGGTGCACGATCATGGCGAGCGCGTCGACGCGGTCGCTGTTGATCAGCAGGTCCACCTTGACCACGTCGGCCGAGCGGTACTCGAGGAACTCGTAGTCCATCGAGGCATAGCCGCGCGAGACCGACTTCAGGCGGTCGAAGAAATCGAGCACGATCTCGGCCAGCGGGATCTCGTAGGTGAGATGGACCTGGCGGCCGTGGTAGGTCATGTTCATCTGGATGCCGCGCTTGTTGTTGCACAGCGTCATCACCGGGCCCACGTATTCCTGGGGCATGAACAGCGTGACCGTCACGATGGGCTCGCGGATGTCGGCGATCTTGCCGATCTCGGGCATGCGCGACGGGCTTTCGATCGTGACGACCGTGCCGTCGCGCTGCTCGACCTCGTACACCACCGACGGCGCGGTGGTGATGATGTCCATGTCGAACTCGCGCTCCAGCCGCTCCTGCACGATCTCCATGTGGAGCAGGCCGAGGAAGCCGCAGCGAAAGCCGAAGCCCAGCGCCTGCGAGACTTCGGGTTCGAACATCAGCGCGGCGTCGTTGAGCTTGAGCTTTTCGAGCGAGTCGCGCAGCTGGTCGTATTCGGAGCTCTCGACCGGATAGAGGCCGGCGAACACCTGCGGCTTCACTTCCTTGAAGCCGGGCAGCGGCGCGGTGGCCGGCTTGCCCGCGAGCGTGATGGTGTCGCCCACCTTGGCGGTGGCGAGCTCCTTGATGCCGGCGATGATGAAGCCCACTTCGCCGGCCGAAAGCTGTTGGCGCGGCTGCGACTTGGGCGTGAACACGCCGATCTGTTCGCACAGATGCGTGGCGTTGGACGCCATCAGCAGGATCTTGTCCTTGGGGCGCAGCGTGCCGTTGACGATGCGCACCAGCATCACGACGCCGACGTAGTTGTCGAACCACGAGTCGATGATGAGCGCCTGCAGCGGCTCGGCCGGGTCGCCCTTGGGCGCCGGCACGCGGGCCACGATGGTCTCGAGGATTTCGTCGATGCCCATGCCGGTCTTGGCGCTGGCCAGCACGGCGGCGCTCGCGTCGATGCCGATCACGTCTTCGACTTCCTGGCGCGCGCCTTCGGGATCGGCCTGCGGCAGGTCCATCTTGTTGAGCACCGGCACCACCTCGACGCCGAGCTCGATGGCGGTGTAGCAGTTGGCCACGGTCTGGGCCTCGACGCCTTGCGAGGCGTCCACCACCAGCAGCGCGCCCTCGCAGGCCGACAGCGAGCGGCTCACTTCATACGAGAAGTCGACGTGGCCCGGGGTGTCGATGAGGTTGAGGTTGTAGACCTTGCCGTCCTGCGCCTTGTATTCCAGCGCCGCGGTCTGGGCCTTGATGGTGATGCCGCGCTCGCGCTCGATATCCATCGAGTCCAGCACCTGGGCCGACATTTCGCGATCCGCCAACCCGCCGCAGCGCTGGATCAGGCGATCGGCCAGGGTCGACTTGCCATGATCGATGTGGGCAATGATGGAGAAGTTGCGGATATGCTGCATAGAAGAGTTATATAGGGACAGAGCAAACCGGGAAAATCCGATGTCGACCGGCCAGAATCATGCCGGACGCGCCAAACGGGGCAGACCCCTGGTGGGTGCCGGCTTCGCAACCGGATCGCAGGCCGGCGATTGCGCCGGCATGCTTCCCGCCAGCGCGTGCGCGGCTCGCCGAGCGAGGCCTGATGCGGACGTGCTGCGCGCCAGCGCCTGCCCTTGCGGGGCGGCCAGCCAGCGGGCGTGGGACCAGGGGGACCAAAAACGAGGGGGCGCCCAGCGCCCCCTCAGTTCGTGGCAACCAGCCATTTTAGCCGGTCTTGAGGCTTATTTGGACGGCTGGACCGCCACCCACTGCGCCTGGTCGCCGCGACGCACCAGCAGACCCACCACCTTGCCCTTGTCGAGCTTGGCCACGACCTTGTCGAACTGCTCGGCATTGAGCACGTCGGCGTCGTTGACCGCCAGGATGATGTCGCCTTCCTGGACGCCTGCCGAGGCCGCCGCGCCCTCGACCAGCTTGACCTGCACACCGCCCTTGAGCTTGAGCTTCTTGAGCTGGTCGGCGGGCAGGTTGGCCACCGCGAGACCGAGGTGGTTGGCGACCTTGGGCTTGGCTTCGCGCTCGCTGTCGTCGGCCTTGGCCGTGACGTCGCTCTTGAGCTCGGCCACCGTGACGCTCAGCGTGACGTTGCGGCCCTTGCGCCACACGTCGACCTTGCCATCGCTGCCCGGCTTGGTTTCGCCGACGATGCGCGGCAGATCCGACCAGCGCTTGATGGTCTCGCCGTTGAACTTCAGGATCACGTCGCCCGCCTGGATGCCGGCCTTGTCGGCGGGACCGTCGGGCTCGACGCTGCCGACCATCGCCCCTTCGGCGCGCGGCAGGCCGATGGCGGCGGCCACGTCCTTGTCGACTTCGGAGATCTGCACGCCGATGCGGCCGCGGGTCACCTTGCCGGTGGCGCGCAGTTGCTCGACCACGCGCATCGCCTCGTCGATCGGGATCGCCAGCGAGATGCCCATGAAGCCGCCGCTGCGCGAGATGATCTGCGAGTTGATGCCGACCACTTCGCCCTGCATGTTGAGCAGCGGGCCGCCCGAGTTGCCGGGATTCACGGCCACGTCGGTCTGGATGAACGGCAGGTATTCGCCGGTGTCGCGGCCGATGGCGCTGACGATGCCCGAGGTCACGGTCGAATCGAGACCGAACGGCGAGCCGATGGCCAGCACCCATTGGCCCTTCTTGAGCTTCTTGGTGTCGCCCACGGGCAGCGGGGTCATGTCCTTGGCGTCGATCTTGATCAGCGCGACGTCGGTGCGCTCATCCGAGCCGATCACCTTGGCCTTGAACTCGCGGCCGTCGGTCAGCGTGACGTAGATGTCGGTGGCATCGCTGATGACGTGGTTGTTGGTGAGGATGTAGCCGTCTTCGGAGACGAAGAAGCCGGAGCCCACGCCGCGCGGCACGGTGCGCTCTTCGGGCTGCGGCTGCTGCGGCTTCTGGCGGCGCTGGCCGGGGTTCGGGCCCGGGGGCTGGAACTCGGGGCCGAAGAACCAGCGGAACAGCTCATAGGGATCCTGGCCGCCGCCGGGGCCCGCGCCACCGCGCACCGGCACGGTGGCCGTGGTGCGGATGTTGACGACGGCCGGCTCGGCCTTCTCGACGATCGTGGTGAAGTCGGGCAGCACCCCGCCCGCGACGGGCGTCTGGGCATGCACCAGTTGAGGCTGGCCGGTGGCCAGCACGGTCCCGACCATCAAGGCCAGGAAAAAGCGCCGGAAAAAAGCGTTCGACACTGATGATGAATTCATTACTTGAGCTCCGTAAAGACCCCAACACCTTTTGCAGGCTTGTTCTTATTTGGCGGCTGAAGTGGGCACGAACTCGGTTCCTTGCGCGAGCTGCTCGAGCGTGGAAACCGGTACCTCACCCAACGCCGTCAACCAGAAATCTGCAATCCGCGTTCCGTAGATATTGATGGCACCGCGCTGGATCAACCCAGCGGGGGGATGCTGGTGGCGCTCCGGATCGTAAGGCTCGATGAACACGGAGATTGCCGCCAAACCGTCGGACAGCACCACCTGGCTAACGGTTCCCTTGCCGATGTGACGCGCCACCTGCATCACGGCGCGAAAGCCCTCGGGCGCGGGGATGCGCCAGCCCTGCTCGGCCAGGTCGACCGGCTTCATGGCCATCTCGACGACCTTCCAGTCGCGCGTGTTCCAACGCGAGGCCAGCTGCGCCGGATCGACGTCGCTGCCCAGCCGGACCGACGAGAACGACACCTGCTCGATCACGCCGCGGCCCGGGTCGAAGGTCTGCGCCTTCAGCAGGAGATTGGTCTTGACGTCGGCACAGAGCTTGTAGCCGTAGCGCAGGCCGTCGCGGGGCTCGATCGTGATGAGCCGGCACTCGCGGTCGGCCACGCGATGCAGCTTTTCCTCGGCGCGGATGGCGTAGTGCTTGGTGAGGTCGGCGGGATCGCCGAGCAGCAGGCCCGGAAAGCGGTCGCCGCGGCGGCGCTCGAGCAGCACGGTCTTGTGCTCGGGCACGAGGCACTGCACGTCGTCGTTGTGGCGCAGGTATTCGCGCGGCTGGCCATCGAGGATCTCGAGGCGCTCGCGCTCGCCGGTGCCGTCGACCACGTGCACCAGCCGCGACGACTGGATCACCTCGCCCTGCTGGTACATGAAGACGCCCGCATAATCCTGCTTGCGGGCGGCCTGCTGGATGTCGGCAAGCATCTGGACGGCATCGGCGGGCGGCGGCGCGGCCTGGGCCTGCGCGGCGCCGTGCAGCGCCATCAGGGCCATCAGCGCGCAGGCTGCCTGCGCCGCGAAGCGCCGTTGCCGCCGTGCCATGCGCGTGATGGGAGCAACGCGCACGTACTGCAACTGTGTCATCAGCGCGCTCCGGTCTCGAACGAGACCTGGCGTACGGCACTGGGGCCGGCCATCTGGCGATGGGCTTCGAGATAGTCGCGCAGCGGGCCATCGTCGGCGCCCGGGCCGGCCGCGTCGGCCAGCACCTGGGTGCGGCCACCGGCCGGCACGCCGCCGGTGACGTAGGGCTGCGCCACCCATACCACGGTGGCGACCGCGGCCGCCACGGCCAGGCCGGACAGCCCCATGCGCAGGTGCGAGCGGCGCCGCGGCGCGGCCACGATGGGCAGCTCGGCGTCCAGCGCGCGCGACAGGCGTGCATGGAAATCGGCGCTCGGCGTGATGACCGGGCCAGGGTTGCGCAGCGCGTCACCGATCAGGTGATACGTGCTCCAGGCCTGCCGGGCTTGTGGGCTCGACAGAATTTCAGGGAAATCGTCCGATCCCTCGCCATCCATCCAGGCGGAAACCGATTCCTCCCATGAGGCTTCGGCGATCTCGGACTTGGCTACAGTTTGCATGACTGCCACTCCTTACCAGCGACGCTCGGCATCGGTGTCAAGCAGAGGCCGCAACCGATTGGCGATCGCTTCCCGCGCACGAAAAATGCGGGAACGAACGGTGCCAATCGGACAGTCCATGCTCTGGGCGATGTCTTCGTAACTCATACCTTCGATTTCACGCAGGACGATAGCGGTCCGCAACTCTTCCGGCAATTCGTCGATGGCCGCATTGACGGTCTCGGCGATCTCGCGGCTGGCGTACATCGCTTCCGGCGTGCTTATATCGGTTAGGTTGTCGGTCTCGTTAAAAGTTTCACCGTCTTCCGTTTCAATCGCGTTGGGCGCGCTCGGACGACGGCCCTGGGAAGCCAGCCAATTTCGTGCCGTATTGATAGCAATACGATACAACCACGTATAGAACGCGCTCTCGCCGCGAAATTGCGGCAGTGCGCGGTAGGCCTTGATGAAGGCCTCCTGCGCCACGTCCTCGAGTTCGGACGGGTCGCGGATCATCCGCGCCAGCAGGCGCAGGATCTTGCGCTGGTACTTGATGACCAGCAGGTCGAAAGCTTTCTTGTCACCGCGTTGTACGCGCGCGACAAGCTCGGCGTCGACGTCGCGTTCGCTCATGACGCCCCCCTGCGTGACACCGCAATACGGCCGGCCGCCCGCGCGGTGACGCGCAGACGCCGCCATTGCTCGGACGACACGCCCGAGCGCCAGACGGTGCAGGTGATCTTGCTATTTGTAACACAGCCGGCGGTGGCGTCAAGCTGGAGATCGAGCCGCACGTGCCGGGGAGCCAGATGGGCATGCCGCAGGGCGGCGCGCCGCCAGTGCGCACGGCGGCGCACCTGGCAGCGGTCCGGATCGAGCGCGACGGCCACGGCACGCGCCGCGGCGGGCCGCCGGCGGCACCCGGCCCAGAGGCCGGCCGCCGCCAGCACGGCGCTGCCGAGCAGCACCGGCGCAAGACGCCAGCCCAGGGCCAGCGCCGCGCCGGCACCCGCCATGCCCGCGCCCCACCCGGCCGCCAGGCCGCGCAGGAGGCGGACACCGGCGGGCTGATGCACCGGAACCCGCAATACGGCGAGGGTACGACTGCCGCCGACGCTCAACTCAGATCCGGCGCACAGCCATCGAGCCGTTGGTGCCGCCAAACCCGAACGAGTTGGACAGCGCCACGTCGATCTTCATGTCACGCGCCTGGTTGGCGCAGTAGTCCAGGTCGCACTCGGGATCCTGGTTGAAGATGTTGATCGTGGGCGGCGAGATCTGCTTGTAGACGGCCATCGTCGTGAACACGGCTTCGATGCCACCGGCCGCGCCGAGCAGGTGCCCGGTCATGGACTTGGTGGAATTGACCACCAGCTTCCTGGCGTGATCGCCGAAGGCGAGCTTGAGCGCATCGCTTTCGTTCTTGTCACCCAGGGGCGTGGAGGTGCCGTGCGCATTGACGTAGTCGACTTCGTCGATGTTGATCGCACCATTGCGCAGCGCATTGACGATGCCGCGACGCGGACCGTCCTTGTCGGGCGCGGTGATGTGGTGCGCATCGGAGCTCATGCCGTAGCCCACGAATTCGCCGTAGATGCGCGCGCCGCGCGCCTTGGCGTGTTCGTATTCTTCGAGCACCAGCACGCCGGCGCCTTCGCCCAGCACGAAGCCGTCACGGTCGCGGTCCCAGGGACGCGACGCGGTGGCGGGATCATCGTTGCGGGTGGACAGCGCGCGCATGGCGGCAAAGCCGCCGATGCCCAGCATCGACACGGTGGACTCGGCACCGCCGGCGACCATCACGTCGGCATCGCCATACTCGATCAGACGCGCCGCGTCGCCAATGCTGTGCAGGCCCGTGGTGCACGCCGACACGACGGCGTAGCTGGGACCCTTCATGCCAAAGGCGATCGAGAGCTGGCCCGAGATGAGGTTGATCAACGAACCCGGCACGAAGAACGGCGAGATGCGACGCGGGCCCTTGGCCAGCAGGTCGGTTTGCGTTTCTTCGATGCGCGGCAGGCCGCCGATACCCGAACCGATGATGACGCCGATACGCTCGGCGTTTTCTTCGGTCACTTCCAGACCACAGTCGCGCCATGCCTGAATGCCGGCAGCCAGGCCGTAATGGATGAAGGTATCCATCTGGCGGGCTTCCTTGGGCGGCAGGAACTGCGTGATGTCGAAATCCTTCACCTCACCCGCGATGTGCGTGGTCAGGCTGGACGGATCGAAACGGGTGATGCGGCTGATGCCAGAACGTCCGTTGACGATATTGTCCCAAGCGGTGGCTAGGTCATTGCCCACGGGGGACACAATACCCAGGCCGGTGATGACGACTCGTCGCTTCACGGATGACTCCTCAAACAGACAAAATAAAGGCGGTTTTCGGGAGGTACTGCGCGCGGCCCTCGACCGTCGACGCGGCCCCCGGGGCCAGGCCCAGCGGGGAGATGCGTCGCGGCGACCGCACGGCAGCTTCCTGAAACCGCCCAGTTCCCGGCGCCGGCCCGACGAATGCGAGTCGGGTGCGCGCGGGAGAATACAGGCCAGGCTTACTGCTTACCGTGCGAATTGATGTAATCAATCGCTTGTTGCACGGTCGTGATCTTTTCGGCCTCTTCGTCGGGGATCTCGGTCTCGAATTCGTCTTCGAGGGCCATGACCAGCTCGACCATGTCGAGCGAATCGGCACCGAGGTCGTCAAGGAAGGAGGACTCGTTCTTGATCTCGGCTTCGTTCACGCCAAGTTGTTCAGCGACGATCTTCTTGACGCGCTGTTCGATGCTTTCCATGCAGATCTCCAATTGGGAAAAATCCCGCGAATTATAGCCAAGCGCAGAGGAATGCAAACGCCAGGCCGTGACAAAAATAACACCAGCTCGCGAAAGACTGTTTTCAGTCTGGAGGAACGCCGGCCTGGAAAATCCCGGAACTTCGGGCTACGGCTGGCATTCCCTACGCGCGCCTTGCCTTGGACCCCGGTTGCGGCCACGTGGTGCTCGGCACCGGCTCGTGGCCGCGGGGCACCTCGGCGGTGCTGCGATGACACGGATGCACGCCCTGGAGGCGGCGCATCCGTGCCGGAACTCATTGCATGTACATCCCGCCGTTGACGTGGAGGGTGGTACCCGTAATGTAACCCGCCTGCGGACCGGCCAGGAAGGCCACCGCGTTGGCGATATCTGCCGGAGCGCCGAGGCGGCCCAGCGGAATTTGCTGCAGCAACGCGGCGGTCTGGTCTTCGCCCAGCACGCGCGTCATGTCGGTATCGATGAAACCCGGCGCCACGCAGTTGACGGTGATGTTGCGGCTGCCCAGCTCGCGGGCCAGCGCACGCGCCATGCCCGCCACGCCCGCCTTGGCGGCGGCGTAGTTGGCCTGGCCCGGATTGCCGCTCGCACCCACCACCGAGGTCACGTTGATGATGCGGCCCGAACGCGCCTTCATCATGCCGCGCAGCACGGCGCGCGACAGGCGGAAAACGGCACGCAGGTTGGTATCGATCACGGCATCCCAGTCGTCGTCTTTCATGCGCATCGCGAGCGTATCGCGCGTGATGCCGGCATTGTTGACGAGGATGTGGGGGCCGCCGCCTTCTTTTCCAAGGGCGTCGATCAAGGCATCGGTGGCTTCGGCATCGGTCACGTCGAGCACCACGCCGCGGCCGCCCAGGGGGGCCAGCGCTTCGGTGATGGTCTGTGCACCCGCCTCGGAGGTGGCGGTGCCGACGACGATGGCGCCGCGGGCGGCCAGCTCGGCCGCGATCGCCTTGCCTATGCCGCGCGTCGCGCCGGTCACCAGGGCGATCTTGCCCTCGAGTTCGTTCGAGTGTTTTTCCATGTCAGTTTCCATTGACCACGGCGAGCGCGGCTTCCAGGGAGGCGGGATCGGTGATCGCCAGACCGGTGAGTTCGGCGTCGATGCGCTTGGTCAGGCCGGTGAGCACCTTGCCCGGACCGCATTCGATCACATGGGTGATGCCCTGGGCCTTCATGGCCTGGATCGTTTCGACCCAGCGCACAGCATGCCATGCCTGACGCACCAGCGCATCACGGATGGCGTCGGGCGCATCGACCGTGGCGACGTCGACGTTGTTGATCAGCGGCACCTGCGGCGCGCTCACCTCGATGCCGGCCAGCGCGGCGCTCAACACCTCGGCAGCCGGCTTGAGCAGGCTGGAGTGGAACGGCGCGGACACAGGCAGCAGCAGCGCGCGCTTGGCGCCGGCGGCCTTCGCGGCCTCGCAGGCGCGCTCGACGGCGGCCTTGTGGCCGGCGATCACGACCTGGGCCGGCGCGTTGAAGTTGACGGCCTCGACGATCTCGCCCTGGGCGGCCTGGGCGCAGGCGGCACGCACGGTGTCGTCGTCCAGGCCGAGGATGGCGGCCATGGCGCCGGTGCCGACCGGCACGGCGGCCTGCATGGCATCGGCGCGCACGCGCACCAGGCGCACGGCGTCTTCGAGCGCCAGCGCACCGGCCGCGGTGAGCGCGGTGTATTCACCCAGGCTGTGGCCGGCCACGAGGGCCGGCACCGGGCCGCCGGCGGCGCGCCAGGCGGCGTAGCAGGCCATGCCGGCGGTCAGCATGGCGGGCTGGGTGTTGGTGGTGAGGTTCAGCTGGTCGGCCGGACCCTGCTGGATCAGGCCGGCGATGTCCTGGCCCAGGGCGGCGTTGGCGCGCGCCAGCACGTCGGCGACGGCGGCGTTGCCGGCCCACGCGTCGAGCATGCCGACCGACTGGGAACCCTGACCGGGGAAAACGAAGGCGACTTTCATGGATGTCCGTGTATCTGTGTGCGTTTCAATCGGGGCGCCGAGGCGCCCGGTTGCGGCGGACCGCGGTGTGGCGCACCACACCGCCGGCGCAGACGGCCTGACTTACATGCGGGCCAGCACCGAGCCCCACGTGAACCCGCCACCGACGCCCTGCATGAGGACGTGCTGGCCGCGCTTGATGCGGCCGTCGCGGCGGGCGAGATCCAGGGCCAGCGGCACACTGGCGGCCGAGGTGTTGGCGTGCTGGTCGACCGAAATCACGACACGGTCGGTGGGCACGTCCAGCTTCTTGGCCAGGAAATTGAGGATGCGGACGTTGGCCTGGTGCGGCACCAGCCAATCGAGCTCGCCGACCGAGATGCCGGCCTCTTCGCACACGGCGCGGGCCGAGCGGTCGAGCACCGTCACGGCCTGTTTGAACACCGCCTGGCCATCCATGCGCAGGAACGGGTCGCCGGTGACTTCACCGTAGGCCACGTTGCCGGCGGCACACAGGATCTTGGTCTGGCTGCCATCGGCATGCAGGTGCGCGGCGAGAATGCCGGGCTCGTCGGATGCCTTGAGCACCACGGCGCCCGCACCATCGCCGAACAGCACGCAGGTGCCGCGGTCGTTCCAGTCGAGGATGCGCGAGAACACTTCGGCGCCGATCACGAGCGCATTGCGCGCGCGGCCGGCCCGCACGAAGCTGTCGGCGGTGGTGAGTGCGTAGACGAAGCCGCTGCACACGGCCTGCACGTCGAACGCCGCCCCGCCCTTCGCGCCCAGATTGGCCTGCACGAGGCAGGCGGTGCTGGGGAA
>Ga0160496_1000266_pt1 | contig 29207 bp, 32 predicted proteins | sample DIDPMG_2_FD_108231 | JGI IMG/M metagenome (GOLD analysis project Ga0160496, IMG submission 108231) | Enriched soil microbial communities from UW Madison campus, WI, USA - DID2937_E24_FP MG | ecosystem: Environmental > Terrestrial > Soil > Grasslands | place: USA: Madison, Wisconsin | collected...
ACCAGGCCGCCGTAGAACAGGCCCAGGCCCGGCAGGGTCATGAGGATGACGAAGGCGGTGCAGACCAGCATCCAGGCGGTATCGCCCTTGTTGGGCACCGGTGCGGGTGCGGCGGCAGCGGCCGCCGGGGCGGCAGGAGCAGCAGCGGCAGGAGCGGCAGCTTCAGCCTTGGGTGCAGCCGGAGCGGCAGCGGCCGGGGCAGCGGCGGTGGCCGCAGCTTCAGGCTTGGGCGCGTCCTGCGCCTGGGCCGGGGCAGTAAAACCTACTGCAAACAGCAGCGCGCCAATGGCGAGCGCGCCGGAAAACATTTTCTTCATGCTCATTAGAATTCCCCTTTTTTTACAGAGCGTCTTTGCCGGTTTCGCCGGTGCGGATACGGATCACATCCAGCAGATCCTGGACGAAGATCTTGCCGTCACCGATCTTGCCGGTGCGGGCTGCGGTCTCGATGGCTTCCAGCGCGCGCTCGACGATGGCGTCGTCCACCGCTGCCTCGATCTTGGTCTTGGGCAGGAAATCGACCACATACTCGGCGCCACGATAGAGCTCGGTATGGCCTTTCTGACGACCGAAGCCCTTGACTTCGGTCACGGTGATGCCTTGCACACCGATCGCGGAGAGGGCTTCACGCACCTCGTCCAGCTTGAACGGCTTGATGATCGCAGTGATCAGTTTCATACGAACCTCTTGTTAGAAAGTTTTGCTGATGGAGACGACGACGCCGTTCTTGCCGACGTTCTTGGCACCGTCCGATGCCGGAGTGGTAGCGAAGCCATCCTTCATGTCGGTACCGACATAGGCCACGCCCAGGGTGATGCCGGCGACTTCGTCGAAGGTCTTGGACAGGCCGATCTTCCAGTCGGTGTAGCTGGCCTCGCTGGGGTTGCCGCGCACGTTCTGGTGACCCACGTGCAGACCCAGCATCACGCCGTAGAAGGTCTCGAAGTTGGCACCCAGGTCGTAGTACTGGCTGTACTTGCTGTTGACCGCGCCGAACAGGTTGGTCAGCGATTGCGAATACTTGAAGTAGGCCGGGCCGTAACCGATCTGGCCATACAGTTCGAAGGTATTGGCGTTCTTCAGGCCGGCATTGGCCAGGGTGTTGCCCGGGTAGTAGTAGTACAGGCCGCCGACGTCGTAGGTGAAGCCGCCGCCGATGTCACCGCGCTTGCCGCCGTAGATGTCCCATTCGACATCGCCCTTGGTATCGGTACCGGTCAGTGCGCCAGCGTCCTTGATCCACTTGATGTTGGTCAGCCAGGTGCCGGCGTACAGGCCGGTCGGGTTGTGCGTGTAGTCAGCGCCAACCTGCAGGGCCGGGTCGAAACGCGTCTGGGTCAGGCCGCGGTAGCGGTAATCGCTCACGACCGCAGCGTTGAAGCTCAATTCATTGTCTGGCTTGGCGTCCTCTGCACGGGCCACGGTAGAAACGAAGGATGCTGCGATGGCTGTTGCAAGAATCAGTTTCTTCATGACTTTCCCTCTGGTTTGTGTTTAACAGTTAAGTCTTTTTGTCTTTTGCCCAAACCATGTAGCAGGAGCCGTGCCATGTCCTTTCGGCAAGGCAGACTTGTGTTTTTGCTGGAAAGCGGAGATTTGCAACGATTTTTTTCGACACCAGCTTCAAAATAGTGCACTCGAAGCGAAAATGCACGGCTATGGTGCGATATTGATTGCTTTTTGATAATCCTGCGTCAAACGAGGCAAACACATTTTGGTGCGTGGGCCCGGGGCGAAGCCAAAGTCACCAAGTCGGCGCATTTCCTGAAGGAAAATTCTTCACTTTCCGGCACCCGCTCGCAAAAAAACGGTCTCATCAGGGCATCGCGTTTTGAGGATGGCTGCGAAACCGCTAAACTTGCAGCTTAGCTATCTGCCAAGGAGATCCGACATGGACAAGCCCCCATTTTTTGAAGACCTGCAATCCAAGATCAACAAGGCGATCGAGAATTCTCCGGCCAAGGACATCGAGAAGAACGTCAAGGCCATGCTGAGCCAGGGTTTTGCCAAGCTGGACCTGGTCACGCGCGAGGAATTCGACATCCAGGCCCAGGTGCTGGCCAAGACCCGCGCCCGCCTGGAAGCGCTGGAAGCGCGTGTTGCCGAGCTTGAGGCTCAGCAAAAACAAACCCCATGACCCTGGCGACAACCCTCACTTCCCTTCTTCCCCCCTCCCCTTTTCCCTTCCAGCACACTGCCGGGCTCGTTGCGATGAGCCTGGCGGTCTTGCGCAGCCGCGCCCTGGCCGGCATGGCCGCCCCACCGGTGACGGTGGAGGTGCATCTGGCCAATGGCCTGCCGGCCTTCACCATCGTCGGTCTTCCCGAAGCCGAAGTGAAGGAAGCCAAGGACCGCGTCCGGGCAGCGCTGCAGAATGCGCGGTTCGAATTCCCGGCACGACGCATCAAATGTAGTCAATCGTTTTTCTTCTCTAAATGAACAGGGTTGCCCGCTAACCTAATAGTGTGACTGGATGGCTGAGGCTGCTCATGCCATAAAGTGCGCGAGAAAGTGATCTGCTTAAAAGCTATTTCATTGCGATCTCACTAACTATTGCATTGGTATTACAATGTATAAAAAGGGGGGACGAGCAAGTCAGCCTCGTACATCTGCAGAGAATTTAAAATATGAATAAACCTGCGAAGACAATCCGGATCGCCAGTGCGAATGACCCAAAAGTTACGGATCGTGTGCGATCTGTGGACCTCTTGGCACGCCGTGGTTCCAAAGAACTTGTAATTGCTTTTATGGGCGCGGTCGGATGTGGCTTGCCTCGAGTTGTGACGACGCTGGAATCACTATTAGTCGAAAGAAATTACAAGGTAATTCGGATCAAACTTAGCGACTTCATTCGCGAGCAGATCAAACTCGGGAGCCTTGATATTCCCCAGACTGAAGTTGACAACAGATATTTTGTAGGTCAAACGGGCGGCAATCTTTTGCGTCAACAGCACGGTCCTGAGGTACTGGCGCAATACGCAATCGGCCAAATTGCGAGGCATCGTGTTGCTATTGACAAAGAGCTCGCCGGACTAGCTAGCGAACCGCCTCGCATTGCATACTTCATAGATCAAATCAAACACCCCGAAGAGGTGATGTTGTTTCGGATGATCTATCGGAATCTCTTTTATCTTGTCGGGGTAATGAGTACACAAGAGCATAGAGAGTCTCGTCTTTTGGATGAAGGCCTGACATCTGAGGCCATCCAGGAAATTATTAAACGTGACAAAAAACAGTCTCAGAAATATGGTCAGCAGCTTGAAAAAGCATTCAAACTTGCTGACTATTTCATGCACCACCCCTTGGGCAATGACGAACTTATCCCGACCCAAGCCAAACGATTTGTTGATCTCCTTCATGGACACAACGGCATTACACCGACCCGACACGAGCACGCGATGTATGTTGCTCACTCAACGGCACTTAAATCTAGCTGTATGTCTCGCCAAGTCGGAGCAGTTATTACCGACAAGACTAATCGGATAATTGCCGTAGGCACGAATGATGTCCCTCAATATGGCGGCGGACTTTATAGTGCGGATAGCATCGCAGACGACCGCTGTTTCAGTCAGCGAGGAGTCTGTGAGAATGTTACGCAAAAGATTAAACGTAAGAATAAAATTAGGGATGGAATTGCAGCTGGGCTCGAAACTCTTTTCACAGAAAAAAAGATTTTGGCCGCAGTAACTCAGAAAATTGACGAGCTTGTTGAATTAACGTACGCCCAGTCCGGGGTTCCCGATTTGATTGAATTCTCGCGGGCAGTTCATGCCGAGATGGATGCGCTAATTTCTCTTTCTCGCGGAGGAGGTGGATCCACAGCAGGCGGCACTTTATATACGACCACGTTTCCTTGCCATAATTGTGCCAGGCATATTGTGGCAGCAGGTATCGAAAAGGTTTACTACATAGAACCATATGAGAAGAGTCTAGCGATTGACTCACATTCGGATTCAATTGTTGTGTTGGATCATGATGAAGAGTCGCAGTCTATTGAACAGCTACAGAAAGTTAAGCTCATACATTTTTCGGGAGTGGGCCCGCGGCTATACCCTCAAATGTTTCTGCGAGGAGATAGCAGAAAGAAAGACGACGGTTCCTGGATTGAATACAACTCGATGGAACAAGAGTCTGCAAACAAGATCGTACAAGAGTATATTGATTCGTATCGTACTTTTGAGGCGAAGATTGCGGCGCTGTTTACGGAAGAGTTTGCATCGGACCAGTCGGAAGAACCGCCCCCACTTTCGGCGTAAAAACAACGCTCTTTCCAAGATATCTTGTCGTATAATCGCGAACCAATTATTTTATTCCCATGCTCTTATGTACTTGACGGGGGTTCCAATGGATGATGACCATCTCGCAAGTCGGCAACTTGTTTTGGATTTTGAAGAGACAAAGCCGGAAGTTTCATATAGAGAAAGTCGACCTACCCCTCATTTGGCTCTGGTGGTTGACAATTCGATCTGCGCCCCCTCTTCGCCGACGTTCAAGTTAGAGCCGAATTCCGTTGAAGTCACAAATATCATTCGGACCTTAGGGCGAAGCTTGAGTTGGTGATTGGTAAGATTGCAATAGAAATGGTCGCGAGATTCGCGACCATTTTTTATTTGTGCTGAATTTTTTGGTGATTTTCTCACAGAATTTCACCTCTCTAATTGACCAACTTTCCACTGCAGCCCAAAGGCGGACACACGGTTTGCGCCCCGTCATATCCCAGTTCTTTTAGATCCAGGAACACCTGTTTCGGGGTTCTTATTTGAAGGATTCACAGCTCAGCCAAGCGGACAGCTTGGGAGCGAACTCATTCAGGGAGCTAGGCGAAGGCCTTGCTGAGTATGCGCTAGTTCGATCACATGCGAACGGACTTAACGGATAACTGTTTTACGAGAGATGTCCAGTCGGCGGGCGATTCCAGCATGGAAATATGGTCGCAGATGTACCAGCGTCGAATAATTCCAAGTAGGGCCACGTCTATCAATCCGTTGTCCCGCTCGCTGTCATGAGCAGGACTTTGGTCTATTGACGCGCTTGTAGCAATATATTCAGATCGAGCACATTGACTGAATGAAATCAAAGAAGAAACCTTGAACTTCACAATCAGAGACACGCGTTATGCCCTTGATACTGCGTTGGGCAGAAAATGAGGAACGAACGAAGGAAACGGGATAAATCGTGCTTTAAGGATTTGGGGGCACCTGTAGAACCGTTGCCAGGAGGCCTTACCCTACCTGATCGCGCTCGACTCGACGCCCTGGAACAAGCGTTTGGAGCAAATTGTCTGGCTCGAAGGGATCGAGCCGGGGCACCTTTGCTGAATAGAAATTTGTTTGCATCGCGGCAATGTGCAAAAACAGAGGCGGAAATGAAGAAAGCCCGCCAGAGGCGGGCTTTCGCTTACGTTTTGCCTGAAACTCGGCAGCCGACTAGAACCGTTTCCGGGGATGAGGACTGCCAGGCGATTTATACAAATTTTACCGCACCGCGTTTAAACATGCAAGACGCGACGTTTTTAAACGAGCCGAACAGAGGACCTGTCCCGAAATATCACGGGCCACGTCGATTTAAGTGCAGTTTTGCAGCTCGCCCGTTCCGATAAAGCAAATTTTGGCGCTATGCTTTCGATTTACGTTGCCTGATTGAATATGCCTCAGACTTTCCATTACCCGCCGGTGTTCAAACTAGCCTCCCCGCCTCGAATGGCGAGCTTCCAGGCCACCTTCGGTCCATGTTCAGACAGTGAATTGTATGGCGCGTACATCTGGGTGCAGCATGTGGTTGGTGCACTCTACCCGATCACACAACACGTTGAGATTTCGCTTCGCAACACGATCGACCGGGATGTCCGGCGCCGGTTACATGACTACTGGTGGCGATTGCCCCAGTTCTCCACTCCCGCCACATCAGATTTAGTACATAACTTCACTAAAGCGGAGAACACGTTGACGCGGGCGTGGAAAACCACTGAGCGGATACGCCTCAACCTGCCGGCTGGCAGCCCGCTCCCGGGTACATCAGTCGTGCCCATCTGGTCACACGACAAGATTGTTGCGGCGACAGACTTCAGCACATGGGAATATGTTTTAAGGGACGACTTTGCCGCAGCCAGCCAAAGCCAGAATCCACTCTATCCCTGGCCACTGTCAATGACGAAGTGCTTTAAGCAATACAGCCTTCTCGACACGAGTAGTCCCCCCGCGCGAAAGAAGCTGGGCGACCTCGTGCGCGAAATTCGGGAGTACCGAAACCGCCTCTTCCACCACGATAAGATCTGGCTAAGTATTTCGCCCGCGCCAGCGATGAATGTACAGACGGCGATCAGCTCCATTCGGCACAAAATTAACCAAATGGAACTTCTCCTGAACGTGATCGACCCGCGAGTGGTGGATCTCCTAAATCGAACGGGCGTGCTCCCTAATGCGCGCCGAGTGTGCGCGCTTAACGAGCTACAGATCTACCGCTTTGCACACATAGAACCGCCACTGACACGTCGGAAAAAGCGGGCACTACGCAGTGTAACCGGCAGCGCGCGCAACGCCAACGTTACAGAGGCTTGGGAATATGGCGGCGCCCTTTTTGGCATCTACCGGATTCGATAACGTCCCATGAAGTTTCGGATTCCTTCGGAGATTCAATAAGTAACTCTCATTTCTGTCAAAATTTCCATAATCCCGGTCCCTCTTTCTGAACACTTGGTTCGGTATTGCGTTGACACTCGGGCCGGAAATAGCTGGATGGTTTGGCAGCAGCCTGGACATTACTGAATATTGTGCTCAGGGTCGGCGCCTATGTCTTTCAGTGCTGGTGGACACCCGATTCAGCCAGTTAGAGACGATCAGTTCACCGTACCGGACAGTTGGAAGGGATCAAATATAGGCTTTCGATCGATTTTCATCTGAAGTCGGCCTTCCGTAACTGGATATTGCTACGCGGCGCGTCGAAACTGACATCTGCAGTATCCGGCGCGCCCAGCGCGACCGCAATATTGGAGCGCTGAACGAGCAGTTCCTGGTAACTCTGAACACTCTGAGAAGGGAACCATAAGTTTGCCGTTTGGCAGCCTTATGCTTCCAAACTACTCCGGCAAAAATATGCTTCCACCGCAGCCTAGGCGTGGCTACAGCATAAAATCGCGATCTCAGACAAACAAAAGAAATGCAATTAATTAAATTGCAACGTATTCCGTTGGGAAATATTATGCTGTTGTTTCAGTTGGTATGCTTTGCGCAATATCAATTACGGTCTCGCGCCGGGATCTATAAACCCAGGTGAAAACGGCCAATTGAAGTGAGCAGTTCGCGGCTTGTAGTGGTGGAAGCGCTTGCGAGAAGGTTTGCCTACTCTCTGACCCAGCCACAGTTTAAAGATACTTTGTAACCGCACATTTCATGTGTTTCTGGTGTAAATTGGGAAGTAGTTCATGTGTACAATTTAGTAATCCCAATCGATATTTCCCGGATAGAGATGTTAAAGCGGAAGAGAATTGATCTCACAAACATTCGCACGATGACTCCCGAAACAATTGTTTTGGGAGCAACGATCGCCGAGTGGAATCGACTTTTTACCGGTAATTTCGTAGAGAATTTAAAGCTAGATCGCCTGAAAGCGGAGTCGGAAAAAGACTCTACCGCTGGTAAATGCTCAAACATGGGGCAAATGTAAGACGCGGCGCAAGACTAAATCAGCGCAAAAATGCCTTCCAAATGGAAGGCATTTTTTATTTCAAGAGGGAATGCACAGTACTTGGATAAAGAGGGACAAGCCGGCAAAGCGGACAGATATAGCCGCCACCACGGCTCAAATGCATATTTCAGAGGCTCGTGGACACTTAGTTCGGTTTGAGTTGGACACTCAAACCGGAACGAACTGGACAGTACGGCACCCAAAGTCCGTTATTGGCCGATTGCGGACATCTTAGCTCAGAGAAAAAACCGGGAGCAGCCGATGTGGAGTCAGATCCTTCCAGATTGCTCGATACATTTCTCGCCGAGCTGATGGACCATGCTCGCTGAAATGTGCAGTTCATTGCCTGCCGTCGCCGCTCTGCTTGAAGAAGCGTTCCCGAGATGTTTCCAGCAGCGGAGTTCCAGTCTGCACGCACAGCTAGGCCTGCGCGAACTCCACCACCCGGCGTTGGGTCTGCCGCCTCTCGATACTCTTGATGACTATGCGAGAAGCCTTGATGGCATCAACCTGGACATCCACCAGCTCCATGATGACTTCGCCACTATCGCGCTGCAGGCGCGCGCCCTTAGTCGGCCGGCGCCGGTCACCATCCTAGAAGACGCCCGCACGCAGTTCCCCGGTGTTGCGCGCCTCATCGCCCAGCAGATCGCGAGCAGCACCGTTAGGCGAGTTCGCCGAGAAGGTAACTTACCATTGCAGCCAGTGCGACCATGAAGAGCCCGACGACGGCTGCGAAGAATGTAATGGCCAGGGTTCGTACCTTGTGGATGTCCCAATTGAATGGGACACCATCAAACGGATCTATGACAAAGCCGTCGAGGAACTCTCGTCCCACTCGCCAGCGGTGGTGCGGCCAGTGGCAGTGGCCCTGAACGTAGCGCAAGGTGGTGCGCAATGATGCTAGTCGCCAATCTCCTTTAATCCCGCCGCAATGCTGGCTAGGGCGAATTCACGAGCAAACTGGAGTGCATCGGAGGGCGTATTCGTCCAACCATCGTCAATTCCTCGGTCGAGAATAGTTTCCGTCGCGGCGGTAGCGACAAGGACATTCCAATTTTTCGAAATGCGGTAACTGCCACGCCATCGCGCACTCTCGCGGTCGTGATCTGCCCTCAGAAATACTTGGTAGCCGTCACGCTCGAAATCGTCCGTGACGATCTCTCCCGCAACTATCAGCCTCGCCATGCTCGCGCCGTATGTGACACCAGCTATCGCAGCAAGAACAGCACTTTCGTAGCGCCCAGTCAGCCAATGTTGGCGCACAACAAGCGAAGATCCCGAGCGCGGAGCAGTGATATGGAACGAAGCAATGAAGCCGCCCGAGACCGGATCTGGCATCGAGCTTCCGAAAACCTCCAAGTGCTCAACGACGACAGGATTCTCGCTTGGCAACTTGGGTTGGGTACCAACGCTTTTCATTATGTTCCCCCCGTATTGTTGGAATTACATCCTAACATGACCATTGCCTTGCCCCTCCAATGGCCAGAAACCGTACCTCGGACTAACTGCCGCGAAGCGGTGGGGTGCCGCAGTACGTAAGTGCGCTGCAATCGGCTTGGCTCAACGAATCGGCCACGCTGTTCCGTCGCCGCTACTACCTCAACGGCTCACACGCCGGCTTCATCCTCTACATGACCGACACGGCCAGCAACGTCAACGACGTCGACAAGCTGCGCGAGGCGATGCGCAACAGCAAAGGGCCGGGCAACTTCCGCAACCTGTTTGTGTATGCGCCAGGCGGAAAGAAGGACGGTTTGCAGATCCTGCCGGTTTCCGAGATCGCCGCCAAGGATGAATTTTTCAACATCAAGAATTGCACGCGCGACGACGTGCTGGCCGCGCACCGCGTGCCGCCGCAATTACTCGGGACCATGCTCAACAACACCGGCGGATTCGGCGATGTGACGAAGGCGGCCGCCGTCTTCGGCTGCAATGAGATTGAGCCGTTGCAGGCGCAGTTTCTTTCCTTTAACGAGTGGGCTGGCCAAGACGTGATCCGTTTCCGCCCCTAGAAGCGGTCCTCTAGCGATGGCTTTCTTATTGTTTGAATGCATGAATTTGCCTTAAAACTGAAGGTGAAGGAAGGGTATGGGCTCATTGGCGGATCGGATGCGTTACTGCCGCATGGGATGCCCCCCCTTGGCTTTCTTTCTAGGGGGTGTCGAAATTGTCGCCGCGTATCCCAGGGGCCTCGTTCTATTCCATTGTTCCGTTTGCAAGCTTGTTGAGACAATAAGCCAAAAGCGCATTGCGTACATTTATTGATTTTAATACACAATGCGCATATTATTTAGTGATGAATATGCCTCAACAAGTCTTTTTGCGCGACGCAATGCGCATTCTCAATATGACTCGGGAGTCCTTTTCCCAGCGCATTGGTTGCACCAAGCGCGCACTGGATACTTGGCTATTGCCCGACGAGTCGAGTGAATTTCGGGCCATGCCTGAGATGGCAAGGCGTTTTATTTCGGAGATTCTGGCGGCCGGGGATCTCCGCGCCAGGCGTGAAGAGTCTGGGTCTTCAGCACTGCGAGGCAAGGAGGTACCGCCCCGAGGTTTTGGTCGTTTGAGCCATTTGCTGTCGGTGGCACAGTTCAGTCGCGAGTCCAGCGAGCGCTTATTTGCACTTGCCGACATCATGCAACCCATCGCTAGGCGACGCAAAGTCAGTCGTGTGCTGGAAGGTGCGGTACTAGCAAATTTGTTCTTCGAAGCCAGCACTCGTACCCGCCTCAGTTTTGCCTCGGCCTTCATGCGCCTGGGCGGCTCCGTCTGTGATACCACCGGATTTACCTATTCCTCGATGGCGAAGGGAGAGTCTATCGGCGACACCAGTCGTACTGTCAGCGGTTACGCCGATGTACTGGTGGTAAGGCATCCCGAGCAGGGCTCGGTGGCGCAGTTCGCCAGCGCCACCCATGTGCCGGTAATTAATGGTGGTGACGGCGCGGGTGAGCATCCAACCCAGGCCTTGATTGACCTGTACACGATTCAGCGCGAGTTCTCACACCTGGGCAAGCTAATCGACGGCAGCCATATTGTTATCACGGGAGACCTCAAATATGGGCGTACCGCCCATTCGTTGGTTCAGCTGCTGTCTCTATATCGACGTATGCGTTTCACGCTGGTGTCGCCACCGTCCCTGGAAATGCCTGAAGAGATCACGCAGCTGATCGCCCTGCGTGGCCATGACGTAGAAATATCGGATTCGCTGGAGCGTGCATTGCAAGGTGCAGACGTGATCTACACCACCCGCATCCAGCGCGAACGCCTGACCGGCGAGACCATTGACGGCTTTCTGTCCATTTTTGAAATCAACAAAAAGGTGGTCAATCAATACTGCAAGAACGACGTTATCGTGATGCATCCTCTGCCGCGCGACAGCAGACCGGGCGCTTATGACCTCAATATCGACCTGGACGGAGATGCACGCTTGGCGATCTTCCGTCAGACCGACAATGGAGTGCCGATTCGCATGGCTATCTTCGCTACCATTCTTGGCGTTGACGGCCTGGTACAGGGCTCGTTGCGGGAGGCGAACTGGGCTGTCCCGGAGACATGGGGGCCAGACGACGTCTTGGATATCGATTCGCTTGCAGTTGGGGCGCAATAGAAAAGAAGGGTACATTCAGCCAACGCTGGCCATCTAAGCAATGGATACTCAAAGTCCGCTTCTGGCCGGTTGCGGGCTTATTTTAGGCGTTGCGCGAGGTTTTCGATTGCCCTGATTCCAGCACGCATCTTTTCACGTGCGGATGGATTAGCGGAATGCACTTTGATGATCGGGGGCGTGAAGTTTCTTGTTGCAACAGCCTCCTCTATCCACACGATGACGTCGTAGCCAGTCCCATGTTCGTCATCGCCTAGATCATGATCAAGACTGATCTCGACGACACCTCCAGCTTCGAGCAAAGCAATAGTTTCCTCCGGCCAGTAGGTTCGAACCCAGCCAACTGGAGTTGCCCGCTCATCGTCTAAAAACACTCGCATAGATGTTTTCTGTATTTTTACTAAAGGGATTGTATCGCGCGGAGTCCCCGTTCTAGTGAGGGCAGCTTTTGGCAGATTACGGGCATCTTAGAGCAATAGGCCATCGGGATTGAGTATTTTTTGGCCTGTCAGCGGTCCAGGTCGACTGAACTAGAAGCGTCCACGTCGCGGAACTAGGTGTCCACCATCGCTGAAATACGCATCCAAATGATTGAATACGGCCTGCGTCCGTTGGACATTTTTTATTTTGAAAGTGCCAAAATAGGCTGGCTATAGCCCCAACGCCTGCGTGCCCGAGTGTATCAACGATATTTCTTCGCCTCTTCGCGCATACGTTCTTGATATTGCTTGTAGTTGTTGGTCGACCGCGCGTCAGACGCGTTCTTGCAGTTGATTCCTTGAGGTGTTCCTTCCCAATGCAGGCGTTGTGCGGGTGCCATCCTGCTTAGCTCATTGTTTTGTAGATCTTGGCATTTACCAAACACTGTGTTGGCCTCCGCTGCATGCTCTTTATAGTAGGCCAGCGATTTCACATCTTCGGATGCGCCTTTGTCGCATGCAGACAGTGCCGAACACATGAATATAGCCAAGATCTGAATTGCGTTTCTAGCCTTCATCCAAACTTCCTTTTCATGTTTTTCTGGGTGCGGAGTTCATGCGCGAGCGGCATGGATTGATGAATTCTGCATCGCTCATATATGACTTCTATAGTACGAATACAAAACAAATTATAAACGCGAAATTCTGTCTTTTGACAGAATTAAGGCGTGCCGTGGATTTGAAGTTTAGGAAGGCCTTGGGGCGTGCCGTGCGCCGCCTTAGGATTCAGTCCGCTATTACTCAAGAAGATTTGGCATTCGAGGCCGGCCTGGAGCGCAGCTACGTGAGCTCTATTGAGTTGGCCCATAAGGATCCGTCTTTCACTACGCTGCAGAAGATTGCAGCTGCGCTGAATCATTCGTTGCTGGATCTCTTTCAAATCTACGAAGAAGAGCTGCGGTCGACAACTGAGCAGCCGACTCCTCGGCGTGGTCGTCCGTCATCCAAGCGCAATGAGTAGCTGATGATTCAATGGCTTGATTTAACTTTAATCCTGAGCCCGCTCGAGCGGGCTTTTACGGCGCCTATCTTGGCAACGGTTTGCTAGCTAACCAAGCGTGCAGGTTGGGCGACTGACTTGCGTTCCAGTCCCAATAGCCGATGTTCGTAGATGCTGCCGTATAGATGTCAATTTTCTCGGCTTTACGTGCCAAATACGAAGGGGTATTCATCCCATAAACTTCAATTGCGATGTCTATCGGTGGCACATCCAAAAGAATGAAATCGGGATGCACTTGCAGGTCTTGCTTAGTATCAAAACGAAGTGGCTTTAAAAAATGTCGTTTTTGGTTAATCAGTTCGTCGGCGAGATCCTTTTCGAACGAAGAATCGAATGGTATGTGGTGTCCGGTTACGGGCATCAATGCCATCGAGGATATCTGCGCGTATGGAAGCTTGCTATCAGGCTTTGCAATACCGATTGCAATTAAAGGATCTCCAAAATTTTGGGATCTGTTGATTTCATTTTGAAAACTAGACGCCAGATTAGTCAAAAAAGGAGCGTTACCATATCTCGTAATCTCCACACCCAACAACGATTTCATTGAATACTTATTTTGCGATGTATTCAATAGATCGGCGATATCCTTTGGGCTAAATTGAGCTACAAATAGCAGCATTGAACCCGTATTTCTAGCGCCATTGAGTTTCGCAAAATTCCGTGCTTGCTGATTGGCTGTTTGGCTGTGAAGAGGAAGCAAAAAAATATCAGAAAGACCAAAAGCTAAATCTGTTCTTCCTTTGGGTCTTAAATCATGTGCTGCGGCTCTTAACTTTGGCCATATAGGTTGTTGTAATAAATTGTTCGGATTATGTTCGTGCAATCGCGCTCGTTCCCACAGCACGTGAAGCAATCCTAGCAGCGTCATCCTGCTGCTTACCGTCCGCACATAGGCCTTTGACGCCCCCTGAAAGTTGACATTGCTAGAAACGACGCTTGGATTCTCACCACCTATTTTCAGCGGACGATCCAACGAAAAAACTATTTCATCGTTTAAATTGCTTAGTGCGCTTGATGCATACCCCATTGAAGCGGCTCGTACTGCGGTAAGTGCCCCATGTTTACAAAGTTGCGCATGCAAACCAGCTGAGCCCGCGGTCTTTGCCAAGTGATAATTTCCTGCGCGGTGTGTCACAAAAAGCGGGGCGGATTTGGAAGAGCATTCGCACGATATTTGTGCTGCTTGTTGCAGAAGAGGAGACAGTAGGTTGTTGATTTCCAACGGCTTCAAAACGGAGAAATCGTGAATATTTCCTTGTATCTTATAAATTGTCATTTTGGCCGCTTTTAGCTATTTCGCTGTTGACTTACATTAGAGAACAACTCACTTCCGCAGGAAATTCGCATCCTAAGCTGCCCATATTCAAACACGATTCTGTTCATCACCGAGAGTAGAAAAACGAAGTGATAAATCTGGGCCGAGCAGGAATTGCTCGTAATTGGCACATCAGCAACCGCATCTCACTGGAGTATGTCACCGAAATATCAAGAAACGCTAAAGGTGAGCTTTCACAGGGACCGTAGTTACATCGCAGCATTCATGCGATGGTGCGTCGCCCCCTCCCCCGCGTTGCGACCTGTGCAAAACAGGCCCCGCACGCGTGGCGTTTCTATTGGATAGATATTCGATTACCCATTCCATCATGCGTCGCCGCAGGTGCTTGCTCTGAAAGAGCAGGTTGTGGCATCGGAGCACACGATGCAACTCTGTATTTCGACGGAATATAAACACTCTCGCTCGCGGAGTGATTTTTCACAAACTGCTCGAACGATTCCTGGATTGACAATTTTTTATCAATGAGCACTTTATTCTGGTCCTGGCCAAAGAATAGGTAGCTCTCACGCTCTTCCCCAGGGCTGCGGGAATCGACGCAATAGGCTGCGTCACTGAAATCTAGGTAATGCGCCAATTTGTAGGCCTTATTTCTGATTTGATCATCGCCGAACGCCACATGTGTTAGCCACCAAAAATTGCCGGCAACCAAGAGCGAGCTGAAGATGAACATGAGAGAGTTCCAAGGAAACAGAAATACATCTTCTTTATTTCGAGCTGCGTTCCAAACCACCATTCCGTGAATTACTGCAAATACGGCCAAGACAAAAAGGAACGGAGTACACATCTTCAAAAAGAAAACTGCAGCAAGTATCGCTCGGGTGTAGGGCAAATTTGATCCGTCGATGCGGAAGATCGAATTCAACTGAGCACTTGCCTGTGAACCGGCATAGATGACTGCCGTGGAAAATATCAGCGCACAAAGCACCTTTGCAGAATTGAATTTTAGGATGCGGCTTATTGGCAAGCTTCGTTCCATAGAGGCTGCAGCAAACATCACCGTTAAAACAAATCCCATCACGAAAAAGAAGTAAGAGTAAGCACGCCACCACTCCCAGTCGCTATTGGCATTCGCCGCTACCAGTACGAGGATCAGCCCCAAGACACCTATTGTTCCTAGTGAGATACCCTCGGATCGCTCTTGATCTTCGCGCCGGTTCTTCTCGGCCCAACGGCGGTCATTTAAGTTATCGTATATGGATTGGAGATAGCCCTTGATAGTCTGCTCGGGACGCTTCTCTCTCGCATTCAGAGGAGTAACGCTAAGTTCTTCGTATATTGCTGTGACAGTTTCTTCCGGGTTTTTCGGCTTGTTGTAGTGAAATTTCCTGCTGCCGTAATTGTCCATTTTGTTGATCTCGTTTCGAATTCTTGAGTGAGGTAAGTTGAAATCGATTCAGAATCGGCCAGTAGCCATCTTGGATCTAATCGCACCAAATAATTTTTCCGTTACGCACCCAGAAATGAGAGCGACATCCATCCCTTAGCCAAACAGATGGGGTCAATGTCGGCCTTCCTCTAGGACCAACGAGTAGTTTCCAATGCGGATTGGCTTCCGGTACCAGCAATAATTCGATGGTTCGCCGGCAACCGCATGGGCATGTAAATCCAACACTCCAGTGCTCCCCTCCGTCGCGAACGAGAACCAGATTTCGCCTGGGCATTTTGGGGGGAAGGAAATCACCTTTTGCAATCTCAATCCGCCGATCAAACCACCGCTCTTCAAATGCTGACCAGAATTTATTCCAAAGTGCTTTGAGCATGTTTACTCCTGAGGCAAGGAATCAATATTGGAAGGTGCGCTCAGGTAAGGCATACCAAGCAAAGGCTCACACCCACCCCTCGCCAAAAACGGGTTGTTTCCAATCTTGAATTTTTGTTCTGGAATGAATTCCTCTTCGCCGGCGGCGAAGCTCAGTTCTCGGCGACTGTAGTTTCGATTTGAGGTATGCCGGAATGGATATACACGTGCGATGTATTCCAACATCAGATCGGCTGCGGCCCTCATGTTTAGTGAAATTACCGAAGGGGCTTCTTCTATGGCACCTTTTATGTAGCCATCTTGCAATTCCTTCTTATACTGTTCAGGCGCCACTCGTTGCAGATATTCAGCACGCAACCCTTCAAGCGTATAAACCCCGCGATCAAAGAGCGTCGGCCCTCCTGGGCGGACATAGTCAATTCGCGCACAGACATCCAGGATTGCCACCGCCCCCTGCTTCTGGCGCGTAGGAATACACACACCGACATCAAATATGGGAATCAAAAAGGCCGAGGAAATGAGATCCACGACCTGCCTCCCCTCTTTAGAATCAACGCAACAAAAGATGACGTCGGCTTGACTGACTTGTAGAACCGTGTCCCGGTCCAGAATGGTATTGGGAATGGGAGCCGCAATATCTTCACCGCGGTGTGATGCGATCGCTTTGGCAAGTACATTGACCTTGAATAGCCCCACGTCCCCAACACCTGAATTGAGCACCCGATTGAGATTCTTCGGCTCAATTTTGTCAAAGTCCACTAGCAGGATGTCACCGAATCCCAACCGGGCCCCCTGTTCAATCGCAATCGATCCAGTGCCTGACGCTCCGATAAACGCAGCCTTAATCCTGTTCATTTCGTGACGCGAGTCCGAACTGAATGCCATTGGACGCTGGCGAAATTTCTCATCGGACCACCAAAGATGGATATCGTCTGCGGCCACGGTCACCAAATCAATTTGCTGACACCTCATGTCGCCGCTATAAACTCGCGCGCGCATTTCCCCACTAGGGAGCATGATGGCGGATCCGTGAATTTGACCAACTGCCTGAGAAATACATGGAATGGTTCGTTGATCGCTACGATCATCTTGGGATGAAAAGTTAAAATATCCTCCAGGGTGAGAATGCAACAGAATTAGGCTTAGACCTTCCTGTTCTGCCATGTCAATCGCACTTTCTATAGCCATTCCTGGCCACTGCAGAAAGTCCGCTTCCCGTTTGCATTCTGCGTGGGGCACCATGGCCACATCGCGAACGATCAAACGGAGACGCGGGCCGGGGCCGCGGGCGCAGAGCAGAATTGCCGCAGCCTCGAGCCCGTCTCCGGGAAACAGATGACAAAGAAGCCGTTCATGATGCTCTTGCGTCATCACCAGAACAGACTTAGATGTCATGGCTGCACCTCTTTAACTAACGCCGACTCCACAAGCGCGAGATGCGTCATGACGTTGTCGATCCCAGGGCGCCATTGCGAATTTCCACCTCGATGGCGCGACCAACGCTGGTAAGAATTGCCCTGAATCGCCTCTCTGTATTCCGTTGCTGGGATCATGGCACCCGACAACACCACCACGGCGGGAAACAGATAGAACATATCGATCTGCTGCATCGGGTACGTGGTAGGTATCTCGATCGCTAGTGAAACGAAATGCTCCGAGTAACCTGACGGGAGGGCGTACTGCGGCAAAATTACCCACTGGCGCCCGTTTTCAAGAATGCCTTGCCAGCTGGGGTAAGTACTGTCCAGATAAGCCTCATCGTTCGGCAATAACCGGAACTGCCGAAGAAGCTCGGCGCTCGCTTCGCCGTTGGACACATCCTTCGGTGTCAGGCGCAGCTTTTCAATGCCTGGGGCCGTCAGATCAATCTCGTCATCCAAGGTCACTTCTCGTTTATCTTGACCCTGAACGATCAAAAAGATATGCCAACCTTGGTTCGCATCCACCCCCGCCAGCTCCAAAGCTTGGCGTACTTTGACCTTGGGCGTATTCAGCGTGAGCACGACGCCCTGAACATTCAGTTTCCAGGTCGGCACCTTCGTCACTAGGTTTTCGACTCCTGGCAGGGAAAGATCCAGTATGGTGCCTTCAGCCTGCAGAATTTCGCCGCGATCAGGATCCACAAGAAAGATCTCTTTATTCGCAGGCACAGACACCAGCCTGCGAATAACGCCTACAGGGATATGCGGTGCAGGCCAGTCGTATCGCACGCCGTCGATGATGAAGCGAGAACTACCATCGCTTTCGGCCACGATGAATCGCGAATTGCCATCGAGCAAGTTCACGGTTTCAGTCGGGCGAATATCTTCCAGACCATGTTTCAGCCATTGAAGCACTGTAATTTGGGGCGTTGGTGCAAAGCCGGATTTCTCGGCGATCTGCATTCCCGTTGGTTCATCGTCCTCGATGAAAGCGACGCTCGGCGTCAAATTCAGATCGTAGAGGGTGATTTCGTGACGACCGCGTTGCTGCAAATTTTGTTGCGAATCCATTTCGTACCTCTTAGCAAGGAAAACTCGAAGATCGGCCATGTCACGACTGAGCATGTATGCGCCGGCTGATCAGTGTTCTCCCTCTTGCATAGACATCCTGCAATGCCATTATCAAAAGTTCGGAACTCCGATACTTTTTAGTCTCCCATTACTTTTCACGACATGTCAAGACAAAAAGTTCGGAATCGTGGTACTATGAATTTGTGTTTTACTAGGAGGATTCCGTCCATGCCCAACCAATTAGGGGAAAAGCTTCGTGCTTTACGCAAGGAAAAGAAGCTGACCCTTGATCAGCTGGCCGCTCAGGCCAAGCTAAGCAAGAGTTATCTCTGGGAACTTGAAAACAGAGAGTCGCAGCGCCCATCCGCAGAAAAACTGACTGCTCTGGCAGACGTGCTAGGAGTAAGCACTGCTTATTTTTTAGAAGATGACGTACGCCAGCCTGAAGAAAAACATCTTGATGAAGCCTTTTTCCGAGGCTATCAAAATCTTGATCCAACAGGAAAAGAGCAGTTAAGAAAAATCTTAGAGACGTTTAAGAAATCGTGAGCTTGGACACTTCAACGCCCCAGAGAGCGGCGATTCAGTTATACAAAATCATTGATGCCTACAGTGCCGCCACCGGAACCTCTCCGTTTCCCATCGATGTGAAGCAGTTGGCACTGAACATCGCCGAGCAGTTCAAATGGCCCGATCCGATCGTAGAAGTGATGCCTGCAAATATCCAAAAATTTGAAGGAGCACTCTTTTCTAACGACAGGGGCGATAAATGGATGCTTGCCTACAATGACAAGCTTGCTTCTCCTGGCCGTATTCGCTTCACTATGGCACACGAACTCGGCCACTACGTGCTGCATCGTTTAAAACGTGCAAAATTTGAGTGCGGACAGAAGGACGTCCTCAACGGGCTTGCCGATGAAAAGAACATCGAAGCGCAAGCGGACCAGTTTGCATCCTATCTTTTGATGCCACTGGATGACTACCGCAAGCAAATTACTACGATGGTGGATTTTGATCTGCTAGGAAAATGCGCCTCTCGGTATGACGTGTCTCTCACTGCCGCCGCGCTCAAGTGGATCAATTTCACGGAAGAGAAAGCTGTCCTGATCAGTCACAATGACGGATTCATCAATTGGGCATGGTCAAGCCTGTCCGCACGCGAAGCTGGTGCCTTTTTTAAGACGAGCCAAAGCCCAGTTGAAATTCCATCGGGATCTGTTGCGGCAGAAGAGTCCCTAAAGCATGAGCGTTTGGGAGTGCAGATCCCTTTGAGCACCTGGTGGCCAAATGCGGAAGAAGAATCGCAAATTCGAGAAATGAAAATCTCTGCAGATCAGTATGGAAACATACTGACTCTTCTAGTATTACCTCGACTGGCGAAAGCCTGGCCAAAATGGCGACCTCGTTAAGCAGTCGTTGCTGCGAGCGAGCAAGCGTTCGCTCACACTACATTCACCTAGAGAAATAGTGTTGTAGATCCAAGGATCGAGTATCCTTGATCGCCTTGGCCCACTCTGCGAACTTCTCCAATGACTCAACGTCAGTAACCACTTCGTTCAATTGACGCTTCGGCCTTACCGCCTTCCACCGAACGACTAGTCTTCCCTCTGTCGTCATATAGATAAACTGCACAGACCTGGTGACCCCACCATTTCCTATGTAAGTGGAATATGGCCGAATATCGGTAACGTTCATATCATCTCTCATCCTGCGTAAGATGCACAGGGTCCACCTGCAGGTGGCCAATAGCAATGTAAGACCAAGAAGGCCGCAATACTAAGGAAGTCTTAATACATCGTCAAGTTCATCCTAAGAAACTCTTAGGATGACATCGCGGCAAAACACCTTTGATCCTTTTCCCAAACGCCTCAAGAAGGCTAGGCTTGCTGCCGGCTATACTCAGTTTGGTTTGGGTGTAGCAGCAGGAATCGATGAATACAGTGCCAGCCCCAGAATTAACCAGTACGAACGCGGTGTTCATAGTCCTGATAAGAACATGGCAGGCCGCCTAGCGGATGTTTTGGGCGTCCCGCTGAGCTATCTACTAGAGCCTGATGAGAATTTGGCCGAATTCATCTTGCTGGCAGGAAGACTTGGAAGCGAGGACCTGTTGAGACTAACGACCTATTTAAAAGAAGCACTTGAATAGCGCGCGTTGACGAGGCTCACCATTACTCTGTATATCTGACTAGGAGCTTTTTTTATCTCGCTCCAGAATTGCCAATTCATTTCTGAGCCGCTCAACCTCCTCTTCCATAACCCTCAATTGACGGTTTTTTATGGATTCCCGCTGCCGAACCATGCGCCCCATACTGCGTGTGACATATGGCGTCAAAGATTCAGGATTGCTCTGTCCCATGCCAAAAGCCACTGTTGTAGCTACAGATAGCTCGCTAGTATCAAGCCCAAGCTCGATGCGATTTTGAATTTCAGCATCCACTCGATCATCCGCGGCCTTTCTACGGAAGCTGTGAAGATTTGCTCCTCGCGGTTTAGCAAGCGACTTAAATGCTCGGCCGAAAATCATAGAAAGTGTTCGGTCTTGAAGAGGCTTACCGTCTCGCGCTGAAATAAATACTCGGCCATTTGTGTTCGCCTCGCTCCATCCCCCTTTCCTCAAGAGGTCTTTTCTAGAGGTCGCAATAAACTCGTGAACACGGAACGCGAGCCTATAGGGCACCTCGAACGACCGCAGATATCCAAACTTCTGCGACGGTGGCACAACTAGAAAGCTATCCTCATTCACACTCTCAAAATCTAGGCATGTAAATTGATCACACGTCAATGAATTGATAGAAGCACGCCTCCAGCTAAGTTGGTCAGCTAGATCCATTATTAGAATGTTTCTTTGCCCTATATAGTCATTTTTTCCCGAGAGAAAATAGTCAGACAGTGACTGAAGATCCGCTGTAGTGGCGTGATACTGCGTACCTCGCCGTGAATTCTTACCGCTTTTCCTAAATAAAAGGGGATATAGATCGCGCTCAGACAAATCACTACGTACACCCCGGCCGATTTTCATTGAAAGCGAAATCGCACTAGTGACGGGAAAATCGAATCGACCGATCAAATTGCGAACGACTTTTTCTTTCTCTTGTAGCCAGCACAGGAAGTGATAAGCCCTTTTTAATTTCGAGTTTACTGTTCTTTGTACGGCCTTCTCGCTACCCGACGAATTGGCGGATTTTTGAACATAAATCAATTCAGTCTGCCTGTATTCGCTCAAAGTAGCATCCGTCACGTTCTGCAAACTGATATCTCTCGCAAGTAGAAATTCCAAAAATCCCTTAAGAAGATATATTTCGTTTTTTACTGTCTTTGGATCTAACACTTCTTCAAACGAGAGATAGATTGCATAGTCAGTAATCGAATGCTCAACTCGGCATTGGCGTAAATTATAGGCCAAAGCTATCTCGGCCTTCCCGTGGAGGTGCCATGACAACTGAAGAATGAAATCTCGATTAGCTTTCAATTCTCATACCTTTTTCATCGGGGCAACCTTTGCAAGCCTTTTCTTGAGGTCGCTGCACTCTGTTTTGAGAAGCTCGTTTTGCATTTTAATTTCGGCCAATTCCGAACGAAACTCTTCGATTACAGAGCTGGATCGTTCTGCAATTACACGTTTTTCCTTCTGTACAGCCTTCAACTCTATCCTCAAGGCGATCAACTCGGATTCTAAAATTTTCCTAAGTTGTTCCTCTAAAGCCAAACTCATCTTCAACTTGACTAGCTTAGCGGGGCGAGCCAGCTTAATTTGAGTCTCCCGTCGTAAAGCTAACGCAATCAGGACATCGTCAACCTTACGGCGTAGCACTTCCTTCTTGCGCAACGTGTCGTTAGCATTTTTGGATATTTCTGGAAATGCTTTTTTAACGGCATCGCCATTTATCCCACCATCCCAAGCATTGAATTGCCGGACACTCGTTGGAAAGTACTCAAGAACTGGCCTACCCTCTGCGTCATGCTCGTGCACGGGAATTCCGTTTCGGCTCCACGCGTCCAATATATTTAATTTCCGAATGATATTCTGCTCGGCCTTTTCTTGATTGATTTTAGCAACAGCCGGCTTTCGGTTGAGTTGATCCTTCATGAGAGTGGTCTCGATTGATCTAGGCGATCTCTATGATAGGCAATCATTGACTTTAAGTTGGCAATATCAATGACTGTGCGCTTTTCCTCTAACCCTTGCAGGTGGCCGCTCTGCAAGTGCCGCTGAGAAAGAGTGAGGTCCTCCTCAAGATTATTGACATAAGCCTCATTCAAAAATCCAAAGGCGCACTTGCCGCATAACGTGACATTGGCATTTTCCTTTCGCAGCACACCATCATCATCACGACATCGCGATGCTGAAGAACGCCGTAGGCCACCCGCCATGCAAGTTCCCTCTCTAGAGGGATTGGGACTGTGCCCCTTTTCCGAGACAATTCTTGCCACCTCTTTTGCAGCAGCCTCATTTTTCAACTGCGAAAAATCAAGCTTCTTCGAAATACGGGCGTAGAATTTTTTAATAAACTTCGGATATCCTCCCGAAGTTGGCTGCCCCTCAATAATCGACAAAATAATCTCGATCAGCTTTTCGTCCCGGATGAGATCGATCTCCTCTTGAACACCTCGTAAGTGAAGGGCAAATATCTCTGCGCGCTTTTGAGCAGAAACGCCCAATTTACGCCCAATACTTTCACGTTCAATCCTTGTGATTGGATCGTTGAGATACACCTGTGTACTCTTCAATGAACGATGATCAAGCTGCTGTCTGAGAGCCAGCATACTTGGGATCTCGTGCTGATACATGAATATCAGTGAGTACATCCGGCGAAACATGTGGGGGTGAGGAGTTATCAGACTCTCGCCTTCGAACGCCAGTCGGTGAAACTTATATCCCGCGTTTTGAGGATCGGTCGGATCATAGAGATATGAATTAATAGTTTCGCTTATTCCGTGCGCTTTACTGAAACGTTGATAGGAAAATAGTGATCTTTCGGACCACAGCTGCTCCGATTGAGACGGCCGCCCCAATTCAACGTTAACCTCCTCAAAGCAATCTTGGATTTTCTCAAGATATAGGGCGACGTCACGCGTCGTTCTATTTACATAAAATTCAAGATAATCTTTTAGTGTCTTTTCAAGATAAAAATTGCCTTGAAAAATGGCGAGTTCTTCATCGATGACTTTTGTGAAGCCATAGTGCAAACCATATTTTGGATGAATGATCTCGTCTTTTCTCCTGGCATTCATCATTGCGACCAACTTAAAACATGCAGTAAAAAAGAGCAAAAGAACATCTCTCAGTGTCAATACTCCGTGTTTTCTGTTTCTTGGAGAGTCGACACCAATTATTTTTACTCCAATTTTATGTTCGAGGTCTCGCGCTATTGTTGAGCTCGCAAGCCAACGATCAAGATTCAGTCCCTTCATTTTTCTTTTCTTTTTATGAGCCTCTACAACTTGAGCACATGCGCCTGCAATCAGAGCCACAATATCGTCGCCGTATTCGTAGAGCCACCTATATGCGTGCCCTACTACAGCGGTAGCTTCTCTTACCCCCATATTTTTGGTAACGGTTGGCGGCACGCCAAGATGGCTAGCTAAGCGTCGACTATCTGGATATGGGACATAGTTAATCCCGAAGCTATTGGGTAGATCGAATAGATTGTTTAGTATTGCTAGAACGTGAGATATCGTACTGACGCCCATAGGTCTTGGTTTTTTTTTAGAAAAACTGGTACTTTCCAAGACAGCGCCATTCAAGCTCTCTACAACGAGCTTCCTAAAATAGTCATTAATATCATTTGAATGAAGATTCGATCCGACAAGTCTTTTCAGTCCGTTCCGATTGATGTGTAGATTCGATTTTCCTTTGCGCCTTACAAGCTCATTTACCAGTTCCGGGTTGGCGCTAATGGCTGATTTCAAGCGATCTTCTATCTTTAGCGCCTCAGCCCATCCACCTTTTGCAAATGCTTTTGCAAATTCGTCGAAGTCCTCGCTGGTCAGATCTGATATATGAAACTTATCTCGTAACCAGATAAATTCGAAAAATTTTATCAAGATGCATATGGCTAGCCTGACATGACTACCTCGTGATTTTGCATTCCCACTTTTTTGCATTAGCGCATCAGTCACCAGAACGATCGCAGCGACAAAATCGAATCTAGAGGCTAGCGAGATCGTTTTTTCATGCACAACATTTGGTGGAAGAACAACCTCCTTTAGATCAAACTCAATTTCCTGGGCATCATCTGATCTAGCATCTGTACGCTTTAATCGGATCACGTATTCAGCATCAAAACTCATGTCTTTATGCATGATCAGTTGGCTGATCTCCTCCCACCGAGGCGTCAACTGCAAGTTTTCCGGTATATATTTAACGAGCGATTTCATTTCTAATTTTCTTTTCGATCTCGGCCAGTACATGCTTATAGGGGCCATTCGATATGTAGTCATATAGCCCAAGCACAAAAAGAATTGCGGGAATATGCAGCGTCTCAAAGACGGTGCTGTTATTTCGCTCCAATCGCTCCCAGCTGCTTAAATAGTAGTGGCGCTTCCGTACTAGCGCCTCCAATGCATCGCGATCTATAACCAAGTTACGGTTTTCGCATCCGTTCCCTACATGGCATCTCTTTCCATCGCAGATAGAATTTGAAAGATACTTTTCGTCGGGCGGATCATAAGGATTTGCGCAACTGGCACCATCGCCAATCGGCATCAACAGCCTTAAATCCACATGCACCTCAGCAACCCTATCTTTGAAGCTTTCCTGGCTCTCGGAGAGTCGAAACAATACGGTGGCCTCCAATCGTCTTTGAAACTCCAGATTGATTGCTGAGTTAATCCTCTGCAACAAAAGTTGATCAAGATAGTGCCCCGTCGTCGCAATTGATCTGTGCAACGCTATTTGTTTTACGTGATCCACATTTTTTGTTCGAAGCGACTCGAGAGCGAGTACTTGTGGCCTAATTTGTTCTAGCGTGAACTGGGGAAGTCCGTAGGCATTTCTTAGCCGAATAAGGTCCGCTCTGAAACTTATGTGTTGATGCTCTATTACATTGAATCCTGCCGGCCAGCCACACCACATCCAGTTTGACGTTTTTGACAAAAAGCCCAAACTTATGAGTTGCGCTCTATTCCATATCAGTAGACGCACAGCCTCCAAGGCGTAAGGTTGCTTGGCATCTAGATATACTTTGTCTGTATATTCGTCAATGCGCCCCTTGTAGCCTTGAATCCACACATGATCGTCATGCATTTCGACCATGTCCCGGGACATCATCATGAGTGTTTCTGCATTCCATCCCGTGTACGTCAACAGTAAGACGAAACACGCTACGAGTTCGACGTTTGCCATTCTATGAGGTAGATACAGGATCTTGTATCCCGTATTGCGCATATGGATGCCGTTCGGCCCCAGTATTTCAGCGATCAAACGCGGACTGTGAGCGAAATGTGGATCGAATGCTCTGTTGAGATGTGCGAGCTTATGCGTGGCTATCAGCCGCGCATATAACCCTACGACCTCCTCTACGCTACGTCGCCCCAGATATTCTTCAACTACGGTGTCAGGTATGTTGGCTCGAGATTTGATTAGCTTCAATCCAAATACAACTTCGGCCGGAGTAAATTCTTTTTCGCCATACTCTTCGATATTCCTCCGAAGGTTGGCGCAAATGCTCAAGTCGCTAATACATGCCGCCTGAATTTGCGCAAGATCAGCCTCTAATCTAGCCTCCGTTTTTTCAAGTAACTCACGTGCGGTTTTATGCGCCAACGCTCCAACCGGCGAAGCGATATCGATATCCAACGCTTCGTTGCTTAAATCGCTTATTAGCCGTCTAGGTTCCGACTTAGTAAGAAATCTTGTTTTAAATCTCAAAGACGGCCGCGAAACCTGTTCTTTAAAATCGATTTGCTCTGCCGCCTTAAATACGTGTTTTCTAAAATTTGCGGTGCAGGCGTACTTGTATTTGTTAGTTCGTTTCCAATTGGTAGCCAATTCTTCGCCGGCTTCAAAAAGTTGGTAGATTTCTTTGCGTCCGACCAATGATGCTTCTCTGCCAATTATTTGCATGGTGAAATGATCAAGTGATAAGACCCTTACCATCTTGTTGAAATGAAATAATTCACGTCCATTCATTCGTACTAAACGCGAATTATTCTCAAGAAATTCGTACACTCTACAAATCCAAGAATCATCGCTCAGACCAAATTGCTCTGTTGATATTTCGATATCTCGTAGATATGTCCGAGTTCGGATCGTCACCGTGGCGAATATTGTGAATGTGGCCATTACGTTGTTCGAGCAATGTACGTTTTTTGAGAAATATAGGTAAAGATGCCATTAGAGTACTGAACAATAGATACCTTGTTCATTTAAGTAAGAATACATTCCGGCTTACGGTCAACCTGGCGCCTGCCGACCTTCCCAAGGAATCCGGGCGCTTCGATCTGCCCATCGCGCTGGGTATCCTCGCCGCCTCCGGGCAAATTCCCTCTGACCATCTGGATGACTATGAATACGCAGGTGAACTGTCGCTATCGGGCCAATTGCGGCCGATCCGCGGTGCACTGGCAATGACCTGCGCCATGCAACACCCCGGGGAGCCGGACCGGCGGCAACGCGCCTTCATCCTGCCGGTCGGTAATGCCGACGAGGCGGCGCTGGTGCAGCAGGCGACCATCCTTCCGGCCGCGTCGCTGCTGGATGTATGCGCGCATTTCAGCGCCCGCGACGAGAGAGGCCGCCTGCAGCGCCATCGAGGCGCCAACGGGGCAGGAGCGAATGGTCAGCGTCCGGCCTACCCCGATTTCAGCGATATCAAGGGACAGCTCCGGGCCAGGCGGGCGATGGAAGTGGCGGCAGCCGGGGGCCACAGCATCCTGCTGGTGGGGCCACCCGGTGCGGGCAAATCGATGCTGGCCACGCGTTTTGCCGGCATCCTGCCGCCCATGAGCGAAGCACAGGCGCTGGAGTCGGCGGCGGTGCAATCGCTGGCCGGCCACTTCGACAGCGCCCGCTGGAAACAGCGACCCTATCGCGCTCCACATCACACGGCCTCCGCCGTGGCGCTGGTCGGTGGCGGTGGCACACCCCGCCCGGGCGAGATCTCGCTGGCCCATCACGGGGTGCTGTTCCTGGACGAAATCGCGGAATACCCGCGCAGCGTGCTCGACGTGCTGCGCCAGCCGATGGAGTCGGGCCACATCGTCATTTCACGGGCGGCACGCCAGGCGGAGTTTCCCGCGCGCTTCCAGTTGGTCGCGGCGATGAACCCCTGCCCATGTGGCTTCTACGCCGACCCGAGCGGACGTTGTCGCTGCACGCCGGAGCTGGTCAAGCGCTACCAGCAACGCCTGTCCGGCCCCCTGCTGGATCGCATCGACATGCAATTGCAGGTGGCTGCGCTGACGCCCACAGAGCTGGGCGCGCCTGGGCAGGGGGAATCCAGTGACGCCATCGCCGCACGGGTGGCGGCCGCCGCCGAGCGGCAATGGCAACGCCAGGGCATGCCCAACAGCCAATTGAGCGGCAGCGCGGTGGACCGGTATTGCGACCCCGGCGCCGAGGGCGCGCAACTGCTGCAGCAGGCCATGGTCCGCCTGCAGTGGTCGGCCCGGGCCTATCACCGCGTGCTGCGGCTGGCGCGCACCATCGCCGATCTGGCCGGCGCGCCTGCCATCCAGGCGGCGCATATTGCCGAAGCGATCCAGTACCGGCGCGCCCTCAATACGGGGTGACGCCGCACCGGTGACGGCGACAGGGCCTGTTGCGATGACCATGCGGCGGCTCTGTATCTTTTGCGACCGCCCTGACCGGGCTAGTCTGTGATGGCTGGAGCGGCGATGACGCCGCTCGCGTCATTTCCGGAAAGAGCCCGCCCATGCCCACCACCTCCACCCTGCTTGCCTTTGGCGCGATCTGCCTGGGCATGGTACTCACGCCCGGACCGAACATGCTTTATCTGGTTTCGCGTTCGGTCTGCCAGGGCCGCAAGGCCGGGCTGATTTCGCTGGCGGGTATCGCGCTCGGACTGGTGTTCTATATGCTCTGTGCCGCAGGCGGCATCACGGCGCTCGTCATGGCGGTGCCCCTGGCCTATGATGCGCTGCGCCTGGGTGGCGCGGCCTACCTGCTCTACCTGGCCTGGCAGGCGTTGCGCCCGGGTGGGCGCTCCCCCTTCGCGTTGCGCGAGTTGCCGCCGGACAGCCCGCGCAAGCTCTTTGCCATGGGCCTGGTGACCAGCCTGCTCAATCCCAAGATCGCCGTGATGTACCTGTCCCTGCTGCCGCAATTCATCCATGCGGACCAGGGCAGCGTACTGGGGCAATCGCTGGCGCTGGGCATGACCCAGATCGTCGTGGGTGTGAGCGTCAATGCGATGATCACGCTCTCGGCGGCGTCCATCTCGGCCTTGCTGGCCGCGCGTCCGGGCTGGCAACTGGTACAGCGCTGGCTGATGGGCACGGTGCTGGCCGGGCTGGCCTTGCGCATGCTGGTGGAGAGCCGCCGCTAGGCTTGTATTCAGCGCGCCGGCATGATGCGCCGTACGAAGGCCACCAAAATCAGCACCAGCGCGGCCAGTCCCAACCATTGACCGGTGGACTCGAAGTCGCCCGAGACCAGCGCCAGTGGGGCATCCTTGCCGGTGAAACCGATCACGGCCGCCAGCAGCACCCCGACCAGGCTTTCGCCGACGATCAGGCCGGATGCCACCAGGATGCCGCGCTGGCGCGGCTTGTCGGCATAGGCGTCAAAGTCGGCACCGGCAGCCCGGGCGCGTCGGCGCAGGCCGCGTTCGATCAGCCAGCCCAGTACCGCACCCAGGAACAGGGCGCTGCTGACCATCG